>ENA-ORRU01000733-ORRU01000733.1-human-gut-metagenome-genome-assembly--contig:-NODE-733-length-23313-cov-119.289664_pt1 | contig 23313 bp, 17 predicted proteins | sample MGYA00242184_ERZ509151 | MGnify/ENA primary metagenome ERZ509151 (study PRJEB26280, sample SAMEA2338667) | human gut metagenome | biome: human gut; feature: human-associated habitat; material: faeces... | reverse complement strand
TCATCAGATTAATGATAAAGGATGGATTCAGCACGGCAGCAGGAGCAGGAATGAGCGCAGCATCTTCAGGCAGTATTACGCTGGAGAGCATGAAGTATCTTCACAATCTTCTGGAGATGCCAATCCTGCTTGTAATATTATTAATAGGTGTAGTACTCGTTCTCTTCGGCATTTTCAAGTCATCGAGAAGCGTGCAGTATAGAAAGGGAATCTGGTTTACGGGCATCGGAACCGTGCTCACCGTGCTGGTTCTGCTGCTGATAGCCGGCTGGAACAACACCGCCTACTATCCGTCGAACATCGACCTTCAGAGTTCGCTCACCCTCGCCAACAGTTGCAGCAGCGAGTTCACGCTCCGCACCATGGCGATAGTTTCCCTCCTCATCCCGTTCGTCCTAGCCTACATCGTCTTCGCCTGGCGTGCCATCGACCGCAAGCGCATCACGCAGGAAGAAATAGAGCAGGGAGAAGCGTATTAAATATGCGCCACACGCCCTGAAAGGGCAGAAGCTCCTAGCCCAGGGTAACACCCTGGGTAAACATGCAAGCAACAACGTCGCCCTGTAAGGGCAAAAGCTTTATCATTGCCACGTTTTAAAGCTTTTGCCCTTACAGGGCGCATTGCTAAAATCTTGCTAAACCCCAGGGTGTTACCCTGGGCTAGGAGCTTTTGGGCCTTCAGCCCGTACTTGAACCACATGCGAATGTTCTGATTTTTACAGCTCTATCACTTCCAAATCATTCGGAACGAAGATTCTACCCTTGAAGTTCTCAGCAGCTTCACGGGTATAATTTTCCTTACGATTATCCAGCGTCTTCTCTTCCGTATGATAAAGAATGAGATTCTTCACCCCCAGTTCCTCCGCCAGTTTTCCGGCATCAAGCGCCGTGCTGTGGCATTTCTCGTAAGGCTTGAATGTATCCCGGTCGGCATAGAGGCAGAACGCCTCGCACATCATCCAGTCCGCCCCCTCTATGTAGCGACGGTTCTGCTCGTTATAAGGCTCATCGCCCAGACACGCCAAAACCAAAGGTTTAGCATGATTATCAGATGCAGCTTTATCGGATGCAGCCTTATCTTCTGAAGCATAATCGGATGCAGTCTTATCTTCTGAAACATTATCTTCTGAAGTTCCTGGCAATTCCGCCCGGAATCCGAACTGCTTCTCCTTAGTAGATTGAATATCAAAGCATTCCAGCTTCATATCCCCCACTTCGAAACACTCCCCATCTTCCAGCTGATGGAACACCACCCTTTCAGCCACCTTCGCCAGTTGCTTCTTGGCAAGAATCATATCGATAATGGTCTTGATCACCTTCATCACCTTGTCGTTTCCATACACATGCAGCAATCCCTCGTAGCCCTTGCATTGTGCCACCATTCGGATTACCCAGATCACGCCCAGCACATGGTCGGTATGCGCATGGGTAACAAAGAGATGATGAATATCAGAAATCTGAACAATCACCTTCTTCAGCTGCGAGAGGATTCCGTTTCCTCCGCCCGCATCCACCAGCAGCAGAGTGCTGGAAGTCTTGAGCAGAAAACAGGTGTTATAAATCTGGGAAACCGTAGCATTTCCCGTACCCAGCATCGTAATTTGATTCGCAATCTTATTCATTTTCTTATCCATTGTTTTATTTATTGTTTCGTATGTGGTTCAAGTACGGGCTGAAGGCCTAAAAGTTTCTGCCCAGATAAGGCGCTACGCCGATGGTAGCAATCTTAGCTTCATTATCTTCCGGAACAACTCCTAAAGCTGCTTCAACTGCTCTTCATTCAATCCTGTAGCCTTCATAATCTGAGGCAAAGTCATAAAGGCCAGAGTAGTAATCGTCAACAGCCTTAATACTCTCATCGTATTTTTCCTGCTCCTCACTACTCAAGTAACTAACATCTGGCAATTTTGCAAGATGATCGAGCATCTTCTTTTGTTCCGCTAAAGGCAAATTTTTAAATACTTCATCCATTTCCATATACTTCAATACATAAATCCACTTTTCAAAACCACTCTCGCATTCTTCCTCACTCTTATTAAAGAAAGGAAGAGAAAGATAGATAAAACGAAGCTTGTCAGAAAAAATAGTGTCACTAGACTTCTCCCTCAAAGCAACGTCTGTCCTAAACTTTGTCACCTCATGCTCCTTTGGCATAAAATATCAGCAAGTCCTTGCTGAACTCTTGACCGAAGAGACGCTTGAAGCCCCAATCGGTAAAAGGGTTGATGTATCTACCCATAATTGATTATTTTAGATTCTATAAATCTGCTGCGAAGATACGCTATTGAAACTGCCAAGAAATTATAGGATTTTCTTTCTGACTCCGACCTTGACTCTCGTGCTTACAGCGTATAGCTGCTTAGCACATTATTGAATTATTAACGAACTATTGTAATAAGAAAACATTACCTTAATTTAATAAGGAAACAGCAGCGGCAGGACGAAGGTCATCACCACGCCGATGATGATCTGCAACGGCAAACCTACCTTTACGTAATCCATAAACGTGTAGCCACCCGCCTTCATCACCAGCGCATTAGGCGGAGTGGAGAACGGAGAGGCAAAGCACATGCTGGCTCCCAGGGTTACCGCAAAGAGGAAGGAATAAGGACTCACCCCCACCTGCTGGGCTGCCACCAGGGCAATAGGTGCCATGAGAACCGCCGTGGCGGTATTGCTGATAAACATCGTCATGAGCGAAGTGGTGAAGTAGATGCCCGCCAGGAGAGCTGTAGGGCCCATAGATCCCAGGCTATCCACCAGCCTCTGAGATACCAATGCCGAAGCACCCGTCTTCTCCAGCGCCGTTGACATCGGCATCATGGCGGCTATCAGCACGATGCTCTCCCAGTTGATGGTCTTGTAGGCAGCCTCCACGTTGCGGAAACATCCGGCAAAGACGGTGAGCAGTCCGGCGATGATGACCGCCGTAACCGGAGCCACCGGAATGAAATCGAACACCATCATGGCTATCATCAGCAGCATGATGGCTGCAGCCACAGGCGCCTTGTAATCCAGCAGAACCTTGTCGGCAGCCTTCTCCGGCTGATCCAGCACCACCCAGTTGGTAGTATCGGCAGTAAGATGCGTCAGGTTGGTCCATTCGCCCTGCACCAGCAGCATATCGCCCACGTGCAACTTGGCGGCTATCAGATTATCCGTGATGTATTCGTTGCCGCCTCTGCCACCCTCAGAAGAAGAAGAGCCTCCGCCTCGCTTCACACCCAGCACGTTGATGCCGAATCGCTTGCGCAGGTTGGCCTCGCCGATGCGCAGACCGGCGAAGTTGGAGGTAGGCATCACAACGATCTCGGTCAGTCCCAGGTCGTAGAAATCAATCTTCACGTCCTTCATCCTCCTCAGTCCGTAATCCTGGGCAAAGCGCTGCATCTTCTGCTCGTCACCTATTATATATAGTATGTCGTGCTCCTGAATGGTACTGCTGCTCTTCGCCATGTTCTGGTTTACGTCCTGCACCAGTCCGAGTCTCGATTTCTTCTCGTTTCTGATTTCGATGATACTCACTCCGTATTTCTTCTGGATGCTGAGTTCCTTCAAGGTCTTTCCCACGATGTTCATCGGCTCGCCGTTTTCATCCTTGGCGGCAGAAGTCCGGTTGCTTGGCACGATGTAGCGATGCAGATTGTCGAGCAGGCGGTATTCATCCACCAGGTCGTCGAGCGACTTGGTTTTCTTCTTCTTTCCGCTCTGTTTCCTGCTGAGGAAGATTTTGCTGAGCGGCATGAGCACGATGATGCCGATGGCGATGACGATGATGCCCACGGGGAAGAAGGAGAAGAAGGCGAGCGGCTTGAATCCCGCCTCGGTAAGCACCTCGTCGATAACCAGGTTGGGCGGTGTACCGATGAGGGTGAGCATTCCGCCCAGGCTTCCGGCGAAGGCGAGCGGCATGAGGAAGCGCGACGACTGCATGCCCGAACCTGCTGCCAGGCTCATGATGATAGGCATCATAAGGGCCACCGTTCCGGTATTGCTCACGAAGGCTCCGATAAAGGAGGTTACGAGCATCACCAGCAGGAAGGTGATGGTTTCGTTGCCGTGCGAGAGTGCCATCAGTTTATTGCCCGTCAGCTTGGCGAGACCAGTCTGCATGATGGCTCCACCCACCACGAAGAGGCCGACCATCATGACGACGATGGGCGAAGAGAAACCAGCCAGAGCTTCGGCTGGCGTAAGAATTCCGAAAACCAGGAGTGCTGCCAGGGCTGTGAGCGCCACGATATCGGCTCTCACCTTGCCCCAAATAAACATGGCAACCGTAATGATCAAGATAATAAGCGTTATTGTCATGCTATAAAAACTTTGAATTTTAAAAATATGATGCAAAGATACTTACTTTATTTCGCTTTTTTTGTCTTCGTAATGCTAATTTTTCTAAAATTATAGCAGATTATAGGGGATAAGATTTCGGGAGAATATTTTTCCATATCATTTTTTGGAAGGATATTTCTCCCGATTATTTTTTTCTGAAGAAAATCAAAAAGAAAGGAAAACCCTTGCATAATACAGATATTTATACTAACTTTGCAAAAAATAAACTAGCAGGATTCAAATCCAAAGCTAAAAATAAGAATCATAAATATCAGAAGAATGACAAAGAAAGGTAAACATACCGTATTATTCATTTGCCTGGGCAACATCTGCCGCTCGCCTGCCGGAGAGGGCATTATGAAGAGCCTGGTAGAAAAAGCAGGGTTGCAGGATGAGTTTGAAATCGATTCTGCAGGAATCGGAAACTGGCACGTAGGTCAGCTGCCCGACAGCCGCATGAGAAAATGCGGAGCTGAGCATGGCTACAATTTCAACAGTCACGCCCGCCAGTTCCAAAAGTCAGATTTCGGGAGATTCGAAACCATCGTAGTAATGGACAACGAGAACTACCGCGCCATCACCTCCATGGCTTCCTGCCAGGCTGACAAGGACAAGGTGGTGCGCATGGCAGATTTCCTGACCCACCATCGTGAATACACCACCGTGCCCGATCCATACTACGGCGACTACAGCGACTTCGAGCTCGTTATCACGCTCCTGGAAGATGCCTGCCAGAGATTACTAGAAAGCATCGTAGAAGAATAAGATTTATACAGTAATCTCACCCGAACCATAGCAGCGATGATGATTTTCATCATACACCACGCAGAACTGGCCGGGAGCCACACCGTGGATCGCCTCTTGTGAATGTATCATCCAGCGGCCATCTTCGAGTTTTTCGATAGTGGCAGGATGATACTCCGGCGTATGGCGAATCTTGAACGTTACCTTCTGCATCGCCACCTCGCGGGTGAGGAAATGGAAATCCTGAAGCGGGAAATCCTTCTTGTACGCCGTCTGAGGGTCGTAGCCGTGACTCACGTAGAGAATGTTCTTCTCCACATCCTTCTTGATTACGAACCAAGGTCCGCCGCCGAAGCCCAGCCCCTTGCGCTGGCCGATGGTATGGAACCACAAGCCCTTGTGGGTGCCGATTCGCTTGCCCGTCTCCATCTCTATCACGTCGCCCGGTTTCTCGCCCAGGTATCGGCGGATGTAATCGTTATAGTTGATCTGTCCCAGGAAGCAAATTCCTTGACTATCCTTGCGCTTGGCATTAATGAGATGTTCCTCTTCTGCTATCTCACGAATTTCATTCTTGATGTGATGACCGATAGGGAAAATCGCTTTTCGTAATTGCCAACTTTCTATCTGAGCCAGAAAATCGGTCTGATCCTTCACGGGGTCAGGACTCGTAACGAGCCATTTATCGCCGTTTTCATCCGTTTCGGTCTGCGCATAATGACCTGTGGCGATGAGGTCGTAGTTGTGGCCCATCTTCTCATCGAAGGCACCAAACTTGATGAGCCTGTTGCACATCACATCAGGGTTCGGGGTGAATCCAGCCTTCACCTTATCCATGGTGTAGCGAGTCACCTCGTTCCAGTATTCCTGATGGCAGTCAATTACCTGCAGCTTGCAGCCATACTTGCGTGCCACGGCAGTAGCCATCTCCAGGTCTTCCTCTGAAGAGCAGTCCCATTCCTCCTTTTCTTCCGGTCCTATCTTGATATAGAAGCAGTCAGGGTGCAGGCCCAGTCGGGCAAACTCCCACACCACTACCGAACTATCCACGCCGCCCGAAAGCAGCACGGCCACCCGCTTGTCCTTTACCTCGGCAAGGAAGAGCTCGTCTCTGGTCTCCAGTTCCTTCTCTCTTGGAGTATCCGTTATCATCTTATTGTTATTATCCATTGTCTATTCGCTATTATTCATTTGTGAAGGCAAAGTTACAACAAATTCTGCGAAAAGCCGCCATCTTATGCCGAAAAATCTCATATTTCGCCTAAATGTTTTCTCTTGCGCTACATTCTCCCCTTTATCCGCTCCTTCTTCTATCGAAATTCACGATAGCAGAAATCGACTCATTCCAACACCAATTCTTTTTTGCTTTCGATTTTATCCATACCTTTGCAATCGAAATTCAGCAAAATGCGGTTATAGTAAAAATCAATAACATAGTTTAATATAAGAACATGGATATCTTAAAAAATCTGTTTTATGGCTTCCCTGACCTATGGGGAGGCGGAGTAGCCCACTCCGTGCTGATCCTGGCGTTGGTCATCACCCTGGGTTTGAGTTTAGGAAAGTTGAGAGTAAAGGGAGTTTCCCTGGGATTGGCTTGGATTCTCTTCATCGGCCTCATCTTCGGTCACTTCTCTCTCAATCTCGATGAGCATCTGCTCCACTTCCTCAAGGAGTTTGGACTGATTCTCTTCGTCTATTCCATCGGTCTGGAGGTAGGACCAGGTTTCTTCGCTTCGTTCAAGAATGGCGGCAAGAGCCTCAACCTGCTCAGCATCATCGTGGTAGCGTTGAGTATCATCACCACCCTCGCCATCTTCTCGTTCTCGGGAACATCCATCACTTCTATGGCAGGTATCCTCTCGGGTGCCGTTACCAACACCCCGGGACTCGGTGCTGCCCAGCAGGCATTCAGCGACCTGCGCCACATCGACGCCCCATCCATCGCAGCCGGCTACGCCATCGCCTACCCTATGGGTGTGCTCGGCGTTATCCTCTCCTTTATTATATTAAGGTATGCGTTACGTATTAATAAGAGCGAGGAGGAAGCTGCTGCCAAACGTGGTATGGGACACCTGGAGGCGATGACCCTGAACACCTTCTCTGTAAAGGTGACCAACCAGATGGTATTCGGCGACACCATCAAGCAGATGAGAGAAATCTTGAAGCGCGACTTCATGGTTTCAAAGATTATCCGCAAAAATAGCGACAAGCACGATGAGGTGGTAAACGGACAGACCAAGATCAACGAGGGCGACATCCTGCAGATTGTAGCCAACCCTACCGTAGAAGAGCCAGTCATCGCCCTGCTCGGCGAGAAGGTTCAGGTAAGCGAGGAGAAATTCGGCGAAGACCTGATTACCCGCCGCATCCGCATCACCAAGCCAGGCATCAACGGCAAGAGCATCAGTCAGCTTCAGATCCGTACAAACCTCGGCGCCAACATCACCCGTGTTAACCGCAATGGTGTAGATTTGATTGCTACTCCACACCTGAAGCTGCAGCTGGGCGACCGTGTTACCGTGGTGGGTACCGAGCTTGCCATCGCCCATACCGAGAAAGTATTGGGTAACCAGATGAAGCGCCTCAACTACCCTAACCTGATTCCAATCTTCCTGGGCATCATGCTGGGTTGCATCGTGGCAAACATCCCATTCTTCATCCCAGGCATCAACGAGAACCTGCGTCTCGGTTTGACCGGCGGTCCTCTGGTAGTAGCCATCCTGATAGGTTATTTCGGTCCGAAGTACAACCTCGTGACCTACAACACCATCTCTGCCAACCTGATGCTTCGCGAAATAGGCATCTGCATCTTCCTGGCTTGCGTGGGACTGGGCACCGGCGAACAGTTTATCCAGACCGTGGCATCAGAAAGCGGAATGACCTGGATTCTCTACGGCGTTGCCATCACCATGATTCCAATCATCATAGGCGGCATCATCGGAAGATACGTGTTCCACATCAACTATTACACATTGCTCGGAGTGCTGGCAGGCGCCAACACCAACCCATCTGCCCTGGCTTACGTACGTGAGCAGACATCAGCAGATGCACCATCTGTGGGCTATGCGAATGTTTATCCATTTGCCATGTTCCTCAGAATCGTAACTATTCAGATTATCATTTTCGTATTCGGATAAATTAAATATATGGAAGAAAAAAACATGAAGACCTGCGACTGCGCAGAGAAAGGCATTGACAACTGCAACTGCAAGGAAATAGCAGAAACAGAACTGAGAAGAAAACTCGACTTGTTGTTACGCACCGGCAGCATCCTTATGGAGAGTGCTGCCGACACATCGCGCATCATGCGAACGATGAAGCGTGCAGCAGCTTTCCTCGGACTCGACGAACGCTACATGCACCTCTACATCAACTGGAATGTGCTGATGGTGAACTATAGCGACGAGGCGCATTCCTTCTCCAAATTCCAGCGTTGCGAGAAGCACGGCATCAACCTTACCTCCATTTCGATGGTAAGCAAGCTCACCTGGACAGCCATCAAGGAAAACTATTCACTCGAACAGTATGAGCAGGCCCTGAACGACATCAAGGCTACCCCACGCAGCTTCACCCCATGGCAGGTGGCAATAGGCGGCGGATTTGCCTGCGGCGGATTCTGCATCCAGTTCGGTTGCGACTGGCCAGCATTCTTCTTCTGTTCCCTGGCAGCCATCCTGGGCTTCCGCCTGAGAATGTTCCTGCCTACCAAGGGCTGCAACAACTATGTAGCCATCGGTATTTCGGCATTCGTGGCAACGCTGATTGCGTGGCTCACCTCGTTCCTTTCGCTCAACCCATCCATCGCAGCCGCCCTTCCGGGCTTCCTGCATTCAGATACCCCTTGGCACCCGTTGATGGCGTGCGCCCTCTTCATCGTGCCGGGAGTTCCGCTGATCAACTTCGTGAGCGACATGCTCGACGGCTACATCGAGGTGGGAATGGTTCGTGCCCTGAACACCCTGCTGATGATCTTTGCCATGGCATTCGGCATTGCCTTTGCCATCCAGGTTTGCCACATCGACAACTTCGTGAAGGATCTTACGATGACTCCTCACCACGAATACTGGGAGTTCGCCATTGCGGCAGCCGTATCGGCGATGGGCTTCTCTACCATCTTCAGCATTCCTAGACGCCTGTTGCCAGCTGTGGCTGTGGGCGGCATCATCGCCGTTTGCTTCCGCAACTTCGTCAACCTGGGTCCATCCAATGGCAACATCGGTCTCGACATGGGCTTGAGCATCGGTTCGCTTGCCGGTTCTGCGCTCATCAGCGTCATCGTCATCAAGGCACGCCACTGGTTCCACACCCCTCACCAGTGCATCACCATTCCTAGCGTCATCCCAATGGTACCTGGAGTCTTGATGTATCGTGCCCTGTTTGCCTTCATCGACATGCACGGTGTGGTAGGCGAGGTAACCGTGGGTATGAACAACCTGATCAAGGCTTCGCTCGCCATCATCTGCATCGCCCTGGGTGTTGCCATTCCTAATGTATTCTTCCGCCGCTTCATCGCCGACAACCGCAAGCGCCGACTCCTCAACATGCTGGTGGAGAGAAAGAAGAAGAATGGCGAATTCGTGGATCTGCACGAAGTGGAAATCAAGTAAGATTGTTTTTCATCTCTCACAGATTACAGGATTTATCTGATTATTTTGCCCGAAAGCAGGGCTAATTAAAATAAAAGTTTTATCTTTGCACGCGCAATTATAAGACTAGTGAAAAAAGGAAAATGGAAATACGACAACTCAAATATTTTCTGAAGGTAGCCGAGACGCTCAATTTCTCAGAGGCATCGCGCAAGCTCTACATCACGCAGAGCACCCTCTCGCAGCAGATTTCGCATCTGGAGCAGGAAATAGGATTGCCTCTCTTCGAGCGAAATTCGCACGAGGTTTATCTCACCGAGGCAGGAAAGGAGCTTCTTCCCTATGCCCAGAATGCAGTAAACTGCACCATGGCTTGCGTTGACCACATGAACGACCTGAAGGAGATGCTCACCGGCGAACTGAACATCGGCGTCACCTACTCCTTCAGCAACATCATGGCAGAAACGCTCATCGCCTTCCTCCATGCTTATCCTCACGTGAAGCTGAACATCCAGTACCGTTCGATGCAGGAGCTGATGGATGGATTGAAGAAGCGTGAGCTCGACCTTGTGCTTGCCTTCAAGCCAATCAAGACAGACAAGGCGATTGACAGCCGTGCCATCTTCAGCAACCGTCTGGCGGCGATCGTGAACGAGAACCATCCCCTGGCACGTCTTTCATCCATCAGGCTCTCAGAGCTGGAGCGCTACGACCTCATCCTTCCATGCAAGGGGCTGCAGGCCCGCAACGCCTTCGATTACCTGATAGAGGGCAAGGATCTCGACTTCAAGATCATGGTAGAGGTGAATAATGTGAACATCATCTTCGACCTCTTGCATCGCAGCAACCTGGTAACGGTTCTTTCAGAATCCACCACCATCCTGGAGAAAGGCATGAGAGCGATTCCGATTGATGCTGCCGACAACGAGATGGATGGCTGCATCCACATCCTGAAGGATGCGTACATGAAGAACTCGGCGCAGGAGTTTATCCGCATGCTGAGCCAGAGCACCAGCATCCTCGCCAATTTTGCGCTGAAGGATATTCTGAGATAAAGAAAAAGATGATTCTGAGATAAAGAAGAAGATGATTCTGATAAAGAAAATAAAATAAGAAGAATAAAGGGTAAGATTATAATTCAATCTAAAAAAGGCTGTCTCCGACTTGATTGCGGAGACAGCCTTGATTTTTATATTCATATTTTTATAATTCATCCCAAAAGAAAAGGTTACTTCTTCCTGGCAATAATAATCGTGACACCAGCAAGGATGGCGAGGATGCCGATGGCAAGCTGGAAGGAGAAACTCTCGCCGAAGATACAGACGCCGATGATAACTGCCGTTACAGGCTCCAACGCTCCCATAATGGCAGCAGGAGTACTGCCGATGAGATTGATGGAAATCGTCATGAAGAAGAGCGACAGTACCGTTGGCAACAACGCCAGCTGGGCAGCATAGAGCCAATGCATAGGAGTCTGCAGCATCAGAATCTTCTCGCCTGCAATAAACGAATAGATGAACATCGTGATGAGTCCGAACAACAGGATGTAAAAGGTGAACTTGATGTTCGACATTCCCGGATTCTTCCATTGGTTCACGGAGATGATGTAGAGCGCATAGAGCAGGGAAGAACACATCACCAGCGCAAAACCAGCCGTGCTCAACTTATCGTTTCCATCGCCCTGATAGAGCAAGCCCACACCCGATACAGCCAGGAGGATAGCCAGGGTGGTGGACCACGTCACCTTCTCATGGAAGAATACCGTCATCAGTATCGCCGTCATAATCGGATAGACAAAGAGGATGGTACTGGCAATACCTGCCGCCATGTAGTGGAAGCTCACATAGAGCGTGGCAGAAGAAAGAGAGAACATGCAACCCAGCGTAGCGAGTCGGATCAAGTGTCCCCACTTTACCTTGAAACTCTCCTTGCGGAACAGCATCACCACGACAAACATCGCCACAGCCAGGAGATAGCGGTAGATGAGTACCGAACTGGAATTGAATCCATCCCCATAAAGTTCCAACGTACCCAAAGGATTGGTACCATAACACACGGCGGCTACAACACCCGCCGCAAAGCCCTTAACTTTATTACTGCTTGTCATTGAACTAAAAATGCTTTTTTTTATTTTACTAAGTTTTTTCTTATACCTTATTATATAATATCATTTCTTTCGAAAATCTATTCTGAGAATCAATATCGAGAATCTATTCTGAGAATTTATTTTGAGAATCTATTCTGAGAATTTATTTCGAGCTGCAAAAGTACGGCATTTTTTCGAGATAAACTAACAAAATCGTATAAATCTCTTGCCATCTTTGAGAAAATCAGCCCGATTCTTGCTCTTTATCAAAATAAATCGTATCTTTGCAAAGATTATGTAGCAAAGCAGAAATCAATATGATACTAAACAATAAACATTTGTAACTATGGAACAAATAAAAAACGATCAGCTCACCGTTGAAATTTCAGCGCACGGAGCAGAGCTCAAGAGCATCAAGGATGCTGATGGTAACGAATATCTCTGGGATGGCGACAAGGAATTCTGGGGCGGCCAGTCTCCTCTCCTCTTCCCTATCGTAGGCGGATTGTGGAAGGGCGTTTACCGCATCGGCGACAAGGAATACACCCTGCCACGTCACGGCTTCGGCAAGCTCGTAGATTTCAAGCTCGTTGGCAAGACCGGCGACCGTCTTACCTTCGCCCTCATCGACAACGAGGAGACCTTCGAGAACTATCCTTACCACTTCAACCTCGCCGTTTCCTATCGCCTTGCCGGCAACGAACTCCACGTTATCTGGCACGTTGAGAATACCGACGACAAGGTAATCTACTTCCAGATTGGCGGTCACCCTGCATTCAAGGTACCAGGCTGCAAGAAGGGAGAGAAGCTGAAGGCATTCCTCAAGCTCGACAACGAGGCTCCTACCCGTCTCTTCGCTACCATCGGAGGCTGCATCGACCCTAACGCTCGCGAGACTGTTCAGACCGACAATGGTATCCTGGAGGTAACAGACGAATCATTCGCAGACGATGCCTACATCTTCGACAAGAGTCAGGTAAAGCAGATTTCCCTGCTCAACGAGAAGGGCGAGCCACACGTAACCGTAGAGTTCAAGACTCCAGCCGTAGGTGTCTGGAATCCGGGCAACCATGCTCCATTCGTCTGCATCGAGCCTTGGTTCGGTACCTGCGACTGGGCAGAATACACCGGCGAGTTCAAGGATAAGTACATGATGAACAGTCTGCAGCCAGGTGCCAGCTTCATGAGTGAATACATCATCAGAATAGAAAAATAATCCATCGTTCATAGCAATAAATAATGGAAGAAAAAGATAATTTGCAGCTCCCCGAGAACGCATTCCGCGAACTCAAGGACGGGGAGGAATATAAGCCGCTGATGTCGCCTGACAAGGTTTATCCTGAGGTAAACGGCTGGTCGGTAACATGGGGTATCGTGATGGCGATCATTTTCTCTGCCGCCGCAGCCTATCTGGGCTTGAAGGTAGGTCAGGTGTTCGAGGCAGCCATCCCAATCGCCATCATCGCCGTGGGCGTAAGTACTGCCACCAAGCGAAGCAAGGCGCTGGGCGAGAACGTCATCATCCAGAGCATCGGAGCCTGCTCGGGTGCCGTAGTGGCAGGAGCCATCTTCACCCTGCCAGCCATCTACATCCTGCAGGCTAAATATCCGGAGATGACCACTTCGTTTATGAAGATTTTCATGGCTTCTGCCCTGGGAGGCGTGTTGGGAATCCTGTTCCTCATTCCTTTCCGCAAGTACTTCGTAAGCGACATGCACGGAAAATATCCGTTCCCTGAGGCTACTGCCACCACGCAGGTGCTGGTGAGCGGAGCCAAGGGAGGCGACCAGGCTAAACCTCTGCTCATCGCCGGACTGGTGGGTGGTCTTTACGATTTCATCGTAGCCAGTCTGGGATGGTGGAACGAGAACTTCACCTCTCGTGTAGTAAGTCTGGGATGCGACCTTGCCGACAAGGCGAAGCTCGTGTTCAAGGTGAACACAGGTGCAGCCGTATTGGGATTGGGTTACATCATCGGATTGAAATACGCCTTCTACACCTGTCTGGGTTCGCTCGTAGTATGGTGGCTGATTGTGCCAGGCATGAGCGTCATCTTCCACGACAGCGTGCTGAGCGCCTGGGATCCCAGCATCGTGAAGACCGTGGGTGCGATGAGTCCGGAGGAAATCTTCCGTGCCTATGCGCGCAGTATCGGTATCGGCGGTATCGCCATGGCGGGTATCATCGGCATCATCAAGAGCTGGGGCATCATCAAGAGCGCCGTAGGACTTGCCGCCAAGGAGCTGAAGGGCAAGAGCGATGTGGATGAGAACGTGAAGCGCACCCAGCGCGACATTTCTTTCAAGATCATCGCCATCGGTTCGCTCGTCACCATCCTCATCACCTTCCTCTTCTTCTGGTTTGGCGTGATGGATGGCAACCTGCTCTTCGCCATTATCGCCATCCTGCTGGTGGCAGCCATCGCCTTTCTCTTTACTACCGTGGCAGCCAATGCCATCGCCATCGTGGGTTCCAACCCTGTATCGGGAATGACCCTGATGACGCTCATCTTCGCCTCTGTGGTGATGGTGGCTGTAGGTTTGAGAGGTCCTGGCGGAATGCTTGCCGCCCTGATTATGGGCGGTGTGGTTTGTACCGCTCTCTCTGTGGCAGGTTCGTTCATTACCGACCTGAAGATTGGTTACTGGCTGGGTACTACGCCTAAGAAGCAGGAGGGATGGAAATTCCTCGGCACCCTGGTGAGTGCTGCTACCGTAGGCGGCGTGATGATGCTGCTCAACGAGACCTACGGATTCGCTTCCGGCTCTCTGGCTGCTCCTCAGGCGAATGCGATGGCTGCGGTCATCGACCCACTGATGAATGGTGTGGGTGCACCTTGGATTCTCTACGGCATCGGAGCCGTGATTGCCATCGTGCTTACCTACTTCAAGATTCCAGCCCTGGCTTTTGCCCTGGGTATGTTTATTCCATTGGAGCTGAACGTTCCACTGCTGGTAGGTGGTGCCATCAACTGGTATGTTACTTCACGCAGCAAGGATGCCAAGGTGAATGCGGAGCGTGGCGAGAAGGGTACGCTCATCGCCAGCGGTTTCATTGCCGGTGGAGCCTTGATGGGTGTGGTCAGCGCCCTACTGAAGTTTGGCGGCATAGAGGCCAGCATCGCAGAAAGCTGGTGGGCGAACCCAATGTCTGAGGTTTGCTCGCTCATCGCCTACATCTGCCTCATCGGCTTCTTCATCAGAGCAACGAAGAAATAATCTGATTCTAAAAAAAATAATCTGATTAAAAAGAATAAAAACAAAAAGAGGGTGTGTCAACAGTCCAAGACACACCCTCTTTTTCTTTTTTATCCCATTTCAGCAAATTCGGCAGGTTTCATACCAAACTGCTTCTGGAAACATTTTGTGAAATAGCTAGGACTGCTGAAGCCCACCATGTAGCTCACTTCGCTGATGCGATAGTGCTTCTCACGCAGCAGACGAGCTGCCTTCTTGAGCCTGATTACCTGAATCATCTCGTTAGGCGTAACATCAGCCAAACCACGGATCTTGTTAAACAGCGAGCTTCGGCTCATTCCCAACCGGGCTGCCAGGAACGCCACGTTCATCTCTGGATTCGAGAGATTCTCCTCTATCTCCTTCTCCATCTGCACCAGGAAATCATTATCAATCTTGGTTGGCGCAATCTCCTGGATAGGTTCCAGCGGCGTATGCGAGAACTTGCTCTTCAGCAGCCTGCGCATCTCTATCAGATGATTCACACTCGCCTCCAGATACTTCATCGAAAATGGCTTTTCGATAAAGATGTCGGCTCCGCAGTTCATTCCTTCTGCCTTGCTGGCATCATCGGTCTTTGCCGTGAGCATGATGAACGGCAGATGACTGGTCTTCGGATTCGTTCTTACACTACGGCAGAACTCCGGGCCATCCATTTCCGGCATCATCCAGTCGCTCACTATCAGCGTTACATCACTCTTGTTCAGAATGCGCAGCGCCTGCTTGCCGTCTTCTGCCGTCAGCACCCGATACGTCTTGGCGAAATGTGCCTGCACGAAGTTTCTCATGTCCTCGTCGTCATCCACGACCAGCATCGTAGGGCGATAACCCTTCTGGGCTTCTTCCGCATTCTCTGCAGTTGATGCATCATCAGGATTTCCGTCTGCCCCCATCATCGTTTCATCCTCCTCAGAGATAGGATTCTTCAAGGCATCCTCTTCCTTCTCTACCACGGCATCTTCCTGGTTGACAGGCAGAGTAACGATAAAGGTAGCGCCCTTTCCTTCTTCCGATTTCACCTCAACCATTCCGTGATGAGCCTCTACCAGATTCTTCACGATGTTAAGTCCTATACCAGTTCCCGGTTTGTTGTCGTGAGCCTGATAGAAGGCGGCAAAAATCTTCTGCTGTTCGTCAGGACTGATTCCCATACCATTATCCTCTACCGAGATGATGAAATGCTCGCCATCTTCGGCAAGTCGGCACGAGAGATGCACGTAATCACGGGTGTACTTGGTGGCATTGGTCATCAGATTACTGATTACCTTGGTAATCGCCTCGCTATCGATGATTGCCGAAAAATCGTCGGCAGGATAATCCACCTCCAGTCGGGCTCCCTTCTGCTGCAAAGTAGGCTCAAACCGCTCAACGACCGCATGCATCAGCTTGGAAATATTCTGCAATCGGAAATGAACTAGCAGTCCCTTCTGCTGCACCTTGTTGAAATCGAGCAACTGGTTGACAAGCGTCAGAAGTCGCTGGGCATTTCTGTCTATCACGTTCAGGGTCTGGTTCATCGCCTCACCATCCTTCACACTCTCGCTGATCTTCTGCCATTGCTCCTTCAGATTCTCCAGCGGTCCGATGATCAGCGTAACCGGAGTACGGATTTCGTGGGCAATCATGGTGAAGAACTGCAGTCTGGCATCACGCATCTCCTGCTCCTGCTTCTCCTCCAGATGGTCGAGTTCCTCCTGATGGCGGCGCTTCTCTCTCTTCACCCTCGACTGGGTATAGAGCCAGATGAGCCAGCCGATAAGCAGCAGATACAGAATCTTGGCAGGCAACGACCACCAGAAAGGCGGATGCACCACAATCTTGAGCATGGCTTCATTCTGCGACCACACGCCGTCGTTATTGGCAGCCTTCACTCGGAACGTATAGGTTCCGGCAGGCAGATTGGTGTAGGTGGCACGATGCTCGCTCGTGTTAACCCAGTCCTTGTCGAATCCCTCGAGCATGTAGGAATAGAGGTTCTTCTCCGGAGAAACATAACTCAAAGCCGCAAACGAGAGATTGATCATATTCTCATCATACGAGAGGTCGAGCTGCCCGATGTGGTTCAGCGACTCCGGCAATTTCTCGGACCCCACTTCCACGTGCTTGTTGAAAAGCTCGAGGGAGGTGATTGCCACCGGAGGCACCACGTGATTGATCTTTACCTGATAAGGATAGAAGGTATTGAACCCCTGTGTAGTGCCCAGATACACCTTGCCGTCAGAAGCCAGAAGGCGGGCATTCGGTATAAACTGGTCGCAGGTGAGTCCGTCATAACGGTTGAACAGCAGCGTAGGCTCTCCCGGCACATACTTGATGAGTCCCTTGTCAGAAGAGATCCACATCTCATCCTGATTGATGATGATGGATGCAAAATCCTGACTAGGCGCATCGATGGCGATGCGGTGGAAGGAATCTGAGGATGGTTGATACTCGCACAATCCCATATTCGTAGCCACGAGAAGTCTGCCCTTGGAATCTTCCTGCACGCAGTTTATCTGATTGCTGCAGACAGAGGTGGTATCCTTCGCATCATTCAGATACTGCTTCCAGGTCTTGTTCCTCCGGTAGCACCAGAGTCCATTTCCCTGAGTAGCAAACCAGATGTTGCCCTTCTTATCTTCCTTGATGTCGATGGTAAGGCTGTTGAATGATTTCACCTGCCGGAAAGTCTGCTTCTGCTCATCGAGCATACAGGCTCCGCTCATGGAAGTAGCCCAGAGCTGGCGCCTGCTGTCTCTGAACAGGCAATAGCAGCTGCCGCTCAAGGCTTCATCTAAAGCAGGAAAAGGCTTCAGCGCCCCGGAAGACAGACTCATCCTGAAAACTCCGTTGCCATAAGTTCCTATCCAGAGATCATCCCCTTCAGCCAGCAATCCGTGCACATTATACCGTGCTATCGCCTGCTTGCCCGGGAAATCAACAAAGCTGTCCGTTGCCGGATCAAAGCAATCCACTCCCGCATCATCAGTAGCTACCCAGATGCGATGCCTGGCATCCTCGGCAAATCTTCCTACCACGTTACCTTTCTGTCCGCCGGTACCAGCAGAATGCATCTCGAATCGGTTTCTCATGGTAGGAGAAGGAATGTAACTTACTCCGCCATAGAAGGTTCCTATCCAGATGCCGCCCTCCTCATCCGAAGTGATGCTATACACGAATCGCTCGGCAGAACTGCGGCTCGGATTATCCACTTCCGAAACCATTCGCCAACTGCGTTTCTGGATATCGTATTCCACCAATCCATCATCGCTACCAATCAGCACGTTGATATTCCGGTCGTTATAGAGCTTATGGATGTGATGCACGGAATTGCTTACCGAGGCATTGATCAGCTGGGTGGTAGTACCATCGGTATCCACCTGAAACAACCCATCGTTCCAGGTTCCCACCAGAATGCTTCCATCCGAATTAGCGAGCATGGCTATTCCATAGAGCCGGGATGCATCTCCCTTTAAAGGTACCATCGCAAAGCTGTCATTCGCCTTATTGAGTCGGACAAGTGATGATGGAAGATGATTGCAGAGTGCCCACACTTGGTTGTTGACATCCACCAGGGTAGCCACTACTTCTCCCTTGCTTCCCTTAATCTGATAATTTCGACATTCATGGTTTATGAGATTGTATCTGAAGAGTCCCTGTCCTTGAGTAGAAACCCACACATTTCGATTTCCATCAATAGAAAAAGAAGTAATGGTGGAAGTTATCTTATCGCTTAATTTCTGAAACTGTTCGGTTTTAAAGTTAAAGAGGAAGGCACCCTTGGGAGTACCCACCAGCAGCCCTTCATCACAGGCTTCCAGCGCACTTACATACTGGTCGAACTTCATTTGCGGGTTATAGAAATTCTGCACCTGATAGCCATCATACCGACAGAGACCGTTATCGGTACCAAACCAGATGAATCCATTCTTATCCTGCACGATGTTTCTCACGGCATTGCTCGGCAATCCCGTGTTCATCGTGATGGTACGCACCAACGGCTCCCTCACTATGTTTCTGCTCCAGGAAGAAGCAGGCGCCATCGCCATCAGGAAGACGGCTGCTAAGATTGTTATGATCTTTTTCATTGTTCTTGTCTTTTCGATTGATGGTGCAAATTTACAAAATTATATTCAAAAGAAAGAGTTCTTAGAAAAGAAAATGACAAGAGATTAACCTATCATCATTATTTGCTGTTTACCTGATTCCATTTCGGAGGATTCACGCCCAGCAGATTCTTCACGAAGAAGTCGTAGCGCTTGTGCTCGCCATAGAGTTCGCCCATGGTATGATGGGCTCCAGGAATCACCACGAGTTCAAAATCCTTGTTGGCTTTCTGCAGGGCATTCACCACCTGATAGGTGCTCGATGGATCTACGTTGTCGTCTATCTCGCCTACCACCAGCATCAGAGGGCGCTCCAGTTTATGGACATTCTCCACGTTGCTGCACTCCACGTAGCTGGAATCAACAGGCCAGCTCATCCATTGCTCGTTCCACCAAATCTTATCCATCCGGTTGTCGTGACAGCCGCAGGCACTATAGGCAGCCTTGTAGAAATCGCCATGCAGCAATACTGCGGTAGTACTCTCCTGTCCGCCTGCCGAACAGCCGTAGATAGCTACATTATCTGCATCCATATAAGGATATTTCTTGGCTGCAGCCTTGATCCAGAGTTCACGGTCTGGGAATCCGGCATCCTTCAGGTTCTTGTAGCAAACCTCCTCAAACTTCTTGCCGCGATAGGAAGTTCCCATCGCATCGAGCTGGACTACGATGAAACCGAGTTCGGCAAGCGAAGTGGTGTACCAGTTGTATGGCATGAAACTCTTCGGAGTATAAGCATCGCCCGGACCCGCATAGATGTATTCGATGACCGGATATTTCTTATTAGGATCGAAATTGGTAGGACGCTGGATGATACCCCACATATCCGTCTTGCCATCTCTTCCCTTTGCCACAAACACTTCCGGAGCCACCCATCCGTGCTTCTTCAGCGTAGCGATATCAGCCGTTTCCAGAGTCTTGACGAGTTTACCGGTCTGCGCATCTCTGAGCACGGTAACAGGAGCCTGATCCACCTTAGAATAGGTATCCAGGAGATAGCGGTAATCGTAGGTATATTGGACACTATGATTGCCCTCTTCGGGAGTGAGCGCCACCATATTCTTGCCATCCATACCTATCTTATAATAATGTACCAGATATGGGTCCTCATTCCTGTTCACGCCACTAGCCGAGAAATAGATTTCTCCCTTCTCTTCATCCACACGCTGGATGCCGCGAACAAACCATTCGCCCTTGGTAATCTGGCGAATAACCTTCGACTTCTGCACATCGTAGAGATAGAGATGATTCCAGTTGTCGCGCTCGCTCAGCCAGAGCAGCTGCTTGCCATCCTTGATAAACTGGCGCCACAGACGACCATAGTTCACGAAGGTATTGGCACGCTCCTCTACCACGGTACGCAGCTTGCCGGTTTCGGCATTCATCGCCAGCATCTGATAGAGATGATGACCACGCTGGTTGTACTCCATTGTCACCTCCTTGCTGTCAGGTGTCCATTGCATCCATTCCAGTTCATACTGGTTTTCTATCTGATGCCTGTCAGCCTCCACCTTCTTTCCGGTAGCCACATCGATGATGATCGGATAGTGCTGTGGCAGGGCATCGCCCGGCTTGGCATACTCCTGCTTGTGGAGAATAGGCTGCAGCTGGTCGGCAGGCGAAGATTCCACATAGTAAGCATAGCGCTTCTCTACCGGCACTCGCTTGCATACGAAGATGTGCTTACCGTCTGGGCTCCATTGGATGCGGTTGCTGTAATAGCATCCGATGGTACCATCCTGCGTAAGGATTCGCTTGGCCTCGGTATAAGGTTTTCCAGCCTCATGGAGCACCACGTTGTAACCTTCGATGTAGGCTTCCATCTTGCCATCTGGCGAAAGTACCGGATAAGCCTCCTTCTCCTCATCCACCTCCATCCAGTGGCGCTCGTGGCGTCTGCCAAACTGAGGTTTGTAGGCAGGACGAGGCTTGATGCCCAACGCCTTCTCCATCGCCTGCTGCGAATCGTAAGTCTTCATCTCATCCTTGTCGGCATCATAGGATACAAACTTCCTGCCCTGAGGAGTAGAAATCTGATAATGCAGTACGTGGGTGGAATCGCACCAAGCCGATGATCGTGCCCAATGGAACACGGAGTCGGCAGAAAACTGATGACGCAGCGCATAGGCTCTGTAGTAATCTTCTAATGTGCCCTGTGCTGAAGCCGTAGCTGCCGGCATAGCCAGAACTGCGCTCAACAGCGAAAGGCCTAAAATCTGATTCTTCATTATATTTAAAATTTTACTTGTTGATTTCTTAAGTATCGAACTTTCGTATATGGGAAGTTAGAGAAGTTAAGGGAAGTCCAATCCGTACTTCACTCTTACTTCACTTTTACCTCATAAGGGAATCGGCGGGAAGAAGGATCGAGCGAATGGTTCGAAGGAGCTCCCATCACCACGAGATAGAGCGCCTTGAGAGGCTGGGACTTTGGAGCCTGAAGCGAAACCTTTCCGCTCGTCGATTCGCCCATCTGACTGTAGATGCATTCATCGGTATCGGCGGTTACTCCCACCAATCCATAACGGTAACCGATGGTGCGTGCCATCTTGTCCTTGGATGCCTTGAACACCTTACCCTCGGCATCGAGGGCCCTGAAATCTACAGTAACCTTCTTGCCTGCCTTCGGGATTTCCAACTTGATGGCATTGAAACCATAGTTCTCTGGAACCAAAGCTGTATCCGGACGGAGATAACCATTCTTCTGCTTCAGCATCCTGGTATCAAAGGTGCAGGCATAAGGTCGGGTCTCCTTACGGGCATAATCGAAATCGAAGTTCACGAGATGGCGGTAGCAGTCGAACATCTCATCATTAAACTGCTTCTGACTCATCTTATACTTCCGCTTGTAGGTAACAACCGGGTCCTCTCCTACTTTTCCTTCCCGATAGAGCTGGGCGATGCTTTCCAATCCATGTTTCTCTGCCCACCATTCTATCACGTATGGCGAATGATAGATGTTGTCCAGATGCAGATAACCCTTATGGGTAAGCTGTCTGAAGGCATCAAAGTGAAACTTCTCGTCCGTTAGCCAGTCGGGATTCACTCTCCAGAGCATCCATTGGGATGTCATCTCGAAGAAACCGCTACCTCCCCAGGCTTCACCCGTTTTGTCTGCCATAATCTGAAGCTGGAAACTGTGTCCCAACTCGTGCGCCAGACAATTGAGTTTTTGATCCTGAATACGGTTAGGCGTTACCCAAAGCGCCCCGATAAAGTCATCATAAGTTCCGCCGTAAGCGGTTCCTTCCAGCGAATAGTTCACCATCACCATCATTTTATACTGGTCGCAGATGCTTCCCGGCAGAGAGAATTTCAGGGTATCGCGAAAGAAACGGTAGAACCGTTCTACCTGAGTCTGAAGATTACCCAGGTCGAATTTCATCGGCTTACCTTCGAGCGAAGGAGGATTCTGCGGATTATCTCCGAATGGCTTTTCCCAGAAATACACGATATTCTGGGTCTGAGCACTATGTCGCCAGCACCATCTCTCATCATCCTTATTGAAATCATAGGGTTTCAGAGAGTCCGGTACGAAGATGAGTTTCTGTGGTGCAGAAACAGGATTTACGGGGCTGGTGGCAGGAGCCTCAGATGGATCCTGCTGCGCCAGGGCTGCAGTAGCCCAAGGCAAGGTTGCCGCTGTGAGTATCAGCGATAAGAAGATTCGTTTCATTTCGGTTATGATTTTTGCGTTATTTATATTTTTGCGTTATTGATATTACGGCACAAAAGTACTGATAATCTAGCAAAAACGCTCGCAATATCGTCTAAATTGATATAAATATCGTATTCCTGCATCATTTTGATGTATAATATGATGAGATAAGATTATTGCTTGGTTTTCTTAAGCGGGTGCAAAGGTACTACTTTATTGAATCCACCAAATTTTAGGGGGTAAAATTGCAGAAAATATTTAAGGTGGATAACAAATCTCCTTTCACAGAATGTGGATTGTACTGAAAATAAAAGAGTTAAGTGTGAAAGGAAAAATCTCTTTATTTTGAGATGATAACTGACGGATAAGCTTAAATGTGGCGATGTGGATAGTGAATAGTGGGTGTCTTGATAGTGAATAGTGGGTGTTTTTGTTATGAATGTTGGGATGAAGCATAGTAACCAGAAGGATGAGGGATAGATATTGGCAGGCTAAAAGAGGCGGTTTATCGGCTGGATGACTAAGCTCGTCTATATGGATGACTCGGGTCATCTATATGGCTCACTCCCGTCATCTATATGG
>ENA-ORRU01000731-ORRU01000731.1-human-gut-metagenome-genome-assembly--contig:-NODE-731-length-23403-cov-3.137828_pt1 | contig 23403 bp, 21 predicted proteins | sample MGYA00242184_ERZ509151 | MGnify/ENA primary metagenome ERZ509151 (study PRJEB26280, sample SAMEA2338667) | human gut metagenome | biome: human gut; feature: human-associated habitat; material: faeces... | reverse complement strand
GAACACCAGGTGCAGGGACATGTCCGTGGTGGGCAGGCCGTGCTGCCGCCGCAGCTGGTATACGGAGGCCATGTTGATCAGGTTATGGACCTCCTCCTTGACGGTTTGCAGACCGATGTAGCTGTCCAGCTCCGCCAGCAGGTCCTTCATGTCCTCCTTGGGCAGGGGCTCCACCACCTCCGTTTTCTCAGCCTTGGCGGCAGGCTGACCGCCGGCGGTCTTGCCATCGGACGGCTGGGCGGGCCTTTTCCGGCGTCTTATCCGGGGCCTTTTCCGGCGTTTTGTCCGCCGGGGACAGGGGCGTGCCCCAGAAATCCGCATTCATGCTGCGCAGGTTCCGCTCCGTCATGGAGCGGATCACGTCCAGCTGCTGGAGGATGATCTCGTCTTTTTTATCCATTATCCGCGCTCCTTCCGTGGGATAGCTTTACATGGCTCATGGCCCGCAGCAGCAGGGCCGACACGAAGCCCGTCAGGGCTCCGGTAAACAGGGACACCGCCAAAAGAAACGGCAGATAGCCCAGGACAGCGGTATTCCCCAGGGTGATCAGGGCCGCGGCCATCTGACCGATGTTGTGGGCCGCCGCGCCGCCGATGGACACCGCCAGAAATGCCAGCCATTGCAGCCAGTCGCCCGCAATGCCATCCACCGCCCACGCAACCGGCGGGAACGCGTGGATGAAGGCGCGCAGCATCGGCTGAACGCCAGTCAGCATCTGCGCGAAGAACGCAGCATCCGCATCCTCCGGGATTTTGGGGAGAATCGACCATTCCAGCCCCAGCACGACGACGAGCATCAGCACCGTCCCCAGCACGACCCAGACTTCCTTATGCCGGGTCAGCGACGTGAAGCGCCCCAGAATGCTTGCCAGCAGGAGCGAAATCGTCAGCGGAATGCAGTTGACTGCCAGCAGCACGGGCACCATCCGCAGATAGTACGTCCAATCCGCCGCGTAGTGAATCCCGTAGAGGACGACGGCGGGCGCGGCAATCAGGAGCGAAAAGAGCAGTTCACTGACGTAGACTTCCGTCCACTTTGCCGCCAGCACAGTTCGGCTCGTCAGCGGCAGATACGCCATGGACGCTGTGTCGCGCGAAAAGTACAGCGCAGCAAGCATTTGAAAGACGCTGAACAGCAGCGCTGTCACCATTGCCAGCAGAATCGCCAGCCCCGGCAGCATTTCGGGCGCATTCAGCATTTCAAACGCACTGAACATGCTGAACTCCATGAAAATGACGAAGCCGGCCAGCGTCAGCATCCCCAGCATCATCCGCTGGTCACGGATGGTCAGGTCATCCAAAAATTCCTTCATCTCCGCTCGCTGCTTCTCCATGTCGTAGGGAACTGTGCCGGAGAAATTGTTGTTGGCCTGCTGCTTCCGCAGGAAATCCACAATGTTCCGCTCCACGCCCAGCAGACGGCTCTCACTGTCCCGGATGGCCTTGTCCATAGGAATCGGAACCACATCAATAGAGAGGATCATGGGCCGGTCAGTGCCGGAAAGCTCCGAGAGAATATCATCCCGCAGATAGGCGGCGTAATCCTTCAAGAACAGCACCCGGCCATACCGGTCGCCCATGCGGAAGTGGTCCCGGTCAAATTCAAAGCTGTCCGGGCAGATATAGTCCTGAAAGCTGTGGCCCAGCTTCATGGACAGCACCGGGTCAAAGCGGAAGTCCGCCGCCTCGCCGTGGCGATAAAAGCCGTGCAGAACCCGCAGACGGTCCATCATGTCCAGTTCTGTGCAGCGGGAGCCAAGCCGGGAGAACGCCAGTGTAAACTCCGCTCCGGCACGGACAAAATAACTCTCGGCATCCTTGTAGCTTTTGCGTGTAACCGTTACGGTGATATACAGATCCCGGATCATCCCGCTTGCATGAGATGCTTTTTCCAGCAGCATGGCGTTGTATTCCCTGCGGTAGTGGTCGTGTCCGTCGTTTGCGTAGGGAATCATGATATAGTCCTCGAAATCACGGCGGTTGAGCTTCCGGGTGACAACGCTGAACTTTGTGGACGCATTGCTGTCGCAGAGATTCAGAAGGCCGCTGTACCCCAGCAGCATGGATTTCTGATCCTCCTCACCGGCCAGCGCATAATTGATGTCGGAAAACTGCCATGTGCGGCTGTACCGGTTCGGCCCCACGAGGAAGATACCGCTTTTCCAGACCGTGCGGATGGGGATCACCTCCTGCACGCTGCGGGGAATACGGAACTGCTCCGGGTCCCTGCGAAGCAGCTCTTTCAACTTTTTCAGCATTTCTTGCTGCACCTCCTTTTTGCTCCATGTGCTGTTGTAAACTTCGGGACAAATGCGCCGAAGCTTACAGCGGAGCGCTTCTTTTCCTGCTTCCGCTGTTCCCGCATAGCTTCCCAATACAAATTGGTCGGTCGGAAGGTCAGCCGCTTAGGGACGAGAAATTCCGACCGCAGCCATACAGCAAAGAACTTTTCCGCTGTCATGCCGTGGTATTTCACAAAGCCCATAGCGGCAAAGGGCGCTGCGCCGAGGATGCACAGCCAGCTGACCGTTTCCGTCCCCAGCGCATCCCGCAGACCCAAATAGATGCCCACGGCCACGCCGCAGGCCAGCAGTGAAAAAATGAGCTGCCGCAGCGACAGCCCGAAGAAGATGTTCTCCTTGTAGTCCCGTATCTCCCGGTTGATTTTGATCTCCATAGCCGTTATCCTCTCTCCGGTGCATTTTTCGCCGGTCGCTTGGGCTGAATGGCCGTGGGACTTTCGCCGCTCTCCGGGCGCAGGAAGTCCATCCGTGCGGCGGCGTGAATGGCATTGTCGTTGAGCTGGCGCTGCCATGCGCCTACGGACGGTGCCCACTTGAATCCGTTGCATTTCAGCTTGCTGCGCTGCTCCTCCGAGGGCTTTTCGTCAAAATACAGCCGCAGGCGGTTGTCCTCCTTGTCTGCTTCGGCACGGCCGCCCGGAAAGTCCCAGCCCACATATTCGGTGCTTTGCGTCCGGGATACCTCCTCAATGCGCTGCCGGAGCCGCCGCATCTCCGCTGTGTTGCCGCTGAGGACGTAGGATGGATACGGCTGCTTTTCCCACGAATATCCCTCCTGCACACGCCTGTCCAACTTGGCAGCATCCTCATCCGAAAGGCCGGGACAGCCCAGCGCCGTGGCGTGCTTGCGGAAATAGGCGTTGATCTCCTTCATGTGGGCGTGCATGGCGGTCAGCTTGTCGAGCTTGGCCTGCAGCTTCTCCACTGCCTGTGGATCGTCACTATAAATCACATGGTTCTGCATCATTGTATTTTCTCCTTTTCAAATTAAAGTCCCATCATCTCTCGTACCACACGGTCTGCCATTTTCACCGTTCCGACCAGCACCAGAAGATTGAAAATCAGCTCTCCTACATACGTCCACACTTGCGTGACTGCCGCCGCATTGGGATCAACGGCGGGCGGGCTGGATGCAAACAGGGAGAAGATGATGCAGGCCAGCACGATAATGGCTCCCTCCAGACACACGGCGGCATAGGATTTCAAAAAACTCCTGCCGATTTGTTGACTCGGTTCCCCCGCAAAGGTCGAAAGGGGAATTGGGGCAATGGCCGTGTAGATATACAGGCGGAAGAAGCGTCCATATACCGTGAGGACCATGACAAAAGACAAGATCGTGATAAAAAGACCACCGATCAGCGCCACCGCCCAGAGGGGGATGCTCTCCCAAAAGCCGCAGCTTTCAATGGCGGTCACGATTTCGGCGGGAAGCACCGTCTCCTGCGCTGCACCCATCCCGGCTGCCGACATGATGGAGGAAATAACGCCCTGCACAATGGTGAACAGGGCCATCATCAGTTCCAATCCGTAGGTCACGACGGCTTTGGCCAGCGCAAAGCGGATAAAGAGCTTCACCGCCGCCTCCGGGCGCTTGATCTCTGCGAAGGAGCCGCAGGTTTTCACGACGCCCACCACAAAAAACAGCACCAGCAGCGCAAGGCCAATGGCCTGCATCGTGTCGTGGATGAGCAGGACCACGTTCCAGATGGTGCCGCCCTTGAATGTTTCCGGCGATTGCGTGATGAGCTGCCAGATCTCCGCCAGCTTTTCGTTCCAAGTCGCAAGGGCGTTCTCCAGATTCTGAACGACCCAGTTGTCACTCATATTGCGTTCTCCTTTCCCGGCAGCAAGAGACAGGCTTTGCGCCTGCCTCTTGCTGTCATTTTTATCGGGTGCGGTCTGCCGGGGACTTGCGAACGATCCCGTACACGTCGTCCACAAAGAACTTCCCGACAAATGGATTGAAAATCGCATGGCATCTCACGCCGTTGTATTCCGCCAGATAGTCGTTGTCGCCCAGGCGCTTGATGATCCTCGCTTCCCCCAGGACGTGCTTTTCGCCCTGTTTGAGAGAATGGATATAGCACTCGCATTTTCCCATGATGTTCCTCCTTTCCCTCAGCCCGTGATAAGCGCCAGAATCTCTTTGGCGAACGTCACGATCACGCCACCGGCCAGCGTGAGAAAGCCGTTGCTGCGCTGGGACGGGTCGTGACTCTGGAAGGACAGACCGATCTGGACAATGCCCCAGCCAAGAAGGGTCAGCCCCACCGCACGGATCACGCCGAAAATAAAGTCGGACAGGTTGTTGATGACCGTCAGCGGGTCGCCTGCGGCAGAAGCCGTCACAGGCATACAGCACACGCAGAGGACAGCGGCGGAATAGACCGCCAGAAATACCCGGCTCTTTTTCCCCATCGGCAGGGGCCGGGTTTGCAGACATTTTCTTTTATCAGGATGCTTCATCATAATTTCCCTCCATAATAATCGCTTCCAGTTCTTCACTGGACAGTAGTTCAAACTTTTGTTCGGATAGATCGGCCGCAGGAATTTCCTCGTCGGGACCCCACTGCCAGTCATCCACACGGATGGACGCAACGGCCTGCTCCGTTCCGCCGTGGACATAGGGCAGCCCGCCGCCGTCCGGGGTGCGGGACACCAGCGGGTGGGTCAGGATGTCGAATTTGTCATCGCAGACCGGCAATTCCCCACGGATGAACAGCAGCGCCTTGCGGTTATCCAGCATCCGCACCTCGTCCGGCGTCATCAGCTCCCGGCCCGTGATCTGATAATTTGTGCTGTAATTTCCATTGCGCCCGGACGATTTCCCGTAGGTGTTGGTGTCAATCGTGGCTTTGCCCAGCAGTTCCGAGATATACTTGTGGGACCCCTGTTCGTTGCCGCCGAGATACAGCAGTTCGTCGCAATTCCCCAGCACGCTCTCCCATTGCTTTTCAAACAGCGCCTTCAGCTGGGCTATATTCTGCAGGATGATGGACACAAACACATTGCGGGAGCGCATGGTGGAAAGCTTGATCTCAAAGTCGTTCGGCAGACTGATATTGGCAAACTCGTCCATCAGGAAATGGACCGGAACTGGCAGACTGCCGCCGTGCTTATGGTCGGCGCTGTCAAACAGCTGCTGGAAAAGCTGCTGATACAGAATCGACACCAAAAAGTTGAAGCTGGTGTCGCTGTCGGGGATCAGCGCAAACAGCGCCATCCGTTTTTCACCCATGTCCTGCAAATACAGCTCATCCGTGGCCGTCAGGGCAATGAGGGAATCCAGATTGAACTTCTCCATGTGGGACGCCAGCGTGATTTGAATGCTTTTCAGCGTTTTGGCGCTGCCGGAGCGGTACTGCTTGTAATACTTCACGGCGATATGCTCCGGGTTCCGCATTTCCAGCCGTTCAAAGAGCACATCCAGCGGAGAAAGATAGCTGTCGTCGTCCTCCCGGACCTCTCCGGCCCGAAGCATCTCCATGACCATCGGGAAATTCTGTTCCTCCGGCGGGGCCTCGTGATAGAGATAATAGACCAGCGCCGAGAGAAGGATGGATGCGGTGGAATCCCAGAAGGGGTCCTGCGACTGTGCGCCCTTGGGCGTTGTCGCCTTAAAGAGATTCGTCACCAGCATCTGTACCTCGTTATCATTGGTCAGATAGACGAAGGGGTTATAGCAGTGGCTTTTCTCCATGTGCAGCAGGTCCAGCACCCGGACATCATAGCCCGATTCCCGCAGCAGTCCTCCGGAATCGCGCAGCAGCTCGCCCTTGGGGTCAAGGCAGACAAAGGACGGCCCCTTCGGAGACAGGCACGCTTCATACAGGCAGGGCTTTGCATAGTTGCGGGTTTTGCCTGCGCCGCTGCCGCCGACCACAACCGTGTTCAGATTGCGCCGGTGCTTTCGGCCGTCCAGCCCCATGCGGATGTGCTGTGTGAACACCTTGTTCGGCTCCGGTGGCTTGGCACAGTATTTCCGGTTCAGCCGCTCCGGGCTGCCCCACTTGGCGGAGCCGTGTTCCACGCCACGCCGGTAGTTGCGCCGGGTGGACAGCAGCGCTCCCACCAGCAGGCCATAGGCAGCGACAAAAAAGAGGACAGCTTTTCCGCTGTCCTCGCACCAGATAATATGAAACGGATGCTGCATTGCCGCAGGGAACTGCCAGATGATCCCGAAAAGTCCGCCGGATGCGGCCGGGCCACCAGCAGCCCCAGCCACACCGCAGGAAGCAGGCCCATCAGATACCATACGCTCTTGGGTTTACCGTTCATCCCTGCATTTGCCCTTCCGGGACTTGCTCGGCGCATCAATGGTCTTGACAAGCACCTCATCCACAATATCCGTGGGGCGCTGCTCGTGGATCAGGTCATTTCGCAGTTCATTGAGCGCATGAATGACCACTCCATGCTGGTACGGATCGAGGGTCAGCACTCGCTTGCTCGGTTTCTCCATAGCTTACCGCTCCTTTCTGACATTTTTCTGTGCGGCGGCACGGCTCTGCTCCAGCGCCCGCTCCATCCTGCCGGTCATGGTCTGGAGTGTATCCCGGATGTCGGTCAATTCACTGCGGATGGTCTGTGAATCGGCGTCCCGCAGTGATTCCGGCAGGCGGCTGAAATCGTATCCACGGGCATCCACCCCATATTTGCGGCAGAGCATATAGGAGACGCAATAGCCCCGGAACGCATCCGCCTGCGGGTCAGCGTGCTCCGTCTGGTCCAGCTCCGCACGGGCCATTGCCAGCGACACACAGCGAAACAGGTCCTGTCCGTCCATGCCACGCTGGACAACGACCGTTCTGCGGGTGTAATCATAAGCCGCACCGTTTGGGACATTCTCCGCCATTTCAATGGGCACCGGGCGCTTGGAAATCAAAGCCGAAAGCAGCAGGCGGTCATCATAATGGATCTGCGGCTGGCGTTTGGCATCCGTCTGTGCAATGTCAAAGACCTTTTTCACATGATAATAATATCCCGTGCGGCCGTCCTCGGTCACATAACTGTCCCCGGCCTCCAAAATGGAAATGCCCGTCTCATGCCTGCGGACATATACGCCCTGTTTCTTCCAGCCGTCAAAGTCCCGTAGACGGGTGGCCTTGTCATTCTGTGCGTAGATCAGCAGGGCATTGGTAGGCGAGTAGCGGTCAAAGCGTGCCTGCACATCCAGAAAGCCCCGGAAGGCGTCTCCGTCCTGCATGATCTCATGCGCCATTTCATCCGCCAGCGCATACAGGTCGTCCCGCTCGGCCTTTTTCTTGGCGGCGTATTCCTCCTTTGTCAGCTGCGGCGGGGCGCTGGGCGGCTCCGGGGCAGCGGGGGTGGTGAACAGATCGTCAAAATTTGCCATCGTTATCGCTCCTTACTTTTTCTGCTCCGCTTCTTCTGCGGAGGCTGCTTATGCCGGATGGGCTGCTGCAGCCCTTTCTCCTGCTCCGGCTCGTTCCGCTGGGTGGGAATGCTGCCGTCCTCCTGTCCACGCCGGATCTCCCGCAGCTCCTCCCGGACGGAAGGGCGGGCCTCCTTAGACGCCCCTTCGGAGTTCTCTCTGGTTTTGGAAGAAGGCTCGGACGGACGGGAGCGCTCCGTGCGAGCCGCCGTAGGGTTTTCACGAAGCGTCTCCTGCCGGTCGGCGGGACCCGAAAGCATCTCATCCAGCAGCCGGTCATCCTCGCTTTGCTGGGGATGCGTCTGCTCCGGAACCGGCTGGCCAGAACCCTCTTTCTCCTTGCCGGATAAGTTCTCCCGGATGGCCTCCGGGTCGGATACCGTGGCGATTTTGATATTCTCCACGATTCGGTTGATTTTGGCGGCATCCTCGGCACGCACCATGATCTCGCTGATGCCCTGCGGGTTGCCCTTTGCCTCCCGCAGCACGCAGTAGACCACGCCGTAGCGCTTGGCGTCAGCCACAAAACGGGCCATGTCCTGATTTTTGACGGTAAAGATGGTCAATTCCTTGCCGCTGCGGAGCATGGCGGTCAGACGCTGCCGCCCCTTGACCTTGTTCTTGTCCCGGTTTTTCAGGGCGGCGATCAGCAGCGCCGATACCTCCTTGGCCGCACTGCCTGTGATCTTGGCTGCCACCTCCACGCCTTCCAGACTGAGCCGGACGACCTGTTCGGCGGCGTCACCGGATGTGTTCATGTTGCTGTTCCTCCTTCTGTTGATTTTTCTCGTCCTCCCGGACGGCTTTCAGTTTCTCCGCCATCACGCCGGAGCGCTCTGCAATGTCGTCGCACAGATGTACCTCCCGGCGCAGCGCTTTGAGCCGTTCAGACAGCTCCTTGATCTGCGCCCTGTGTGCATCGGCCTGTTCCGGGCTGTCCCGAACAAACTTGGTGCGCAGCGCCTTTTGCAGCGCCCGACGCTGGGCGGAAAGGGTCGTGATCTGCACCTCCTGTTCCTTTTTATATAAAGCAAGCTGCTCGGCGGTATCAATGTGATGCCGTGCGAGCAGCCGTACTTCCTGTGAGATATTATTCAGTTTTATCAGATCCTCCCGGAGGAGAAAATGCAGCCGTGCCCGGTTCTGCGGGCGGCGCTTTGGAAACACGCCGAGTTTATAGCAGTAATAAAGATACAGTGCCCGAAAGCCGGTTATCTGCCGTGCTTTCTGCCACTTGTCCATAGAATAGACTTTCTTCCGTTCTTTTGGAGCCTCCGGATGGGGAGCCTGCGGCAGGGGCTGGGACAAAATACGCCGCCGTATCCCATCTTCGGTGTATGCCTCCCCGAAGTTCCGGGCAAGGCGCACAAAGCGTTCCTTTCCGGGCGGGCGCACGGAGATGTCCTTGCCGAACTTCACTGCATAGCCCTTCTGGCGCAGCAGATAATAAAACTGCTTTTCGCTGACGCTTTCCCGGATCAGCCCATCGATTTCACTGCGGATCAGGCCACGCCATGTGGGGCGCTGCTCCTGTTCGGCCCGCCATTCCCCGTAGTGCTTTGCCTTTCCCGGCTGGGGCTTCTCCACCACGGACAGGCCGTATTCCCGGCAGAGTTCGTCGGAGACTGTCCGCATTTCGTAGTAGTCTTTCCCGGTACGATGGTAGCGGATGCCATCCACAAAGGATACGCTGTTCACCACAAAATGACTATGCAGATGATTCTCCTTATCCAAATGGGTGGCAACCAGCACCTGATATTTCTCGCCCCACAGCTTCCGGACCAGCTTCACACCGATCTCATGGGCCATCTCCGGTGTAGCCTCACCGGGGGCAAAGGACTGATACCCATGATAGGCGACGACACCGTCCTCCTTGCCGAAGCGCTTCTTGACTGCCAGCATCTCATCCCGTGCCGTTGCGGGCAGACAGTTGATGCCGCTGACCAGCTGTCGCAGTACGGAGACGCTTTCGCTGTCCAGCGCCTCCGTCGTTTTATCCAGGCGGGCGGCGTAGTCAATGACATCCGATAAATTTTGCACCTGCACATCGGTCATATTCTTTTGCCGGTAGAACTGCGGATTTTCCGTCTTTTCCGGGTTCTCGATATAGAGCACCACTTTGCCCAGCCATCCCTTCACGGCCCAAATGGAAGTTGTTGCCATAGCGCTACTCCCGTTTTGCCGGAAGGATGACTGCCGCCGTGACCTCCCGGATAAAGGCTTCCCACTGCTTGCTGCCCTCATCGTACCGTTTGACATCTATGACATTCAGCACATGGGCCTTCTGTGCGATTTGGTTGAGAAGGTTGCCCACATAATGCAGCTCCCGCATGAAGGCAAAGTATTCCGGCGGTGGGGCCTCACGGGGCACCACTCCGGCAATCAGGTGCCGCAGGTAGGCTTCACGGGACAGGCGACATTTCTCCACCTGCCGGTTCAGGTGCTCCGCCTCCTTCTGGTTCAGCCGCACCTTGATCTCTATCTCTCGCTTGGTCATTACCGTTCCTCCAAAGGTCAAAATTGCCGCACTTGGCGGCGAGGGGTTACAGGGGATGCCCCTGTCAAGCTGCCTTTTGTCCCCAAAAGGCGTTGCTTGCTGGTATAGTACATTCCTGCACGCCCTGCGGGCGTGCGTCCGGGGGTACCTGCTGATAAGAACATCCGTTATGGAAAATCAAGCGTGAATCCCGGCACACAATATACCGCAAGCCCCCTCTGTTTTTCATTTAAGGTTATACCGTGAAGTATTATAATTTCGGGTATAATTTTGAGTGTTACTTTATCGTCCTCGCTCCCTGCCTCGCTCCGGAAGGGTCATCACCCGGTCGTAGTCCTCCCGGAGCATATAGCAGCGCTCTACGCTCCACCCACGTTCTCCGCCGTATTCCGCAGCCATATACTGCTCCAGTCGGACGCAGGGGTCCGTCCCGTCCAGACAGCGGGCGTAAATGGAATAACCGCCCATGTTGGGCTGAAATGCCTTGTTATCGCTGGATACCGCATAGGTGCGGGAGCGCTCGCTGTATGCTGTAGAAAAGCTGTCTGCACGGAAGGTGATATACCCGCTCACATGGATGCCGCCTCGCTCTGCTTTGCGAAACAGCTCCCGCAGCTTTCCGTAGGACAATTCGACTTGCTGCTCCGGATACTGTGCTGAAAAAGAGACGCCATCAGAATCCACCGATGCAAGAGCGTATTCGCCGTTTTTATACTGGCAACGCACGGCTGCTTCCGCCTCCTCCCGGCTCTCGGCATCTACCGTAACTGCCCGCTTCCATGTCTCTGTAATAAGAACCTTATATTCGCTCATCGTGCCATACTCCTCTCTGGTTTTGATACTGTTCTGGTGATTGGCAGCCCCTTCCGCAGGCAAAGCCAATCATTATAATCCTTGCCCTGGCAAGGAAAGCCGTCCAGCACAACATACCTGCCTGCCAGCTGCTGCCGGATCGCATCGGCGGCGCTGCGGCCCGCAAGGTCGTTGTCGAGACACAGGTAAATGGTTTGGATTTCCCGGTGGTCCCGAAGATACTGAGACAGAGCCAGCGGCAGATGCCGCTCCGTCAAGTTCTTCTTGGGCTGGTACACACCGGCCAGAGACAACAGGTGCTGCGACCTCCACGGCAGTCTGTCCTCCTGCGCCATCGCCGCAAAGGAAAGCAGGTCGATGGCCGATTCAAACAGATACAACACTGGCGACGGCTCCTCGGCGGGGATGGAAAAGGAAAATCGCTTATCGCTGCCCGTCGCTTCCCCTTTGAAGTCTGTTCCGATTCCCCGCAGGCAGGCATAGCGGGGCTGACCGTCTTTATCCTTGCCGACAAATACGGCATTGTGGTGGGGATAGCTCTCATAGAGCCGACCGGTTCGGATGCAGAAATCAATCAGTTCATAGTCGATTCCTCGGCTGTGCAAATACTCGACGGCATGGGCGGCGCAGCGGCTGACCTGCGGCAAAAGCAGTGTCTTTGTCTGCTCCGGCTGCTGGCGGGTACAAGAAATGGGCGGCTGCCCAGCCGCCCGTCCCACGATCCGCTCCACCGCCTCGGTAAAGGGAATCTCTTTCACTTTGATCAGATAATCCAGTGCCGTCCTGCCGCCAATCCCACGGGAAAACCAGCACCACTTCCCGTTGGAAATTTTCAGGCTGTCGTGCTCACGGGTGCAGTAGGTGCTGCCGCCAAAATGCACCAGCTCCTGCGGCTCATAGGTCTGGAGATAGGTCAGTAGGTCCATTTCCTTCGCCCGGTCGATCATCTCTCTTGTCACATAGCCCATCGTTTCATCATCTCCTTGATATAAAAATAAGCCGGACGGTTTTCACATGAATGAAAGCCGTCCGGCTATGTAACGTTTTGCACCCCATTTTTCTGACTCACCAATCCTTCGTGGAAGATTGATGGGGAAACCTTCATTGCGAAATGGCGATAAATTTCTGCGTCTCTCCATCGAGACAACTTTTTCAAGGGACTTTTGCTCAGGATTGTCAACTTTTTCAAGGGACTTTTCTCGGCAAGCTGCAACTTTTTCAAACGACTTTTACGACAAGGTGCAACTTTTTGGCACAACGGTGTAGTTTGGATATGCTTTTCAGATGTCCCCATTATGATAAATTAATTTATGATAATCTCATTTATATTATAAGCGGGGGACGCAGAGCAGTCGAGCCATTATCGGATATTTTCCCTATCAATTTTCCTGCGGCTAAATTATATCTATTGCCGCTTGAAGCAATTTTATCGCCAGAATTTGCGTTATTTCTGCGAAATCGAGATATAAATATTGACGCAGGCGATTTTAACTGCTATAATATGGGCGAAGAATGGAGAGACTATACTGTGAATGGAGGTATCCGCTTATGCTTATTCAATTTTCGATTGAAAACCATCGCTCAATCAAAGATAGTGCAGTCATCAGCTTTGCAGCATCAAAGGATAAGTCCCTGGAGTCTTATCTGCTGCACCCAGATGAAAAAAGGGCGCTTTTACCTGCTATTGCTATTTACGGAGCGAACGCTGCCGGTAAAAGTAATGTGCTGCACGCACTGATGACGATGAAGGATATGGTTGTCGGAGAAGCAGCCAAAATATCCAAGGGACAAAAATTGCCGTGGGAACCGTTTGGAGGCACCACAACGCCTACATCTTTTGAGATCGTATTCATCTATCATGGCATTCGTTACGCTTACGGCTATTCTTTCGATGCTAAGAAGATCTATACGGAGTATTTGTACCACTGGCCCAATGGGCGTGAGGCGCTGATTTTTTCAAGAGAAAACGGCGTATATGAATTCCGAGAGAATATCAATGAGCAAATCACACTCAGCAACCGCACGCCGGATAATAAGCTGTATCTGGTTTCCTCAAACGACTGGAATCTGCCGCAAACGGAAAACGCCTACAAGTGGTTCTTGGAAAAGCTGACATTCTTGATGGAGGAAGCACCGGCTACTTCGGAAACGGTCGCGCAGATCGTCAGCGGCGATGAGAAGAAGGCTCGTATCCTGAAGGAGCTGCTGCTTGCCGACCTCGGCATTTCTGATGTGACCATCAAGAACATTTCCGGCAAGGCCCCGGTCATTACGACCACCCACCGTGTCATCGGTGCGGATGGCAGCGTGGAACACTTCCAGCTTCTTATGGATCAGGAGTCCTCCGGAACGCAACGGTTCTTCTCCCGTATCGGCGGCTGGCTGCAAGCGCTGGAGAACGGCGCACTGCTTGTCGTTGACGAGATCGAGGACAGTCTGCATCCGCTCCTGACAAAGCGGCTGATAGAGATGGTTCAGGATAATACGATCAACACAGAGGGAGCGCAGCTTCTGTTTACGACGCATGATGCGATGCTGCTTGATCTTACCTTCTTCCGCAGAGATCAGATCTGGTTTGCAGAAAAGGACGAGCGGTCCTGTGCAACTGAGCTGTATTCGCTGGCGTCCTTCTCTCCGAGAAAGGGAGAGAACATCCGCAAGGGGTATTTGCAAGGGCGCTTCGGTGCGATCCCGTTTATCGGAGGTGACGGCTTATGGCAGGAATGAGGAAAGAATACGACCCAAATAAAGCAGGCCGTCGCAAACGTAGGCCCATCATTTATATAATCTGTGAGGGAAAAGAAACGGAGATCAAATATTTCAAGCATTTCCGTTCCCGCAACTGCCTGGTAGATATTGTGCCGATTTCTTCCAAGCACAAGGCTGCAGAGCATTTGGTGAAGCACGCAAAAGGGCTGCTTTCTCAATCGGATTATTTTCCAAAGGACGGAGACCAACTGTGGTGCGTTTTCGATTGCGATGATAACAAGAACTCCGAATTGAAAAATGCCGCCGACTACGCTGAGAAACACGGGTATAAAATTGCCTATTCCAATCCTTGCTTTGAGTACTGGTATCTGCTTCATTTTGTAAAGCAGAACAGCTACTTAAACGGGGCCGAAGAAGTTCTGCACCAACTGCAAAGCAAAGGACGGCTTGAAAAATACGAAAAGAATCTGGATGTTTTTGCCGACCTGTTACCTCATCAATCAGAGGCAATGCAGCGTGCCAGGGAACGCTTGGATAGCCTTTACAAGGACAATGTAGTTATTCTCAGCCGAGATAGTAACCCGGTCACAACGGTTTGCGAGCTGGTTGAGTATCTGAACAGCCAGCAATCTTAAAGCAGCGCCCACAACCGCAAAGTGAAAACTTGCGAAAATATGCAACTTTTTGGAGTGTCGGAGAGAGCAAGGCAGCAGGCCAAAACAGCCTGCTGCCTTGTTCTCTTCCTCGACCGGTAAAAGCAGAAGGATGCAGATCACCGTTCCCGGTCTGCCGTTCTCGGCCGGGGGCTGCCGCCCTCGTCCGGCTCCTCCGACATGACGACACGATCCGGCTCATTGAGATTCAGCAGCACATTCAGTTCATTCAGCCGCCGTGTTTTTTCGGCCAGTTCTGCCTCCCTCGGAAAGGGGGCAGTCATCTCTGTGCGGGCGTTTTCAAGCTGCTCGGTGGCATGGGCAAGCTGTGACCGAGCGTTTTCCAAACGCTCATTGATTTTCTCCAACGCATTGTCGATGCGGGTCACATTGCCGCCTGCGTCTGCCCCCAGTACAGCCGTATGGGAGAGACTTCCTTTCAGCGTCATGTGAAATTCGTTGGTTTTGCTGTCATAGCTGAGCGCCATATCAAATCCACGGTAGCTGCCAACAGGGACAGTCCCCGCTCCGTTCATGTGGGTGCAGACATGGATGATGGCCTTTCCGGCATCCTCACGCTCTGCGTAGGTGACGCCATTTAAGATCATCGGTGCAATGCCCTCAGCGGGCTTCGGATGCTCGGCCAGCCGTGCGTTGTCCTGCTCATATCCGGCGATGCGTTCGTTTAGTTCCTTGATCTCTGCCGGATACTTCCGCAGCACCAACTCCTCCAGCGCATACCGCTGGCTCAGATGGCTGGCACGGAGCATATTCAGCTTGCTGACCTCCATATCCAGATTGCACTTTTCAATGATTTGTGGGTTTCCTGTGGCCAGCGCCTTGATCTCGGCATAGGAAAGCGCCGTTTCGTCCACATCCTCTGCCGCACGGGCTGGCAGTTTGGAGGTCATGATCTGGGCAATGAACCGCTGCTTGGATTCCACCAGCTGATAAAGATAGGCGTCGAATGTACCCTCGGTCACATAACGGAAGATCTCCACCTCCGGGTTTTGGTTGCCCTGCCGCACGATGCGTCCAAGGCGCTGCTGGAGGTCGCTGGGCCGCCAGGGACAATCGAGATCATGCAGGGCAATAAGCCGGTCCTGGACATTGGTGCCTGCGCCCATTTTGGCCGTGCTGCCCATGAGGATGCGCACCTCGCCTCCACGCACTTTGGCAAACAGCTCCTTTTTCTTTTGCTCGGTTTTGGCATCATGGATAAAGGCAATTTCCTCCTCCGGAATACCCTCTGCCACGAGCTTCTTTTTCAGGTCGTTATACACATCCGTAAACTGATCCGGTATCATTTCATAGATCCCTTCTGCATTTTTCTGCATTTCAATCGGCGTATTCTTGTTAGGCGTAGACAGGTCGCAGAAAACCAGCTGGGTGCTGCGCTGATCTTTGGTCTGCGCCCAGATACGGGCGACATTGCGGGCGCAGGTTGCGACCTTGCCGTTGGGGTCATCGGCGGCCAGCGGGTTGATAAGGCGCATATCCAGCGCCAGCTTCCGTCCATCGTTGGTGATGCGGAGCATATTGTCCGTGCTGGGATCGACCGCACGGGCACGGACACGCTCGGCTCGTTCCGCCAGTTCCGCTACCACCGCCCGCTGCAATTCGTTCGGCTGGATGACCTCGGTGTGAAAATTGGCTTTCGGGACCGGCAGGTTCAGCATATCCGCCGTCTGCACATCGGCCACCATTTTGAAGGTCGCCATCAGTTCCGGCAGATTGAAAAATTTTGCAAAGCGGGTTTTCGGGCGGTAGCCGCTGCCTTCGGGGGCCAGTTCGATGGCTGTCACCGTCTCTCCAAAGTCGCTGGCCCAATCGTCGAAGTGGACAAGGCCCATCTCCTGCAGCGTCCCATACTGCAAGTACCGCTGGATCGTATATAACTCCACCATGCTGTTGGAAATGGGGGTGCCGGTGGCGAAGATAACGCCGTGGCTGTTGGTCAGCTCGTCCAGATACTGGCACTTGGCAAAGAGGTCCGAGGATTTCTGCGCCTCCGTCTGTGCGATGCCGCCGACGTTCCGCATTTTCGTCATCAGGAACAGGTTCTTGAAATTGTGGCTCTCGTCGATGAACAGTCGGTCGATGCCTAATTCTTCAAAAGTCACCGTGTCGTCTTTGGTGCTCTGGTCGTTGAGCTTTTCCAACCGTGTCTCCAGCGACTTGCGGGTGCGCTCCATCTGCTTGATGGTGAAGTTCTCCGCCCTCTGCCGCTTGGCGTCGCTGATGGCCAGCAGCACCTCGTTGATCTGCCGCTGCAGAATCTCCCGCTGCCGCTCACGGGACAGGGGGATCTTCATCAGCTGACTGTGGCCGATGATAACAGCGTCATAATCGCCGGTGGCGATGCGGGCGCATAGCCTGCGGCGGTTGTGCTTTTCAAAGTCCCGCTCGGTGGCCACCAGAATGTTGGCAGCCGGGTAAAGCTGGAGCCATTCTGCTGCCCACTGCTCCGTGATATGGTTTGGCACCACGACCAGCGACTTGGTGCATAGCCCTAACCGCTTCATCTCCATAGCGGCGGCAACAATTTCGTAAGTTTTCCCTGCCCCTACTTCGTGGGCCAGCAGCGTGTTGCCGCCGTAGATCACATGGGCGATGGCGTTCACCTGATGCTTCCGCAGGGTGATCTCCGGGTTCATCCCCACAAAGCGGAGATGGCTGCCGTCGTACTCCCGTGGGCGGATGGAGTTGAAGGTGTCGTTATAAATACGGCACAACCGCTCCCGCCGGTCAATGTCCTGCCAAAGCCAATCGGCAAATTTGGACTTGATCAGTTCCTGCCGGTCCTGCGCAATGGCGGTTTCCTTCACATTCAGTACCGGCCGCTCCTTGCCGTCCTCCACAACGGTGTCGAACACCTTGACTACCCGCTGATTCAGCGTCTGCTCCAGAATGTGATATGCCGTAATGCGTTTGGTGCCGTAGGTGGTGACGGCTTTGATGTTGCCGCCGTCCATGCTCTTGTTGCTGATGTTCCATTCGCCGCTGTATTCGGAGCGAACGACCCGCATTTTCTGCCGGGCATATACGCTGGTGCCGAACAGCTCGAACATAAACTGCTGATAAATCTCGGCGGGCACCCACGATGCACCGATCCGCACGCCGATCTCCGCAGCGGTCAGGTCTGGCGGCTGCACGGCCTCCAATGCGGCGGCATACCCGACCAGTTCCTGCTTCTTTTCAGCCGGTAACGCCGCTTGCAGGGCCTTCACCATTTGCAGCTTTTTCCGCACATTGCCGGACAGAAATTCCTCAGCGGTGACATAGGGGTATGCCGCCAGATCAAGCTGCGCCGGACTGATCTCCTCCGGCGTAAGACCGCAGCGGATATTCTGGTAGATGACCCCGGACAGCTCCTGCACCAGTTCCTCCTCGCTTTTTCCGGAGCGTTCCGACATAAAGGCGAGATCGACCTGCGCTTTTTCAGAAAGCGATACCGCCAGCGCCTCCGAAGCCGTGTCCACCTGCGCCACCGGCATATTGGGCCGGATGGTCCGCTTGGTGAACATATCCGCCTTGCGTGCAAAATTGCCCTCGTTATCCAGCACCTCCAGCGAGCACAGCAGGGGATAGCTGCCGTCGTCCGAAAAGGCCAGATGGTTGCCACGGGTGCAGAGCCGCCCATATTTTTTCACATAGGCATCATACAGACTGCCAAGTTTTTCCTGCTCCCGCCAAATGATCTCGTCCGGGTGGTTTTCCATCTGATAGGCGATGAGTTGGCGGGCGCAGTCCCGCAGCGCCATCATACCCCGCACCCGGTTCTCGGTGGTGAGCGGCAAATTGACCGGCTCCATGCGGCTGTCGATACGGAAATACAGCTTGCCGTCCACAGAGGTAAAGCTGTAATTCCGTACATCGGGGTCGGCGGGGATGGACAGATCTTCCTCCTCTGGCCCATCCTGCTCATAGGCGGGGAGCCGGGCGTGCAGTTCGGATACGGCCTTATTCAGCAGGGCGGCAAGGTCATCCCCTTCACGGGGCCTGCACACGCTGTCCATGCCGTATTGGGTGCTCTCCATGACCATCTCGCCCAGCACCATTTCCGGGTGCCGGACGAAATAGCTGTTCATGCGGATGCCGTTTTCATCCGTGTCCAAATGCACCCAATCTGGCTCTATATCCACGATGCGGTCACGCTTCTGGAGAAAGAGAATGTCGCTGGTCACATCCGTCCCGGCGCTGGCCTTGAAGGCCGTATTCGGCAGGCGGACCGCCCCGATGAGGTCAGCCCGCTGGGCCAGATATTTCCGCACGGCGGGGCTTTCCTTGTCCATCGTACCTTTTGAGGTGATGAAGGCAATCACGCCGCCCGGACGTATCTTGTCCAGTGTTTTTCCGAGAAAATAATCATGGATGAGCCAGTGATGCTTGTCGTAGCGCCGATCAACGACCTTGATATTTCCAAAAGGCACGTTGCCCACCGCTGCGTCAAAGAAGCTGTCCGGTATCTCCGCCTTTTCATAGCCGGCAACAGAAATACGACTGTTCTGATAAAGTTGTCGAGCGATGCGGCCGGAAATACTGTCGAGTTCCACGCCGTAGACCTTGCAATCCCTCATGCTGTCCGGCAGCATTCCCATAAAGTTGCCAACGCCGCAGGCGGGCTCCAACAGGTTGCCGCTTTCCAAGCCCATCTGTGCCAGCGCCTGGTAGATGGCGTCGATGAGAACGGGCGGGGTATAAAAAGCGGTCAGGCTGCTAGCACGGGCGGCGGCATATTCCTCCTCGGTGAGCAGCGCTTTCAGTTCGGCGTACCGGCTGTGCTTTTCATCGAAGCAGTCGGCAAGGCCGCCCCAGCCCACATAGCGGGAAAGGGTTTCCTGTTCTTCCGGCGTCGCCAGCCGGTTTTCTTGCTCGACCCTCTGCAGGGTGCGGATGGCGGCCACATTGGCCGCATGCTTTTCCGCCTTGCTGCCCACGCCCAGCGCCCAATCTGTGATGCGGAAGTCATGCCGCTGCTGGGCTGGTATCTCCGGGTGGAGCGGTGCAAAGCGCACACGCTCCTGTATGGGCTTCGGTGTGGGGAGATCGGTTTCCTCTTCGGCGGGTACTTCCGGCCCGGATACCTCCACTTCTGTTTCTGTGGGCGGTTCCGGCTCCATTTCTGGTTCCTCTGGCGGCAGTTCGGCAGGAAAATAATCCGTCCCACTTTCGCCGGAGACCACGACAGAAATACCGAGCGATTCCAACTTGCCCTGCACAGATTCCAGCGAAGAGATAGGAAATCCGGCCATCAGATAGGAGCCGCTTCCGCCGCTGACTCGACGTTTCGTTGTGGCATATCCGAATTGGTCATGCAATGCCTGGGCATCCTTTTCAAACGCCTCGTAGAAATCTCCAACCTGTACCAGTACCAGCGCATTCGGATATTGTGCGCTCAGTGTGGTATATTGCTGCCAAACCGGGCTTGCTTGTACCGTTGGCATTTGCAGCGGTTTTTCAAGGCCAAACACGGAATAGGTGCCGTCCAGATAGGCCCGCATGGCTTCCAGCCCTTGCTTCCGCAGGTTATAGTGCCGGTCGTCCGCTTTCGTGGATTCCCATGCGGGGAGCATATTCTGATAAATTTCCTGCACCCGGTCAGCGTCCAAAAGCTGTGCGGCCACAGTTTTGACGCACTCCCAATAGTCTGTAATGGCGTTTTGGGAAAACGGCCGCACCACATCCTCCGGCGTATCCATGAAGAAATTTACGATCTTCCGGGCCAGCTGTTCCCGCTCATATTTCGGCATGGCCGCCCGGTCGGCATCGGAGAGGAATTTGTTCTGGGAGATCAGTTCTCCGATGCGTTTGGCCGCCTCCGGCCATTTCAGCGTGACCTTGGCATAGGGGGCCGTGATACTGCCGTGACTGAACTCGATGCCCTTGCCACGGATGCGGGTAATATTGTCATTTCCGCCGCAGTGACCGCTGTACTCGCCGTGATAATCCTTGAGGTATTTTTCCCGCTCGGCCTTATCCTTGTGGGTGGCGTAAAAAGCGTACACGCCGAGACGGTAGTCGGTGCTTCCACTGCCCTCACGCAGCACCTTGTCGATCTCGTCGGCGGAAATAAAAAACTTCCGGTCGGGAGTAAACCCGTCGGCAACGGTAAAATGCAGCGGCTCTCGCTGAAGGTCACGGAGCCGCTGCAATATCTCTTTCGGACGGTGGCTCCGGAAACGCAGCAGGTCTTGCCCGGCGTCCAGCGCATCGTTGAACGCTCCCCACTCATCCACGCATTTTTGCAGGGTATCCGCCTCGCAGAGAAGGCCATAGATCTGCTTCTGCACTTCCGGATAGCCGCCCTTGACGGAATGGGCCAGCATGGCCAGCGGCAGAAAGCCCGCTTCCCGTGCTTCCTTCGTTATGTCCCGGCTGGTATAGGCGATGCTGTCCGCCAGCTGCATCCGCTCGTAATGCTCGACTTCATCCAGTTCGCTCTGCGGCATATACCGCCCCAAATCCAGCAGCTCCCGGATGCGCTTCGCTGCTTCCTCCCATGAAAGCAGTGTAGCGCTGCTGCGCTGCGTCGTTGTGCCACGGGCAATACGCATCCCCTCGGTGTCATACCAGAGCGAAATCTTTTCCCCGTCAAAATAGAAACCTGCGCCGTTTTCGCCGTAATGCCTTTGCAGAAATACGGCGTTGTCTGGCTTATCCTTCATAAAGTAGGCGCAGATGATGAGCCGACTGTGCTCGTCATTGGCCCCAACGCACAGGGCTTCGTCAATGATCTGCAGTTCGGGCAGGTGCGGTGAAGTAATGTCCTGGGTGATGAGATAGCCCAAATACTGGCGGTCGCGCAGGATTTTGTTTATGGTGGAGACATTGAATTGTGCCCCATGATGGGTGCGCACCCCGCGCGCCGAAAGTTCTGTTGCCAAAATAAATGAACCCGCTCCCTCGTACACTGTGCGCTCAAAAATCTCTTTCACCACGGCAGCTTCTTCAGGGCAAATCTCCAAGTCTTTTACCGGCTTGTCCTTTTTGTTTCGGCGGCCCTTTTCCACGGCGCGGTAGCCATATCGCGGCGTGCCGCCCGTGTACAGCCCCTCGCCGCGCATCTGGTCAAGGCGGGTTTTGATGCGCATGGATGTTTTGCGCGACTCGCCCTCGCTCTGCCAGTAACGAATGTAATTGATGAGCGAATCAGTATGGCTTTCAAACTTCTGCTCACCCTCTTTTACACTGAAAATGCGGATGCCCTGCTTGGCGAACCATTCGACTACAAACGGCGTTTCATCGTCGCGCCGGCCAAGGCGGTCGAACATGAATACGAGCAGCACGTCAAAGCGTTGGTTCATGGCGTCCTCGCGCAGCTCCTGGATGGCATCGCGGTCGTCGGCGGAAATCTTAAAGCCCGAAACGCCCTTTTCGCACAGTTCCTTGATGATATTCCACCCCTGCTGCTCGGCAAATTTGCGGCATTCGATTCGCTGCATGGGGATATCGTCATGGTCTACCTGCCCCTTGGTGGACACGCGATATAGGCATTCCACTCTCGTCATCTTGTTTCACCTCCATTGGGAAACGCCGAATAAATCCCGCCCTGCGGGCTTGGCACACGTCGCAGCGTCTATCGCACGTCATCCGCTGCGCCGCGCACCAGATTTAATCGTCGTTTCCCTCGTTTTACCACCCAACATATCATGAATCACGCTGTTTATCTATCACCAAACCCAACAACAAATCTGGCATATTACTGCCACTTTTTGACCCGTTCCGAGTAGGCTTCGGACAAAAGCGCAACCAGCTTGGCGCGGGTGTTTTCTGTGCTTTTCCCCGTGAATGTCAGCGTGACGATGCTTTCTCCGATTTGCAATTTGACGGTATTTTTACAAGTACTGATAGGACAGGTCGAATCATTCAAACGATCCATGGCACATCCCGCCCCTTTCTGGCGGCACGCTCAAGGAGTTTTTGCTCAATGTGCAGGTCATAATGTAAGGAATAGCGGATGTCACAGGCCACCGTAACAATTTTGGCGTTGTGATCCTGCATCCAGCAGAACAACAGGTACAGCCAAAAAGGGCTGCCATGCAGGCGGGAAAGGTCTTGGACATACAGCACGTTGGCCTCGCCCTTGCGAACCAATTTCAGCAAGCGAAGCAAACCGGGCTTTTTCAAACTGTTGCCGGGGCAATGCTCTATCGCAGCATCGACCACGATGCAGCCGTCCTCTCTGGCAGCGGCCAAAACGGAATTGTACTGGGTTTCCAGCACACCGACGTGTCGGTCTGCCGTGCGGGCGTAGACCACAGCGCGGTTCGGGGTGACAGGCAGAGGCGGAACTTTGATACAGCGCAGCGGAATAGGTTGTGATTCCGCTGCCGGAAGCGCGGGCAGTGTACAAAACAAGTTAAACATCGAAGTCCTCCCAATCGTCCAGGCTGATCGAATCATAGTTCGGCAGCACCATCCAGTGTCGACCATTTGGTTCCAGCCAGTGGCCGCTTTTGGCACAAAAGGTATGCACACCGGAGCGCAGCAGCGTGGAAAGCAAACACTCGATCTCCGCCGGACTGCAAAACAGATGCTCAGCGTCCACGATCAGCAGCACGTCGAACTCACCGTCGGCAGCGCTGCGCAAAAGCTCCTGCATACCGGGCCGCAGCGCAAGAGAAGCGGCTTCGGTACCGGCCTCGGCGAACACGGCCTCGCAGCAATACCAGCGCAGCCTGCGCGCCGCGCGCAAACATAAGAGCTGCTGCTGACGCATGGTTAAATCGGCGTTTTTGGTTTCCTGGATAAAATAAACAGCCCGCATAATCATTACCTCCGATGCTTGGGCAAAATAAAAGCGGCCCCTTGCAATTTCAATGCTGAATCGAAATTGCAGGGGCCGTTTCAGGCAAAAAAATATTCCGCGCCTTTCACGGCGCGGATAAAGTGCTCGACATCCTTGATGTCTTGGGTCATATTCATCTTGGGCAAAGCGTCCAGTGCAGCCCTGTGGTACCGCCCTCCGGGTGCAGCACGCGGGTCCAAAATGGCAACGGTGCAAGTATCGGTTTCAGTGCGGATGGCGCGGGC
>ENA-ORRU01000729-ORRU01000729.1-human-gut-metagenome-genome-assembly--contig:-NODE-729-length-23416-cov-9.521467_pt1 | contig 23416 bp, 10 predicted proteins | sample MGYA00242184_ERZ509151 | MGnify/ENA primary metagenome ERZ509151 (study PRJEB26280, sample SAMEA2338667) | human gut metagenome | biome: human gut; feature: human-associated habitat; material: faeces... | reverse complement strand
AGCCTTCGCAAAGCAACATAAATATTGCAAAGCCTATCCACACTATCGGCATATACTGCTCCATAGGGCTGTCACCCCCCTTTTCGCATAATTTTAACACAATATTATATATTAGTCAAACTATTTTATTGCTATTTTATGCGTTTTCTGTCAGATAAATTCATTTGGCTAATCGGCAAAATGTACAATAAAAATTACCTCCTATGATAATAAAGGAATTACCATAGGAGGCTGTAGTCTGATGATGTACCATATTTGCTTTCAAGCGAACCGTCAAATATGTAGTAATAATATGAAATTTCTTAGCTTGAATATTTTTTGAGATATGGAGGTTCAAACGGACTTCACTATTCTATTTTAATATAAAATAGACAACAATATATTATCCACGATATTGTCAACAAAATTGATTCTCATCACAGGAAGAAGTAGCAATGATAACAAGTTGCTAACAGTTGAGATAGTCAGTAATATTATTTTTTTGCTTTTTGGTAACTCCAGATTTTTATACACTATGAACTTGTGAAAACAATATATTAATATTGCAGTAACTACAAATCGAACAGTCAAAATAATAAGCTCATCAAAGTTATTTGAACTTCCGATTGCAACATTACTGATAAATCCAACGCTAAAACTTAGTGTAATTCTACTAAAAATATCAGGATTGTTATTTAACTGAAAAAACCATACTGTAAAAAAAATCGTACAAACTATAACCGTTATAAATATAGCTAAGATTGAAAATAAGCTTGATTTCATCAATATAGATTTTTTGTTTTGTAAACTATGTAGTGACCTAACAATTATTGAATTTGTAATAATAAGTCTTATAAAATCAAGCAAAAACAATATAAAAAAAGTAATAATACATACATACAGCTTTGAATTGACATATAAACGCCTCCCTATCCAAAACGAATAAAATCAAACGCATTATTAGGCCATTTACCACCAATTGAGCCTAATAAATCTCTCATTCTGTCTTCATATATCATATAATCCTCGTAAAAAGTACCTTTAAGCAAAACTTTGATTGATACTTGAACGCAATTATTTGATAATCCATCATAAACCAATGGCTTAATTTCAGGAGCTTGATTGTCTTTTCTTGATTTAAGCTCTATATTCTGATAATAATATCCTAAAGGAAAATATAATGGAGTTTCGACTGGAATTTAACACTACTCTGTACTTGTTGATATCTTCTCATATATTTACTTTTAAAACAAACGACAATAATATTTAATTATGATACGCGAAGATTCCTACGCTAAAAATAAAGGAATCCACACATAAAAAGCAGATACAACTAGCGAAGTAAGTGCAGATAATTTTAAAGAGTATTTTTTGGTAATGTCATCATTATAAAAAACAAAATAAAAAAATATAATAAAAGTAAAAAAATACGATATAACAATCCCCAAAAGATATTCAACATTTCCACCCGCAAAAAACATCATGTTAATATAATCTAAAGCTTTAAAATTACTAACTAACATGGTAATAATCAAAGACAGTAAATCGGAAGAAAATCCAAATAAAAAACATTTTGTCAGTTTTTGCTTATACTTAAATGCATCTACATTTACTTTTAACAATATATGGTTATCAATAGACAACGCTATGTAAGTAAAAATCAGCTTAATAACTAAATAAACACTTAATAAAGGCACAACAAATATTAATGAAAGGGCAAAAGGATCATTCATAACTACACCACCACATAGATAAGGCAACACTTTCAAAGCTATATAAAGATATAAGAATTTAAAGTGTTATATTTTTTAATTTTTCATACACTTTATTTGGTTTAATAAGACCAGTCAAGTTAGAAACGGCAATTGCTGCAAAAATCAACCTTAATGAGTCATCTTGATGTTTCACATCACTATGTGTAAGTACGTCAATAGATGCTTCAACACAATTATATGAAATTAAATCATAACTATTGCATTTTCCATTAGCATTAATATCTATATAATGATAGCCAATTATAGATATATTATCTGGAACATATTGATTTACACTCTCGATATATTTTGTTGCAATATCATACATTAGTACCTTTTTATTATTTTCCATAAATGCTTTAAAAAATTGATTTGCATCAGAATTAATATATAAGTCACACAAAAGATTAACAGCATACTCATAAGAACCACTATAATTCCCTGAAAAAACAATGCCTCCAGTAACCAAACCATCGTTTAACTTTAAAGCATAATCACCACCTCTATTAATATCTTCAACATCAGAAAACACATTGATAGCGTACACATAATAATTGTGTTTTGCACGCGGATCAAAACCAGTCAAGTAACTGTTCAGTTCAGCTATAGTAAAGTCATCTTTACCGCATGGTCGTAAAATAGCATGTTTAGGTCCCCAATAAAAATACCACCAATTATTAGAATCATCTTGTAAAAGCAATGATGTATGTCCCCATCCACCAGCACCTTCGCTAAACTGAACCCACTTTGCATCCGTACCCTCGGGATCAATTTGATTTATGGGATCGTTATTGCAGTATGTGAACATATTTGTTCCGAAAATGTCGGTATTAGTATCGCAATAAACATCTGCATTAATAAATCTGCCTGTAACAGGGTCGTAGTAACGGCTTTGGAGATAATATAAGCCTGTTTCATCATCATAAACATAACCACGATAACGGAACGGATTTAATTTTGCTATTCCATAGGTTGTTGTGTCTGTCTGTTTTGTGATTTTACCGAAAGCGTCATATGTATATGTTACAACTGTATTGCCGTCCTGATTTACTATTTTCACGATATCTCCCTGCAAGTTCTTTATGTAATAATACATAGTATCATCAAAAGACATTGCAGTCGGAGTACCGTCTGTATCGTAGTAAAAATAAACAGCATTGTCCTCGTAGCTTAGTCCGGTCATCACAGACTTGCTGTCATAGAAATACCTGACATCTCTGCTTTCTGAACTTTTCAAGGTTCTCATACCGTTAATATCATATTTCATATTGATAAAGCTGTCATTTTGCATCCTAACAGTCTTTAAGTTTCTTCCGTTCTCCCACGAAAAGCTCATTCCGTCACGATATACTAATGGATTTCCGTTTTTATCATATGATATATTATAACCGTTAAATTTATTCATCTGGTCTTTCCAACCATTTTTCCTATAACTATAAGTTTTTTCCTTTTTCAAAGAAATCGGTGACCAGCTGGAAGTTGACAGACTGTATTCTTGAATTGAGGTTATAGGATTAATCATTTAGTATGGGATAATCTTTAATACTATAGCCCATAGTCCATGAATTTGCCAATCCTTTTGGTAAAACATACTTTTTATGATAAGCATATATATAATTATCAGTTGAAATTAGATCTTCCATATCACAATCATCAGATAACTTAGTTAAAGTATTGCTTTTTACATTGTAAATAAACACTCCATTATTATTATTCTCATCTACTTGTCTTATTAATTGAGATTTAACATACGTTACCGATGAAAAAACAATGCCATAACCGTTTGATGTTACAAATTTAACATTATCGTATTCAAAAATTTTCTCTAATTTTTTGTCATCTATATTGATTCTATAAAAAACAGCATGACCTTGTGGAGGCGCAATTAAGAATATTTCAGAATCAGTAAATAATACTTTCGAATTATCTGAGGACGCAAATTCATAACTACTTATCAGAGTGTAATTATTAGACTTATATTTTTCAACTTTAAATGTAGTATTTTGGGTTTCGGTATTATAATATCGGGAAGAAAGAATTATATAATTATCTTTCTTCACAAAATTATTAATGGTATATTTTAAATCCGTTTTTATTTCGCTTACTGTGTCGTCAAAATAATTATAGATTGACAGGGTGTTTCCATTCTTTTGGCTTAAAATATCACCTGTATCGGAAATATAGAACTTTTCTGCACTCCCCAAAAGTTTTTTGTCTTTATTATCTTCATTGCAAAAGTAAAGTTCCTTATTGGTGATATATAGTTTATAGTTCTGACCATCTATATAACTATTTTTTAGATTGGTAATTTCTTTGCCATCATACTTATTATCATTATAAGGAAATAAAAAGCCATTGTTATAATACATATATCCGCAATCTGAAAAATAAAAAGAATCATCACGATCAATTGGCAATATTGCTTGATTTTGAAAAATCAAAAATAATAATATTACAATTATAAAAAATAAAAAGCAAAGTGCTATTACTGATTTTTTCATCATCAATCATCTCCATACAGATAATTTACATTTCCATCGAATAAACCCTTTATACTCAAAAATACTAAGTTTGGTATTGGATCTGTTAGTGAACGATTCAAACAAAAATAAATATATGACACATGATTCCCGTAATAATAACTTGAGTATTTGCCCCTCAATAAAGCATATAAACTCATAGAAACACAACTTTTAAATATCAAGAAATAGTTATCATTACCATGAAAGTGTATCGCATATGTTTTCTTTCCGTTTTCATAAAATGTATCATATTCAACTTTTTCATTTTTTCTAACAGCTAAGTTAACAAATCTATCCAGAATATACGTGAAAGAAGCACAAAAATCACCATACATATATATAGAAGCGTCATACACACCTCCAATATCATACGCTTTAACATAATAATTATGGTGTGGTCTGGGATCAAATCCATATAAATACGAATTTAGCATTTCCAATGAAAAAGCATCATTTCCGCAAGGTCTAAATATAGCATCAGTATCACCCCAATAAAAATACCACCAAGTATTTAGAGCATCCTGTACCATAATTGAAGTATGACCAGCATACGATACAGCGTCAAAATTTTGTAGCCATATAGCATCCGTACCCTTGGGGTCAACTTGGTTTATTGGATCATTGTTGCAATAGTTGAACATATTTGTTCCGAAAATGTCGGTATTAGTATCACAATAGACATCTGCGTTAATAAATCTGCCTGTAACAGGATCGTAGTAACGGCTTTGGAGATAATATAAGCCTGTTTCATCATCATAAACATAACCACGATAACGGAACGGATTTAATTTTGCTATTCCATAGGTTGTTGTGTCTGTCTGTTTTGTGATTTTACCGAAAGCGTCATATGTATATGTTACAACTGTATTGCCGTCCTGATTTACTATTTTCACGATATCTCCCTGCAAGTTCTTTATGTAATAATACATAGTATCATCAAAAGACATTGCAGTCGGAGTACCGTCTGTATCGTAGTAAAAATAAACAGCATTGTCCTCGTAGCTTAGTCCGGTCATCACAGACTTGCTGTCATAGAAATACCTGACATCTCTGCTTTCTGAACTTTTCAAGGTTCTCATACCGTTAATATCATATTTCATATTGATAAAGCTGTCATTTTGCATCCTAACAGTCTTTAAGTTTCTTCCGTTCTCCCACGAAAAGCTCATTCCGTCACGATATACTAATGGATTTCCGTTTTTATCATATGATATATTATAACCGTTAAATTTATTCATCTGGTCTTTCCAACCATTTTTCCTATAACTATAAGTTTTTTCCTTTTTCAAAGAAATCGGTGACCAGCTGGAAGTTGACAGACTGTATTCTTTTATGTCAGTTATATTTCCTGCATTATCATATTCATATTGAGTGTATAAACCGGTATTCGAATCAGCAGCCCAAACCAAGCGTCCTAATTCATCATAAGAATATCTTGCAACAACCTTACTATCTAAGCTGACCGTTGTAATATTTCCGTTATTGTCGTAGGTATAGCTATACTTTGCCAAGACAATATTATTACGCTTTTGCGTCATTGTACCGACAAGGTTAGTTGTTGCATTTTTTGAATTTTTGACATTAGCATACTCATAATCTGTTGTAAAATTAACGCTGTACGAATTTCGTGCAGTTTTAACTTTCTTTACTCTGTCGAAGTCATCGGTAGTTTTAGTAACCGTAATTCCGTTATTTTCTACATATGATTCGCCATTTGATGAGCCACGGACAATTGTTCTTTGATATCCGTTTACAGATGTTTTTTCAACTATTTCACCGTCAGAATTCGTTGTAACATAATATGACAAATCTCCAAATTTAGATTGTGAATACTTCTTTTCAATACTACCGTTTAAATCATAGTAATAATAATCAGTAGTATCGTTCTGATAATCAACAACCTTTGACACAAGACCCTTTTTGTTATATACGATTGACGCCAGTGTTCCGTTTTCTCCCTCAATCTGTGTTATATTACCATATAAGTCATATGAATATTTAATGTAATCACCATTACTGTAAGCAGTTTCAGTAATATTACCAAAATCATCATAGGTGTTATTTATCACTTTAACATTACCGATTTTGGTAGAAACAAGTTGATTAAACACATCGTAATTAAATTCATAGGCAAAGCCGTTATGTGTTATTGAAGAAATATTGCCGTATGTGTTATATGCATACTCATTGCTTACATCTTCACTTTTGGTGCTGAGTAATTTACCATTGACATCATACCCGAAAGTTTTTACATTTTCTTCACCGTCAGTGAATGAAGTAATATTACCATTAGCATCTCTTTTATAAGACTGCATAAAACCTGCACGATTAGTTTTTGATAGAACATAATTACCTGTAGAATCATATTTTATACTATTCTCGGCATATGTCTTATTGGTGTTTTTATCTTCCTGAATTGCCTCACAATAAATATAGCCGTCATAATTTTCATCAATTGTAGAGCTATCGTTTTTAGTAGAAGGCTGTAAAGGATCAAGCTGAGGAATGATAGTGTAATTCAATGTAGCATCGTAAATTGACATACTGTTTACATTATTACCATAGACAAAAGCAAATGAAACATAATCAATTTTTGTTTCACTATCGTTAGGTGATACAGTCATACAAATACTTTGTTCTGATGTTGTATCAGGATTAAACTGCTGATAATGTGTTTCAGGAACTTGAGAATTTGTATAGTAAATATTGAAAGCTACACCAAAAGTTCTGCTACTGTTTGTTAAAGGGGCGGAATTTGCTTTAGCTTTACCTGACAAACAAAACGCTACACCTGCTCTGTTGATTTTTACATTCTGTTTTATATATTTATTATACAATACAGTTTGCTCGCTGTCAATATTTGTATTAGTATCCTTAATACTTTCTGTTGCAGAAGTGTTATCACTTGAAGAATTACCTGTCGCTGTTTCATTCAGATAATATTTCTTGATTTTTTTAGTGACTGTACCGTGAAACTCATTGGTGACATTTCCGTAATCATCATACTTGTAAATGTATGAATTAGGAACATCTTTTACCTCTGTTTTCACTGAAGTCGGAAGCTCTTCTTTTTTATTTTCAGTGCTTGTCGCATTCTCTGTTGCAGTTATATTGTCATTATAAAATCCTGACACACCGCCAAGAGTTACTGTGCCTTTTTCGGCTGAAATGGATTTATTATCCTGATTATACCAATAATCATTGCTTGAAAAATCACCGTTAAGAAGAGCATTGTAATCATTTGCACAACCGCCATCTTCCAATTGCAAACAATCGAACCACGCAGTTCCTGAGGCATAACGAATCATACAACATACTGTAAGAGTTGCTGTGTTTTCAGGAATATCGGCACTTATACTTAATCTTTGCCAATCCTGAGTTTCTGTTATACCTATGCTGTTCTTTTCCGTTAATGTCTTGCCTGAAGAGTCCAAACACTTAATTTTTAAGGAAGCCCCCACAGCACCTGTACCGTAAATTTCTGTCACATCTTTAGTTTTTACATATGCAGAAAAAGTCATTTCTTTACCTGCAAAATCACTTCCGCTAAACTTATGAGATATTCCGGTGAAAAACGCAGAATTACTTGAAGATTTAGGATTTTCAATTTTTAACGAAGAGGTACCTAAATACTGATTTTGTGCTGATGAGTTATCAGATTTTGATTTATCAATACTTGTTTTACCTCCTGAACTTGTTAAAGAACCTTTAGTGCCGTTAGACTGATAAAAGTATTTTCCACTTCCCAATTCAGTTTGTTCAGAAGACTGAATAATGTAATTTTTGGTAAACGATTCCGCTCCTGTAGAAATTGATAATCCGCTTGAATCTTTGCTTTCAAGATACCCGTTAGCATTTAATGTTGAAATTTTATTTCCCGAGTTATCAAAAGTATATTTTACACTTCTTCCCCGCTTATCGGTATATGTAGTAGTATTATCATTTCCGTATGTTATTGACAAACAGTTACCCTCAGAACCGTCACTGCCATACTCGGTTATTTTAGTAACTTTATTGCCTGTAAAATTAAATGATACCGATTTATTTTTCTGATAGTTTCCATTATCAAATCCACCCTGTTCTACACTTGTAAGCATATTTGATGAATCATAATAAAATCTGGTTACATATCCACCCGGCAAATACATATAATTAATCTTATCATATTCAGAAGAAGTGTAAGAAAATGTTATGCTGTTACCGTCAGGTCTTTTAATTTTTGAAACTCTCTTACTACCACTTGAATTTGTGCTATATGTTACCTCAGTTACTCTGCCCGAACCGTCTGTGATTTTGGTTAAGTCACCGTCGGTGTAGGTGTATGTGATAGTATTGTTGTGTTCGTCTTTTTCAGAGAGAAGTTTTCCGCCATCTGCGATTGATTCGTAAGTTTGTGTTGTTGAACCGTTATCAATGAAGATATTATTTTCGTCTTTGGTAAGCGTAATGCCTAAGCCGTCCTCATCTTCCCATTTTGCGGTTTCTCCCTCAACAAGTTTAAGGTAATGGTCTGTACCGTCAGCATCGGTATAGATATAGTTGTAGCCTGCTTTGGTAAGGTTTTTGTCAGTCACTTCTCTTACATACTGGTTAAACGAGAACTGCCAACCGTAACCGCTTGCAGAACCGTTTTCAAATGCTGTGTCCTTGTTAACGCTGTTGTATGTTGCAGTAATGCTCAATGGCATTCTTGAGCCTGTTCCCTCATACAAAGTTTGGTTTATTACAAGGTTGCCGAGGTAATCCGATACAGCCGCCTGTGCGTTAGTGCCGACATTGATTGTGTGGTATGAAAGATTACTCTCCGTGCCTGTAAAATCTTTGTAGATGAGCGTTAAGGCAGGTGTTACAGATGAAGAAGAACCTTCATAAATATTAACTTGTTTTGAACCTATCGAATCAAACGCTTCAAGCACAAATCCGTTTGCCGATGTATCAGAATTTGCGTACCACTCTTTATACTGTTTAGTAAGGTCAAATGTGATATATCGGTTATCCTCATATGTTAATGAGTCATAGTCAAGAACCTTTGAATCATAAGTACAGTTTGTTGAATTATATGTATTCAGCTTATGTGCATTGATAATTATAGGCGAATCATCTTTACTGTTAAACAAAGCATCATTGTTTGATACCTCAAACTTATACTTCGCACTGATGATTTCTTCACCGTTACCAAGAGCATACAGCTTAATTGCTCTTCCAATCATCATATTGTCTTTTGAAAGATAGTATGGACCGTGATTGATTATTCTTCCGCTTGAGCTTGCCTCGCCATAGTAAAGCTGTGAACCCGTTTTGGTTGTTATCTCAGGATCAATCGTAATAGGAAATGCTCTGCCAATTGTATTAATGAAAGCGTAGTCGGCGGTCAGCTTGACCTGAAGATTTGAGCCTTTTTGCTTTACAATCTCAATCTTCATCTGAGTGCTTGTACTGCCCTTTGCATCGTACATATACGGTGCTGAAATTGTATATATTTCCTTTCCGTCCTTATTTGAAAGCGTGATTGTTTTATCACCCTTCTGCTTTGCTGTAAGGTTCGGAATTTTATAATTCAATGTAAATTCATTTTGAGCCTTTGCACTTTTGAGAATTATGTTTTCTTTAATGCCGGTTGTAGTAACAAAATACTGCAAGTCAACATCGCTGAAAACATCCTTATACAAAGTTTCTGTTGCTATATTTTTAAGCGTAGTAAATTTATCATTACCGCTTGTTTTTTCGTTATTTTTCTTTACATCAGCCTTGCTCTTGCCTGCATTATCGTAGCCCCAGCTGATTTTATATCCGTTTGATTGCAGTGAAATCATATTTTTTGACTTTGCTTTATTTGAAAGATTGACCGAAATATCACTGCTTTTGTTTGTGTATGAAGAATCGCCCGCTTCGTCTGGAGATGCAGTCTTATCCTCAGATAAAGTATTGTTATATTCAACCCATTTGCCCTTACTGTCTTTGTAGTGGACAGGTTCGTTGTACTGAGCAATCATCTTTGTTCCGTCTTCAAGCAAAAATTCTTTTGAATTTTCCGTTCTTTCGCCTGTTAGCTCTTTGACAATTTTGCTCTCTTCGGGATTTTCTCCGACAATATTGTCGAATGATGAATATTGAGTTTCCGTCTTTGGCAGTGTCGTCGCTACAACATCAACAGGCAACGATAACCCAACCGTTGCACACAATGTTATTGAAACTGCCGATAACATTTTCTTTATTTTTCCGTTCATACTCTAGCCTCCTGTTTTTTGATTTGTTGATAAGTTTAATAAAAATTTCCCCTATGCTTTCTTTTTAAACTTTAATCTATCCTCCTTTCACTTATAACTCATTTGGTAATTGTTCACTGTTTTTAACTGCTATCTTCCTACATTTTGTATGCTATTGTTATTATATATCACATCGTGCAAAGTTGTAAATATATTTTTATGAGTTATTTTATTTTTGTAAATTCCGACAATAAGAAATGCTTGTATTTGTATATATTACCTGTTGTAACTACCCTGCCGCCAAATTTTAGGCATAAAAAAAGAGCCCAATGGCTCAGATGTTAAAAATATTAAATAAGTAATCGTTATTGATTATATTCAATTTTCTGATATACACTTGGTTTTTTAGATTTATAAGAAGGTATCATTTTATTTACTCCATTATGTTTTAAATTTTGCTTGTATTCTAAAGAGGCCCTTTCGAGCCTCCTTACCGCAAATGTTCTACCCTATTCCGACTGATACTTTGTCTGAATATAACTTAATATAGTTTTTAACAAATTATATTACTTTTTTGACTTTTGATCTGTTTTTGTAACTTCATCCAAACCTATAAAGTACATACCTTTTCTTTTTGTTTTTTCAAGATGGATTTTTTCCGAATCAACAAGCAAACCCGTATAGGAATTATTTTCAGATTCGACAAAACAGAATATTCTAAATTTACCGAAAGTTACGGTTTTGTCAGCTTTATGTAAAGAATCGGAATACGCAAGAATATCAGTTTCACGATTTGGCACTGCTACAAAAAGAACCTGCTCACCTGTCTTTTTATCCCGCAATTTACAAGCTCTGATAAATTTGTATTCGTTTGGGCAATGACTCTCAGAAAAATCAATATGCTCAAATACAGTATATTCAGCATTTCTGTTTATCATAGAAATTTTATTGCTTTTCTTTGTGTAAAGTGCAGGAGAAACTATATTAGTTTTTTCATCAACCATAAGAACAAACATACTGTTTGACAGATTAACAATCGTATCATACACAAAATGTTTAACTCTGTTATACCTCTTATTTGTGAAAGAAGTTTCAGAAATGACAGACTTAAAATACATATTGTCAAATATACATGAAACAATAATACAGATAAGTTGAATTATTAAAAATACAGCTAAAAGCAGAGGACTATGTCTGTAAACACCCAGACTTTTAACTAAGCCTCCAAAAATATTAAAAATCATTAAACCATAAACCTCACATTAAATTAAATAAAATTAATAGTATGTAGGATTTTTACATTGCCATGCATATTTCTTGCCTATTGGTCTGCCACAAGATCTACATTGTGTTTGTTTTTTAGGAAGGTTAGCCACCGGTTGCTTTTTTTGGGTCAAAGGAGGCTCTTTTGAGCCTCCTTACAGAAAATATTCTACCAAATATCAAAAATCAATCGAACAACAACGTTATACAATATGTGCAAAATATCAAAAAAACTAATTTCAATTGCAGAAAAATAGATATTTTAAAATTCTTTCTTACAATTATTTCGACACCTCTATATTTTACAATCTGGCGATATTTTATTAAAGTTGCAAGCAGAAGGCATAAACTAAAAAGCACACAGAAAATAAAAATCCAAAAGCTAATTGCATAACTGTCGATAAAAACATACCTAATATATATAATTGATAAGACTCCTATACAGGAAAATATATAATTAGGAACGGTGTAACAAAAAATAGTTTTTTCAGTAAAATACTTTTCAAAAGGTGGAACGATTGAAATATTGGTTGCGTCATATGCTTCTCTAGAATCATACAATCGTTTTAAGCCTATAATGAGTTGATATATTCCAAAAATAATTATTGAGTTCATGTACTGTAACTCTTCACTTTCATAAAATTCGGCGACAGACAAATAAATATAATTTTGAAAATGTGAATCAACCAGTATCCACGAAGACAATATTTGAGTTATAAAAAACCACAAGAGTAAGCTCGTATAACACAACGGTCTTTTGCTTTGATCATATTTTAACACATCATATTTTACGGTAAAAAATATGAGCAGAAAACTAATCAAAAACAACAATATTGTTAAAACGATACCAAACACATCTGTTGTTTTAATAGATTTATAGCATGGCAACATAAAGCTTAAAGTACTAAAAATGTATAAATGAAAACTACCAGTAATAATATTAACAATCATATTAACAACTGTAGTCAAATAAGAAATCAAAAAAAGCAAAAGAGAAAGTAGATATACTTTCTTTTTTTTACACACCACACCACTTTCTTTCATTTTCACTACTCCATACATTACTCAAATATGTCGATACGGAAATTGTTACTAAAGAAGCTGCCACTGAACACACTATACCTCCTATTCCGGGAAAACATGTAGAAGCCAAAATACCTACACCAGCCATAAAGATATCAAATACAAATAAAAAACCTTTTTGTGAGTCGGTTAATAAAGGATTAGAAAAATTAACTGCTGCATCAACACTAATTGAAAATATACTGAATGGAGCTGAAAGAGCCGCATTGAATTTTAACGCTGCTAAAAAAGGTTTTGGTGCTTTTGCAACCGCACCTGCTGCTGTACTAAGCCCAGAATTAATCGTACTAACTGCATGTGTAGCTCCAGTCGAACCTGAGGATTGTTTGTACTTTATAAAATCCCCTTTGTCATTCACTCCATAATAATTTGTACCATGACACTTATTATATAATTTTATTCCTTTTTCGGTTTGTAAAAAAGCTCTACGTGTAGAATCGCATTTTGGGCAAGTAGGAGCACCGCAAGAATGCTCTCCATTTGGATCAGAAAGATTAACTGGATTATTACCACAATAAGCAAAAGTATTAGCATCTAAAATGCTTCCGCCTGACTGGAAATAACCATCGGCGTTGATAAAGCGGTGGGTTACGGCGTCGTAGTAACGGCTCATCAGGTAGTAAAGACCTGTTTCTGTGTCCTGATAATAGCCTCTGTAACGGAACGGATTCAAGTTACCGATATGGTTCGGGTTTGTAATTACATTGCCGTTATTATCGGTTATAGAAATCACATTGCCCCAAGCATCATACTCATAGTGTGCTTTAAGTTCGCCTGCTCCGTTGTAAATTCCGACAATATCGCCACGGGAATTATGGGTGTAGTAGTAGGAATACTCGGTACCGCCGTCAGTCAGGGTGTATCTGACATTATACAAAATTCCGTTTGAATCGTATGAATAATAGAACTTTGCGTCGCCACGGGTTTCATATAATAGCTGACCGTTAAGGTACGCATATGTGTATTTTACACCATTTACGGTTTTAGTTGTACGAACACTGTCGCTGTCATAGCCATAGCTTATGCTTGTATCACCGTTTGTGAATGTTGCAAGCTGTCTGCCGTTTTTCCATGTCATTGACATTCCGTCACGGTATGTAAGCGGATTGCCGATTTCATCATAGGTTATGCTCTGTCCGTTATATGATGTAAGAACATCTCCCCAATTTGAATTGTTATATTCATACGCATTGCTTGTTGTACCGTTTGAATCGGTAACGGTTTCAGATATAAGGTTACCGCCTGCATCGTAAGTATAGTTATAAACTTTGCCGTTCAGCTTATCATCTACGCTAACAAGCTGATTCATCATATCGTAACCGTAATGATACTGTAAAACTCCGTCTTTGGTAACATCGGTAATATTACTGCGAGCATCATACTTATATTCATACTTCTCACCGTTGATAGTTTCGGATTTCAACTTTGTAGTTGTATAACCCGAACCACGCTTACTCGCAAAGTAAGTGTATGTTGTATCAATAGGTGTATTGGTGGAAGTAGTCAGTGATGTTTTTGTAAGACGGTTAAGTCCGTCATAAGTATAATTAACCTTTTTACCTGTGCTTAAAGTGAAAGTTGCAGGCAGGTTATCTTTTCCAAATGTGAACTTGTTCTTTACAGTTTTATCAGTTGTCTTTGTAACAAGTTGTGTAATGTTATTATTGAGGTCATATGAATACTCAAAGCCAAACAAGAGCTTGTTGGAACTTCCTGTTACAGATGAGTCAGCAACAGTCTGACGAACAAGTCTGCCTGTTGTATCGTATGTGAAATCAATCAAGCGTTTATTAAGATAATCGTTTTCACGAATTATATTACCGCCACGGTCGGAATACCAGTTAAATGCGGTTTTGCCGTTATACTTTCTTGTTTCTACATTACCAAATTCATCATAAGCATAACTTACATTTTGACCCGTACCGTATGTTGAGCTTAAAATAGGTCCGTTGTTTGCACCGTAAGAATAGCTTGCAAGCGACTGTGAACCAACCTTTGAATCAATCTTATTGCCAAATTCATCGTACTGAATTGAATAATCAGTTCCGTCACGAGAAATTTTTTCAAGCAACTTTGATTTTGATGAATATGAATATGCGATTGAATACTCGTTGCCATTACTGTTGGACTGCTTAACCGACTTAATTTGATCGGTATTGCTGTCATAAGTATAGTCTGTTACAACAGGATTTTTGCTGTCAAGCTTATCTGTTGTCTGCGTGAGGGTACCTTTGTTACCGTCATACTTATACTCAACCTTGTTGCCATCCTGATCGGTTGCACTTGAAAGCAAGCCGTTTGAATCATAAGTAACTTCACTTTTTAATATACCTACATCTGTTACTTTAGAGCCACACTTTACTTCAAGTGATGTAGCCAAGCCTTTCGTACTGTAAGTGTAGTTATAATTCATATGCGTTTGGCTTTCGATTTTAGTTACATTATGATTATCGTCATATGTGTACTCATAAGCGTAGCCTTTAGCATCAATATTCTTTGTTAAGTCGGAATTTTTATACTCCATAGTTGACTGCTTTTTAGAATTATCAACTACACTGATAACTTTTCCGTCTTTATCATAAGTATAACTCATTGCGTTGTCTTTTACAAGACAAATATTATCAAAATACGCATAATTTCCCTGATTTTGATAACTGAGATATATTGTTATGGTTTTAGGAGTTTTTACTTTATTTGTTCCGTCACTCAAATTAAAAGCTGCAGATGTGTATTGCCAACCTGAAATCGAGTAATTAAACGGTGCAGGTGTTTTGTACTTTGTTGAGTTATCAGAATAAGTGATTTTTATGGAAATTTTAAACTTCCTCGTATCATCCTCATTCTTTGGAACAGCATTTGCATATGCCCAACCGCTGACAATATATGTATCTTCTTCTTTTCCTGTAATATTTACATTCTGACAGATACTTTTTACTTTGCCGGCTTCACCTTTTATACGGAAAGAATATTTTCCTTGTTGGTGTGCTTCGCTTTTACAATCAATTGCATTATTCAGAGTAGAATATCCGTCATACCATGATATTGGCAATCCGTTTGACGAATACTTTTCAAATCCTGAATTTTCAAGCATATTGTAGTTATTTGCTACTGTGTAGGATTCAAGCTGAATTCCGTCAAAATACACTGTACCTGTTGACTGCATTAAAGCAAGATTAATTCGTGTTTTGGTGGAATTTTCAGGGACTTTAAAGGTTGTACTAACTCTTTGCCAACCGTTATCTACAGCTGAATCGGTATTTCCAACTACAAAATCAGAATATGAAGGTGTAAATGTGCCGTCAGAATTATGAGATTCAGCACAGATAAACGCACCTGCATTATCAGACGAACCGTTTACAACACCGACTGTTTTTATATAACCTGAAAGTGTGTAAGTTTTTCCCGGCTCCAATACTTTGTTGCTGATATCCTGATACACCCTTCCTCTTGATGTTCCTTCATATTTTGATACAGAAATTGCAAGAGATTTTGTTCCAAAATAATGCTGTGATGTAGAATACTCTTCATTAAATGTATTTGATCCACCCCAAGCACCGGCTGTCCAAGAAGAATCAGTTTCCATATTGGAATTTGAAATAAGGTTAACTGAATTTGAACCTGTTGAATAGTTTGAGTTAACCTTATTTAACATTTTGATATTGTCTGCAGCAGAATTCTTTACGCCGTCTGTGTAAGTATAAACAGACGCACCTAAATCTCTTGTTTTTGTCTCGTTTTTTATGGAGATTGTTCTACCGAACTCATCAAACTGATATGTTGAAGTTAAATCGTCATCCGTGTTTGCGATTCCATCCGCACCGTATGTCTTTTTAACCGTTGTATTATACTTTGTACGGTCAAATGTAATTTTCTGACCTGCTGTGCCGTCTTTACCGTATTCCTGAATTGCAGATACTTTCTTACCCGATGCTGTACTTGTGTACTCAAACACTACTTTGTATCCGTCGATATCTGTAATTGATTTCAACGCTTTGTCATTGTCGTATGTAAGTTTTATTTGACTACCGTCAGGTTTATTGATTTGATATAAAAGACCGCTACTATCTCTAAATTCAGTTTTCCTTCCTGCCGGATCAACCGTATATCTAATATATTTAGTATCACTTCCTGCTGTCTGCTGAAGTAATATTTTCTTATTACTTCCGTCTGTAACAGAATTTATTGTAGTACCGTCTGAAGCATAATTTATTGTCGTTTTATTACCATTGGAGTCTTTTGTACTTGTAAGAAGACCTTTGGTATTAAAGTAAATATAATTATCTTTCTCATCTTTAATAGCATACTTGCTACTTCCACTACCTGATGTAGTAAGTTCAAGCTTTAAGCCGTCTTCATCAAGATATTTCGTTTTCCCATTTTCAGTTTTCTTGTAAAAGTAATGTTCTGTACCGTCTTCATCAGTATATACATATGGATAATTATCCTTACTTGTACCTGTTAAACCATATTCACTTGACGGTAACAATGTTTGTTGTATATTAAGTCGCCAACCTCGACCGACATACGGTGTAGTTTTTGAATACTTATCTCCTGCCATATATCCGTTATATACATGCTGTACAGACGCAGGAGCATATCCGCTTGCTGTTGATGCATCAGAAGTTACAAATGTCAAATTACCTGAATAATCGTTTACATATGCTGTTCCGGCTGAACCAACAGAAAAACTTGAATATGTCCAATAATCTTCAAGACCTTTGTTGTTTCTGTAAACAATAGTAAATAACGGACGAGGAGTTGATGTTGATGGATAGTTTGATGAATAGAACTCAGCACACTGCATTTCGTTACTTTCATCAAGTGATTTTAACATAATGCCGTTATTTGCTTCGCCGTTATACCAACGCTTAACACAAGAAGTTACATTCCAACTATGCCAAGTCTCTGATTCATTTTTAGTAAATGTTTCGTAATCAACAACATTTGAATTGTATGACGGCTGATTTTTCCATGTTAATTTATCCTGTGACCAAGAACCGTTAGGAGAATACGCACCGATATTCATATCCTGATAAAAATCATTATTTATCAAATGTAAATTCAGATGTGCTTCTACTACCATATCACCTTTATTAAGCGTTGGCAATGAATTCATTTTAAAATATGTACGGTACATTCCGTTACCCCATGTTCCGACATTAACAGTACCTGTATAGCCACTGGTACTGCCATAGCCGAAACAAGTTGACGGCTTTGATGAATCAACATATGTACACTGGGATTTCTGCCAGTTTTGACTTGTAGTAAATTGCGGATCAATAGTTACAGGATAACTACAATCCGAAAGGAACTTTTTATCTGCAGAAACTTTGAGCGTAAGCTTATTTTTCTTCTGTTCTGTTATTGATAATGTTAAGTCCGTACTTGTTTTGCCACCATTATCAAACATAAAAGGTGCTTCAATTTTATACACAGCGTCACCTTTAGAATTCAATAATTCTACTGTTTTGTCATCTACAGATTTTGCAGTAAGATTATTAAATTTATATTGAATATAAAAATCGCTCCTTGCATTCTTATTCTTTAATAAAATATTTTCTTTTACACCTGTTGTGGTTGTAAAATACTGAACATCTACATCATCATAAATGTTTTCGTATGTAATTTCAGATGTAAGGTTTTTTAATGTTGTAAATTTGTCATTACCTGTCAGCTTTTCATCATTGTTTACTATAGTTGACTTTACTTTATTTGTATCCTTATATCCCCAACTGATTTTTTGGTTATCTCCCTTGATTTTAACCATAGAGTTCTCTTTGGATTTTTTAGAATAATTAACCTTAAAATCGCTCTTTTTATTAGTATATTCCTCTGTAACTTCATCAGGGGATGCTGAATTTACGGTTTCGTTTTTCAAGCTGTTATCATAATCAACCCATTCTCCTGCCGCATTTTTGTAATGGATAGGCTCCTGATAACTTACAGCCATTGTAGTGCCGTCATCCAAACGGAACTGCTTTGAATATTCATCTCTCTCGTCTTTGATTTCTGAAAGAATGTTTCCGGTTTTGTATTCATCAGAAGATTGTTCTTCATTCGGAGTTTGAGTTTTAACTTCTGTATTTATCGGCAGATTTTGTGCAAACACTTGTGTTGGCAATGAAAATGCAATCAATGCACATAAAGTTACCGATGTTCCTGAAACAAGTTTTTTTAATTTTTTATTCATGCTTTCCTCCTTAAATCTAAATCTTGTTCTCATTTTCCGCAATTAAATTACAACTATCACCTCATTTTAATTTTTACTAAAAATTATTTTTTATCACCTCGCTTTTTGCAATTTAAATACAATTAGAATAATAAGATAAATATTTTTGTTATATTGTGATTATATATCACTTTTCTTCAAAAAGCAAAGCATTTATTTAAATTATTTTATTTTCGGTACAATCTACAATAAAAATCAATTCAAATTGTATAATATGTCTTATAAAAAATGGATGAGTAGCAAATGTCACTCATCCATTTCCATATTACTATAATTTTATTATTTTTAGTACTAGTTTATCTATTTTATAACCTCTTTCAGTTAAAACTTTTTGCTCAAAAAATAAGGAATGTTATCAAGAAAATCTATAATATTTTTGAATACTGATTCCGGTAATTCATTGACATAATCTTCGTAACGGATACTTTTAGAATGAACAGAATTAAAATAATCATGCCCTCTTATGTTTGTTTTTATCCAATCAAGGTTTCCTGCCGGATCAGCAATCATTGTATCATAATCATTTTCAAATGACGCAATCCTAGTTATATCTTTTGCGTTCTGTGTTTTGAAATATTTAATTGATTTATTTTTGTATTGAGTTAACTTATTTTTCAGTTTTTCATACACCTGTTTCTCATCTGCATAGATACAATGTTTCACAAGTAGTTCAGGCGAAAATAAATAACCCTCAATTGAACTAAATTTGGTGAAGTGTGTTTTTGAAACTGCTTTTAAAGCAAAAGTCTTGTTAACATTATTAGTCAATTGATTTATTAAATCATTTTTTAACGCTGTTTCGGTTTTTGTGTCAGAATCTCTGATTATTATAAAATCATCACTCATTGTAGTTTTTGTTAAAAATCTTAGTGTAGCATAAAATCCAATATTGTTGCATGATTTTGTATCAATAACCGATATTCTCTCCAAATCAACATCATAAAATCTTTTCAACACAAGTTCTATTATATTCTTATCATCTGGACCTTCTACAAAAATAACAAAATCTGTATTCAATATATCTTGGCTGGAATATCCTATTTCTGCCAAAACATCATCTATAGTTGTTTTTTCAACCGTGCTATAGCAATTTGATTCATCAAACTTAACTTTTCTTATATTCGAGGTGCTGAACTCCCTCAGCATTATAGGCGAGTGTGATGTAAATATAACTTGATTATCGCAGGAAATTTCAGATAAGGTTTTAGCCATCAACTTTTGTAGTTGGGGGTGCAAATAAAGCTCAGGTTCTTCAATAATGAAAATTGTATGTTTAGCACTTACAGCTTGGTATGATTGCAACAAAGACAAAATGTAAATACTACGAACACCTGCACCGACATTTGAAAGTTCAATTTCAGTTTTAAGCATCGGATCATATAATTTTGTCATAATCGAAAAAGATTTATCGATATTACTTGTCGCCTTAATATTAACCTTAAATCCACTCTGATAGTTTTTAGCAAATCGTTCAGATACACTTTTGGTAAAGCTTGAAGAAGCATTTTTTGTTTTAAAGTTAATTAATTTTTGGAGTTCTTCTACATTTAAGTCTTGAGGTGCTTTCGAATAAATTTTGTTAATACAATTAATTTCACAATCCGTTCGATTACAATTGTCACAACTAATATCATTGTTTTCAAGCAATTCAGATCTTAATATGGTGTTGAAAATATTTGCAGTGATCGTTCTTGATTTTCCTGCTTCTTCCTCTGCAAAATTACGAGAATCGTCTATAAACGCTACTGCAGGTAAAAATGACAACATATCTTTTGGAGCGTATTCCACTTTACCTCCTTTTTTTAAAATCAAAGATACATTAAATTCATTATTATCAATACCAAATTTCTTTTTAATGGCTTTTATCCATATGGGTTCAAATATATCTCTTGTAGTTACATCATCCAACATATCCGGAGAAATACCACTTCTCTGATTTTTAAAATCATTAAAGGATATATCTTGGAATACAGTACCATCTTGCACTTCTTTATAATTATTTGACGTTGAAGGAATCTTGAGAAAACCAATTTTATTATCCAAAAAGTAATCAGAGATATATGCTTCATCACAAACTAATATGGCATCAATTTTGAATTCATCACAACCATAATATATATCCTTATCCTGAGGTATATAGTCGCCAAACAAAGTTCTTATAGCTGCTAAAAACGCACTTTTACCCGCATTATTCTTTCCAATAAGAATTAGCGCATCCTCAATTGATTCAATTTTTTGATTCTTAATTCCACGAAAGTTTTTAATATGTATTTCTTTTAATTTCATAACATCACCCTATCTTTCTTGTTATAAGTATATCGTATAAAAATTTGTCAATTTATTTTAACTAAAGATATATTTATTCTCTTGTAAGCAGATATTATAGTAGTGATAATATTCAAATATCTGCTCAATAACTTTATCGATATCTTCATTATATCATATTATTAACTAAACATAAATAAGATTTAAAAAATAATAGTGATAATATTTCACTTGCATTTTTAGGCATTATGTACAACACAAAGCGAAGTGTAACACAATTTATGGTTTCGTCACTATTCTCGTTACTTATTAATAAATTTTTCTGCTGATTTTTGAGAGCATTGATATTGAACTTTGAACAATATTGCAAATTAATAAAATAAAGAGTGTTCGTCTGCTATTTTATTGTGCTGATAAATGCGTATGAAGTCACATTATACAATAAACTGGGAGCGATTTTAAAATAGAGTTGACATTACTCTAAAAAGTGGAGTTTAATTATTTTATATTTTTTAGCATATCACCTTTGCTGGTTGATATTTTTAATGGTATACCAAAAAAATTCTATAATAATGCTCAGCTGTTACCAAGCAATCATTTCATGATTCTATAAATTAGTATTCAGGACTTAGTCTTCCATGTGCATCGTCTTGATGCCTTCAAATTCTAACAGCAGTCAAACAGTTTTGCAATTTATAACCGCAAAACATTTTCGATAATTCATTCTATTGCGATTGCTCATTACAAAAAGGGTGAGTTATGAGCTTTAAAATAAATGGAGCATTGAAAGACGAGTAAAGCAATCAATCTTTTCTCACACAATTTATTTCACCGGTTTCGACAATTAGTCAGGAATGTAAAAATGAACCTTCCTCTTATTTTAAATTATCATTTTGCAAAATATCAAGTACTCACTTGAAATTTAGGTGTATTTACCCCTAAGTTCTCATTACACTTTCATCATCTCTCAGCCAGATTAATCCACCGTTTTCGTTAACCATTCTTGCAACACGAGAAAAATAAGTTCCCAAGAATTTTAGGCATAAAAAAAGAGCCCAATAGCTCAGACGTTAAAAATATTAATTAAGTAATTGTTATTGATTTTTCTTAATCCTCCGATAAGTCCATGCTTTTAAAAATTTATAAGCGTTATCCTTTCTTGTTCAGTTTTTGGGGCAAAAAAATAACGCCCACATTTTCTGTGAGCGTTACGGTTGCAATATTGATTTCAGATACAAAATGCGGCATAGAGAGGAACTGTTTTTTTATTGTCCTCAAAGCCAAAGTTTTTGGCAGAAAGCTTGATTGCATAAGCGGGCTTGTAGGTGTCCATATAGACCTTCAAGCTCTTTGCTCTGGTGTTGTCGGCAGACTTGACCTCAATAGGAATAAGCTGACCGTCACGCTGAATGATAAAATCAATTTCAGCTCCACGCTCGGACTCCCAATAATAGGTGTGGTAGCCGTTAATGGAGAGCTGTACATTGACATAGTTCTCCGCCATACCGCCCTTGAAATCGTTGATTTCCTCTACCATATAGAGAATATCATTGGCGGCTAAATCTTTCTTGGCACAAAGCAATCCTAAGTCGGACACATAAATCTTGAACGCATCAATATCACGGTAGTTTTCAAGCGGCTTTTTGATTTGCTCCACCTTGTAGACCTGTGACACGATACCGGACAGGCAGAGCCATTCAATCGCATTTTCAAACTCAGAAGCCCGTCCGCCTTTCTTAATCAGCTTATATTGGAAACGGGTATTCTTCTTTGAGAGCTGAACGGTAATGTTATCGTAGGCAAGTCTGGTTTTCTTGATTTCATTCAAGTTGTTATACTTGCTCATATCATTGAGATAGCTTGCAAGTATCGTGTCCTGCGTATGGCGGACAAGGATATAATCCTTTGTTTCGGCAAACTGCATCACGCACTCCGGCATACCGCCGACCACAAGATACTGACGGTAAAGCTGCATTGCGGCATCGTGTAAGGCAGACGGCAGGGGCGTATCGGTTTGGAAGCACTTTTTAATCTGCTCTACCAAATCGTCCTCACCGAGAGCCAACATAAATTCCTCCATATCCATAGGATAAAGCGTTTTCATATCGACCTTTC
>ENA-ORRU01000719-ORRU01000719.1-human-gut-metagenome-genome-assembly--contig:-NODE-719-length-23646-cov-15.291679_pt1 | contig 23646 bp, 19 predicted proteins | sample MGYA00242184_ERZ509151 | MGnify/ENA primary metagenome ERZ509151 (study PRJEB26280, sample SAMEA2338667) | human gut metagenome | biome: human gut; feature: human-associated habitat; material: faeces... | reverse complement strand
AGGAAGAATTGAATAAATTCAATACTTCCAGTATCTATCAACTATTATCCCGTCTTCCGGGTGTTATTGTCTCCGGTACCAAAGTGACGATGGCCCGCAACGGAAGTACGCCTCTGTTCATGATCGACGGATTGCCACAGACCGAAGACATGCTGAACGCAGTGATGCCGGAGGATGTGGACAATCTGGGAGTCATCCGCGACCGAGCCCGGCTGACTTTCTTCATGGCCCAAGGCGGTGCCGGCGGGGTGATTGTCATCAATACCAAACATGGCCATTTCACCCCCAAAGCCACTCCAGGGTTGATCAAATTCATTCCTTTAGGTTACTCCGAACCGGATGAATTCTACATGCCCCAATACAACGACCCGGAAATACTCAAAGCTCCCGAAATCGATTACCGCAGCACGATTTATTGGCAACCGGTCGTCCCGATCGATTCATCCGGGCAGACTTCCCTCTCTTTTTTCACTTCCGACATGGCCGGCAGTTATACCATCACCGTCGAAGGATTGGGGAAAAACGGGGAACCGGTATACCGGCAAACGACAATCCGGAGGGAATGATAAAGAGCCAAGAATTCAAAATTGAAAACGTTTGAGTAATAGATCATTATAAAAATAGAAGCCGATTTTTATAATAACAAAAAATATTCTATATTTGCAACTCTGAATACGCAAGCTCGCGTGGCTTTCAGTTTATTGTATATCAATAGTTTATAAAAACAATATCATAATATCATACTATAGAGAGGCTTCATTTGATTCATGTGTTCATGATACAATAATTATGTTCAGAATTTTAATATCATGGTAGCCGATATAGTTTGGCAAGTACTTGAAAGGAATACACATGTTTTTACATAAAAATAATGAGCTTCCCATAAAAAAGCATATTTGGGATATGGTCCCTGCATCCCTATGGTATATTCTGATGTTTTCCGGAATTATTCTTGGATGGAAACCACTTTCCGGTGATAATTTTTACCAGATAGCCATTGGAAAAATAATTATTGATCAGGGGATTCCCCATGAAATACCACTAACCGTTCATACGGCAGAGCATCTGCACTATATGGCGCAGCAGTGGCTTTTTATGGTTGTTGACTATGAACTTTTTTCTCATTTTGGATGGATAAGTCTTCTTGTTCTTGGCGTTATCCTGGATATGGCAGTGGTTTATGCTGCCTATCGTATGTTTTTACATGTTGGGGATGGGAGACGGATAATAGCCTATCCGTATGCTTTTTTCTTAAGTTTTTTTCCCCTTCTCATGGGAGGCACCGGTCAGTTTCTCAGGCCCTATTTTGTTACCTGCGTACTTCTGATATTGGAAGTTTTAATTCTTGAAAATTTTCGAAAAGAGTCACCGGCGAAAAAGGGATTCATTCTTTTTCCTTTACTTTCTATTTTATCCATAAATCTGCATAGTGCCATGTGGCCTATGCTTTTTGTCATGCTGCTTCCGTATTATGCAGAAAGCATGGCAGAGGCCTTTGGAATTTTAAAAAAGAGGATTGAATCTTATCATGCTATTCCATTAAAAAGACTTGCATATGTATCGCTGCTTATCTTGTTATTTGGCTTGCTCAATCCTTATGGAACAGAGGCAATAACGTATGGGCTAAGGTCTTACGGGATACCCATTCTCAGGGAACAATCCAGTGAAATGATGACTCTTTTTTATGTCCGCCCTGTGTATGCTGTGATTGTTATTGGTATTATGGCAACAAATTTATGGCTATGGAAGCGCTTTTATGTGCCTCTATCTTATGTGCTCCTTTCCTTGGGAACGGGATTTATGGCACTGCTTTCTTTTCGCTCGCTCCTTTTATTTTTCCTGTTTGCAATGCTTCCTGTTATTTATTGTTCAAGAACATGGAGACCTATTGGTATTCGTAAAAAATGGGGTCCCGTGCTTGTTATGCTATGCGTATCTATGCCGGTTTATTTTTTTGAAATTATGTATCCGGATATTCTTGGCGGCCCCATATTAAAGCACTATGCACGCAGTGAAGCGATTATCCGGGAGGATGCAGAAGAGTTGGGAATTACACCGGGGCCGGTCTTTTCTCCTGAATTTGAATCCAATTATTTTATGATACATGAAATACCGGTCTATTACTTTACCAGTGATGAATCATTTACCAGGCAGATGAACCAAAAATTTGATGTGCTTCGAGAATTTTTGGATGTACGTAAAGGCCGTATATCACTTGCTGTATTTGATAAAAAATATGGATTCCACTATTATTATGTATATAAGGAATCTTTAATTGGCGTTGCATTAAGGAATGAACCCGGATTTACGCTTATTTATGATTCCGCCATAGATCCGGATTCGTACATGAGTCCAGATGGTTATGCGATGTGTATTTATCGAGGCCCTTCCGCTCAGCGGTTTTAGCCCATTTTCGGAAGTTTATGATTTCTCTGTTATTGATTCAATATGGAGAGATGTAGTATGCAGCTATCCCCTTTTTTATTGAAGCAGATGACATAAAAGTTTCATTTCTAAATTTTGTGAGAAATTTTTGAATGGAGCAGTTTCTTCCTTTTGATTTCCTTTTGTGAAGTATTCAATGACTGTTTGATGACATAACGGGGTCTCTGTTTTGTTTCCATATATATTCTTCCTATATATTCACCCAGCACGCCGATGCCCATGAGCTCGATACCGCCCAGAAAGAGCATGGTCACCATCATGGAGGGGTAGCCGGGAACGTCGTTGCCAAGAATGAGCTTCTGGCCGATCATGAAAAGGCCATAGAGGAAAGCAAAGCCGGCTACGGCCATGCCGATGTATCCCCATATACGGAGAAGAACGGTGGAGAAAGAGGTGAAGCCTTCCATGGCCAGGTTCCACAGCTTCCATCCGTTGAACTTGGAATTTCCAACGCTTCTAGGCGCTCTCTTATAGGGGACGATAGCAGTCCGGCCGCCGGCCCAGGAAAGGATACCTTTCATGAAAAGGTTTCGTTCCGGCAGTTTCTTCAGCTCATCCACAATGCTTCTGTCCAGCAGGCGGAAATCGCCTACGTTTTCTTCCAGCTTCAAGTCGCTGATGAGATTGTTCAGTTTGTAGAAAAGCTTTGCCGTCATCCGCTTCAGAAAGCTGTCGCTGGACCGGTCGATGCGCTTGGCCAGCACCATATCTGCCCCGTCTGCCCATTTCTTCATCATTTCCGGAATCACTTCGATGGGATCCTGCAAATCTACATCCATGGGAATGACCACATCGCCGGTGGCGTAATGAAGGCCGCACATGATACCTGCTTCTTTTCCGAAGTGGCGGGTAAAAGAAATGGGCCTCACCAGACTGTCCTTTTCTGCCAGTCCGCAGATGATGGTCTCTGTGCGGTCAGTGCTGCCGTCATTGATAAAAAGGATTTCCACTTCCTGTCCCTGAAAGGTGGGAAAGGAGCGGACGGCGTGGTAAAAAATAGGAATAGCTTCTTCCTCATTCAGCACCGGTACGATTAAGGATATTTTCATAAAAACCTCTGATATGAAATGAAAATAAATCAATTTGTAATATATCTATTTTATCATTTTTATAGGATGAATTCTTATAATAGTATATAATATGAAGCATATATGAGTACATGTAGGGAGTGCAGGCAATGAATCTGGCGGTGGGGAGAAAAATTTCATTATATGTGGTGCTGGGCGGCATTTTTATCGGCGTCCTGCTTTTGAATCGATTGAATTATCCTTTTCTTGGGGACGATTATGTATATGCTTTCATGTGGCAGGGAAAAGACATATTTGCGCCCCTTCCGGAAGATGCCCGACGTATCCAGAGCTTTTCTGATATTTTCCAATCGCTCTACAGTCACTACTTCACATGGGGCGGGCGGATGGTGGCCCATTTCTTTGTCATGTTTTTCATGTGGGTGGGAAAGTTCTGGTTTGATATAGCCAATTCTTTTATGGTTGTCCTGCTTCTGCTGGAAATGCAGTGGATAGCCCATGAAGGAAGAATCACCATGGACATCAAAGCCGGCCATGTGGCTCTTGCCTTTTTCTGCCTTTGGGCTTTTAATTTCGATTGGTGCCATACCATTATCTGGTTAGCAGGAGCCTGCAATTATCTTTGGGCGTCGGTGCTGCTGCTTTTATTTCTCCTACCCTATGTACGTCATTATTTTACGAATGGCGAAGTAAAATATAAAAGCTGGCTTACTTCGGTTATGTTTTTTCTTGGCCTCGCGACAGGAGACACCAATGAAAATACTATCTGCTGGATAGGTTTGACAGGCATTTTCTATCTGTGGAAATGCTATAAAAATTATAGACTGGCTCCATGGATGATTGTCGGCTTTATAGGTCTATCATTGGGATATGGAATACTTGTGCTGGCTCCAGGAAATCTTGTCAGGCTTACTGATGATTACAGAGATAAATTCATTACTCACGTTGCTTTGATTTGGCTAAGTTTCTTAATTCAGAGCTTATTGTGGTTTTATCTGATTAAAGCTTACCGCTGGAGTCGGAGAGTGACTATTATGTGGCAGGAAAAACGAAAGTATTTTCATGTGACTTTATGGATGGCAGGAATGGCTATTCTGTTTAATTTGACTATGCTGCCTGCCCCTGCTTTTTATCCGCGCAGCACTTTTCCTAACATTGTTTTTGCAATAACTGCAGTGATGGTTATTATGCGATTATCCCACCTATGCGATGGGCAAATTATAGAGAAAAAACTGGTGAAGTTTGGATATGTAATGGCAGTTTTATATTTCTGCTTTACCTATGGTATGACTGCGTATAAATACTATGGATTTCATCAATATATGGGGCAGGTTATCCAGGAGGCTGAAGCAATACGGGGAAGCCGGGACACACTGGTGATTCATTATCGGCCCAATCAAGAAAATTGGAGCTTTAAGACCGGATTTCATGGAATCTATACAGAATTCTGGGAAGATGAAGGAAACTGGCGAAATGTTGCTTTTGCTAAATATTATCAGATACAAGGCGTTAAGGTTTGCCTAGCCAGATGATATTTATGGCAGCCAGGAAAGGAGAGTATATTGTGGGAAAAGCCACATTTCAAAAAGGAAGGCTGGGCATTCTTTTTTTAAGTATTTGGGGATTTATGTTTTTATTAAACAGCTTCTGTTATCCTTTTCCAGGCGATGACTATGTGTATGCCTTTATTTGGGAAGGACATGCCATTGGTGTGCCTTTATCGGAAGAAGCAGTACGGATTCAAAACTTTTCTGATATTTTTACATCTCTTGGTGTTCATTATATGACGTGGAGCGGACGTCTGGCAGCCCATTTCTTCCTCATGTTTTTTCTATGGATAGGAAAGGCTTGGTTCAATATCACCAATGCGGCTATGGTGCTTCTTCTCTGCTTCTGCATTCAATGGATTGCCCATGAAGGAAGGGTGACACTTCATATATCTGCTAAAAAACTGGCACTTACTTTTTTCTGCCTCTGGGCTTTCACTTTTAACTTTTCCGGTGTCATGCTGTGGATGGCAGGTTCCTGTAATTATCTGTGGACTGCTGTCTTTCTTCTCCTGTTTCTTATTCCTTATATACGACATTATTTTACAGAAGGATCTGTTTTCTACAAGAAATGGGCTGTTTTTATGATGGCACCACTCGGGTTTCTGGCAGGAAATGCCAATGAGAATACCATAGGCTGGATCGGGCTGACCGGACTCTTTTATTTATACTATTCCTGGAAGCGGAAGACACTGCAGTCTTGGATGCTTTCCGGCTTTATCGGATTATCCATAGGCTTTGGCCTTCTTATGCTGGCACCGGGCAATTTCGTCCGTTTATCCAATGATATAGGAATCAAAGAATCTGTGAACAGCCACCTTATTATCCTGTGGCTTAGTCTTGTTTTTCAGAATTTTCTATGGTTTTACCTTTGGAAAGGGTATCGCTGGAAACATCATTTTCATCCGGAGGGGAAGGATAGACTCTATTTCCGGCTGGCGGGCTGGTTTGCCTTGGTGAGTGTTCTCTTTAATCTTATCATGCTGCTGTCGCCTATCATGCCGGCGCGCAGCACATTCCCAAACCTTGTTTTCTTGGTGACCGCGGTCATGCTGATTTCCCGTTGTGCAGAAATTCATGAGGTTCATGTGGTACAAATTTCACTGGCCAAATTTGCTGTTCTCCTGGGAACCGTTTACTTTATATGGACTGCCGGATTCTCTCTCTGGTGGTACCATGAAAATTACCTCTGGGAGAAGGTAGTTATTGCAAAGGTGCAGTCTATACAGGAAAGTCAGGTATTGGAAGTCATGCAGCCTCCTATTTACAAAGGCAGTCAATATGTATGGTTGAGCGGAGGGCATGTGGGAAGCAGTGATTTTTCTGAGAATGAAAATGATTGGACAAACGTATCCTTTGCTCGATACTATCATATCCAGGGGATTCGGTTTGTAAATTCATTGGATAAGTAAAATGCGTTTATAACTTATAGGGCTTCAACTTTGATATTTATTGCGGTATTGCAGGACGGAGTTGTTGCTTTTCTCTTAATTTTACTCATAGAAAAGGATTAAAATCACAGTAGTTCTGTAGTTATTCCAGGTATGTTAGGTATAAAGCAGAATGAAAGGGGGAAATGGACGTGTCTAAGGATGAGGGAAGATTATGGATTACTATTATATGCATATTTGCTTTCATGTTCCTGCTTGAGAGTTTTGCTTTTAAATTTATGGGTGATGACTATATCTATTCCTTCGTCTGGGAAGGGCATTCCATGTATGTGCCCCTTTCTGAAGACGCCAGGCGTATACAGGGGTTCGGCGATATTATATACAGCGGCTATTCCTACTATATGACCTGGGGCGGGAGAGTCATTGCCCAGATGCTGGCCATGTTTTTTCTCTGGGTAGGACGGCCCTGGTTTAACCTGGCCATGGCGGCAGGCATTATTCTGCTGCTGTTTTCCATCCAGTGGATTGCCCATGAGGGAAGAATCATATTTGCTCTTCGGCCTTTTGATATTTTAATGACCTTTTTATGCTTCTGGTCCTTTAATATTAACTTTCCCGGTACGGTAGTGTGGATTGACGGGGCCTGCAACTACTTTTTCCCTCTGCTTGCTGTGATTTTATTTCTTCTTCCATACATTCATCAATATTTTATGGCAGAAAGCGGGAAACTCGTATATTTCATTCCACTCATGTTTATCCTTGGCGTCCTGGCAGGAGATTCCAATGAGAATACCATCTGCTGGATAGGGCTTAGCGGATTGCTGTATCTGCTTTATTGCAGGAAACAGAAGAAACTGGAACTCTGGATGGTGGCCGGAATGGCAGGTCTTGCCATGGGGTATGGACTTCTGATGTTTTCCCCGGGCAATGTTATACGGATGCAGGAAAGCGGAGAAACATTCCAATTCCTGTTTCTTGATAAGGACCATCTGCTCTCTCTGGGGTTCTGCTTTCTGGTACAGAGTTTTCTGTGGATGTACCTGTGGAAGGCCTACCGAAGAAGAAAATATCTGCAGGTAAAGAAATATGGCAGACATATTCACCTTGCCTCCTGGTTTGCAGTGATGAGCATGCTCTTTAATCTCATCATGCTTTTTTCCCCCGAGTCCCCTTTTCGGGCTGCCTTTCCCAGTCTCATCTTTCTGATGACTGCAGTTATGCTGATTCATCGGGTAACGCAGCTGAGTGAAACATATGTTGTAAAAACAAAGGTCTGCAGGGTCTTATCACTGCTTTGGATTTTATATTTCTGCTTTACTTTTTCAACTTCTGCAGTACTGTATTACAATCAGCGTCTCTACATGGGGAATATTATCCGGCGGGCAGAGAGTCTTTCAGGAAAGAATCTGATACTGAAGGCACCGGAAGAGCCTGACATACTAAAGCAAAATTGGGGATTGCTCACGGGTATGCATGCTTTTTCAGCGCCGGTTGAAAAGAATGTTAACCACTGGAGGAATGTGGCGTTTGCCAGATATTATGGAATCAAGGGAATTTATAGGGAGGATGCAGTTCATGAGTAGTTTGGATTTCAGTCTTGCATGAACGCATGGAAGTATTTGATGAATATGCTTTTTCTGGGGCTATTGTTTACCATTGTTTATTTAGCGAAGCAAGCTGTATGGCAAAGCGAAAGTTCATGGTATGATATAAGAATCATTCCTATTTACTTGAGCTTAACACAATGCCAGGAGGATAAATTCTGATGAAACTTTTATCGGTTATCATTCCCTGTTTAAATGAGGAAGGAAACATAAAAAAACTATATGAAGCCATAGAATCTTCCATGGCAGATACAGGGGCAGAGCTTGAATACTGCTTCGTCGATGATGGCAGTACCGATGGAACGCTGTGCATCTTGAAAAAAATTCATGAAGTTTCAAATGGCCGGGTTCATTACATCTCTTTGTCCCGCCATTTTGGGAAAGAGGCAGCTCTTTTAGCTGGGTTGGACATGGCCAGGGGTGATTATGTGGTGACCATGGATGCAGATATGCAGGATCCGCCGGATTTACTTCCGAAGATGTGGAAGACTTTGACAGATGAAGGCTCTGTCTATGATTCCGTGGCAGCCTATAGAACAGATAGAAAAGGAGAACCTCACCTGCGCTCTGTATGTGCTTCTCTCTTTTATAAAATGATGAATTCCGTTTCATCGACGCCTTTTAAAGCGGGAGAAAGAGATTTCAGGATGATGAACCGGGTTATGGTGGATGCCGTCATTGCAGACCGGGAATATAACCGCTTTTCTAAAGGAATATTCAGCTGGGTGGGGTTCCGTACCTTCTGGATCCCCTATGAGAACGTAGTAAGAAACAGCGGCAAAACGAAATGGTCCTTTTGGAATCTATTTGCCTATTCCATGGAAGGAGTCCTGGCTTATACTACGATTCCCCTCTATTTATCTTCCGGCGTTGGAATCATCATGTTTCTGCTTGCTGTCATGGTCCTTTTCTTTATTTTTTTCAGGGCGCTTCTATATGGAGATCCGGTGGCAGGCTGGCCTTCCCTTGTCTGCATCATTACTCTTCTTGGGGGAGTCATTCTTCTGGCGGTGGGGAATATTGGCCTCTATATGGCAAAGATTTATATGGAAACCAAGAAGAGACCCATTTATATTATCCGGGAAAAGAAATAAACGATTATGAAAAAAGCATTCAATAGTACGATTTTTCGTCGGGCATGGTCATTGCTGAGGCTCCCTATCCTCTCTTTTGGAATGGCAGCTGCCTTGATGGTACTTCTGTGTTTGATTGGTCATTTTGCTCCTTTTGGGTCGATATCTTTTGCCTGGACTGATGGACACATACAGTACCTGGATTTCTTCTCTTTTTTTAAAGATGTACTCCATGACAGAGGCAGCATTGTATATTCTCTGACTAGCGGGCTTGGGAACTCCTACTGGGGAAATTATGCCTATTATCTGGCATCCCCTTTTAATCTTTTGATTGTATTTTTTGATAAAGAACATCTGAATACCTTCTTTACCTGCCTGGTTATCCTTAAAATTGCTATGGCTGCTTTTTGCGCTGCCATCTTTTTTGAACAGAGATTCGGGTCAGGCCTCTCCGGACTGTTCGTGGTTCTTTTAGCAGAATCCTATGCTTTCATGCAGTATGATTTTTCCCAGGCCAGTAATATCATGTGGCTGGACGGCGTTTATATGCTGCCTCTCATGCTTCTTGGCGTATATAGAATCGTTCAGGGGAGAGGAATCATACTGCTTGCCTTGTCCACGGCTCTTTCCATCCTTTTTAACTGGTATACCGGCGGCATTAACTGCCTGTTTTCTTTCTTGTGGTTTATTTGGGAGATGCTGCTTTCCATGAGTGATGGCAGCATTTCCTTGAAAAAAGATGGCAGGAAAGCGATTCTGCTGTCCTTTCGATATGGCTTGGCCATGGCTTCCGGCGTTCTTATGAGCTCTTTCTTGTTTATTCCAACAGTGGTACAGCTTCATCAGGGCGTAGGAGCTTCATTTGATTGGAGTCAGATGACACTTTCTTTTCGTAAAAATCCCCTGGTCTTTTTATATAATTATAAAATCGGTGGATTTACGTATGCTACAGATGTCGATTTCAGGAGAGACTATGTTTCACTGTATGCAGGCAGCCTAGCTGGTATAGGTGTGCTGTGTGCGTTTATGACTTCCAAAATCAGAGTAAGGGCCAAGTGCGTATTGGCAGGCATGCTTATAGTAATGATCTTTTTATATTCCTGGCAGCCTTTTTTCTTTCTTTTTTCACTGCTGAAAGAGGCATCCAGCTATTATTATCGGTATGGCTATCTGGGCTCCTTTATTATCTGCTTTTGCGCGGGAATGTACTTTAGCCAATTTGTCCTTACTAAACAGGCAGTCCGTGAAATATTGAAAGCGGGAATCATTTATATAGCTCTACTGTGGACTGCCCGATTTGTTTTTGACCCTTCTATGTATACGACGAAAATCATTGACATGGAAACAGCCGTGTTGACAACGATAGTGATTTTATCTATTCTTCTCTCATTTCTCCTGTGGGAAAAGAATGCGGTCAAAAGGTATTGGGCAGGGAAAATCATACTGCTTGTTCTAGTTATGCTTGATTTATCACTGAATGCTTCGATTATAATGAAAATGTATTCCTTTCCGGACGTGAATAAATTCATTGATTATACTAAACAGGAAGAAGGCTTACTTGCAGATATTCGTCAATATGACCGGGGCACATATCGTATTCCCCAGACGGCACATAGAGAAAATACAGGGAATAGAGACCTTTCAGCACAGCTCAATGAACCTTCTGCCTTTGGTTATATGGGCATTGGAAGCTATACATCCGTACCAGTTCATTCAGAACTGCAGTTTCTGGATTCTCTGGGATACAGAATGGAATTCCAAAGGATGAATATAGTGAATACGTCCGTATTACCGGCGGATTCTCTTCTTGGAGTTAAGTATATTATGTCTCCCTATCCCATGACCGGACTCTCTCTTGTTGAGGGAATTCCTCCGAAAAATGGAAAACGGGTATATGAAAATCCCTTTGCTCTGCCGCTGGCTTTTACTGCGAGCCCGTCCGGTTCTTTGCTGCCGAATGGAACAGAGAATCCTTACGTATACACGAATCAGCTCTATTCCTGGCTGCTGGGAAGAAATGTTTCTATATACAAAACTGTGCAGTATCATACGGAACAATCTGAACAGGGAAAACGATTTGTTATTGATGACAGGGTTCAGGGAAACAGAGTCTATGCAGACATTCCTTGGGAAAAATGGCAGTTCGCACAGATTCTGCTCCCTGATGGCAGGAGTTTCCCCTATGCCCAATGGCTTTCTGCCGGTATATTTTATGTACCGCAGACAGAATCGGGAAAGACATCATTTATAGTATCTGGAAAGAATACGGAGAGTATAGACCGCTGGGCTGAAGAAAATGTACGAATTTACATGGCTGATTTATCGATTCTGGGAGAAGCAGTCCGGCAGCTGAATAGTCAAAGCGCAGAAATCGTCACTATGCAAAACGGATATATCCGAATTAAGGCATGGGGACTTAGAGAAAATGAAAGGCTGATTGTCACTATTCCCTATGTAGGTGGATGGAAAGTGATGAGAAACGGACAGCCGGTGATTCCCGAAAAGGCCGGAGACTGTTTGTTTTCTATTCCTCTTGCAAATGGGGACAATGATATTGTCATGGAATATGAGCTTCCAGACTGGAAGCTGGGAATGATCTGCAGCGGCATGGGCATTTTCCTTTTACTGATATGCATCAGAGCAAGAAACAAAAGGAATAGAGGAATGGTAAAGTCAGACTTGTAAGAATCTAATGCTGCAACGCTTTCTGTAAGACAGACTTTGATTATATGTCGGCTGTGGCAGCTTTGGTATCTGAAAAGCATTGGGGTATCGGTTCTTATCGTTGCCTTTCTGTTCAGATTAATATGCAGCTTCCGCCTTATTTTTGCCATTACTGGTCTGCTCTATGACGTGGCCTGTCTGGGTACCGGTTACTATGGTGTATTTCTCCATTTCTTTCCTGAAGGAAGCACGGGTTATGATGTGGTTCACCAGATTGCCCGGTTTTGAGACACACCAAGAGATGGCTTCTTTTTCGGCCCTTTGTTCGTTGCTATGGTGGGGGTACTGTACGCAGCAGGTACAGGGGAAAATTACAGGAAGACTGGTTTTGAGATTTCTGCTGTCTGCAGTCTGTCTGGCGATTGAAGTGCAGGTGGCTCTGATTCATCATATAATTCTACTTTCCCATGCAGACTGTTATTTTTTCCTTGTACCATCAGCCTGGTATCTCTTTCAAATCGCCCAGAATATCCGACTGCCGGATAACGGTATATATGTGTATCTGCGGAAGCAGAGCAGGTATATTTACTGTATTCACGGACGGTGGCTTTTCTTTATCACGGCTCTGCTTGGCAAGGGACCACATTCCATATATTTTTTTCTAATATCTACCATTTCCTTATGATACTTGTACTATCCTTCCTGTGCGGACATATTCTTATCAGACTGCGGGGGTCTCATTATTCCTTTTTGCGCTATTTGGAGTAGAAGCAAATTCGCATAATGGATTAAGGTTTCATGTTTATTTGTTTTGGTAGCAGAACCCTCCAAGGTATGCTAGAATAATTGCAAAGAAGCACATGATTTTTTATCTATTTTCAGGTGATGGGACAGAAGGCCAAAAGAGCAGGGGGAAAGCATAGGGCTTTACATCACCGGTTTTATGGTATAAGGGGGAGCGGAGTTGAAACTTTCAGATAAGATATCCGGCGCCATCGAGCGAATGTCTCCGAGAAAGCTGCTGCTGCTTTGCGGCCTAGCGGCTGTTCTCGTATTTTTGATGATTTACTTTATCCTGTCTGCTGCATTTTCAGGCAAAAAGGAAGAGCAGGCGGCTCCGGCGGCCATGGTGCCTGTCATTGAAGCGTCCCGGGATATTGAGCCGCAGACCGTGATTACGGAAGACATGGTGAAAGCGGTGGACGTATCGTCCAACCTGGTTCCTTCCGGTGCCCTCACCGATAAGAATGCGGTGGTAGGCAAGAAGGCAGGCACCACCATCCTTTCTGGCGATGTGATTACTGCCAGGAAGCTGTCCCAGAAAGCAGGCGGCTTCGTGGGCCTCATTCCGGAAGGCATGAGAGCCGTGTCCTTCTCCGTGAATGATGTCACCGGAGTATCCGGCTTTGCGAAACCGGGGGACAAGGTGGATATCCTGCTGGTTACTTCCAGAAAGGGAATCGACCGCATTACTTCCAAAATCCTTCTGAAAGATGTACTTATCCTGGCGGTGAACAAAAGCAGCGGCCAGCCGCAGCCACAGCCCCAGAAAACGGATAAGGACGGCAAGAGTGTGCCTGATGGCAGTGCGCCGAGACAGACCTCGTCCAGCACCGCTTCCATCGGTACGCCGTCGGTGGTGACAGTGGCATTGACGCCCTATGATGCGGCTAAGCTCATCGCTTCTACCCAGATTGGACAGCTGCAGATGCTGCTCCGTCCAACGAATGATGAGGGAGACCATTATGTGGGCTACTATGTCATTCCCCTTCCCAAGGCGGAGGCGCCTCAGCCTCAGCCGGCGCCCCAGCCGGTGTATGCGGCGCCGCAGCCTGCGTCTGCTCCGGCAGTTTCCATTTCTTCCGGCGGCGCACCCAGCGGTTTCTCCGGCATTGAAGTCATTCGTGGTACTAGTGTGAGCAGGGGGCAGTAATGATGAATAGAAAATTAAAGAGAATAGGCCTCCTGGTGACAGCGGCCATGATTGGCGCAGCGGGCCATGTGTTTGCGGCCGACATACTGAATGTATCGGTGAATGGTTCCCGTTACATGGAGGATTCCGGCATTACCCGCCTGGCCGTGGGAAATCCGGATATCGCCGATATCCGTCTCCTGTCCAATAATGATTACCTGGTGGTAGGGAAGAAAGCAGGTTCCACATCCTTATTGGTGTGGTCCAACAATGGCCGGCAGGAATACAATGTGTACGTTTCCGGCGATGATGAAGGCACAGAAAAAGCTATTCAGAAAGCCATCGGCTATCCCGGCGTCAAAGTACAGATGATGAATGGCAAGGTTCTTCTACGGGGCAAGGTGAAGAACCAGTATGAACATGATTCCGCCGTGAAAGTGGCCCAGCTGTACTTGGGGAGCGGCGGAGGTGCTGCTTCTTCTGCCACTGCCAATGGCGAAAGCCAGGGGGCGGCTGCAGACTCCAATATCATCGACCTTTTGGACATGACAAACCCCAGCCAGGTGCGGCTGGAAGCGCAGATTATTGAAATCAATACGTCTGCTGAAAGAAATCTGGGTATCCAGTACTGGTCTCCCACCATCGGCAGCAGTACCGGTTCCGGCTCTGATTCCGGAAATGATGATGTGACCCGTGGCTCTTCCGGCCTCTTCTATACAGGGGAAAAATTCTACAATCACCGCGGCAGCTTCGGCTGGCTGGGAAGCCATTTCTCCAGCATCAATGCGTCCCTCCAGGCTCTGGTGACGGAGGGCAAGGCAAGGATTCTGTCTCGCCCCTCCATTACCACCATGAGCGGCCAGAAGGCGAACATCCTCATCGGCGGCCGTATCCCCATTCCTACCTCTGCCGGTGACGGGCAGATTGCTATCGACTGGCGGGAATACGGTATCCGGCTCAACATTGAGCCCGTGGTGGATGCGGAAAACAAGATTACTTCCAAGGTACACGCGGAAGTATCCACTCTGGACTATGGCAACAGCGTGACAGAACATGATTTTTCCATCCCTGCCATTGCCTCCAGAGAAGCGGATGCAGTCATTAACGTCCGCTCCGGCATGACCATGGCCATCGGCGGTCTCCTGAACTCCCAGGACGGCAAAACAGTGACAAAGATTCCGCTTCTGGGAGACATTCCCATTATCGGCCAGTTCTTCCGCCATACCCAGAAAACAAGGGATAACCGGGAACTCCTCATCCTCATTACTCCCACCCTGGTATCCGACGACACGCCGGTTGCCATGAGCCAGCGCATGAAGGGCAGCTACGAGGACAACGAACGGTACCTCCGGAATGCAGAACGGGTCAACGTGAATACACCGGTGAAACCGGGAACAGAGCAGCAGGAAACGGACCTCTTCGGCGGCAAGCCGGGCGATGACAATGGAGACACCGTCATCCTGGAAGAAAAGCCCAAACAGGAAGGCCCCTCCCACGTCCTCCGCACCACCGATGAAAAAGGCGAAACCGTCTACGTCCCCATGACAGAAGAAGACTACGCCAAACAGAAAAACAACCTCCAGGTGGTAGGAGTAGAAAAGAACCCCGTTCCTGAAGGGGCAGAGAAAGTGCCCGTGGTGAAGAGGGAAAAAGTAGAGCGTCCAGTAGATGCCACCGCCGCGGATAAAGAAAAGGCGGACATTCGTAATAGAGTAAGGGCCGTGATGGATGGGTATTCTAAATAAAAGGTTCTAAAGATTGACGGCCCTGGGGGGGCCGAGGGTTCTTAAGATTGACAGCCCCTGCGGGGCTGAGGGTTGTGGTAGGCGCCTTCAAAAATAAAGGAGCGCCGGAACATGAAATGAATTATAGTTCTGCCCTATGGTCTCATATCCAGGGAACCCCGGGCAAAGGGTTCTAAAGATTGACGGTCCTGGGGGCCGAGGGTTCTTAAGATTGACAGCCCCTTCGGGGCTGAGGGTTGTGGAAGGCGCCTTCAAAAATAAAGGGGCGCCGGAACATGAAATGAATTATAGCTCTGCCCTAAGGTCTCATATCCAAGGAACCCCGGGCAAAGGGGTCTAAAGATTGACAGCCTTGGGGGCCGAGGGTTCTTAAGTTTGACAGCTTGATCACATATGGACGAAGGCATAATCACGAGGATGGCAGTATGAGCACTTTTAAAGATTTGACAGTTTGGAAGGAAACTAAACTATTAACTCGGCAAGTATATGCAATAACTCATAAATTACCCTCTTACGAAGTATATGCCTTGGCCTCACAGCTTCGGAGAGCGGTTGTTTCTATCGGATCTAATATTGCTGAAGGAGCAGGGAGAGGAACCCTGAAAGATTATGTGCATTTCCTGTACAATGCAAGGGGCTCTGCTTTTGAGGTAGAAGCACAGCTTTTGCTTTGTGTTGAACTGGGCTATGTTACTTCTGATGCCATTCAGGAAGTTCTGCATCAGGAAGCAAAAGTTTCCTATCTCTTATCCAGGTTAATCAGTGCGTTGGAATCTAAGATGGCTCAAAAGAGTGCTGCTTATAAAGAAGCAGTTAATCTCTACGGAGAACTCGATTTTAACCGCTTGAATGATGAAATAGAGAAGAATGGATTTCCTGGAAAATGACGATATAGAATTTCATTCAAGGTACCAACCGTAAGAGCTCTGTTGGAGCGTCGAAAAATGAAGAGCTTTTAGCAGAAAGTCGGGTATATTGACGACAAAGGTTAATTATAAAAGCTTGTGGGCGCTGTATCATTTGTGCGCCCACACCACAACCCTCGGGCCAAAGGCCCGTCAAACTTAAGAACCCTCGCGAAAGTGTCAAACTTAAGAACCTTGATTGAGAATTCATTTTTTCTTGCAAGTTGACTCAGCGGGAGAGAAATCAAGGAGGCATCACATGGAAGGCAGGAAAGGGACTATATTTACTGTTTTCAGTACGGCTTATGCTGTGGGGAAGTCGCTGATTGCTGTTAATATTGCGGCGGAGCTGGCGAAGCAGGGGATGCGAGTGTGCCTTGTGGACCTGGATCTGCAGTTCGGGGATATATGCTACTACCTGAAGCTCCATCCGAAGAAGACCATTGCCGATGCCCAGCGGGCTATGAAGGCAAATCCCCAGGATACGGTGGCGGTGGAGTTTCTGACGAAGTATGCCGCCGGCGGGGTGTCCTTTGATGTGCTCACGAATCCGAAGCTCATGGAAGAGGCCTATAACATGGACAACGGTATCATCCGCTCCCTGGTGCAGCAGCTGCAGCTGGAGTATGATTACGTGATTATCGATACCACCTCCACTTTCAGCGCCCTGAACCTGTCCATGATGGACCTTTCCACACTTATTAATTTCATCGGCATCGTGGATTTCATCCCTACCATCAAGAACATGAAGCGGGGCAGCGATACGCTGAAGGAGCTGGGCTACGATGACACGAAGATTCGCTACCTTTTGAACCGCAGCAATGCGAAGACCCGCATCGACGTGGAGGACGTGGAGGCCATCCTGGGCAAGCATTTCGACTATGTCCTTCCCAACGATTTCCAGACCGCCCAGAATTCCATCAGGACCGGTGTTCCTTTCGTGCTGGAAGCCCGGCATACGCCGCTGGCAAAGGAGCTGGTTTCCATTGTAGACGGCTATGTCCGGCCTGACACGGACAAGAAAGAAGAAAAAGCAGAGGACCATGGCGGCTGGCTCTCCCGCCTGTTTTCCTGAAGGAGGTGAAGGATTTTGGCATACAGAACCGTCCTTATTGAAGATAATCAGGTCATGCTGGAAAGACTTTCCAGCGTTATTAAGAATACACCGGGCTTCGACCTCAGCGCCCGCTACCGGAGCGCCGGCGATGCTCTGGGGCAGATGCAGGCCTTTAAGCCGGAGCTCATCCTTTTGGACATCGATAACGAAAGAAACGGTGCCCTTCTGCCGGATTTGAAGAAATCCTATCCCCATACCGCCATTATCGGCATGAGCCGGAAATGGGACTCCGAAGCTCAGTCCCGCCTCATGCGCTCCGGCGCCGGCGGCTTCATGATTAAGCCTTTTACTGGGGAAGAGCTCCGTGAAACCATTCAGAATCTGGGCAACGCTGCAGCTGCCCATCATTCAGAGGTGGTGTCCTTCTTCAGCCCTAAAGGGAAAAGCGGAAAAACCACCCTCATTTCGAACCTGGGCGCCGCCCTGGCTAGAAAAACAGGAGAGTCCGTAGCCATTATCGACGGAGACCTCCAGTTCGGTGATATGTCCGTCTTCTTCAACCTCACGCCCCAGAGTACCATCGTGGAAGCGGTGCGGGATATTTCCTTCCTTTCTCCGGTGACCCTTAAATCCTACTTCGTCCCTGTGAATGACCGTCTGTCCATTCTCTGCGGCGCAGCCAAGCCGGACCTGGCGGAAACGGTGACCATGGAAGGCATGACCAGCCTCATCAATATGGCACGAAGCATTTTCCGCTACGTCCTTCTTGATCTGTCTTCCGGCTTCTCCGACATATCCTGCACGGCCTGCGAGCTCTCTGATAAAACGGTGCTCATGGCCATGGTGAACGGCGGCTATGAAGTGGAGCATATGAAACGGGCCCTTGAAATCTTCCGCAGCTGGGATGACTACAAAGAAAGAGTCCGTCCTGTCTTCACCCGCGTATCGCCCTGCACGGAAGAGGAAAAAACAGTCTTCTCCAAAGCCCTGGGCTTTCCAGTGGCTCATATCCTTCCTAACGAATACCTGGCTGTCTCATCGGCTGCCGATAACGGCCGGCTCCTCATAGACCAGGACCCCCATAACCCCTTCTCCCAGGCTGTGGAGAAAATGGCAGACGAGATAGCGCCTGGACGATAAGGATTGATAGACTTTTCTTAAAACCTGCTTCTCCCATTTTGCTGGGAAGGAGACCACGCCCTTAAAACCTGCCTCTCCCATTTGCGGGGAAGGAGGCGATTACGTTTTCTAAAAACTTGCCTCCCCCATCTATGGGGGAGGGGGACCACGTGAGTGGTGGAAGGGGAGCTGCTTCGCGGCAGGGCGGAAGGCGTCTACGCGCCAGTATGAATGCCGCCTTCCGGCGGCCCCCTTTGGTGCCTGTCGGCACCACCTTTCCCCCGCAGGCGGGGGCACAACAAGGCTCCGCAAGGCATTTCCTGTATAAGTTGCTTCATAGTAAGCACGGGTTGTTCTGCTCCCATTTGCGGGGAAGGAGACCGCGTCCTTAAAACCTGCCTCTCCCATTTGCGGGGAGGGAGACTGCGCCCTTAAAACTTGCCTCCCCCATTTGCGGGGAAGGAGACTGCATCCTTAAAACCTGCCTCTTCCATTTGCTGGGAAGGAGACGGCGTCCTTAAAACCTGCCTCTCTCATTTTGCGGGGAAGGGGACCGCGCCCTTAAAACTTGCCTCCCCCATTTATGGGGGAGGGGGACCGCGAAGCGGTGGAAGGGGTGCGGCCGGTCGCGGCAAAAGCGCCTTTATGGATAAGCCAGGTGCCTTACTTCGCCCGACTTGCCCATCCCATGCAGGATGAGCACAGCTGCACGATGGATATTTGCCATGTGCAAGTTATTTCATTGCATTTCCACTTAATTTATTATCATGTACATGTTATAATGCAGATAGAAAGGAGAGAGTCAGATGATACTTTTAATTTCATTGCTTTTCGCCTTTCTGTTCTTCCTTCTTCTCTTTCTTGGGCTGCAGGTGCTGCTGCGGCGGAGGAGGGAGATGGCGGAGCGTATCCAGATGTACTCCGGGTACCGGCCATCCGTGGTACGAAAGGCTTCTCCCTTTGAGGTGCTTCGGAGCCGTCTCCATGAGATTTTTGCGGAGAAGGCGAAGCGCTCCGGTACATCCGGGAGGAGCCGGCTGGATCTGATGATGGTACGGGCGGGGCTTCCTTTGCTGGGGTCGGAGTTCTTAGCCATTTCGGCGGGGCTGTCCCTTCTGGTATTTGTCATCTTTGCACTGGTGACTTTCAATCCTGTCACCGGCCTTCTGGCGGTGCTTCTCTTCCTGGCGGCGGACTTTGTGTTCCTGCAGCGGAGAATCGCCAAGCGTCTCAATAATTTCCAACGCCAGCTGGCGGACTGCCTTTCCCTGGTAGCCAATTCCCTGCGGGCAGGCTTTTCTTTCCTGCAGACCATGGAAATCATTGCCCATGAAATGGAACCGCCCATGTCTACTGAATTTGCCAGGGTCATGCGGGATACGAGCCTTGGGAAATCCCTGGATGAAGCTCTCCATGATATGGATGAAAGGGTGGGCAGCGCCGATTTCTCCCTGGTAGTGACGGCAGTGCTGATTCAGCAGCAGGTAGGCGGTAACCTGGCTACCATTCTGGATACCATCCGGGAGACAATCTCAGAGCGTGTCCGCCTGCGTCGGGAAATCATGACATTGACTGCTCAGGGACGTGCTGCAGGTATGATTCTGGCATGTATTCCTATTGTCCTGGGATTATTTTTCTATATAACAGCACCAGAGTTTATACAACCACTCCTTACTACTTCAATTGGGCATATAGCTATTGGAGTTGCCATAGTGATGGAGATTATTGGTTTCGTTGCTATATCTAAAATTGTAAATATCAAGATATAAATTCCTCTGGTAAAAGGCCAATTGGCTTTTTATATATTTACAAATGTTATGAATTACCACGGGAGGAGGTGAATCCCTATGATGTCTCTCGCTTCTCAGATGTATGATTACTATGTAAGACCGTACTTTGGTGAAAAGGGTCAGGACCTGGTAGAATATGCTCTGCTTTTGGCTATCATTGTTGCTATTGGCTGGCTGATTTATAACCAGATCGGCTTAAAAGACAGCATTAAAACAATTTTCGAGAATGCTTCCCAGGTTACCAGTTCTGCAGCTGATGTTTCTTCTAAGTAAGATTGCCAATACTCCTTCCCCAAAATTGCGATGTAGTATGAGCAAGATTTAAAGAACCCCTGCTTTGGCAGGAGTTCTTTGGACAGGGCAGCAGTGTTGCTGCTTTGTCCAAAGAACTATATCAAAAAGGAGGAACCAATATGAAGAATCAAAGAGGTCAGGACCTCATCGAATTTGCATTGGTATTTCCTCTTTTTTTGATTTTTATTTTCGGCATCATGTACTGCGGATTCCTTTTCGGCGATTACTTAACGCTTTCCAGCATGGCCCGTTCAGCAGCCAGAGAGGCGGTCATTGTTGGTGAAACGGTACCCAAGGGACATGAAAATGATGATCCCAAACCACAGGCCTCTTTTCAAAATCTGCAGGACCAGTATACAGACTTGATTCATACTTCCCATGCGGTTACAAACCTGTACACCTTTGATGGCATCAGCATATCGAAAACAGGAGATAATCCGCCTGCTGGAGTGCCTGCGGATTCTGTGGGTGTGGAAATCAAGACAACATTAAATAAGGACTATGCATTTCCGCGGGTTTTAGAGAACCTTGGCATAGGATTACCACAGAGCTACAATATTGTCTATTATATGTATGACGAGAATAAAAATAAGACTTAATTAATTTCACTATGAAGGGGATGTAAAACGTGACACTGCTGGAACGTCTGGGACGCCGTGAAGAGAAGGGCAAGACCGAGGTCAAGGAAGAGAATATATTCGCCGGGCGGGCGGTGGATGCGAAGGAAGAGGAATACCAGGCCCTGAAGCTTGATGTACACCGGGCTATTGTAGAAGAAATGACTTCGGAACAGCAGAAAATCCTGGACGGTACGAACCGCAGCCGCCAGGATATTGAGAATGTGATTTCCGGCTACGTGCAGCGGGTGCTGGAGCACAATCCCTTTGTGGTGCCCCGGGGCGAAAGGGCCCGGCTGGTGTCGGATATCTGCGATGAAATCCTGGGCTACGGTCCTATCGAACCATTCCTGAAAGATGACTCTGTCACCGAAGTCATGGTGAACGGGCCGAAGAAGATTTATGTGGAGCGAATGGGGAAACTCCATCTGACAGGGGCCCAGTTCCATGATAATGCGCACTTAATGTCCATTATCGACAAAATCGTCACCCCCATCGGCCGTCATGTAGATGAAGCATCTCCTCTGGTGGATGCCCGCCTGCCTGACGGTTCCCGTGTCAATATCGTCATTCCGCCGCTGTCCCTCATCGGACCCTGCGTGACGATTCGAAAGTTTTCCAAAACGCCATTTTCCGTGGAAAATCTCATTTCCTTCGGCACCCTGTCAGAGCAGATGGCTATTTTCCTCCGCGCCTGCGTGAAGGCGAAGCTGAATATCATGGTCAGCGGCGGTACCGGCTCCGGTAAAACCACCAGTCTGAACGTGCTGTCTTCCTTTATTCCCCATGATGAACGTATCGTCACCATCGAAGATGCGGCAGAACTTCGTCTGGAGCAGCCCCATGTGGTGACATTGGAAGCTCGCCCGGCCAACATCGAAGGGAAAGGGGCAGTCACCATCCGGGACCTGGTAAAGAACTCCCTCCGTATGCGCCCGGACCGTATTATCGTAGGCGAAGTCAGAGGCGGCGAAGCCCTGGATATGCTGCAGGCCATGAATACCGGCCATGACGGCTCCCTGACGACAGCCCATGCCAACAGCCCCAGGGATGTGCTGTCCCGTCTGGAAACCATGGTGCTCATGAGCGGTCTGGACCTTCCTGTGCGGGCCATCAGAGACCAGATTTCCTCGGCCCTGGACCTCATTATCCACCAGGAACGTATCCAGGACGGTTCCCGTAAAATCACCTATATTACAGAAGTACAGAAAATGGAAGGGGACGTCATCGTTCTCCAGGATCTCTTCCGCTATAAACAGACCGGATTTGATGAAAACGGCAAAGCCCTGGGCCAGTTCATGCCCACAGGCCTCCAGCCCCAGTTCCTGTCCAAGTTCAAAGCCCACAATGTGGAATTTCCGAAATTCATGCAGCAGGCCGGAGTCGGCCAGTGGGAGGACGGTGACTAACCATGCTGGCTCTTTCCTTATCCATTGCCCTGGCTCTCTTCTTTTTCCTGGCTCTAGTGGTGCTGTCGGTGAAACATTTTAACGGCCAGGAAATGAAACGCCGTCTGGACAGCTTCCGCGAGGAAACGGAGGAAGAAGAGGAAACCGGGGAAGATGATCTGAAAAAGATTCCTCTCTACCAGCGTACCGTAGGACGGCTGCTGGCGCACCTGATGGAATTTCTTTCCCATTTTGCTCCCTCCTCCATGCCCAGGCTCATGGAACAGCGTATCATGCTGGCAGGAAAACAGGGCATATGGAAGGTCAGGACCGTGGTGGGTCTCTGGTTCTTCTCCATGGTTTTCTTCGGTCTTCTGGGCTTTTATTATACTGCCAAAAATCCCATGGACACCCTCCATGGCCTCTGTGTGGTGTGGGGCAGCTTCCTCTTCGGTGCTCTCCTTCCTTTCGGCATATTCAACCATATCATCAGAAAGCGTCAGGACCTGATCGTCCGCCAGCTGCCGGACGTGCTTGACCTCTTTTCCATTTCCGTCCAGGCCGGCCTTTCTCTGGACGGTGCCATGCGTAAAGTGGTAGAACGGATGGAAGGCCCCCTGATTGACGAATTCCGCCGCATGCTTCGGGATACCCGAATGGGTATGACCCGCCGCCGCTCCATGCAGCTCATGGCGAAACGCTGCGACGTGCAGGACGTATACCTCTTCGTCATGTCCGTAGTGCAGTCCGAGCGCCTGGGCGCTTCCATGTCCGACACCCTGGTCATCCAGGCCGACAACATGAGGGACCTGCGCCGCCAGAGAGCCAGAACCCAGGCCATGAAGGCCCCGGTAAAAATGGTTTTCCCCCTGGTGTTCTGCATTTTCCCCGCCATCTTCGTGGTAGTACTCCTGCCGTCCCTGATCTCCCTCATGCAGACCATGGGGAAATGAGTGGCTTTTCTTAAACCTTTCCTCCTCATGGATAGGGAAGGAAACTACGCTCTTATCACTTGCCTCCCACCGCTCGTCGGGGGGGGAGGGGGACCACGAAGTGGTGGAGGGGGG
>ENA-ORRU01000713-ORRU01000713.1-human-gut-metagenome-genome-assembly--contig:-NODE-713-length-23722-cov-5.333840_pt1 | contig 23722 bp, 16 predicted proteins | sample MGYA00242184_ERZ509151 | MGnify/ENA primary metagenome ERZ509151 (study PRJEB26280, sample SAMEA2338667) | human gut metagenome | biome: human gut; feature: human-associated habitat; material: faeces... | reverse complement strand
TGTAACGTAAGTAAAGACCTGGATATAGAATTGTATCCAGGCTTAACTTAATAAGAATTTATCACTGTCACTATCCCGTTAACTTAACTTAATGACATTGCATTGTTTCCCTTATATTCTTCACCCACATCTACTGATATAGAGCCTATATTTTTCTTTTATTACGCTTATGAAATGATTTAGAAACATTACGAATTCCAAGTACTGGAGACAAGAAAATGATAATTGGATAAATCTCCAAACGACCAATCAACATCGCAAAAGATAGTACGATCTTACTAAAGTCAGAGAACATGGAGAAGTTACCCATTGGACCACACAAGCCAAATCCAGGACCCACATTTCCAATACATGTAATGACGGATGTGATGGTTGTTTCAAAATCAAAATTATTAAAGGAAATCAAGAATAATAAGATGCCAACAATTATGATAAAGCTACAGAAATAAGCCATGATCTGATTGACAACCTCTGTATCCACTACTTTACCATCCATTGTGATGGCCTCTACTTTTTGAGGATGCAATAACTTTTGAATGTCCAACTTGATCTTCTTTACAATAATCAATAGACGACTAATTTTTACACCACCACCAGTCGAACCAGCACTTGCACCACATACCGTTAATAAGAATAGAATCATCTTACTAAATTGTGGCCATACACTATAATCACAACTTGAATATCCAGTTGTTGTAATGATGGAACCCACTTGAAAACTAGCAAGACGAATGGATTTCAATACATCAAAATTATACATAGACAAAATATTGATTGTGATACAAACAATAGAGAATAAAATCACCCCTAAATAGGCACGCAACTCTTCATTTTTAAAGACTTGTTTAAAATCTTTAATTAAAAGGAAATAGTACATATTGAAGTTAACACCAAATAAAATCATAAAAATCGTAATGATGATTTCATAATACGAATTGTTGTAGGCACCAATACTAGTATTTTTAATCGCAAAACCACCCGTACCAGCTGAACCAAATGTGTTACAAAGCGCATCAAACAATGGCATCTTACCAATTAAAAGTAAAATCACTTGAATGATCGTAAGACCCATATACATTGTATATAAAATCATAGCCGATTGACGCATACGAGGCACTAGCTTACCAATGGTAGGACCAGGTGCTTCTGCACGCATAATATGCATATCACGATCATTGGATTTTGGAAGTATTGCCAAAATAAAGACTAAAATTCCCATACCACCAATCCAGTGTGTAAAGCTACGCCAGAAGAGTGTGGCATGTTTTAAATTTTCTACTTCCGTTAAAATACTCGATCCTGTCGTTGTAAATCCACTCACGGCTTCAAAGAAACAATCCACAAAAGAAGGAATTTCACCCGATAAATAAAAGGGTAAACCACCAAAGAAAGATACAACGATCCACGCAAGTCCTACCGCAATCATTCCATCTTTCGCAAAATAATTATTGACTTTTGCACGTGTACGCGTTAGTGCATATCCTAAAACCAGACAGATTCCAATCACAATCAAGTAAGAATCATACAATCCTTCTTGATAGATCAAATCCACAATGACCGGTAAAACCATTAGGCAAGCTTGCGCAATTAAAACCATACCCAATACATTTCCAATCATCGCCCAGTTTAATTTATGTAAATTGTGCTTAAGATAGTAAATCATTGATATCCCTCAATCCTGCAACTTTACTAATAATAATAACCGTATCTGACAATTGAATACGTGTATCTCCCGTTGCCACTTTTGAAACACCCTTATGCGTTACATACGCAATGATGATCCCTTTACGAATATTTAGATCCTTAATTGGCACATCAATAAAACGACAATTGTCACGCACTCTAAATTCCAATGCCTCTAGCCTATCATCGACAAGTTTGATCAAAGATTCAACATTCGATCCAACCGTATTTTGCATAGCACGAACATATTGCACAATTTGGTTGGCCGTAATAAACTTAGGCGTAATCGAATTTTCAAGTCCTAACTTATCCAACAAGAAACCTAAAGAAACACGGTTTACCTTAGGAAGTACATGCGTTACACCATGATTTTGGGCAAACATTGAAATAATGACATTCTCCTCATCATTATCTGTTAATGCAATAAACGCATCCATTTCCTCTAAAGATTCACTTAATAATAGTTCATGATCCGTACCATCGCCATTGATGACTGTAGCCTGTGGAAATTTCTCAACCAAATTCACACACTTATCCTTATTGATTTCGATGATCTTTACATCCATACCCAGTTCTAACAACATGTTCGTTAAATAATATGTGATTCTTCCACCACCAACAATCATTACTTCATTGACCGTACGATTACTTAAAATACCCACTTTAATAAAAAACTTTTCAAGCTGTGTAGTCGAACCCGTTAATGTGACACGATCCTTTTCATAGATAACTGTATTTCCATTTGGAATGATCACTTCACCATTTCTTTGAACAGCCACAAATAACACTTCACTTTTCATACGACGATTGATGTCACAAATACGCATATTTGAAAGTGGCGAATTTTCTTTAATTTTCACTTCCGCAAGCTCAATTCTTCCTTTCGCAAAAGAAGAAACCTTGATGGAATTAGAGAAACGAATCGCCCGCAAAATTTCACGAGCCGCTGCCTGCTCCGGATTGATACTCATACTCAATCCCAATTCATCCTTAATCAAACGAACGGTATTGTTGTATTCCGGATTACGAATACGTGCAATCGTATGTCTTGCACCCAATTTCTTAGCCAATAAACAACAAATGATATTAACCTCATCCGTTGATGTAGCCGCAATCAATAAATCCGAAGATGAAACACGAGCTTCCATTAAAGTATCTAAACTCGCACCATTTCCCTGTACGCCAACAATATCCAACTGATTCATGGTACTCGATAGAACACTCGATTTATTTTCAACCACTGTAATATCATGACCTTCCTGGTTCAATTGTTTTGCGATCGCAAATCCAACTTTTCCATCACCCACTACAATAATTTTCATAACTCCTCCAAAAAAAATGAATTCCCATATGGAATCATCTCAAGTATAATACAAAACATGTATAAAAACTAGTACTACAAAGGCTTGTAATGAACACATTATCAATATCAAAAGACAAACTATTCATACTTTTCAAACTCTCCACGAATATACATCTTTTCTAAATTGTGTCCTTCACGTAATTCTCTTTCAGTCGCATCACAAAGAGCCGTTAATGTACCTCTACTTGATAGAATAAATAAACAGTCTGGACGCATAATTTTATTTGTCATTAAATTCGTATTATGTGAAGTCATAATCAATTGACATTTTGGGTATTTGGTTTTGAAAAAAGAAATTAATTTTTCAGCCATTTCATAATGATAAAAAGCAGCAAAATCATCTATATAGATCAACGAACAATTAGATACTATTTTTTGATAAAGACTAGTCAATGCCAACGTCCCGCTTGATGCAGTACGATAAAAAGACACTAACTTTTTATGAGAAAAATATAATTCAACCTGACCATCCGGCAATTCTTGCAAAACCAATTTACATTCAATTCCCATCAAATTCAAAAAATCTTCAAAGTTATGTAAATAAACCGGATTTTTTAAATTCTCAAGAAAATTTCTATTAGAATACAACAAATCATTTCCCACAGTAATCATGTCCATTTTACGTACATATTTAGATAATTGAATCAAAACAGAATCATCACTAAAAGCCGTATTGTTTATTAGCCATCTTAAAAAAGGTAACACATACTCATTATCCATCTCATCTTTATTTAAATAACGATTCGTATTCACAGTCTCCGCACTAATTATACTTAAACCTTGAAAATCAAATTTACTATTTTTAAAATCACACTTAAATATAGCTTCTCCATTTATATACAATTCTTCATCACATAAATTCCTGTTTTCAAATCTAGAATACTTATAAACAACTTCATCATTGCCAAATTTAAACTCATACTTAAACTTTGCCGCGCCATTCTCATAGATCAAGCCACTACTTTGCATACCACACAGTAAAGATTTAATATCAAGAAGTGCCCTACCAAAATTTGTCTTTCCAGTCGCATTACGCCCATAAATCAACCTCATCGAAAGACAATCCGCATTAAATGAATATTCACCAATTTTACTAAAATCAAGAGAAATCTCATCTTTAAAATTCTTGAAGTTGCTAACAGTAAACTTTTTCAACATATTCAATCACCCTTCTTTATGCAGCATAATACACTTTCTTATTATATCTAAAATTCCAGTGTTTTTGCATAATCCGTAAAAAAAGCCATCATTAATGAATGCAAATCACAAAGGATGGCTTTATTATTTAATCGTAAACTATTTATATGCATGAACTTCAAATTCAACTGTAGAAATATTTTCTAATCCAGTATCAGATATAGATTTTTTTGGATATATATTACCATTTGAAGTCTTAAGATCAAAATCAATTAAGCCATCAGATTTTATTGCATATATCTTTCAAAGTAATTATGGAAGATATCAATATAATCAAATTTGGATATTTCTGAATGCTCAAAATTTTACATTTTTTTAGTTATCATTTATGTTCGTAAATTACGCTATAAACAAACTATAATTTTTGCCAACTCCATTTACTTAAAATCTCTTTCAAAACAACATTAGCATCTAAACTTTGTACTTCAGATTTGCTCAGTTCACGAACTAAGTTAAGATTATCCTCTGTTTCTTTATGATTCATAGTATTTGGAAGCATTAAATACTCAGCTTTATTCACATTAACATCTTCATCCACTCTTACAGTTTTGCAAATTGCGAGACTTTCTTTCCAAGTTACATCTTTACTTTTAATTTTTTTAATTTTTAACTCATCATAGTCTGGCAATAATTTATCCTCATTGATTTCCACTTTAAATATATAAACATATTTTAAATCATCGTTTGTTTCAGAACGAAGCGAGTTTATGTTTCCATAAAAATATGCAGTTTCTATATTAGGCGTTAAATAAACATATCCATTAGTTGTGTCACAATCTAATTTTCCTGTATTTGTATATACTCTTGATATATCATGTTTAATACAATGATCTTTAATTATCCCCTCTCCTCTACTTAGAGTTGTTCCGTGATATAATATCATACTTTTTTACTGGGTATATTGTAATTGATCCATCTAGCTGGTCATTTACAACATACTTCTCCTTTCTTTCAACCTTTAATAACCGTGGTTGAAGACGGTTTTGTTAATTTGTAAAATTGAATATGTGAATGTGGATTTGTATATTTATACCCTGTAGCTTGACTACTTTCGGGAGGTTCTTACCACACCTTATTCCAAAACAGTGATTAGTTAGATGAGTCTTTGAACGCATATTTCGAACTAAGTTTTATATCCTCTTTTTTTTTACTGCATAAAGATGATAAAATAATCACTATAAGGAGTTACTTGACTTATGAAGCCATATATGAATAATGAGGAATTGATTGATGAATTAGTAATTCACAAAAATATAAATCGTGAAACAATTCCAGAAAATATATTTAATGAAAGAGGATATACAACACTTGTATCACCATATAAAGATTGATTTGCACAAATTTTGACACGATGAGACAAGAATATATATACAAAGAAAATGGTGACTTTGCCGAATATATTAATTTAGCAAAGATAGATGATTTTATAAGCAATAAATTTAGCATGTACATCGAATCTTTTGAGAAACACTTCAAGACATATGTTGCAGAAAAATTATCTGAAAAATTCAAAGATACAAATTTATCATGCAATGATTATTCCGAACTTTCTCGATTATCATCTTGTTTACCTAGTACTGAAAGAATTCAACACTGTCATAATATTTTACAATTAGATTGTCATTTTAATTGCTATGATTTATTGTATTTTGATAAAATGTATAATTCTAATATGAGAGAAGTTCAAGCTAACAAAAATATTATTGCAAATAGAAGACGTGCTTTAGATACCATATTAAAACTAAATACTACACATGGTTACTCTTCAAATATGTTAATACAACATAATTTTAACAAGAACACAGTTCCTCCTATATGGGGAGTTATTCATACACTATCATTGGGAGATGTATTAGCTTTATATAACATGCTAAAAATACAAGATAGATTAAGCTTTTGTCAAGCAATCTATAAAAAGCAAAATGTATCGTATAGAGAAATTAATGCATTATCATCAAATATTAATTTTATAAGAAAAATACGAAATAATATTAACCACTATGAGCCATTAATACCCGTATTATTAAAGTATCAAGATGAAGGGAAAGAAGAAGCAATATTTAAAATTTTAGACCTTCTAAAAGATTTGTATTATTCTGGAAACATTCATTCAATTAATGTCGTTCGTCGTGTAAAATTTCAAAAATTATCAAAATGTGATTACAACAAAAAACAAGTAGTATATTTAAATAAGATTTTAAGAAACATATAAAAATCGATGGAATACAAACTATCGATTTTTCTTATATATTTACCCAAACCAACCATTATCAGAAAAAATAAAAAATGACAAAACAAAAAGGCCCCTCCGTTTCAGGTGGACCAGTTCTAGCGTACTAGGTACGCCACTTACATGATTAATATACCATATTTTTTTTAATAATCAAGTAAGCTAATAGTAGATTAGTGATTACGCATGAAATGATCTTCAAAATTTCGCGATTTAAGATTATTTATTTTTAACTCCTCTTTTGCAAATGGCTAGTAAGTGATAAATTATTACAGGCAGCGCTATAATTAGAACGCTTGTGGAAAGGCAAGCTCTTGAAGAGCTTCATAAGGTGAATAATCATCAAGAGGAACTTGGCGGTTCTGGTTATTCATCTCGTGAAATCCCGAACCGCCAAACACAAATGAATAAAAAAGAACGTAGAGCTCTCATCTTCGTTTAATATATGCAATATCAAAAAATGCAAAGAAAATTATTACAAATTTATAATTGGTAATTCATATATTCTTCTTGTAATTTTATGAAATTGCAACATCTTCTTTTGACTTTTTCGTCTAATTCCCCAGATATATATAAGTTATATAAATTTTCTGCTTTTCTTAATACTAAAGCTTTGTTATGACTCAAATTTAGCCAAGTTAATTGGTTTCTAACCAAGTTTCTATATTGTAATTCTGCTTCCGAACAATCGGAGTTGAATCCAGTATCAATAATTTGATAAATCCTATCATCATTTATAATTGGAAACATGTTATTAAAATTGATAGCACCGTATTCCCCACCATTAATTTTGTGAAAATCCAGGCTATTGCTCATTCTAGCATGCTTTGCCTTTGGTGATGTCAATGGAATTACAAACTGGTTTTCATTATTCATAATTAAGATACCAATAAATGGTCTAGGAAGATTATCGCTGTCCATGTGTTCTAGCGGAACTTTAGAATCAATAGTATTACGTAAAAAATCGGTATATTCCATTGAAATTCTAATTAAAACAATTCTATTATCTCTTAATTGCCACATAACTACTCCTAAAATAAAGAAATGGTCAACCCAAAAAAGGATTGACCGCTTTTTTCGCTCCCACTTGGTTTTGGTAGGGTACACCGCTTTTTTCGCTCCCACTTGGTTTTGGTAGGGTACACCGCTTCTGGTATTTCTACCTTCATTTATATTATACACAATATATCATTAAAGTCCAGGTCCATTTTTTGCTTTTAATGATTACGTATGAAATAATCTTCAAATTTTAGTGATTTAAGATTATTTATATTTTTATGCACTTTAATAGTGTGCTCGTGTACACTATTATTATGAACAGATATGTTACTTATCCTGACCAGATCGAAAAGTTCCGTTCTCCTGCTCATACAATCAAAAAACGAAACAAGATTATAGTCTCTATTCGTGTACTTCTAAATATGTGCCTTGTGGTAAATCTAATTGTGTCCGAGCCCAATATCAGCTATAAACCGTTTTGAGGTATATACCACCCTTTAAATCTTGGAGAGCAAATTCACCTAACCCCATACAAATTAAATACACCAAGATCACCTAGATAAGATTCTACTTTATATGTTTCAATAATAATTTGATGTTAATAAAATTTTAGATATTCATGTCATTTTTTATTTAGAAATCGTCTTTCCATATAATCCTTTAATTCCCTTTTATCTTGATCATCTTGGTCCAAACATAATTGATCATATATATCTAAAGCTATTTCGTACAACTCTTTTTCAACTTTTGATGCTCTGTGCACACCTTCATCAGCTTTATCAAAGCTAATATCAAACATTTTAAGAACCAACCCAAATACACACACTGAAATAATAGTTTCTAATTTAGGATCCTTAACTAAGTTATAAATAGATACAACTAATCCATATACTAAAAGTGTTATACTTAGGCATTTTAAGGCCACGTTAAAGGCTTCATACACTTTTTTTACATAAAACTTAATTTTTCTATATAAATTTACATTTTTAATATACTTTTCATCAGTATATTCTATACTTTTATATAGAGATAATGCACGATTTAGTTTCATTAAATATACATCATTTTTATTTTTACAGTCATTTATTTTTCTATCGTTTGATTGTACAATTTCTTCATTTCCTAATTTTCTGACCATGTCTATTTTTATACCCAGTCCTTCGAGTTCCTCATAAGTTACCTGCTTTTCAACAATTTTAGAAGCTTTAGCTTCTACAAAAAATTTGAAAATTAATCTAATTAGAAATAAAGAAAGTAAAATAACAAACAAAACTATTTGAAAAAAACTCAAATCACCTTTCGATACAAATATTCTTAGAATAAAACCACATATAAAAAGTAATAATGCCCAACTATTAGAATATGCTTCTAAAAATTTTTCTTTAAATTTATTCTTATCGTATTCTAGTTTGTCATGTAAATTAGTGGTAGTAGATACATTGTTAAAAAACTCAATGATTATAACATTTCTCCCTTTGAAAACATTTCTAAAAAGCAAACAAGATGCAACAATTTGCATAGATAAAGCAAAAATATAACCAACCTCATTTAAATTAATTAACTTAAAAATCATAATTATAGAACTCTCCTTTTTTTACCTGTCATTTACACCTTACAACCACCCTATACTGCATATCCAACGTACAAGTATATAGAGTTAATGGCCATTTTCCATTTGTTACATCCTCTACACTATTTGGTTTAAGAGCCTCTATCGCATCCACTCCATATTCAAAACTATTTCCATTCACATCTGTAAAAATGATTTTGTCACCATTATGTAAAGTATTTAACCTACCAAAATGAAACCAAGAATTATGAGCTGCAATTACCATATTATTCTTATAAATACTTCCATAATATCGACAAGGAAGTTTCTTCATATATTCATAGCTAAATGTACTTGTTACACAAAGCTTCAAATTCAAACTAGGAATTTCAAGAATACCAACACAAGGTATTCCATCCACTTTTTCTTCAGGCATTTCCATATCTGGATTTAATGCGTAGTCTGGTATTTCTCCTGAAGAAGTTTTTAAAGTATGATACTCACTCATCATATGTTTTGAAACATAATAAGAACGCAACGAATCATAGACATTATAAGAACATAAAGATAGCGATAGAATTATACAAACAATACCTATACAATATATGATTCTTCCTATTTTATTTCTCATTACGCAACTGGCGTCCTAAGCCAAATAAAACAAGTCCAACAAACAATAAAACAGGAACTGGCCACCATAACTGTCCCGTGAAAGCAAGCTCATCATCCTTTTTCTCTTCCTTCTTATCCGTATAACTACCCGTATTTGTTAAAACAACACTATCCTTTTCCCTATAACAACTCTCCTTATAGCCAGAAGGAACACTTGTTTCCATAACGCTATATGTATATGAAGTAGAAAGATTTTCCCAAGTAGTTGACCATTGATTATCTGAATTTAATACCACTCGATCTACCACTATACCATCCGATCTTAATAAACAAACTTCAATCGATTTAGGACGAGACTTCTTATTATCTTTCTTCCATACCTTTAATACATGAATACGACTAGGCTTAACACTTGTCTCATATTTTAAATCCACACTTAAATCCCCACTTAAAGAAACTAAGGATACTTGTGGCATATAAAATACACCATCCTGAAAAACTTCTTTTCCAACCACTAAATAAATACCGGTTTCTAAGCCAGTAAAGCTAGCCTTATACGAACTGTCAGAAGAATTAGAAGCATCTGCTTCTATTCCATCCATTAAAATACGATTCTCTAATGCATTGGCAGCCCCTTGTACATCTTGTTTTAAATCAATGGAATAATGAGAAAATGCATCAACTAAATTATAATTCTCATCCGCCACACGATATAAAGAAACATTCATATTTGATATTGGACAATTAACATCCAAATTCATGAAATCAGAATCCGCAAATAGAGTCATAGGTAGAAAACAACATAATAAAGTTAAAAATACGAAACAAACTATTCTTTTCATTACCTACACTCCCTTCTTTTTAATTCGATATACAACATAACCAATCCCATATAGAATCAAACCATTAATACTAGCCACAACCAAAGGATTCACCCTTGCAGCATCGGCCGTTAAATTCTTCTCATTCATCACATTCTCTACACGATGGCCACGAACTAGTAATCGATGTGTATTAATACCATAAGGCGTACAAGTAAATAAAGTACACAAATCTTTACCTTCTTCAATTTCTAATAAACCATAATCATTCGGTTCAACAATCGCAATATTATCCACCTGATACGCAAGAACCTGATCATATACATGAAGATAAAATACATCCCCCTTTTTCATACGATCCAATTCTGTAAATAACTTCGCACTCGGAAGACCTCTATGACTAGATAGAACACAATGCGTACCACTTCCTCCAACAGGAAGACTTGAACCCTCTAAATGACCAACACCCACCTGCAATACAGCATCATCAACCGTATGATAAATCGCAAGCTTTACACCAATCTTAGGAATCGTGATATAACCCATCATACCCGTACCATCCGCATTTAATAGACTCTTATATTCACTAAGCTCAGAATCACTTGGAGTAAATCGACCACCATTATTGATTAACCCACTATTATATTCAACAGCCCGATCAATCTCAGCCTGTTTATCCTGTTTTGATAACTTAGCCATAGTATCCGAATAATTTGCGACAACACGACTTTGATGCAAAGAATTCCAATAATTACTAACCGTAGGATACAACAATAAGGACAAGCCTGTAATAAAAACAAGTATCGCAATTATAGTTGAAATATGTTTTCTCATCTTACAACCCTCTCCCTATTGTTGTATAGAAGGGGAAAATAATTCCCCCCATACAACATAATTTAATCAATAAAAACTATTTAGCTTTCGCTCTTTTCTTATTAGCCAATACAATACCTGATCCTAGTACGAGTGCTCCACCAATCAAGTAAATTAGTGTTGTACCCATACCACCTGTTTGAGGAAGTAATGAACCAGTGTTGTTTTGAACATTAATTGTTTCAGTCTTAGTAACACCTTGATAAATAGACATAAATGGCGCACCATCTGCTCCTCTTTCAAGTTTAACAGCAATTGGACCTTTTAATATATTATATCCATTTGGGGCTTTTGTCTCTTTAAGATAGTATGTATCTTCTGCAAGTCCTGAAATTGTAAATCTTCCTGTTGCATCCGTTACAATATTTGCTTGTGTATCACCATCAATATATTTGCGATAATTATTTTTTGTATCAGTTTCAGCTAATGGAATCTCTTTTTTACAAGTTGGATCTGAATACAATTTAAATTCAGCTCCTGATAATGGAGTATCTGTATTATTCAAAACACCAGTGTATTTATATACTGGGAATTCAAATGTATATGTTTTTGTTGTAGAATGAGCAGAATCTGTATTTTTATCACCATATGTTAACCAAGCATCATTTATATTAGCAGTTCCACTATTACCCATTTCAGCGCCTTTTGTTAATATAGCATTGTAGAAAATTATCACGTGACGTTCCTTTGTTGTAGATTTCAAATATTTTTCTGTAAATTCAACAGTAAATCCATTAGTAGTTTGCTTAAAATTATAGTGCTCATCTTTTTTTAAAGTAGTATCTCCATCGTATAAATATATTTTTGAATTTTGATCGTATTTATTACCATTAAATTCAAGTCCAGTCATTTCATCGTGTAAAGTGCATTTTTCAGTACCTACTGGAATCACTACATGCATTTTATAAGTAATAACATCACCAACACTGGCTGTATTTGAGTCTTTTTCTTGATTGTTTTCTAATATTTTTTTAGTAACAGTTGGTTGTTTATTTTTTTCTTTGATATCAACTTTAGAATTTGTCGTATCTAAACCACAAAGTGCACCTACACTTGAATCAACCAAATAATAACCTAAATCTAAATCTGTATAAGTTAATTCTACAGTTCCATCAGAATTTTTCTTTGTGATTAACGGAGTCAAATCTAATGATGTTACACCATTAGTTTTTTCTTTGGCAAATGCGATTGCTGCATTAGCTAGGCTGGCTGCATCAGTGTCAGTACTTTCCCATGTCACATAATCCTGAGAATCAATACTTACATATGACTCACCTGGTCCTCCTTTTTCAAAAAACGACTTCCATGCATCCTTTGTAAGTTTATAAGAATAAGCTCCATCTTTTGGGTCTGTATTATAACTATAACTTTCTAAATCTAAAATTTTATAAATTTTGTATTCTTGGCCTTCAATGGCATTACTGATTGTAATTGTACCTTTTTTCGTATTTTGTTCTCCACTTTCTGCTTTTACGTTTGTGCTTAATGAGAATACCATCATGAACGCAAACATAATGGCTGCAATCTTTTTAATTAATTTCATCTCTTTCTCCTTTTTTCTTTTCTATTGTTTTTGTTTATATTTGACAAGCATATTAAACTTGCAACCACCAACGTTGCTCCTAATAACCTGTAAATCAGGGTTCCCATACTACCTGTAGAAGGTAATATCTTTGTACGGCTCTTGTTTGTAACAATAACCGTTTCACCGACTTTTGCATTATTTGTTTTAGTGCTATCAGTTTCATTTTTATAAACTACCTTATATTGCATTGAATTTATTGTAGCTTCACCATCAGAAGCTTTAATCGGTTGATTATTTTGATCCAATTCAAACACATAATAATCTGTGTTTAGTGTTTGATTCTTGAATTTTTCAGACTTAACACCAGTTTCACCAGGACGATATTTAATCTCTATAGTATCTAATGGTGTACCTGTACCATCTGCATTATTATATAATCCAAATTTATAAGTACCGCTCACTGGATTCTTATCTGTTTCAGCAGCATTGTTTGTAAATTGTTTTTTAACCGTAATACCCTGTTGTGCATTGTATATTTTCACTAGGAAATAATCTTTATCATACGCAACTATATAATGTTTATCTTTGCTGTTCTGATATGCTATTTTTATATATTCTTTTACATCGTCAGAATAATCATTACAACTATCTTCTTTCTTTGCTCGCATAATGTAATATGGAGTATCATCCAAAATATATCCATCTACAGGATTAGTTTCTTTTACTTCATAGATAGTATTAAAATTCATTGGAAATTTATCTGTTGGTATTATTACTGTACCATCAGCACCTGAAGTAACTGTAATTGGATTTTTAGAAGTATGTTTTATTTCATTATTCTCCAATTTACATTCATGAATTTCAAACTCAGCTCCACTTAAGCGTTTTAATGTATCACCATATTTTATAATTTTTAACTGAGGATGTGTTTCTGTTTCTGTAGTTCCGCTCGCATTCAAATCGTAGCTGAATTGTTTAATCTCATCATTCACACCACCAGTTTGAGCATAATTTTTCCAATATACCCTGTTTGAAACTAATGGTATCTCCGTATTCGGTGCAGCTTTTACTTTACAAGAATACGTAATTTGTACAGGTGTACTATCTGGAATTTGAATTTCAAGTATATTCTTCACCGGATCATATTTAGTTTCTATATTAACATCACTTCTATCCTTAATATTTTTAGCTTGAATAGAATCAGGATCTAAAACAAGATTTTCATCCAAATCATCTACTAATGTTAGTTTATCTGTAGTATTCTTCAATAATGTTTGACCGTATTCATTTGCCGTAATTGTATAATCAATTTTCGGACTCTTTACATCATGAATATTTTTTTTATCTAATATTTTTATTTTGGATATTTCTGCACTTGCATTGGCCGAAACATAATCCTTTGTACCATCTGCACTTTGCAACATTACCTTATTTGTGAAAGTTTTTGTTTTTCCACCAAGCAATACGTCTGGATCTGTAACTCTACATACGACTTGAACATCTACTGAATAATCATCTCTAGCATGTATTCCTTTAAATTCACCAAGTTGAATTAAAGCTTGTTTTCCATTCACATAATAGGTAGTTGTAATATTTGAATGATCATCATCTGGTGCAGCTATTGTATTTTCCTTCCAATCATCACCTAGATTTGTGATTTGCTTTGAAGTAATATTTTTTGCATATTTACCTGTCCACTTAATACGTATATATGAAAGTTCCATACCATCAGGAATTGTTTCTAGTACTCTATAATCATCTTTTAAATCTCCACCATAATTGACTTTAAAAGCCCATGATGCATATATACCATCACCATTCAACTTCTTTGTAACAATTTTGCTCTCAGGATTATCCTTATCTTTACCAATAGAAATATTTGTATATTTACCATTCTTATATTCAAAAGTTTGACCCAATTCTTTTAAAATATAATTACCACCATAAAGTTCTTGACTTGCCTCATCATATTTTGTGTAATCCGCATCATTTATATGTTTAACATATACACTATTTTTATATATAGATGTAGCTCGATACTCAGTAGGTAGTTCCTTAGGTTCAGTGCTTACTACAATATAAATTTTTTCATTCTCTTGTAAATCAATATCTTTCTTTGCAGTTAAAACTAATTCGTTATAATTATTATCACCACTAAATCCCTTACTATTCTTATATTCAACCGTATAATCTTTATCAATTTTTAAATTTTCTGGCAAATACTCTATTTTTTTATTACTTAAATTCTTAAGATCTCCCTTATAGACACCTACCAAAGAATCTTTATGCAAATAAGAACTCATTTCAGAACTCATTTCGTCTTTTCCTGAAGCATCACTAATTTCATCCTTTATTTGTGTATCTTTTCGAATCTTAGAACCATTAACTTCTATCACCCAATAATGCTTTCCATTTTGCCATTCTGTCGCATTTTGTTTAGGCTTCTCATAATACCACGCCTGTTTATTTACATTTAAATTATAAGAACCTTCAAGCGTAACTTCACTAGATGAACTTACATTCGTAAAAGGAAAATTTTTACCATCTACTCCTCTTTTCACATCCCCATTTAAAGTAAATGTATTAGTTACTCTTGCACTTGTAAGAGAACTCAAATCATTAGGAGTCGCATAATACTCAAACGTATATGAATAACAATTTTTTTTCCAATCAATATCAGATAGTTTTAAACTAAAACTTTGTTGCTTATCAATGTTGATCCATTTTGTTTCAACTTTATCTTGAGTATCATAAGCCGTTATTTTCATATAACCGACATACTTCATTACATCCTTATTGTCCAATGCATCAGCTAATGTAACATTCGTTATATTAAATTTTCCATCCGTCTTATTAAGTTTAACTGTATACTTGTAACTTCCTGAAGGTACTTTAAATGATTGTTCAGCGCTTGAATCCACATTTAATTGATTATTATATTTTGCGCCATCTATACTGATAGTCTCTTCTGATGTTGTTGGTTTAGCTACATCTTTATCTACCCATTTATATTCACTTAATGTTAAATCAGTATTTCCGATTTTATTCAATTCTTTATCTGTACTATATGTATAATAACGATTCTTTATATTTACACTATTTGACTGCATAGCCGCATAGACTTCTGGTTTGATTTTTAAAGTATAAGTTACATAATAAGAATCACCAGGATTAATTGTGATTGGTTGTTTGTTTAATTCATATACTTTAAAACGCGTAGAATTCTCATTATATGTTGTTGTATAAGTATCATTTCCTTTTGCCCATTTAACACTTATATCATTACCTTTATATTCTTTATACCCCGATTCTCCTGCTGTTTTAACATGTAAGACAATTGAATTTTCTACAAACGAAATATATGGAAGCATTTTAGAATCCGTTTTAAAATCATAATCGTCTACATAATCTAAATAATCCGCAAATTGAAATCCCTTTATAGAGACATTGTTGTTTGAACCATAATTAAATTCAATTTGATAATTTACTAGATAATTACCCTCATTATCTTTTTTATAATCTTTATTATCATCCTGTTTTACTATATTCTTTTTCATAACACTTGTATCAATAACGATAGTTGGTGTGAACGTAGATACCTTAATGCCTTTACTATAAACTTTTGAACTACCTTCTTTTTTAGAATAAACCTGAGCATTATTAACAACATCCTTTTTAATTTTATATAGATCTTCAGTTGTATCTTTTAATTTGACATAATAAGTTAATTGTCGAACTTCATTAGGGTTCATCTTTGCAATTTTCCACACAAAACTTCCAGGATTAGTGATATTTGTTACTGCATCAGGAATTGTTTGATCTGAACTAGGTGCATTTGTTTTATAAATTGTACCTGCCTTTGAATTATTATCTCTTGTTTCATAAGGTTGATGATTATACTTACCCGGATTAAGTGTATTTTCAGTAAGATTAATATCCACATATTCGACTAAGTCTTTACCCTGTGTAAATTGATCCACTACATATACATTTTGACAACCATCATCACCCGCTTTTAATGTAATTGTATATTTTATATAATCGCTTGTTGCTTCTTTTTCCCAACTCTTATCTACAACACTTACATTTCCATAAAGTTCCTTATAATCAAGACCATAATTTAATATAATATCTCCCTTGGGTGTTGTGATTGTTACTTTACCAGTACTTGAATCAATCTTGTTCATATCAATTTGGGCATCCACTTCAAAACTACCAGTAAGTGTTTCATTTTCTTGTAATCTAGACAAAAATTGTTGGTTGTAAGTAATCGTAACTAAACCATCTGTACTCACATTCATGTTTCCAATAACTACACCACCCGATAAAATAGTCTTACCCTCTATCATCTTTCTAATTTTGAATCCATTAGGAAGTTGATACTTGATGATACCACCACACTCTTTCAAAGTCTTTGCGGAAATACCTTTAAAGAATAATTTGTATGTCATATCTAAAGTATCATATGAAAGAATACTACCATCTGTTGGAACATCATATTCCGTAGTCTTGTCTTTACCATCAATAATTTCTGTCTTCTTATAAACAAACTTTACAGATTCAATATTTTCAGTGTGGTAGCTTAAATCAAAAGGTTGTTTTGTTGTTTCTGTTGTTGTTTCTGTAGTTGTAGTCGTTGTTGTCTCTTCTTCTTCACTTTCTTGAGATACTTGTTCATCCTTATTTTGTATTTCTGGCTCATCCTTGACAACTTCTTCTTGTTCATTTACTTCTTCTTGTTTATTACAATCATCCGTATGTGTATGCTCTTCTTTTTCGCAAATCAATTCATTGTTTTCATCATAACACTCAGCCGTATGTGTATGTTCTTCCTTATCGCAAGTCATTGTTTGAGCTGGTAAAGATAATGCATAGACCGTACAAACAACCACAATACAAGAAAGTGCTATCATGATCCTTTTCCATTTTCTTAAGCGCGCTTTGTCTTTTAATAAACGCCTTAAATACTCTTGCACAATCACACCTACTTTCTGTTACTTTACAATTCCAATTTTATTTAAAGGCCAAACTGAAAATAAGACTTTACCCTCAATTTGTTCTTTTGAAATATCCCCTATTGCAGCACTTCTAGAATCTATTGAACTCTCGCGATTATCTCCCATACAAAACCAACGAGACTCTTCGACTTGATGGGGATAATCAATGTCTGTATTTCCTAATGACTCACTATCCAAATACTTTTCATGAATAGCTTTACTATCCACAGACACCTTTCCATTCACATCTATATCTACCTTTTGACCAGGACCCGCAATAACACGTTTTACCAACAACTTATTGCCCTGCCAAAATGCTACAACATCTCCCGACTTTAATCTCTTTGTCTTTATAGATACTACAATCTGCCCATTTTCTAAAGTCGGATCCATACTCGAACCATAAATCTTTAATACAGGCATCCACAGTGTTGCCACCAACACAGAAACGGCAGCCACAACAACGAGTACACTCAAAGTCTTACGTAAATGCTTTAAATACTTCTCTCTCTCTTTTAAACGACCAAGCTCTTTTTTAACCTCAACATTTGATACAAGATCACTTTCTGTTTGCATCTTATCAATGAGGTCAATCAACTCTTTTCGCTTCAAATGTCTTAAATCCCTTTTTTCCATATCCCTATCTACATATTAAGATTATGTTAAGATAAACATACATCATCTTATGTTAATTGGTTGATATATTCATTTTCTCTTTATCTTAAGCTAATCTAACCTTTCTGTTATAAACAACCTAACAAGAACGCATTTCTGTTCTTATACTCTTTCCTGTAAACGTTGTCAAACAACTTTTTATAACATTTGCTCACTGGTTATTTAATTTAACACTTTAATATATGGTTTTTTTTATTTATCACATATTTTAACATTTTTGGTTATATACATTCATTTCTACTTTATATAAAGTCGATTAAAAAGTACAAATCACATTGTTAATTTGTACAAACTCATTATTTACTTCAATTAATTCTTTATTTATAACCAAAGATAGTTTGTCTTAATAATTTCTTAACATTAAAAAAGGATAGTTTCACACTACCCTACTTTGTAAATTGCTTTAAATAGTCCATATCTAAAACAATAATTCGATTGTTTTTAACTTGAATGATATGCTTTTCTTTTAAACCACGAATCACTCGATTCACACTATTACGTGTTGTAATCCCACAAAAATTCGCAATATCCTCATTTGTGACCTGCAAATCAATAAATATACCCTTTTGTGTTTGAATGCCAAATAAACTCGCCAAACGATATAACCAAGAACATACTGCACCTGCCTTTGAATTCATGATCATCACTTGTTCTCTTGTGATAGCTAGTTTGAATCGATTGCGATAGTATGTATTTACATAATTTTGAAGATTCGCATCTTCATTAACTCGCTTATAGAATTTTTCTTTTGAAATACAATACAATTCTGCTTGTTCACTTTCAATACGAATCTTTGGATGACAATCTCTAAATTGTGTCAAACAATCACAATACAAGCTCACCACATCCGGGCCTTGTAAATAAGTAATATTGAATTCACGCTCATCTTGCATGATCAAACTCACTTTAACAATACCCTTCTTTAAAACATACATATCTCTTTCATTTAAATCTAAACATGTATGACGATCTTTTATAAGTATAGGAACCTTTTCTTTTTCTAAATATTGTATGACACCATCACAACACATCTTACTCACCCCTGTTATCATTTTCATTGTATCATATTGTGGAGAAAATGTTATAACTTTGTCTATTTAATCATATAGTGATATAATACTCATTGCTGGATTGCTTGTAATTTGCATATCCAGTTTCCTATTAAAGAGTTGAGCTAAGCCCCCCACAAACTTATGTTCAACTCTTTTTTTATAATTAAAGCGGACATTTTAACTGCCCGCTTTCTCTTTTAATATCTCTATAATTTGACTTTGAAGCTTATCCATATCGATTGGCTTAGAAATATATCCATTCATTCCCGCTTTAAGTGCTTGCTTTTTATCTTCATCAAACGCATTGGCACTCATCGCAATAATTGGAATCCTATTCTTTTCTGGAATCGATCTAATTTTTTGTGTAGCCAAATACCCATTCATATTTGGCATTTGAATATCCATTAAAATAAAGTCATACGTACCAACCGGTTTTTGAACCACTTTACTAACACACTGAAAACCATCTCTTGCCAAATCTACATGTAAGCCACAATCCTCTAATATAATCTTCGCAAATTCTGCATTCAATTCATTATCTTCCGCTAGTAATACATGTTTACCTTCTAAAGAATGCTTAGAAACCACAAGATCCTCTTGTTTTACTTTATCTTTTTCTTCATTTCCAAGCTTATGATCGATTGTAATTGTAAAAGTACTGCCCTTACCAAGCTTACTTTCAACATCAATCGTACCACCCATCATATCTACTAGTTTTTTTACGATAGGCATACCAAGCCCTGTACCAATAATGTCACCTGTTGCTTCACGCGTAAAAGGATCAAATAGGGTTGGAATAAAACTCTCACTCATTCCAATACCCGTATCTATAATTTGAATTTGATATGTACCATAACCCTCTTTTAAACACTCAAATTCCTTTACATACACTGTGACATGACCGCCATTTGGTGTATATTTAATGGCATTGCCAATCAAATTCACTAAAATTTCCTTTACCTTCGTACAATCGCACAATACTTGTTTATGTTTTATATCAATTTTTGTATCGAATACAATCTCTTTTTCTTTGGCCATAGCACCAAAGACATTCGATACTTCTTCAACCATATCCACAATGGACTCACTACTTTCAACTAACACACTCTTACCACTTTCAATACGAGCCATATTCAATACATCATTAATAATAGAAAGTAATAAATTTCCCGATTGCTCAATCTTCTTTTGATAATCCACCAAAACAGGATCTGTAAGCTGTTTTTTCATCAATTGATTATATCCAAGAATCACATTCATAGGCGTACGAATATCATGCGACATACTATTTAAGAAATCCGTCTTGGCCTTACTTGCATTTTCAGCTTGAATATAAGCCTTTCTTAACTGTTCCTTTTGAAGACGCTCCTTCTTGATCAAATCATCAATATCTCTAGTACCAATCACAACTGCTCTAGTACGATCCTTTTTCTTAACATAAGAAACGCGAGCCTGGTAATACAAAATACCCTCATCCGACATATATTCATAAGTAAAAGAATAATCTTCATTGGTCGATTTCAGTTTTTCAAAGGAAAGTTCTTCTAAAAAACTGTCTCTTGAAGCATCCGAAACCAAATCTTTGGCATAAGCCGGTAACAATTCAGTCCAACGATCATGATAAGACCGACAAAAATCCGCAATACGCTTACCATTACTACCCGCTTCACGATACGAATAGATTTGACCATTCTCCAAATCCACTAAAAGTACAGAAAAATAATCCTTACTAATTCCTTCAATAATCTCACTTTGAAGTTCTAAAACATTCTCCTTTTTACGAACCTCGTCCATAGGACGAAATCCCATCACAAAACGAAAATGGTGTTTTTCATCATATAAACGAATTGCTCTTGCGTATAAAGATTCATATCCATTAGAATTTGGATAAATCTGATACTGCAATTCTACCGTCTCATTTTTAAGAAGTGCATTCATAAAAGGAACGGGAGATAAAATATCCATGAAGTCTTTACACGATTCTTTTACTAACACACGATTATAGAAATCATGCAAACAACGTGTATAATTCATCTTATCCTCACTTGAAAAATCATCAAGCCCACCATGATCATACATATGCCCATCATGCTTAACGACAACCACAACATTCTCCATCAAATCACCCATGACAACCGTTGAATATTCCATTGTAAGGGCTGTAAGCATTTGGTTACGCTCCTCTGCCCTTTTTTCTTTATCCAACATAAAACTTGTAACATCCGTAATATTTCCCTGAAAGAAAGGCGCAGAGTCCTGTTTTAAAGCTGAATAAGAATCCGATACCCAATGATACCCATCCTTACCTTTCAAGCGAAAAATTACATTCTGACAAGAACCAACCTTATATGGATTCTTTAAAGAATCTCTATTCTTTTCTAGACGACTTCTATCTTCAGGATGTAACATATTCACTAACTTATTATCAAATTCCGTTTCAATTTCTTTTTGCGTCCAATGTAAAGTATTTAAAAAATCATCGCTCATAAACAAAAAAGGATATCCCTCTTTATTAGAACACCTATAGTATCCTTTAAGCAACCTATAGACTTCATCCAACTCCATATTATTCTTCTTTTGACGCTTAAAAAATTTCATATTATACCCCGAATTTCATGTAAACCCTTACAAGTATAATAACAACACAAACTTCATTTGTCACGATAAAATAAAGAAATAATTACACGGTTATATTTCATGTTTTATTTATATATTATTTAATCATTTTTAACGCATTTAAAATACTTTTAGTTATATTTTACTATTGTGTTCATTTTAAGCTATGTTATAATTTATCTGTTAGATCCATAAAAGAAGCCCAATCTTTATACATCTAACACATTTCGACATGAGGACTAGCCCTTCCCAAAAACTAAACATAGCTAGTTCTCCATTTTTTTATTTTTAGATGCTATAATGAAATTGGCTGAGTACTAATCCTTGGCTTGTAACCAACTTAAGCTGACAAATCCCACATACTTGTCAGCTTTTTCTTATTTTATGCCTAGTAAATAAATAGTATAAACGAGTTTATCATAAATTAATTTATCATATATAAATATACAAATTCAAAACAATACTTATGCTTTACATAATCCACTTCAGAAACAAATACACCATATGGACGCACATAATAGACAAGATTGCCTATATGAAGTTTTTACACACTTTAGCGCTTAATCAATACAATTGATTTCAATAGTAATCCCTTTAATTCTACCTATTATGAAGCTTCACCACCTTGACGACATAATTAAAGCACCAATCAACTCGTGACTGATGCTTACGTGATCAAATATACAGTTTTTTAAGAATTTCATCCATATTCCGTTTACCATATACAATACGAAGAATGTATATTATATTTTCTCCTATATCCAGAAGATAGTACTTGATATAATTTCCAACCAATTTCTTTCGATTGTGACAACTCTCATTCTAGGATCTAACTTAGCAACTTCAATCGATGTACGAGACAATCCCATCTAAATCAGATTCCGCTCTTTTGGTTAATCGATATCCAAATTTAGATGCCATACTTGCTCCTAATATTAGAAATTGCAGTGTCTCCATCTAAAGTATTTCCAGATTTTGCATCTTCTAAACCATCCAAGATTGTTTTTGCTTCATACATCTTTCTCATTGTTTTTTCATAATAATCGATGTCCATCACGACCAATCTGCCATATCCATTCTTGGTTACGAACACAGGACCATTTTCTTCTGCACAGCGACGTTCTACTTCAACCGTATTTTTCAAATCACGCATTAGAATACTTTTGTCATACAATTAACCCCTTTCGAAACAACAAAACCATGTACAAAACCACTAAATAGTCAGATATCCTTTATTTATCGTTTCAAATGGGTTTTGTTCACGATTCTTTCCTTTAGACAAAACATTTACGTGTACAATAGGTTCATAGTCGTGTTTTGTACACATTAGAATAGGAAAAAGATACAAACATTTTGTTTATACAGGGAATCTTCTTGTGTTAAGAGTTTTGTTCATAGGACGAAGAGAAATTATATAGCATATTGTAGAGGGACTATAAATAGTAGTTACGCATGAAAAATAAAATGGCTTAAATAAAATCGAGTAGGAGAAAGTAATAAAACTTTCGTCCTCTCACACCACCGGGCAAG
>ENA-ORRU01000699-ORRU01000699.1-human-gut-metagenome-genome-assembly--contig:-NODE-699-length-23981-cov-5.178927_pt1 | contig 23981 bp, 28 predicted proteins | sample MGYA00242184_ERZ509151 | MGnify/ENA primary metagenome ERZ509151 (study PRJEB26280, sample SAMEA2338667) | human gut metagenome | biome: human gut; feature: human-associated habitat; material: faeces... | reverse complement strand
GACTGGAACACCGGGAACAGGAACACCGGGAACAGGAACACCGGGGACTGGAACACCGGGAACAGGAACACCGGGAACAGGAACACCGGGGACTGGAACACCGGGAACAGGAACACCGGGAACAGGAACACCGGGGACTGGAACACCGGGAACAGGAACACCGGGAACAGGAACACCGGGGACTGGAACACCGGGAACAGGAACACCGGGAACAGGAACACCGGGGACTGGAACACCGGGAACAGGAACACCGGGAACAGGAACACCGGGGACTGGAACAAATCTTCTTTCAATACTGGTTGTTTTAATACAGAAGAACAGAAGATCATGCTGTTCAATAAGCCGTCAAATATGACTTACAGTGAATGGTTAGATTCAGATGCAAGATATTTACTGAATCAGATACCAAAGGATGTTGTTGAATGGGTATATGAAGAAGATATGACTGATGAAGAAAAGGCAGCACATCCAACCTATGAAACAACAGGCGGTTATCTCAAAGTGCTTGATGAATCTGAATGTGGTCAGTTGTGGTGGGGCAGCCTGTCAGACCGCAGAAAGGAAATCATCAAGGCAATACCAAACTTTGATGCTGAAATATTCTTCCAGTGTACGGGTGTCAGGGTAGATGAATGATCTGCACCTTATGCCCCATCAGGAAGATGCACTGAACAGAACTGAACAGTTCAACCGTTGTGCTTATTATCTTGATATGGGACTGGGTAAGACCTTTGTGGGTGCTGAAAAAATGTATCTGCTGAATAATGTTGTGAACTTGGTCATCTGTCAGAAATCCAAGATTGATGACTGGGTTCAGCACTTCAAAGATTATTACCCTGATTACAGGGTGATGAACCTGACCAAGAAAAGTGAAGCAATCAATTTCAGGGCGGTACTTGATACCAAGGACTTATACAACCAAGGTGTTCAAATGATAGGCGTTATCAATTATGAAACTGCTTTCCGGCGGGATTGGTTGCTGAAACTTAAAGATTTCACACTGATGCTTGATGAAAGTTCCCTGATAACCAATGAAACGGCAAAACGGTCAAAGTTCATTCTGAAAATGCAGCCGGAAAGCGTGATTTTATTATCAGGAACACCAACAGCCGGAAAGTATGAACGGTTGTGGTCACAGGTTCAGTTGCTTGGGTGGAATATTACAAAAAAAGCGTTTTGGTCATCATACGTTCAGACTGAATGGGTTGAGAACGGGGACGGTTTCAAACGTGAAGTAATAACCGGGTACAAGCACACGGAACACCTGAAAAAGAAACTTGCAGATCATGGGTGCATCTTTATGAAAACCGCTGATGTGATTGAACTGCCGGAACAGACTGAACAGAAGATATTCTTTAAGGCAACACAGGCGTACAAGTATTTTATCAAAAACAGTTACATCATGCTTGATACCCTGAATATGTGCAAGTTCAAAGATGATTCAGATTATTACGGCACGGATGTGACACAACGGGTTGAACTGGTTGGTGATAACAGCCTGACCAAGATGCTATATGCACGGCAGTTGTGCGGGCAGTGGCACAAGGAAAAACTGGAAGGTTTGCGGGACTTGGTTGAATCAACAGAAGATAGGCTGATTATATTCTACAACTTCACAGCAGAACTTGAAGCAATGCAGAAAAAACTTGCTGATCTGAACAGACCTTATTCAGTTGTGAATGGGTCAAAGAAGGACTTGACTGCATACGATCAGGCAGATGATTCAATCACATTCATACAGTACCAAGCCGGGGCAATGGGTGGTAACTATCAGAAAGCAAATAAAATTATTTATTTCACCTTGCCACTTGGCAAAGGGTCATGTGATATGTGGGAACAGTCAAAAAAGCGTATTCACCGCATAGGACAAGCCAAACCGTGCTTTTACTATTACTTACTGGTGAAGGGGACGGTTGAAGAAAGAAACCTTGCAGCATTGAAAGAAGGGAAGGAACTGACAGATGAATTATTCAAAAATACTTAATTGGATATTTGGAATCATGGCATTTATCGGTGTATTCCTGATAATCGGTGCAGTCGGTGCATCTGACTATGCGGTTGAAATGGGAATATATGAACCACTTACTGCACACCTGAAAGAATACATCATTGGTGCGATTCTGATAATTCCCGGAATCATTTATTTGAAAATCACGGAAAGGGGTGATGAAAATTGAACTATTCAAAGAGCATGAGAAAGTCGGCAATGGTCAAAAGGGTCTTGATTCTGATTGGTGTTGCACTTGTCGTTGGTTTGGTGATTGGTAATGTGTCAGGATATACCCTGAAAACTCATATAACCGCCAAGGACAAGCAGAAAACAGAAGAACAGACACTTGAACGGTCAAGCACTAAAACCCTTGTATATGGGGCGTATGATGACAGAACTTTCACACAGGAAATATCTCTTGACTGGGGTGCGGGTGACTTGGACTTCACACCACTTGACTGCAAGATGCCGGAAGAACAACAAGAATTTACATATTACCTTTGTACTGGGTACAACATTGATTTTACCCTTGTTATGGCACTGATTCAGAATGAAAGCAGTTTTGACCCGTCAGTTATAAGCGTAACCAATGATTACGGTTATATGCAGATCAATAAAATCAATCATCAATGGTTGACTGATACCCTTGGGGTTACGGATTTCACAGACCCATACCAAAACATCAGGGCGGGTGTGTTCGTACTTAGAAAGTTATATGAACGGTATCAAGATACCAATATGGTCTTGATGGCGTACAACATGGGTGAAGATGGTGCTGCCCGGTTATGGGAAAAGGGCATCTATTCAACCGACTATACAGAAAAAATACTGAACTATCAGACACAGTTCAATGAACAGTTGGGCGGTGATTAAATGGCAGCAGAAAAGAATTTTGAAAATAAGGTCAAAGCGTTCCTGAAGGACACCGGGGCGTGGCTGCTGAAATATTGGGGCGGTGCTGCTTATACAAAAAGCGGTATTCCTGACCTGTTGGTTTGTTCAGACGGGTGTTTCCTTGGCATTGAAGTCAAAGCACCAAACGGTGAACCGTCACTATTGCAGTTGGTCAACCTCAAAAAAATCAGAGAATCAGGCGGGTATGGAATTTTGTTGTACCCCAAGGATTTTGAACAGTTCAAAATGTTCATTGCAAAAAAATCAGAACTTAACGCTTGGTATCTTTCCAACATTGAAGATCAGAAGCGTTGGGAAATAAAATTATCAAAATAAGGAGTGAAAGAGCATGGCAGCAAAAAAGAAAGCAGATGCAGCGGTTGAGAATACCGCAGAAGTAACACAGGAAACAACTGAACAGGTTCAGGACACAGTTGAACAGATGACAGAGGACAACAAGAAGGAACTTGACAATAAGAAGTATGTGGTTGACCACTTACTTTCAACCAAGCGTGAGGGAATGGAAGATCTGATTGCATACATGGAAGAAATCGGATTCTTTGAAGCACCTTGCAGTGGTGGAAATCACCTTGCTTGTCAGTTCGGACTTGTTCACCACAGCAGAAATGTAATGATGGCAGCAGAAAATATTGGTTATGCACTTCTTGGCAAGGTCAAGTATGCAGAAATCCGTGATTCAGTCATCATTGCAGCAGCATTACATGACCTTGGCAAGTGCGGTGACTTTGGTAAGCAGATGTATGTGCCTAACATGATTAAGGACGGCAGACCCACCAAGGCAGAGCCGGAACAGAAATATAAACAGTCTGAAAGCAAGCCTTTCAAGCGTAACCCGGCACTTCTTCCACTTGACCATGCAACCCGCAGCATCAAGTTAGCAACCCTTTTTATTGACCTGACGGAAGATGAAGAATTTGCGATCAGATACCATGATGGTCTGTATGAATCAGCAAACTATGCAGTGAAGGGAAATGAAACCCCGTTATATTTGATTCTGCACTATGCTGATTTATGGTCAAGCAGAGTAACAGAAGGCAGCACAGATGAAGGAAGTGAAGAATAATGGATAAAAGAGATAAGAAAATCAGACAGTTAGAAAATGAACGCAATCAGCTAATGGCTGAAAATCAGGAATTGAAATATATCATCAATGATATTCAGTCAGTGAATGATATTATGCGTGAAGATATTGAAAAGGAATGTGCTGCTGAATGTGGTTGTATTGTAATTGAAGGAAGTCGCACCAGTGCAGCGTATCAGGATTTAGTTGGTATTCTTCTTGCAAATAACTATTCTGTTGAAGTCATACCAATGGATGAACGCAGAAAGTTAAAAATCATTATCAAGGAAAGTGAGGTATAAGAGTATGGTAAATGAAAGACAGGGAAAAGTTTACAATCCCCGCCCGGTATATAACAGAAAGTTATTACGTTCAGTGATTCGTGCGGGAGTTCAGAAACAGTTTGGTCAGCATCATGTTTCTGCTAACATGGCGGGAAACTTTGAAAAAATTAGAAAGGAACAGGTGAAATAATATGGCACAGATGCTTTTGATTATGGGTGAATCAGGTACAGGAAAAAGTACCAGTATGAGAAATTGCGATCCGGCAACAACTGCCGTTGTGAACCCGGTTGGTAAGCCGTTACCGTTCAAGGGTAAGTTCACAATGCTGAACAGTGAGGTTGAATCACGCAAAATCTGCAAGTTTATGAAGGAACAGGCAGCAGCCGGGAAGAAGTTACTGGTGGTTGATGACTTCCAGTATATTCTTTCAGTCCCTTATATGAACCGTATCAAAGAAAATGGTTGGGACAAGTGGAATGACTTCGGTGCAAATTACTTTGAAATCATTGAGGTGTGCAAGGAACTTCCTGATGATGTGGTGGTTGCTTATATGACCCACACAGAAACACTTGAAAATGGTGTTACTACTATTAAGCTGATCGGAAAGTTACTTCGTGAGAAGATCACCATTGAAGGACTTTTCACCATTGTACTTAGAACAGGCGTGAATGAAGGAAAGTATTACTTTTACACACAGAACAGTGGCAAGGACACCGTGAAGTCACCTATGGGAATGTTCCCGGCATACACCATTGACAATGACCTGAATTATGTGGCTGATAAAATCCGCAACTTCTATGAAGTCGGTGAGTATAAGACAGATGCAGAAATGGGTCAGGCTGATGCACAGGCTGCATCCGATCTTGAAAAGCCGGATGCAAACGGTAGACGGGCAAGGGGTGGAAAAAAGACCCCAGCCACAGCAACACCGCCTACTACAACAGAAGATGCAGCACCAAAGACAGGCAGAACCGCCCGCAAGACACATGATGAAGTGGTGGCTGAAAATAATCAGAAAATGGCTGATTATATGGCAGAGCGTGACAAGGCTATTGATGCGGTTGCTGATGGGCGTGAAGAAATCCCGTTTGATGAAGCGTGTGCAGCAGCGGATTCTGTACCGCAGCCGAAACTTGAAACACCGCCAAGAAGAACCCGCAAGGAAAGAAAGGCAGCAGAACAGGATGGTACAACAAACACCGATTCTGAAAGTGTTGTACTGGATGCAGATACTTACTTCTATGTTCCGGCTGATGACAATTATGTGATGAAGCATAAGGGTGACAAGGTTGACCTGATTGTTGACGGTGTGGAAGTAATGAAGGTTATCAGCAAGGAAGAATTTGGTGAAGGTGTGAAGCGTTTAGCACAGGCGGGTAACCCACAGCCGGAAAATCCTATTGATGGGGCAATGAACCCGCCGGAGAAGGGCAGACGAACAAGAAGAAGTGCAGAACAGGCAAAACCTGATGCAGATACAACAGCGGATGAAACCCCGGCAGTAGATGAACAGCCTACTGGTGGAAGAACCCGCAGAGTAAGAAGAACACGCTAAGAAAGTGAGGTATTAGAACATGAACAATCCTTTTGGTTTACCTGATGACCTGTTTGGTGCAATCCTTGCATCGGCGATTGCAGAAGGAATGAACCCGGCAAACAACCGTACAATGAAAAAGCCGAACCCGGAAGCATCCAAACAGAACGCTACACCGGAAGATGGTGCAAAGGCTGCAAAGAAAATCTATGATTCCTATGTTGCAGCCGGATTCAATGAAGTTCAGGCGTTTGAGTTATTAAAGTTAGTATTAAGCAAATAAGAAAGGTTAAAAGGTGAAATATTATGGCTATTGATTTCAGTGCATTTGATGAAAAGGTTGATTTACAGGAATTACAGAATGAGGTGCAGAACGCACCTGATAATGATTTTGCTGATGTGCCGGATGGTACATATATCATTAGTATTGAGAAGATGGAAATTAAGTTGACCAAGGCACAGGATAAGTTAATGTTTCAGGGATTTTTTATTGCAAAAATACATGAAAGGGGTGTTGTTTGATGGCAAAAACGGCAAAATTAACTGAAAAACAGCAGCGTTTTGTTGAAGAATACCTGATTGACCTGAATGCAACACAAGCAGCCATTCGTGCGGGTTATTCGGCAAAAACAGCAGATCAGCAAGGTTCAAGGATGTTGGCAAATGTCAAGGTTCAACAGGCAATTAGTGTTGCAATGGCAGAACGCAGCAAAAGAACAGGAATCAATCAGGACAGGGTTGTTTTAGAACTTGCCCGCATTGCTTTTGTGAAGATGACAGACCTTGTTGATAGTCACGGAAGAATCAAAGACAATGCAACTGATGATGACCTTGCCTGTATTGAATCCGTGAAATATAAACAGTCTGAATCAGAAACCGGGTCAAGCGTTGAAAGGGAAGTGAAGATTTCACCAAAGCTGAAAGCACTTGAATTACTTGGTAAGCATTTGGGTATGTGGAATGACAAGATTGATGTGAATATCACACAGCCTATTGTTATCACTGGTGAAGATGCCCTTGAAGATTAGGCGGTGATCGTCTATGGTCAAGAACAGAATATCTTCACAATATGTTTTTGGGTATCAGAAGTTTATCCTGTACCCGGAAGATTACAAGGCTACAAAGTCCGGCAAGAAGAAAGTGCTGCTGCCTGAACTGGTTGGTAAGGGTTACGGTACTTTTTGGCGTTGGAAAGGTAGATATAGGGTATGCAAGGGTAGTCGTGCATCCAAAAAATCAAAAACAACTGCCCTTTGGTACATCACCAATATGATGAAGTACCCACAGGCAAATACCCTTGTGGTCAGAAAGACTTTCAGAACCCTGAAAGATTCCTGTTTCACAGAATTGAAGTGGGCGATTCACCGCCTTGGCGTTGATGCCTTTTGGGAAATCAAAGAATCACCACTTGAAATGACCTATAAACCAACAGGTCAAAAGATTTATTTCAGGGGACTGGATGATCCCCTGAAAGTAACATCAATAACCGTTGATATTGGCTGTTTGTGTTGGATGTGGATTGAAGAAGCGTATGAGATCAGCAGTGAAGATGATTTCAATATGCTTGATGAATCAATCCGTGGTGCTGTTCCTGACGGTTCAGGACTGTTCAAGCAAATAACCCTTACACTGAACCCGTGGAATGAACACCACTGGATAAAGAAGCGGTTTTTTGATAACACAGATGATGAAACCCTTGCAATGACCACCAATTACAAGTGCAATGAATGGTTGGATAAGGCAGACTTAAAAGTCTTTGAAACCATGAAGAAGCAGAACCCAAGGCGTTACAAAGTAGCGGGTCTTGGTGATTGGGGTATTGTAGACGGTCTTGTCTATGAGAATTGGGAAGAAAAGGCGTTCAGTGTTGATGAAGTCAAGAAGATTGCCGGGGTCAAGTCTGTATTCGGTCTTGATTTTGGTTATACAAATGACCCGTCAGCACTGTTTTGTGGTCTGATAGATCAGTCAAGCAAGACTATTTGGGTCTTTGATGAAATGTATCAGCCGGGCATGAGTAATGAAGCCATTGCCGAACAGGTTCAGCGGATGGGATATGTGAAAGAGAAGATCACAGCCGATTCAGCAGAACCAAAGAGCATTGACCGCTTACGTGAACTGGGTCTGAAAGGAATCAGGAAAGCAAGGAAGGGCAAGGACAGCATCAACAACGGCATTGACTTCATACAGGACTATCACATTATCATTCATCCCCGTTGCGTGAATTTCATCACAGAGATCAGCAACTATCAGTGGGATAAGGATGCCAAGACGGGCAAGAAACTGAACCGCCCTATTGATGACTTCAATCACCTGATGGATGCAATGCGTTATGCGATTGAACAGATGGCAAAAGGTGATGCCTTTAGTTTTGATTAAGCAATTACCGGGTAGAATACACGGTGTCAGCAGCTGTTTCTTTTTGGACGGTAGGAAAAGGTTGTCAAATGCTTACTCCGGGGCGGTTGCAATCGGTGACCGCCTATGACACCTGTATAACTACTTTTTGAGATATTAGAAACAAATTAGTAACACATACCCTTGGAAACATAGTGTTTTCAGGGGTTTTGATTTTATTATGCAATGAAAGGGGTGATTGAACAGTGTTCAGTTCCTTTGTGGATGCAATCACTTTGAAATTAAGTAATTTCATACTGGAAGGGGCAAAATCCCACATGACTGACTTAGAATTTCTTGAAAAAGAAATCCTTGCTTGGAAGTGTTCACCCCGTAGGATGATGCAGATTAAGGGATTTCTGTATTATGACGGTGACCATGATGTGATTCACCGCAAGCGTACAATGATAGGTGAGGACGGCAAACTTGAAGTTGTTGAGAACTTACCAAACAACCGTATTGTTGATAACCAGTATGCAAAAATGGTGAATCAGAAAGCCAATTACCTGTTCGGCAAGCCGTTTACATTAAACGGTGACAATGAACAGTACATTGAACTGCTGAAAAAGGTATTTGACAAGAAGTTCATGCGAACATTAAAGAGTGCGGGCAAAGCTGCATATAATGGCGGTATTGCTTGGCTATATCCTTACTACAATGACAGGGGGGAATTTGCTTTCAGGCTTTTCCCCGCTTATGAGATTTTGCCGTTTTGGAAAGATTCTGAACATACTGAACTGGATTTCTTCATCAGACTGTATGTGTCAGTTGGTTATGATGGCACACAACGCAAGTACATTGAAAAGGTTGAATTGTATGATCTGACAGGTGTTCACCTGTTCATACTGGACGGCTCAAAACTGATACCTGATGTTGTGAACAATGACACTGCTGATTTCCCGCACGTTACAATGACGGATGCAGCCGGAAATGTGCAAATGTTCAACTGGCAGCGTGTTCCCCTGATTCCATTGAAAGCCAATGAACAGGAAACACCGCTGATTAAAAGGGTCAAGTCATTACAGGACGGTATCAATGTGATGCTGTCTGACTTTGAAAACAATATGCAAGAGGATGCAAGGAACACCATTTTGGTACTGAAAAACTATGACGGTACTAATTTGGGTGAGTTCAGAAAAAACCTTGCAACCTTTGGTGCAGTCAAAGTCAGGTATGACGGTGATACAAAGGGCGGTGTTGAAACCCTTGAAATCACGGTTAATGCAGACAATTACAAGGTTATTGTGGAAATCTTCAAGAAAGCACTGATTGAAAATGCAATGGGTTATGATGCCAAGGATGACAGACTTTCAGGCAATCCGAATCAGATGAACATTCAGTCAATGTATTCTGACATTGATACAGATGCCAATGATACAGAATCAGAAGCACAGGCAACAATGGATGATATTCTTTGGTTTGTGAACTGTCACCTTGCTAATTCAGGAATAGGTGACTTTGAAGGTCAGGAAGATGGTGTTGATGTAATATTCAACCGTGATATGCTGATGAATGAATCAGAAATCATTGACAACTGCACCAAGTCACAGGGACTTATTTCTGATGAAACAATCATTGCTAATCATCCTTGGGTGGATGACCCACAGGCTGAAATGGAACGCCTGAAAAAGCAGAAGGAAGAAGCACAGAAAGAAATGCTTGCACAGTATGACCCGTTTGGTACACAGAATGATGACCCTGACAATAAAGGTGACCCGTCACAGGGAAGTCAGGGCGGTGAAGTAGATGAATAACGGTGAATACTGGCAGAAGCGTTTTGAACTGCTTGAACAGGCAGCACACCAACAGGGGGTTCAGTGTTATGCAGATATTGAAAAACAGTATCGACAGGCACAGAAGCAACTTGAAGGTCAGATTGCTGCATGGTATCAGCGTTTTGCATCTAACAACGGGGTAACCCTTGCAGAAGCAAAGCGGATGTTGAACGCAAAGGAACTTGCTGAACTGAAATGGGATGTAAACCAGTATATTCAGTACGGTCAGGAAAATGCAATCAATGGCACTTGGGTCAAGCAACTTGAAAATGCATCTGCAAGATTCCATATCAGCAGACTTGAAGCCTTGAAGTTGCAGACCCAACAGAGCATTGAAGTCATGTTTGGAAACCAACTTGATAGCATTGACAGCACAATGCGGAATGTTTACAAGTCCGGCTATTATCACACAGCCTATGAAATTCAGAAGGGTGTGGGTATTGGTTGGGACTTTTCCGCACTGGATGACAAGCAGATCAGCAAGGTCATCAATAAGCCTTGGGCGGTTGACGGCAAGAATTTCAGTGAAAGGATATGGGGCAACCGTCAGAAGTTGGTCAATGAACTGAACAACACCCTGACACAAAACATCATCTTGGGAAAAGACCCACAAAAAGCCATTGATGAAATTGCCCGGAAGATGAACACTTCCAAGACCAACGCCGGGCGGTTGGTAATGACAGAAGAAGCCTTTTTCAGTTCCGCAGCACAGAAGGATTGTTTTGATGAACTTAATGTTGAACAATTTGAGATTGTGGCAACACTGGATTCCCACACTTCGGATATATGCCGGGGTATGGATGGCAAGCATTTCCCTATGTCTGAATGGAAGGTTGGTGTGACTGCACCGCCGTTTCATGTTCATTGCCGTTCAACCACAGTACCATATTTTGATGATGAATTTGATGCTGTTGGTGAACGTGCTGCACGGGATGAAGAAACAGGCAAGACCTACTTTGTACCGGGCAACATGACCTATAAGGAATGGGAAAAGTCATTTGTCAACGGTGGTGATAAGTCAGGTTTGCAAGAAGCATCACCTGATGATACAATTAAAGCAAAGGAAGAAATCAAACAGGTTGCGGAAGAGTTAAAGATTGACAATTTCCCGGATGCTTTCAAGGCAAAAGGTGAATTGAAAAATACACAAGCACTTGTGGACTATATAAACGGGTTGGAAGGTGCAGATGCAAATGTGGTTGCCCTGTATAATAGCATGGCAAAATTGGAAACCATAGAAAACAATGGTATTCCGTTCAAAATATCACACGGTAAAAATCATGCTGTTTCAACTTCAACATATACATTGACCGGGAATTTGGCTGATGTAAAATTGACTATTCCAAAATTACAAGGTGAAAATCTTGCCGGACAGGTAAACACCACATTGCATGAAGAAATGCACCTGATGGATTTGTACGGTAGAAAAGACCCGTCAAAAAGTGGTAATTGGTTCAGCACAAGCAGAACAGCACTGATGGATGTATTCAAAAGTACATCAGATTCAATCAGTGATGAAGTTGCAGACCTATTTGCTGAACATAAAAAAGAGTACAGAAGGGTTCGGGATGAAGTAAATGCAAAATATCAGAATTTGATTTCTGAACTGAATAATTCAGTGATGGATAAAACCTTCCAAGGTTCACTTGCTGATTATAAGAAACAGTACAATAAACTGGTATCAGCCATGAATGATGAACGTGATTATATGGCAAGAAACATCATGGGCGGTGGAATAGGAAATCTTGAAGATATTTATGATGCACTGTCAGGTGGTGTATTCAGAGATAAAGGAACAGTCATGTATGGTCATGGGTCATCTTATTACAGAAGCCAAGAAAGCCGGGTGCATGAAACAATAGCAAATTACGCAGCATTGAGCATAACAAGACCTGATTTGATTGAACTGCTGAAAGCAGATAAGCCGGATTTGGTTGCAGAATTGGATGCGACTATTGTTGAACTTTTGAAGAAAGTGGGTGATGGATGATGAAAAATGAATTGATTGAAAAAAGCATAAAAGTCAGACAGTTGTTTTCAGAAGTCGATTTCCCACCTACAATGATACAATTTTTTGATTTAGACAGTGATGAACTACTGGATGAAAAGATTAGAGTGTTGACGGCGTTAAAAGATGGAAAGCAGATTGCAGATATTCCAAACTTTTATGATATTTTGGAATTATACCCCAAAAACGGGGAACATTGGGACTAAAAAGCACGGTCAAATAGCCGTGCTTTTTTCATACCTTAACAAGTTATCAATAGACCTGTAATAATTGTTATATGGCGGTTATATGAGGTCAGAAAGGGGGATAAAAGGCACATGAAAACGTACACAATGAGAAAGGCATGGTGATCCCGATTATCTCCCGGCTACTGGGTCAAGTAGCACATAGAAAAGGCATCCGGCAGCGGGTGTCTTTTTTCTTGCGGGTTGTCAAGCGTAAACCGAACAAAACCAATCAATCATGTGGGAGTAACCCCGTATAAAAACGTATTTGAAAGGATGGTATAGAAATGACAAGAAAACAGTTAGAGGATTTAGGACTTACCAAGGAACAGGCTGATTCAGTAATGAAAATCAATGGTGATGACATTGAGAACGCAAAGGGTACTGCTGCAACAGAGATTAAGAACTTGCAGACAGAGGTTGAAGGACTGAAAACACAGGTCGGTGACCGTGACAAGCAGTTAGAAACCCTGAAAGCATCTGCTGGGGACAATGCTGATCTGAAAAAGCAGATTGAGGACTTACAGACTGAAAATGCCACTGCCAAGGCAACCCATGAATCTGAACTGAACCAGTTGAAAATTGATTTTGCTGTTGAAAAAGCACTGACAGGTGCAAAGGCAAAGAACATCAAAGCGGTCAAAGCCTTACTTGAACTTGGAGAAGCCAAACTTGACAAGGACGGAAATGTCAAGGGACTGGATGAACAGATCGAGAAGTTAAGAAGTGGTGATGACACCAAGTTCCTGTTTGAAGCACAGAAGCAGCAGAAACAGCAGCAGAATTTCAAAGGTTTTCAGCCGGGAGCATCAGGGGAACAGAAACCGGGTGAGGGTGAAAAGGTCGATTTCTCAAAAATGAGTTATGACGAACTTACCGCTTACATGGAAGCAAACCCGGATGCACAGATTTAATTTGATGAAAGGAAGGTAATTGAAACATGGCAAAATTTGATGCTAAAAGTTTTAACGAAAAGGCGTTTGGTAAGTACATGAGTGCAATTCCGAACGTGAAACTGAACAAGTTGCGTGAATCCCGTGCAATCGTTGGTGATGCACGACTTCGTAACACATTTGTGAACAACTCACAGACTGGCACTGTTTACGCAGTGTTACCGTTCTTTGGTCTGCTTTCCGGCACACCACAGAACTATGACGGTGTTGACAATGTTACACCTGATAGAACTGACACCTTTGAACAGGGTGTATTCACTTATGGCAGAATGAACGGTTGGACAGAAGCAGATTTCAGTTATGATATAACTGGTGGTACTGACTTCATGGCAAACGTAAGAAGTCAGATCAATGACTACTGGAACAGTGTAGATCAGGATGTTATCCTTGCAATCTTAAAGGGTGTGTTTGGAATGAAAGATACTGGAACTGGTGACATTAAGAAGTCCAATGCAGCGTTTGTTGAAGCACATACTTATGATATTGCACAGGCAGGTGCTGAACACACCGATGACACCATGAAGATGGATGCAACCACCCTAAATAGTGCCATTCAGAAGGCTTGCGGTGACAACAAGCAGAAGTTCAAGTTAGTTTACTGTCACAGTGCAGTTGCTACTAACCTTGAAAACCTGAAACTGCTTGCATACTTAAAGTACACAGATGCACAGGGCATTGAGCGTGATCTTGAAATGGGTACTTGGAACGGCAGACTGGTCATCATTGATGATTCTTTACCTACTAAGGTTGTTGAAGCCGTTGCAGAGGACACAGGCAAGGGAATCAAGGCACAGGATGCGTACACAGAGTACACAACCTATATCCTTGGTGAAGGTGCTATTGGTTTTGAGGATGTTGGTGCAAAAGTACCGTATGAAATGGTGCGTGATGCTAAGACAAGGGGCGGTGAGGACACACTTATTTCCCGTAAACGTCACGCTGTTTCTGTTTCAGGTGTTTCTTATCTCAAGGCAGATCAGAAAACCAATTCACCAACTAACACAGAGTTAGGGAACGGCAAGAACTGGTCACTGGTTGCATCTGATACAAAGACCATTGAACACAAGGCAGTACCTATTGCCCGTATCATTTCCCGTGGATAAGTTCTGATCTGAAAGGGTGGTTGCAATGTTTGATACTGATACAGTGAAAAAACGGTTGAAATCATTCGGTTATGAGGTCAAGGCAGATGATGAATTTGCCTTGACCTTTTGCGTTGAGAAAGTACGCAGCACAATCAAAAATGAAATCAACTGGAATGATGTGCCGGAAGGATTGGAACACATTGCCGTTGATATGGCGGTGGGTGAATTTCTTCTTTCCAAGAAAACCTTTGCACCTGATGACCTTACCGGGTTTGATTTAGAATATGCTGTCAAGCAGATTCAGACAGGGGACACCAACACGGTTTTTGCAACTGGTGAAGGTTCAATGACCCCTGAACAAAGACTGACTTCTTTCATCAATTATGGCAATCTTTATGAAAAAATCTGTTCAATGGATAACCTGTATCTTGCGTTTCAACACGCAAAGAAAGGCAAAGGATGGTACAAGGAAGTTCAGCAGATTGAGAAAAGACCATACTACTATTTGGCGGGTCTGCAATGGATGCTTCAAAACCATTTATACAAAACTTCGGAATATGCCACTTTTACGAAAAAGGACGGCAAGAAGGAACGAGAAATATACAAACTTCCATTCTTCCCTGACAGAATTGCACAATGGGCGGTTTTACAGGTGATTGAACCGCAGTTATTAGCGTGTTTCACTGATGACACATATTCAGCAATACCAAACAAGGGTATTCATGCAGCATACAAGAAGTTACGGTTGGCGGTTGATACCGTGCCGGAAGAAATGACCTATTGCTTGAAAATAGACTGCAAGAAATTTTACCCTTCCATTGACCACGAAACACTAAAACAGAAGTTCAAAGACCCTGAACTGCTTGAACTGATTGATGAAGTGATTGATTCAATCAGCACTTGTCCGGCAACGGATGAAAACATTGAATTTTATCGGTCTTGTGGTAATGAAATCAAGATAGTGAAGGTAAACGGCAAGGACTTCATTGAAGGTGTCGGTATTCCAATAGGGAATTACTTTTCACAGTATGACGGCAATTTCTTCCTATCAGGTTTTGACCACTGGATAAAAGAAGTTAAGCGGGTAAAGCACTATTACCGTTATATGGATGATATTTGTATTTTTGCAAGAACCAAAGAAGAACTGCATCAGTTACTTGCAGAAATCAATGAATATTTCATACAGAATTTGAAATTAAGAATAAAAGGCAACTATCAGATATTCCCTTCGTTCATCCGGGGTATTGATTTTGTAGGGTACAGGATTTTCTTGAAAGATACCCTTCTTAGAAAATCCACCTGTCAGGAATTTGAACGGAAAATGACCGCAATTAGGAAGAAGATTGAAAGCGGTCAGGAAATGAACTATTCAGAATGGTGTGCAATCAATTCCTATAAGGGTTGGTTGAAATATTGTGATAGCAGCCGATTGTCTGAAAAATATATTGAACCAATTCAGCCTTATGCTGATAGGTACTATAAAGATCATATCAAGAAAGGTGGTAAAAAGCATGAAAAAGTACGGAAAAGTACGCAGTACAAAGCAGCCTGAACAGAAGGTCATTGATGACTATTCAGTTTGGATTGCAGAGAACATCACCCCGGTCACAGAAGCCGGGACAGATGAACAGCCGGGGTTCACTGGTTATGAATATGACCTGACCCAGTACACCAAGGATGAATACATCAAAATGATTGATGACAGGAACGCATCTTTGGAAGATCAGATGACACAGGCACAGGAAGCCATGTGTGAAATCTATGAAATGATGGCATAAGGAAGGGGTGAGAATATGGCAAACATTTATGCAGCACTTATCATCAAGGGTAAGAAGTCAATCAATGATGTTCCTGACAAGATCAGGGATGAAGTCAAACAGGTGCTTATTGATGAAGGACACCCGGAACTGGCAGAAGGTGGTAACTGATGTTGTTTCAGTTCATCATAAAAATTTTATTCAGAAAGGATGTGGAATCTATGGCAGTGATCTATGCAACCCTTATCATTAAGGGCAAGAAAACCTTTGCTGATGTACCTGAGAAAATCAAGGACAAAGTGAAGGAAGTTCTGATTGACCTTGATTGCCCTGAATTAGCAGAGTAATCAACAGACAAGGAAATTATCACAGGAACAAAAACAACCGCTATATGACCCTTATATGAGGTCACAAGCGGTTGTTTTTATGTTCAGAAAGGACAGAGAAAATGAAACAGACTATTTGCAGTGTATTAGGTGTGATTGGTTCAGCAATCGCATCTTTTTTTGGTGGTTGGGATGCGGGACTTACAACCCTTCTGATCTTCATGGGTCTTGATTATATTTCAGGACTGATTGTTGCGGGGGTGTTCAAGAACAGTCCCAAGACAGACACAGGTTCACTTGAAAGTAAGGCGGGGTGGAAAGGTCTTTGCAGAAAATGCATGACCCTGATTTTTGTACTGGTTGCTTACCGCCTTGATCTTGTCATTGGCACAAATTACATCAGGGATGCAGTAATTATTGCGTTCATTGCCAATGAAACAATTTCCCTTGTGGAAAATGCGGGTCTTATGGGGTTACCACTCCCGCCAGTTATCACCAAGGCTATTGATATTTTACAGAAAAAGACAGAAAGTGAGGGCAAATAATATGATGAAGGGTATGGATATTTCAAAATGGCAAGGTGCAGTTGACTTTGCCAAGGTTGCAGCAAGTGGGATTCAGTTTGCAATCCTTCGTGAAGGTTATCGTCAGGCAGTAGATGGCAAGTTCTTTGAATATGTCAACGGATGCCGTGCCAATAATATTCCCGTCAAAGGTGTATATCATTTCAGTTATGCACTCAACACAGATCAGGCAAGGAATGAAGCAGCATTTTGTATTGCACAGGTTGAGAAAGCCGGACTTGGCAAGGACACAGTGATTTTTTATGATTTTGAATATGACACTGTAAAACAGGCAAAGGAAAAGGGTGTCAACCTTGGTAAGAATGAATGTGTTGCTTTCACAAAGGCATTTTGTGAGTATGTGACCAGTCACGGGTACAAGGCGGGTATTTATTCCAATATTGACTACCACAAGAATATGTATACTGATGAACTGATTTCACAGTATATTTACTGGTTGGCTGATTATACTGGTGATCCTGATTATCCTTGTATGTTCCATCAGTACACAAGTAAGGGTTCTGTTGATGGTATTGCCGGAAATGTAGACCTTGATTATTTCTATGGTGATACTGCACAGCCTGAATCACCTAAGAAGTCGGTGGATGAAGTCGCACAGGATGTTGTCAATGGCAAGTATGGCAATGGTGCTGATCGTAAAGCAGCACTTGAAGCAGCCGGGTACAACTATGATGAGGTTCAGGCAAAGGTCAATGAGATTTTAGGGGTAGACACTACACCAAAGAAATCCGTTGATGAAATTGCACAGGAAGTCATCAATGGTGCTTGGGGTAACGGTCAGGACAGAAAGAACCGCATTGAACAGGCTGGTTATGATTACACCGCAGTTCAGAACAAGGTCAATGAACTTTGCGGAACACCTAAGAAATCCATTGATGAAATTGCAAGGGCAGTCATCCGTGGTGAGTATGGAAACGGTGCTGATCGTAAGAACAGAATCACCGCAGAAGGTTATGATTATGCAGCAGTACAGGCAAGGGTCAATGACCTGATGTAATCTGTTACTAATTTGTTACTAAATAGCGGGATTTTGTGAGATTTGCGGAGATATTCAAAACTGAACTTTTCAGCAAATACGGGCAAAAAGCGGGGTGTTATATCAATGAAATTTATGATATAATGAGTGCGAGAAAGGAATCATACTATGAAGTGGGTGAAATTCAGAATAAAGACCGTGACAGACGCGGAAGATATTATTATCAGTACCCTGTATGATCTGGGACTGGAGGGTGCACAGATCGAGGACAAGGTGCCTCTGACTGCGATGGAGAAGGAGCAGATGTTCGTGGATATCCTGCCGGACGGACCGGAGGATGATGGCATTGCATACTTAAGCTTTTTCGTAGAGGAAAAAGAAGACGGTAGTCTGGAAGTAGCTGGTGAGAAGACTACCACCGAAGCAGTGCTTGCCGATGTGAAGCAGGAATTGGAAGATTTACGTCAGTTTATGGATATTGGAGAAGGTTCCGTCGTCGTGGATGAGACGGAGGACATTGACTGGATCAATAACTGGAAGCAGTATTTCCATCAGTTCTATATTGATGACATCCTGGTCATCCCTTCCTGGGAAAATATCAAGCCTGAGGATACCGATAAAATGGTGCTCCATATCGATCCCGGCACGGCGTTCGGTACCGGGATGCATGAGACTACACAGCTGTGTATCCGTCAGCTGCGCAAGTTCATTACCCCAGAGACGGAGCTTCTGGACGTAGGAACCGGCAGTGGTATTCTGGCAATTTTATCTCTGATGTTCGGCGCAAAACATGCTGTGGGAACCGACCTGGATATCTGTGCAGTGGAAGCTGTGGCACAGAACTGTGAAGTGAACGGCATTGATCCGGCACAATTTGACATGATGATCGGCAACATCATTACCGATAAAGAAGTACAGGACAAAGTGGGTTATGAGTGCTATGATATCGTGGTAGCCAATATCCTGGCAGATGTGCTGGTGCCACTGACTCCCGTGATCGTACATCAATTGAAAAAGGGCGGTATCTACATTACCTCCGGAATTATTGATGACAAGGAGCAGACTGTGGTAGAGGCAGTGAAGGCAGCGGGCCTGGAAGTACTGGAAGTCACTTATCAGGGCGAATGGGTCAGTGTGACCGCAAGAAAAAATTAGAGGATTTTTAACAATGTATCAGTTTTTTGTAGAACCGGAGCAGATCGATGTGGCGGGAAAAAGCGTCATCATCCGGGGGAACGATGTAAATCATATCAAAAATGTACTGCGGATGCGCCCCGGCGAAGAAGTGGCTGTCAGCAATGGAATCGACGGGAAGGAATATCGCTGTGGGATCCTTGCACTGGAAGAGGACTGTGTCCGTCTGGAGCTTCGTTTTATCAAGGAAGACGGAGTAGAGCTTCCGGCGAAGATCTACCTGTTCCAGGGGCTGCCCAAGGCGGATAAAATGGAACTCATTATTCAAAAAGCAGTGGAACTGGGAGCTTTTCAGGTGATTCCTGTAGCAATGAAACGCTGCGTGGTGAAATTGGATGAGAAAAAAGCGGACAGCAAAATAAAGCGCTGGCAGGGAATTGCGGAAGCAGCCGCCAAGCAGAGCAAACGAGGTGTGATCCCGACGGTGGCACCTGTAATGAGCTATGCACAGGCAGTGAAAATGGCATCACAAATGGATCTGAAGTTGGTGCCCTACGAACTGGCAGAGGGGATGGAACAGACGAAGCACCTGATCGAAAGTGTAAAGCCGGGTCAGCGGATCGCTATTTTCATCGGTCCGGAAGGCGGCTTTGATCCAGAGGAGATCCGGACCGCCACAGAGGCTGGAATCCACCCCATTACGCTGGGTAAGAGGATTCTTCGTACAGAGACAGCCGGATTTACGACTATCGCATGGCTGATGTATCAGTTGGAAAATTAGCGGATGGGCGGCACAGAGTATCTGCCTTTGGCATATTTTAATCATAAGAAGAATATAGTAACTATTCAGAGTAAACGGAAAGTTTTGAAAGAGCGATCCGGCGAATGGACTTTGAGTAGCTGCTACACAGATAGATAGCAAGGAGAAGAAGAGAATGGAAGTCTATTTGGACAATTCCGCTACGACCAGAACTTTTCCGGAAGTAGCCGAATTGATGACAAAGATCATGTGTGAAGATTACGGAAATCCCTCCAGCCTGCATATGAAGGGAGTGGAGGCGGAGAAGTACCTCCGCTATGCCAAGGAGACTCTGGCGAGGATACTGAAGGTGGAGGAGAGAGAGCTTTTATTTACTTCCGGGGGAACAGAATCCGATAATATGGCGTTGATCGGCTGCGCTCTGGCAAATTGCCGCAGAGGCAATCATCTGATCACGACGCAGATCGAACATCCTGCTATCCTGCAGACCATGCGTTATCTGGAGAGTCAGGGGTATCGCGTCACTTATCTGCCGGTGGATCCCTGCGGACGTATCCGGCTGGAAGACTTAAGGAAAGCTATGACGCCGGAGACCATCCTGGTATCTATCATGCACACGAATAACGAGATCGGAGCCCTGCAGCCCATTGAGGAAGCCGGAGCTCTGATCAAACAGATGAACCCGGATACGCTGTTCCATGTGGATGCGGTACAGGGATTCGGAAAATCCCGGATCTATCCCAAGAAGATGCACATTGATCTGCTGTCCGTCAGTGGACACAAGATCCATGGACCGAAGGGTGTCGGACTTTTATATGTGGGAGACAAGGTCAAGATCCAACCCATTGTATTCGGGGGCGGACAGCAGCAGAATCTTCGTTCCGGTACGGAAAATGTACCGGGGATTGCAGGACTGGCAAAAGCAGCGGAAATGCTGTACAGTCGTTTCGATGAAGATCATGCGAGACTTTGTGCCTGCAAGAGACGATTTATCGAGGGCGTAAGAGAACTGGATCAGGTGACGGTCAACGGACTTCTGCCGGATGCACCGTACGGTGAGGGAACGGCGGCACACATTGTCAGCGTATCTTTTGCCGGCGTCAGAAGTGAAGTGCTCCTGCATGCACTGGAGGACAAGGGAATCTATGTATCGGCGGGAAGTGCCTGCTCCGCACACAAACCGCAGCCTTCCGCTACACTGAAAGCCATCGGTGTCGACAAATCCCTGCTGGATTCCACCATGAGATTCAGCTTTTCCGTATTTACCACGGAAGAAGAGATTGACGTATGTCTCCAGGCATTGTACAATATAGTACCTATGTTACGCAGATACAGCCGTAGATAAAACGAGAAAGGAAAAGAACGTGTTTACATCATTTTTGATAAAATATGCCGAGATCGGCATTAAGGGAAAAAACCGTTATCTGTTCGAGGATGCTCTGGTACGCCAGATCAAATACGCACTGAAAAAATGTGAAGGAGAATTCCTGGTGCACAAGACGCAGGGACGTATCTTCGTGGATGCAGAGTCGGAATTCGACTATGATGAAGTGGTAGCGCACCTGCAGAGAGTCTTCGGCATTTCCGGGATCTGTCCGGTGGTGCACGTACAGGATGAGGGCTTCGAGAAGCTGTGTGAGACCGTGATTGATTACATTGCAAAGGTATATCCGGATTGCAATCAGACGTTCAAGGTGGCAGCGAGACGTGCCCGGAAAAATTACCCCAAGGATTCCATGACTATCAACATGGATATGGGAGAAGCTATCCTGAAGGTTTATCCCAATATGAAGGTGGATGTACATCATCCCGATATCATGCTGAACATTGAGATCCGTGAAGAAATCTATATCTATTCCGTGATCCTGCCCGGTCCCGGAGGAATGCCCGTAGGTACCGGCGGCAAGGGAATGCTGCTTCTCTCCGGAGGTATTGATTCTCCCGTGGCCGGTTATATGATCGCCAAGAGAGGCGTCAAGATCGATGCGGTATATTTCCATGCACCGCCTTACACCAGCGAGCGTGCGAAGCAGAAAGTAGTGGATCTGGCAAAGATCGTTGCCCGTTATACCGGACCGATCTACCTGCATGTGATCAACTTTACCGATATTCAGTTATATATTTACGAGAAATGTCCGCATGAGGAACTGACCATCATCATGCGCCGTTATATGATGCGGATCGCGGAACAGATCGCGAAAGAGACGGAATGTCTGGGCCTGATCACCGGTGAGAGCATCGGACAGGTGGCATCCCAGACTATGAATTCCCTGATCGCTACCAATGAAGTATGTGAACTACCGGTATACCGTCCTCTGATCGGATTTGACAAGCAGGAGATCGTAGAAGTATCCGAGAAGATCGGCACTTACGAGACTTCCATTCTGCCTTATGAAGATTGTTGTACCATCTTCGTGGCAAAACATCCCGTGACGAAGCCGAATGTAAAGGTGATCCGCAGACATGAACACAATCTGGATGAGAAGATCGACGAACTGGTGAAGACCGCATTAGAGACCAAAGAACTGATCATTGCGGAAGCATAAGTGCGAATGCAGAGTAACTATTCAGAACCGGGGAAACAGAGGTACTGAATAGTTACTTTTTTGGAATGGCATATAAAAAACACCTCAAGAGGATTGCGTCTCTCAAGGTGTTCTCTGTTTTACTATGTATTCGGACTTCCGAATCGGTAACTTATACCAGATAAGGCTTTAATACTTCCAGAACCTCATCAGCGCCATCCTCTGCATGGATGTTCAGGTCGATAGGCTTGGAAAGATCCAGACTGAAGATACCCATGATGGACTTTGCATCAATTACGTATCTGCCGGATACAAGATCGAAATCATAATCGAACTTAGTAATATCGTTTACGAAAGATTTTACCTTATCAATAGAATTTAAAGAAATCTGAACTGTCTTCATGTTGACTACCTCCTTAATGTGTGTCATACCTTCTGACTTCATATTAATGGCTGAACGACCAAAAGTCAAGACGAAAACAATACAAAAAAAGTGAGGAATCCTATGAAAAGTGTAGCATTACACAACCTTGGATGTAAGGTTAATTCCTATGAAATAGAAGTAATGCAACAAATGTTACAAGAAAAAGGTTATACTATTGTACCATTTGATGAAATCGCGGATATTTACATTGTAAATACCTGCACAGTTACCAATATTGCAGACCGGAAAAGCCGACAGATGCTTCATCGTGCGAAGCAGAAAAATCCGGCGGCACTGGTAGTGGCAGTGGGTTGCTATGTGCAGACCGGAAGGGAAGATGTGGAGCAGGATCCCTGCATTGATCTGGCGATCGGCAACAACCGCAAGAAGGATCTGGCCTCCATTCTGGAGGAATATTTACGGGATCTGGAACAGGAAGATGCGGTGGCGGAGAATGCAGAAAATGCCGGACATGGTGTGGACAAGACTATGCATGACACTACTGTCATAGATATTAACCATACCGCAGAATACGAAGAAATGACTCTGAAACAGACGGCGGAGCACACCCGTGCCTATATTAAAATTCAGGACGGATGCAATCAGTTCTGCTCTTACTGTGTCATCCCCTATGCCAGAGGCAGAGTCCGCAGCCGCAGGGCGGAAGATATCATCCGGGAGATCACCGGCATGGCGAAGAACGGTTACCGGGAGATTGTACTGACAGGTATCCATATCAGTTCCTACGGCATTGATTTCGACGAGGAAGCCTGGAAGCGGGGAGAAAGTGTCTCCGTATTAAAAGAAGACGAGGAGAGAAGAGACTATTCCGGCAGCAGCAAGCTGATCGATCTGCTGGAACGGATCCATGATATTGAAGGTATTGAGCGGATCCGCATCGGTTCCCTGGAACCCCGCATCATCACAGAGGAGACCGCAGCAAGAATGGCGGCACTGCCGAAGCTGTGTCCCCATTTTCATCTGTCCTTACAGAGCGGCTGTGATGCCACACTGCGCCGTATGAACCGTAAGTACACTTCCGAAGAATATGCGGAAAGCGTAGCACTGCTCCGCAAGGTGTTTGATCATCCTGCCATTACTACGGATGTCATCGTTGGATTCCCCGGGGAGACCGAGGAAGAGTTTACGCAGACAAAGGAATTTCTAGACAGGATTCAATTCTTCGAGATGCATATTTTCAAGTATTCCAAGCGGGCAGGTACCAGAGCGGCCGTGATGTCTCACCAGGTGCCGGATCCCGTGAAAACC
>ENA-ORRU01000697-ORRU01000697.1-human-gut-metagenome-genome-assembly--contig:-NODE-697-length-24080-cov-3.306015_pt1 | contig 24080 bp, 26 predicted proteins | sample MGYA00242184_ERZ509151 | MGnify/ENA primary metagenome ERZ509151 (study PRJEB26280, sample SAMEA2338667) | human gut metagenome | biome: human gut; feature: human-associated habitat; material: faeces... | reverse complement strand
GATGAATTCCGTTCCGTGAACAGCACCATGTCATTCATCTGCTGCGACGCTGAAGGAAGTCATGACATCGTGGCTATTCTTGAAAACAGATTGACGAAGACAATCAGGGAGCACTTCATGAACCGCTACACGAACCGGGAAAGAGCCGCGGTGAAATTACGGTGTCTACTGTTATGGGTATAGTATATTGCAAAAGCATTTTTTGACCGTTGATAAAGAAATCCGGTCTTGCATCATGAGCTATGTTTTCATATGAACATCTATTTTCGCATAAACTTCATAATTAAAACACATATACAATAGCGCTTTTTTGATTAAAAACAGATAAGAATTTTGAATATCAAAATAGCTTAAAAATTCTTTTTTCTAAAACGAGAATCTACCGTTTAAATTATAGCTTATTTATCCATAATTTTTTTGCTATCAATACTTTTTCTAAATGAATCTTAATAATGCATAACAACACTGTATTTATCATGATACTTTGAATAGTCAAAGTACCTTTGCGAAATTTTGAGGCAACTGCGCAAATATAAAATTGAGGAAACTCTAATCATAGAATTAGTTTAGTTTGACACTGAATATTAAATATAATATGATTCATTCATCGAATAGTTTGATATTCGAAATAATTTAAATTAAGTGAGGTGACACGCGTGAAGGTAATGGATGCACAAGAGATCATGGACATGATCCCAAATCGCTATCCGATCTGTTACATCGATTATGTCGATGAACTCGTTCCTGGTGAAGAGATCACGGCAACAAAAAACGTAACGATCAATGAATCCTTTTTCCGTGGACATTTTCCGAATAATCCAGTCATGCCTGGAGTTTTGATCATTGAAACGCTTGCTCAGGCAGCGTCGATTTTGATTTTGAAATCTCCTGAATTTGAAAACAAGACGGCCTATTTGGGTGCCATTCATCAGGCAAAATTCCGCAAGGTAGTTCGCCCTGGTGATGTCTTGAAGCTTCACATCGTGATGGAAAAGAAGAAGTCCAACATGGGCATCGTCAAGGCTACCGCGCTTGTTGATGGCAAGAAGGCCTGCACTGCAGAGCTGATGTTTGCCGTTTATGACAGGGATGAAAAGATTTAGTGGAAAGACCGCTTTTTATTTGTTATTATTTTGATAGTCAAAATATTTGGAAAGCAAAAAGATAGGCGGTATGAATTATGGATGAACGCAGTCAATATATCAATGATGCCCTAATTCGAATCTACAGTGATATCTTATGGATTGAAGAAAAAGAGCTGCGCAAAAGCAGGTTTAACGACTTGACAATCAAGGAAATGCATGCGATCAACGCCGTTTCGATGTATGATCACAAAACGGCGACAGAGGTTGCAAATGAGCTGCACCTGACTCCGGGAACTTTGACGTCGACGATTGACCGATTGGTTAAAAAGGGTTATGTTGAGCGAATTCGCGGATTGGACGACAGACGCGTGATCAGACTCGGACTGACCAAAAAGGGGCGAGTGATGTATCGTGCTCACGATGCATTTCACCATAAGATGGTTGAGGGGTTTTTGAAAGACATCAGTCCCGAAGAAATGAAAATCGTTGAAAAGGCGATTCGAAATCTTGAAGACTTTCTGAATGAAAATTCTTAGAACAGGGTGTTTAAGAAATGAAACGTTTGAAAATTGAGGCATTGGCAAAAAGTGTTCCCGAAATGCGGGTGTCAAATGACGATTTGGCAGAATTTATCGAAACGTCCGATGAATGGATCAGCCAAAGAACAGGAATTAAAACCAGACGGGTCAGTCTTTTCGACAACACGTCCGATCTTTGTGCCAAAGCGGCAAAAGAGCTGCTTTCAAAAACGTCAACGGATGCTTCGGAGATTGATTTGATTATTGTCGCAACGATGACTCCTGACAGTGCAACGCCTTCGACGGCTGCAATCGTTCAAGGCAAGATCGGCGCAAAAAATGCGGTTGCCTTCGATATCTCAGCTGCTTGTTCAGGTTTTGTATATGCGTTGGTTACGGCAGCGTCGATGCTTGATTCAAAGCATGCCAAAAAAGCTTTGGTAATTGGCGGAGAGGTGCTTTCAAAATCGCTTGACTGGAGCGATCGCACGACATGCGTCCTGTTCGGTGACGGAGCGGCCGGAGCATTGATCAATTGCGATTTTGACGGAGATTCTGCTTTGCTTGGCTACAGTTTGAAGAGCTTCGGCGAAGATAGCGATAAGCTTTCCTGTCAAAAGACGCTGCCGCTTGCAAAATTTCCGCCAGAATCGAACAAGAAAACGGCAACTCCGTTTGAAATGGACGGCAGAGCAGTTTATAATTTTACGACCAAAATCGTTCCGACGGTGATTAAAGCTGCCGTTGAAGACAGCGGACTCGGGTTGGATCAGATTGATCGTTTCGTCTTGCATCAGGCAAATGCGCGAATCATCAAAGTGATTGCAAAAAAACTGCACCAGCCGTTGGAAAAATTTCCTGAAAACATTTCGGAATACGGGAATACGTCAGGGGCCAGCATCCCCCTGCTTTTAAGCGAACTTTCCGAACAAAAAGAACTTGTTCGCGGTGAAACGATGCTTCTTTGCGGATTTGGCGGTGGCCTTTGTGCCGGAGCCTGCGTGATTCGCTACTGAATTTTAAATCAATTACACATTATTTTAAGGAGAAATTATCATGACAAAAGAAGAAGTTTTAGCAAAAGTACAAGAAATCGCAGCAGAACAATTGGACGTCGACAAAGAAGAAATCGTGCTGACGGCAAATATCAAGGATGATCTTGATGCTGACAGTCTCGATGTTTTTGAAATCATGAACGAACTTGAAGACAGTTTCGATATTCAGCTTGATGCCGATGAAGGCATTCAAACGATCGGTGATGTCGTTGACTATGTTCAAAAGCAATTGGAATCAAAGGATTAAGAGGTGTTTTTTTGACAAAAGTCGGACTTTTATTCAGCGGACAAGGCGCACAAGTTCCGGGAATGGGAAAAGATTTCTATGAGAAGATTCCGGTCTTTGCCGAAACGATCGACCAGGCTTCAGAAATTTGCGGCTTTGATCTGACGGAGTGCTTTGGAAGTTCTGAAATGCTTAAGCAGACGAAGTACGTTCAGCCAGCGCTTTGCGCATTTTCTTACGGGGTTTTTAAAGCTTTGAAAAATGCAGCACCGGATCTGAACGTCGTCGGCGGAATCGGACTTTCGCTTGGCGAATATCCGGCTTTGATTGCTTCTTCAATGCTTGATTTTGAAACCGGCATGAAACTCGTGTCGAAAAGAGCAGAGTTCATGCAGGAAGACTGCGATCGTCATCAAAGTTCAATGGCTGCAATTTTGAAACCTGACGTCGAGCTTGTTGAAAAAATCTGTGCCGAAATTTCGACGGACGAAAAGCCGGTTTCGATTGCCAACTATAATTCGCCAAAACAAGTCGTCATCGGAGGCGATGATGAAGCCGTAAAAAAAGCATCAGAGAAACTGTCTGAGGAAGGCAAAATGCGCGTAGTCGAGTTAAACGTCAACGGCGCGTTTCATACGCCTTTGTTCAGGACGTCTTCTCAAAGACTTGGCGAAGTCTTAAAAGACGTTTCGTTCAAGGATCCTGAATTTGTCATTGAAAGCAATACCGACAGGATTCCGTTCACGAAAGAAAATGCGGCCGAAATTTTGCAGCGACAAGTCATGTCGCCAACACATTTTGCTGCTTGCGTTGAAAAAATGATCAAAGATTGTGAAATTGAAACTTTTGTTGAAATCGGACCCGGCGAGACGCTGTCGAAATTCGTCAAGCAAATTGATCGAAACATTGGACGCGCCTCGGTTGAAACGCTTGAAAAAATGCAGAAATTTTCGCTTTAACGAGGAGGAAAAAGATGGATCTTAAAGGAAAAACGGTTTTTGTAACCGGATCTTCTCGAGGCATCGGTGCTGCTTGTGCGGAAGCATTTGCTAAAAAGGGTGCCAACGTGATCGTTAACGGGCGTCACGGCGTAAGTGACGAGTTGGTCAAAAAAATTGAAGCAAACGGCGTCGTCTGCAAAACGATCATTGGAGACATTTCCGTTGCAGAAGACGTCAAGAGGATGACGAAAGAGGCCTATGAGGCATTTGAAACGATCGATGTTCTGGTCAATAATGCCGGGATTACGAACGACAAGCTTTTAATCGGAATGAAAGACGAAGATTTCGATGCCGTTGTCAACGTCAATTTGCGCGGAACGTTTTTGATGACTCGTGCTTTTTTGAAGAAAATGTACAAAAAAAAGAGCGGAGCGATTATCAATCTTGCATCAGTCGTAGGATTGCACGGAAATATCGGTCAGGCAAATTATGCGGCAGCAAAAGCCGGCGTAGTCGGTTTGACCAAAACTTGCGCAAAAGAGGGGGCTTTGCGCAACATCAGATGCAATGCGATTGCACCGGGAATGATTGAAAGCGACATGACCAGTGTATTAAGCGATAAGGTTAAGGAACAAACATTGCGAGACATTCCGCTCGAACGTTTCGGCAAGGTTGAAGAAGTTGCTGAAACGGCGGTTTTCTTGGCCGAAAATGATTACATTACGGGCCAGGTCATTCCGGTCGATGGCGGAATGACGATTTAGGAGGGAGTTAATTCATGACAAGAGTTGTAGTTACCGGAATGGGAACAGTTAACCCTTTGGGAAACGATGTTGCCGAATTTAAGGAAAATCTGTTTGCGGGAAAGCTCGGAATTGCTCCTATTACGAAATTTGACGCATCCGAAACGGGAATTACGAATGCCGGTGAAGTCAAAAATTTTGATTCAACGTTAAGAATCGGCAAAAAGGCCGCCAAACGGATGGATCTTTATTCTCAATATGCGGTTGACACTGCGCTTCAAGCAATTGAGGATGCGGGCATAACGGAGGAAAATACTGCATCTGAAGATATGGGTGTTATTTTTGGATCGGGAATCGGGGGACTGACGACGATTCAGGAACAAGTCATCAAGATGCATGAAAAAGGTCCGAAACGAGTTTCGCCTCTTTTTGTTCCGACAGCGATCGCAAACATGGCTGCGGGAAATATTGCGCTTAGAGTTAAAGCAAAAAATATTTGTACGTCAATCGTGACTGCTTGTTCTTCCGGAACGAATTCGATTGGCGAAGCATATCGTCAGATTAAAGAAGGCAGAGCCAAGGTAATGCTGACCGGTGGCGCCGAAGCTTCGGTAAATGAAATCGGGATTGCCGGGTTTGCGGCATTGACGGCACTGTCCGATCAAGTCGACCCGACCAAGGCTTCAATTCCGTTTGACAAGGAACGCTCTGGATTTGTCATGGGCGAAGGCTCGGGCTGTCTTGTCTTGGAAGAATTAGAACACGCAAAAGCACGCGGTGCGAGAATTATTGCCGAAATGGTCGGTTATGGCAGGACTTGCGACGCATATCACATGACGGCGCCTGATCCGACCGGAGAAGGGGCTGCGCGCGCGATGAAGCAGGCAATCGATGAAGCCGGAATCAAGCCGGAAGACGTCGGATACGTCAATGCTCACGGGACGGCAACCAAAGCAAACGATGCCGGTGAAGCCAAGGCAATCAACCTGGTCTTTAAGGATTATCAGGTTCCCGTCAGCTCAACCAAATCAATGACGGGGCATCTGCTTGGTGCCGCTGGTGCAGTCGAAGCCTGTGCAACGATTCTTTCCTTGCAAAATGGCAAGTTACCTGTCAATATAGGAATGACGACTCAAGACGAAGAGTGTAAAGTTAACATTGTAACAAAGGATAAAGAATCAGCCCCTGATCTTGAGTATGCAATCAGCAACTCATTAGGCTTTGGCGGGCACAATGCCGTTGTGGCGTTCAGAAAATGGAGTGAATAATTTTGTTGGACTTTAATGATATTCAAAAATTAATGGATGAATTCAACGGTTCTGACATGCGTGAACTGGAAATCACCAGCGAGGGATTTCACATTCATTTAAGCAAGAATGAAGTTTCTTTCGAAAAACCTGCGATTGCCAAGGCAAGCAGCGAAAAGCCGGCAATCGAAGCTGTTGAGGACGTTTCCGTTTCGGAAAAAAGCAAAGCGTCTGAAAAAGATGACGTAAAAGCAATCAAGGCCCCGATGGTCGGGACGATTTATCTTAAACCAGAACCGGACAAAGATCCGTACGTGACTGAAGGAATGCGCGTTCACAAGGGTGACATCGTCTGCATCATCGAAGCAATGAAAATGATGACCGAAATCAAAAGCGACCTTGATGGAGTTATTTCTGAAGTTCTGGTTGAAAACGAAGATCTTGTCGAATTCGATCAGTCATTATTTAAAGTTACGGAGGGATAGGCATGGTTGTTTTAGATTCAACACAAATTCAAAAAATCATCCCTCATCGATATCCGATGCTTTTGATTGACCGCGTTGATGAGCTTGAACCTGGTAAAAAGGCGGTCGCAACGCGCAACGTGACGATTCATGAAGAAGTGTTCAACGGACATTTTCCTGACAATCCGGTCATGCCTGGCGTATTGATCGTTGAGGCGCTTGCTCAGACCGGAGCCGTTGCATTGCTTTCGATGCCTGAATTCAAGGGCAAGACGGCTTATTTTGGCGGCATTCGTCAGGCGAAATTCAGAAAGGTCGTCCGCCCCGGCGATACGCTGAGACTTGAGGTTACGCTGGATAAAATCAGAAACAACATAGGGACGGGCAAGGCTGAAGCAACGATTGACGGCAAAAAGTGCTGCAGCGCAGAGCTGACGTTTATGATCGGATAACAAGAGGTAGGTAAAGCGATGTTTTCAAAAGTTTTAGTAGCCAATCGCGGCGAAATTGCGGTTCGGATCATTCGCTCTTTAAAAGAGCTCGGGATAAAATCGGTGGCAATCTACTCAACCGTTGACCGTGAGAGCCTGCATGTTCAGCTGGCTGATGAGGCCGTTTGCGTCGGCTCGGCCAAACCGCAAGATTCTTATTTGAACATGAAGAATATTTTAGCGTCGGGACCGGGGCTCAGGCAATTCACCCCGGATTTGGTTTTCTTTCTGAAAACAGCCGTTTTGTCGAGATGTGTGAAAGCTGCGGAATTACTTTCATTGGCCCGAAATCAGAGACAATTTCACTGATGGGGAACAAGGCCAATGCCAGAATCCAGATGCAGCAAAGCGGCGTTCCCGTTATTCCGGGGAGCGAAGGCTTTATCGACAACGTTGAAGAAGCCAGAAAAATCGCCGAAAAAGTCGGATACCCGGTTTTGCTGAAAGCAGCGGCCGGTGGCGGCGGCAAAGGAATCAGAAGGGTCAATAATGAAGAAGAGCTTACGAATGCTTATGAAGAGGCAAGGCGTGAAGCTTTGAGCGCATTCGGCGATTCCAGGATGTATCTTGAAAAAATCATGGAAAACGTCAAGCATATCGAAGTCCAGGTCTTCAGAGACGAATTCGGTCATTCCGTGTATTTCCCGGAACGCGACTGTTCGATTCAGCGAAACAAACAAAAGATGATTGAAGAAAGTCCATGTTCTCTCGTTACGCCCGAGCAAAGAAAACAGCTTGGCGAGATTGCGGTTCGTGCGGTCGATGCGATCGACTACAGGAATACCGGAACGATCGAGTTTTTGATGGACAAGAATCACAGATTCTATTTTATGGAAATGAATACCAGAATTCAGGTTGAACATACCGTAACCGAAATGGTGACAGGCGTTGATCTTGTCAAGGCACAAGTCAGGGTTGCTTCGGGAGAACCGCTTCCGTTCAGGCAAGAGGACATCAAACTGTTGGGCAGCGCGATCGAATGCCGCATCAACGCTGAAGATCCTGCTAAAAATTTCATGCCGTCGATCGGCAGAATCAACTACTTGTACTTCCCGGTCGGAAACCTGGGGATGAGAATCGATTCCGACCTTTATGCCGGGACAGAAATTTCTCCTTACTATGATTCGATGATTGCCAAGGTGATTGCCCTTGGACATGATCGCCATGAAGCGGTTGAAAAAGTCAAACGCCTGTTGTCGGAAATGATTATTTCAGGCATTACGATCAACCGCGATTTTCATCTGGCAATCTTAGAGGACCCTGAATTTTTGAGCGGAAAGACAACGACCGATTATTTGGAACGCGTCTTTTTGCCAAAATGGAAGCGAAGTGAAAAGAATGCAACTGTTTAATGAACTCAAGACGTTGGGGCAAAGACACGTCAAGGCTGATAAAAAGGCAATGGCAAAGGTTCCTGACGGGATGTGGATCGAATGTCCCAAATGCGGACATCCGATCTACCACAAAGATTTTGACTGTTACAAAGAATGTCCGGAATGCAGCTACGGCTTTCGAATGCGGGCCAAAGAACGACTGTCATGGCTGGTTGACGAATTCGAGGAAACGGATGGCAACCTGCAAACGACAGACCCGTTGAATTTTCCTGATTATGACGAAAAGCTTGCCAAGGGAAAGAAGAATTCGGGGATAAATGAATCTGTTTTGAGCGGAATCGCAAAAATCAACAAGCAAAAATTTGCGCTCGGAATCATGGATCCTTACTTCGTAATGGGGTCGCTCGGGACCGTTGCCGGAGAGAAATTGACGCGTTTGTTTGAAACCGCGACTTCACAAAAACTTCCGGTGGTTGTTTTTACGGCCTCTGGCGGTGCCAGGATGCAAGAAGGAATTTTTTCTTTGATGCAAATGGCAAAAGTTTCCCAAGCAGTTAAAAAACACGGCGATTGCGGCCTGCTGTATGTCAGCGTGCTGACGGATCCGACAACGGGCGGCGTGACGGCAAGCTATGCGATGCAAGGCGATATTATTTTGGCTGAGCCGCATGCTTTGGTCGGTTTTGCGGGCAAGCGGGTAATTGAGCAAACGATGCACCAAAAGATTCCCGATGATCTTCAAAGCGCTGAAACGTTGCAAAAAAACGGCTTTGTTGATGCCATCGTCAAACGGCATGATGAAAAACAGCTGCTTGAAAAAATTCTGATGATGCACGAGAGAGCGGGTGAGTAATTGAAATTAAAAAAAGATAAAACGGCCGCTCAGATCGTTGCCTTGTCGAGGGCATCGGAAAAAATCACGACTCCGGAACTGATAAAGGGCTTGTTTGCAGATTTTATCGAATTTCACGGTGATCGCAATTATCAAGATGATCAGGCAATCGTAGCCGGCATCGGAACGTTCAAAAAAAAGCCGGTGACGATAATTGCGACCGATAAAGGCGTTTCTCCCAAGGAACGCATTGCTAAAAATTTCGGCTGCCCTTCTCCTGGCGGCTACAAAAAGGCGCTGCGTTTGGCAAAACAGGCAGAAAAATTTAATCGGCCGGTGATTGCATTTGTCAATACGTCTGGTGCATATCCGGGCAGGAGCGCAGAGGAACACGGACAAGGTGAAGCGATTGCACGCAATCTGCTGGAATTTTCAACCTTGAAAGTACCGTTTGTCACGGTTATCTTTGGCGAAGGCGGAAGCGGCGGAGCGTTGGCCCTTGCTTGCGGAGACGAAGTCTGGATGCTTGAAAACAGCATGTATTCCGTTTTGTCTCCAGAAGGCTTTGCCTCGATTCTTTGGAAAGACAGCAGGAGAAGCGACGAAGCCTGTGAAGTCATGCAGCTTACGCCCGCATCTTTGCTTAAAAATGACGTGATTGAAGGAATCATTCCTGAACACCACAGCCATCGTCAAACCATTGCCGAAATCGCAAAAGTATTGGATGAAAGACTGCAAAAACTTGAAAAATTAACGCCGGAACAGCTGCTCAGCAAGAGGCATTCGCGTTTCCGGAAATTTTAGAGAAAGAGATGAGTTAAAGTGGGAAATTTGTTGGAAGGCAAAAAAATTCTCGTGATGGGCGCTGCAAATCGTCGTTCGATTGCATGGGGCTGTGCTTCAGTCATGCAGGAGCAAGGCGCTCAATTAATTTACACGTACCAAAACGAACGTTTGAAAAAGAGTCTGCTCAAACTTGTTGGCGATGAAGAACGCTTGGTTGAATGCGACGTTTCAAGCGATGAAAGCATTCAGGCGGCTTTTTCAATCGTCAAGGAACGTTTCGGTACGATCGACGGCATTGTTCATGCGATTGCATTTGCCCCTAAACAGGAGCTTGAAGGCAACATTTTGAATTCCACTCGTGCGGGTTTCGCTCAAGCATTGGACGTTTCAAGCTATTCCTTTTTGGCCGTTGCAAAGTTTGCGGTTGAAAAGGAACTTCTTAATGAAAATGCAAGCCTTGCGACTTTGACGTACATGGGTTCGACTCGTGCCATCCCAAGCTACAATACGATGGGAATCGCAAAAGCTGCTCTTGAGGCTGAAATGCGTTATATGGCACGCGATCTCGGTGCGCAAGGAATCAGGGTCAATGCGATTTCGGCAGGAGCCGTCAAGACTTTGGCCGTTACGGGCATCAAAGACCATTCAAAACTGCTCGATATGTCGCAAGATCGCGCAGTTGACTGCGTTTCAGTGACAACGTCGCAAATAGGCGGGATGTGCGCATTTTTGATGAGCGATCTTTCGACAGGCGTCGTTGGAGACGTATTATACGTGGATAAGGGCGTTCATTTGATTTGATTATGTCTGGCCGGAAATCCCGTGACTTTAGTCATGGGATGGATAGACATAATGCGTTCTAATAATTACAGACAGCGAACAGCTTGGCAATTGCATCATGTACGAGTTGGCTGTCTATGACTGTATCGTCCCTATGGCAACCTGGGGACATAAAAGACATTGGTAATTAGACGACCGCTGCTTGATTACGGCTTCGACTGGTCAGGCAAGTTGTTTTCATCTATGTAAATTGTGGTCTGAAATCCGTTAGGGTTCATGGCTCACAAGCCGCTGACTTTGGTCGGTGGTGGTTGACAAAATGATTCAGATAATCAGAATTGCATGCGGAGCCGAGTTTTTCTTGGCTCTTTTTTGAACATCGAAAGGCAAAAGCCTTGTTAAAATCTGTTCAGATTAGTAAAATATAGATTGTGGTACCTTGAGATAAAACAAAAAGGCAGATTGAAGGACTCAAGTCAAAATTTTGAAAGAAGGGAGCGCGGGATACCGTGGTTCGCCACGCCTCGTATTGGGGCATCTCGCCCAGATATCAATGAATAATACTGAACAACAGGCACTGTTTATCATTTTTGGCGGAACGGGGGATTTGGCACAAAGGAAATTGTACCCATCTCTTTTTAATTTGTATAAGCGCGGCTATTTGAAAAATCACTTTGCCGTTATCGGAACGGCCCGCCGCCCTTGGACGGATGAACATTATCATGAAGTAATCAAAGAATCAATCGCAGATTTGTCAGATGATGAAGAAAAGGCCAATGATTTTGCAAGTCATTTCTATTATCAATCGCATAACGTAAATGATACGAATCATTATGTCACGCTTCGAGATCTGGCAGACAAGCTTGATGAAAAATACGGCTTATGTGGAAATCGTCTGTATTATCTGGCAATGTCGCCGCGCTTTTTCGGGACGATCTGCGAGCACTTGAAAACGCAGGAAATCATTACGAAGAACGGTTATAATCGAGTTGTTGTCGAAAAACCGTTTGGTCATGATTATGAAAGCGCCAAGACTTTGAACGACGAAATTGGTTCCGTTTTTCCTGAACGGGACGTTTTTCGAATCGATCACTATCTCGGCAAGGAAATGGTGCAGAATATTCTGGCGGTTCGTTTCGGAAACAGCATGTTCAATGCGATGTGGAACAATCGTTATATCAGCAATATTCAGATTACTTTGAGCGAAGCGCTCGGCGTTGAGGAACGTGCCGGGTATTATGAAACATCCGGCGCGTTGCGCGATATGGTTCAAAATCATATTTTGCAGATCGTGACGCTTTTGACGATGAATGCGCCCGTTTCTTATTCTGCAGAAGATATTTCGAGAGAAAAGATCAATGCGTTAAAATCCTTGAAAGTTTACAATGCTGATGAGGTCAAAAAAAATTTTGTCAGGGGACAATACGGCAATGTCGCTGGATTGAAGGCATACCGAGATGAAGATCAAGTTGCGTCTGATTCGATGACGGAAACGTTTGTTGCCGGCAAGCTTGCAGTTGAGAACATGGATTTTGCCGGTGTGCCGATTTATATCAGAACAGGCAAGCGCATGAAAGAAAAGGCAACCAGAATCGATGTCGTTTTCAAGCAGATGCCGGTGGTAGTTTTCAAAGACAGCTGTCTTAAAAGCGATGTTTTGACGATCAACGTCGATCCCGAACCAGGAATTTCGATTCAGCTGAATACCAAAAAGGTCGGACAAAACTTTGATACTGAATCGATTGACATCGGGTACAGTCTCAGCGATGAGCAAAAAGCGGAGATGCCTGAAGCCTATGAACGCTTGATTTTGAATGCCCTTCGCGGCGAAACGATGAATTTTGCCCGTTGGGACGAACTTTCATATTCATGGAAGTTTCTTGATTCGATCAGAAAAGCTTGGGACGATGAAGACCTTTCGGTTGACGCTTTTCCGAATTACGCGTGCAGGACGATGGGACCGAAAGCTTCCGACGAATTGCTTGAAAAAGACGGAAATCATTGGGAATTTTAACGGTTGTTGCCGTCAGCTGAAAATAGTTTATAAGAGACATCGGATTTTTCCGGTGTCTTTTTGATTATTAAAAAGACAATTCGGTTTAAAAATCCAGTACATACGTTTGTTTTTTTAAGCAGAATTAATGTATAATTAAAATAACGGACAGGGGGGATTTTATGGCTCGCAAAATCATTCATGTCGATATGGATTGTTTTTATGCCTCGATTGAAGTAAGAGACAATCAAAAATTGGCAGGCAAGCCGGTGGTGATTGCAAGAGACCCTAGACATTCAGGCGGCAAAGGGGTCGTTTCAACGGCTAATTATGTTGCAAGATCTTTTGGAGTTCATTCTGCCATGAATGCGAACGAGGCATTGAATCTTTGCCCGGATGCCGTTTTCGTGCCGCCTGACTTTAAGAAATATCGCCGGGTTTCAAAAGAGATTCATGAAATTTTCCATGAATATACTGATAAGATTGAGCCGATTGCATTTGATGAAGCGTATCTTGACGTGACGGAGTGCAAGCTTGGCTTGAAATCGGCAACGATAATCGCGCACCGGATCCAGCAAGAAATTTTTGAAAAGACCGGCCTGACCTGTTCGACCGGAATATCTTATAATAAATTTTTGGCCAAGCTTGCTTCCGATTATGCCAAGCCGGTCGGGATGACGCTTGTCAGAGAAGATGAGGCACTGGATTTTTTATTGCCGTTAAAAATTGAAAAATTCAGAGGCGTTGGCAGAAAAACCGTGATCAAAATGCATGAGTTGGGAGTTTATAACGGTTATGACCTTTACGGGCTTTCAGAACTGGATCTGATTCACTATTTCGGTAAAATGGGACATTTTTTCTATGAGCAGGTCAGAGGAATTGACGACAGAGAGGTTGAATGGCAAAGAGAACGCAAATCCTTTGGAGTTGAACGGACTTTTAACATGCCGCTTGTTTCAAATGAAGAAATAGATGAGCAGCTCAAATGGACGGCGCAAAAATTGGCAGATGATCTGACACGGGCGCAAAAACATGGCAAAACATTGGTAGTCAAGGTTCGAAACTCTGAATTTGAAACAAAAACCAAGCGGCTGACTTTGGCTGATTACTTTCAAAACGATGCGACGACGATTGCGTATTACGGACGCCAATTGCTTGACGAACTTTATTCTGAAGGCGAGTCAATTCGTTTGATGGGGCTTTCGATGACGTCAATCGATTCAATCGAGTATGAAAACATCGCTTTGGATTTGTTTGGCCGAAACGACGTGCATAATGACTAAAAGACATGTTATACTGAATAGTTGGCAACAGAATGCGAGGAACGTAATCATGACAATCGAAGAAAAAATTATCAATAAAATTAAAGAATTCGACAGAATAATCATTCATCGGCATCAAAATGCAGATCCTGATGCCTTGGGATCTCAAGGCGGATTGGCTGAAGTCATCAAAGCGGCTTTTCCCAAAAAATCGGTCAAAGTCGTTGGTAAAGACGTCAAAGGACTAAAGTGGATCCTGACCGAAGACGAAGTTTCGGACGAGGAGTACGCGGATGCGCTGGTAATCGTGACCGATACCGCAAATACTCCGCGGATTGACGATGAAAGATACGATAAAGGAAAATGCCTGATCAAGATTGATCATCATCCAAATGATGATGCATACGGAGATATTCTTTTGGTCAGACCCGAGGCATCCAGCTGCTCCGAAATTATCGTTGATCTCGTCAATGCTTCTGACGGCGAACTCAGCTTGACGAAAGAAGCCGCAAGGAGACTTTATGCGGGCATTATCGGCGATACGGGCAGGTTCATGTATGATTGTACTACGCCGCACACGATGCGAGTTACGGCTCAATTGTTGGAACAAGGAATCGATGCTGCGCTGGTGAACCGCAAAATGGATGAAATCAACGAAGCTGAAGCAAAACTTTCAGCTTATGTCTACCAAAACCTTCAAATTACGAAACATCACGCCGCATACGTCATCATTAAAAATGCGGTTTTAGCAGAATTGGGTGCAGAGGACAGCGGAACTGCGCACGTTGTTTCGCTTCCTGGGAGAATTGAAGGAATTGCCTGCTGGACGATTTTTGTCGAGCAGGAAGACGGAACGTATCGATTGCGAATTCGTTCCAAAAAACCCGTAATCAATGAACTGGCCAAAGAATACGGCGGCGGCGGCCATCCGTTGGCAAGCGGGGCCAGGTTGGAAGATGCAGGCAGAATTTTGGAATTTGTTGAAAAGCTTGATGACGTGGCCGCAAAATACACGGAGGAAAAATAATGACACAAACATTTGCGCAATTTGGGTTTAAGCCGTTTATCGATGCGGCTTTGAAGGAAATCGGCTTTAAAGAACCGACAGAAGTTCAGGCACGCCTGATTCCTTTGATTTTAAAAAGGCGAAGCGTTGTCGGACAGTCTCAAACGGGAAGCGGCAAGACGCATACTTTTCTGTTGCCGATTTTTCAAACGATTGATCCGGAACTGACGGAAGTTCAAGCAGTCATTACGACTCCTAGCCGTGAATTGGCGTATCAAATTTATGATGCTGCCAAGCAGATTGCAAAACACAGCGAAAAAGAGATACTGGTTCACAACTATGTTGGCGGAACGGATAAACAGCGCCAGATCGAAAAACTTGAACACAGGCAGCCGCAAATCGTCATCGGAACTCCTGGACGCGTGCTTGATTTGATGAAATCACAAGCGCTTGACGTTCATAATGCCTCCGTTTTGGTGGTTGACGAGGCTGACATGACGCTTGATCTTGGCTTTTTGAAGGAAACGGACGCAATAGCTTCTGCGATGCCAAAAGAGTTGCAGATGATGGTCTTTTCAGCAACGATTCCTGATAAGCTCAAGCCGTTTTTGAGAAAGTACATGACGGATCCGATAGTTGAAGTCGTTGAGAATAAAAACGTCATCAGTCCGACAATTGACAATTGGCTGATTTCAACCAAGGGGCGCGACAGAAATCAGTTGATCTATCAGCTTTTGACGATGGGTCAGCCTTATTTGGCGCTGGTCTTTGCGAATACCAAGGAACGCGTGGATGACTTGACGAGATATTTGCGTTCGCAAGGATTGCGAGTTGCAAAGATTCATGGCGGAATTCCGCCAAGAGAACGCAAAAGAACCATGCGCGAAATTCAAAATATGGAATATCAATTCGTAGTGGCAACGGATTTGGCGGCTCGCGGAATCGACATTGAAGGAGTTTCTCAAGTCATCAATGACGATATTCCGGAAGATCTTGAATTCTTTATTCATCGCGTCGGCCGAACGGGGCGCAACGGCATGGAAGGAACGGCGATTACGCTGTATGCTCCAAGTGAAGACAAGATGATCGCCGAATTGGAAAATCTTGGCATTTCTTTTGAAGAAAAGAAACTTTCAAACGGAGAACTCGTCGCTTCTTATGATCGCAATCGTCGTTTCAAGCGCAGAACAAGGAGCAATAAGCTTGATCCGAAAATTGTCGGAATGGTTAAAAAAGAAAAGAAGAAACGCAAGCCTGGCTATAAAAACAAGATTAAACGCGCAATCAAGCGTGATGAGCAGCAAAAGCGCAAAATTGCGCGCAGACAGGAAATGCGCAATGCCAGAAAGGGAAACAGGTAGTTTTAAGCGTTACTTGACATTTTGGCGAATATTTTCTATACTTTGAAAAGTAATCGGGATATGTCTGAATGCATTTCACGTCTAAGAGAGGGCTTGGGAGGTGTGAAAGTCCGTCTGAATCATTTGGATGCTCCCCGATGATGAATTACGAATAAAACGTGCTCACGTTAATTGAGCAATTAAGAGGTAAACGATGAAGCATCGTTGCAATCGGGGTGGTACCGCGCAGACAGCGTCCCCGTTGGCAACGGTGCTTTTTGCTTTCAGAAAGGATTTTTTAACGATGAAGGAATTATCTAGCGCACAAGTGCGTCAAATGTATCTGGATTTCTTTAAGGGCAAGGGTCATGATGTGATGAAAAGTGCCCCGCTCGTACCGCATGACGATCCGACGCTTCTTTGGATCAATTCAGGCGTTGCGACAATGAAAAAGTATTTTGACGGAACGGTCGTACCAAAGAACCATCGCATCACGAGCTCGCAAAAATCAATCAGAACGAACGATATTGAAAACGTCGGGCATACTGCCCGCCACCATACGCTGTTTGAAATGCTCGGAAACTTTTCCGTTGGTGACTATTTCAAAAAAGAAGCCATTACCTGGGCATGGGAACTTTTGACAAGCGAAGAATGGTTTGCCATGGATCCTGAAAAACTCTATGTGACGGTTTATCCAAAGGACGACGCTGCTCGTGAATGCTGGAAAGAAGTCGGCGTCGAAGACAGTCATATTTATGAAGCAGAAGACAACTTCTGGGATATCGGCGAAGGCCCATCCGGTCCTGATTCTGAAATTTTCTATGATCGCGGTCAGGAAATGAACAACGTTTCAGAAGATGATCCTGAAAATTATCCTGGCGGAGAAAATGAACGCTACCTTGAGATTTGGAACATCGTGTTCTCTGAATTTAACCATAAACCGGACGGAACCTATGAACCGCTTCCGCATAAAAACATTGATACGGGCATGGGGCTTGAACGTGTCGTTTCCGTCTTCCAACATGCCAAAACAAACTTTGAAACGGATTTGTTCATGCCAATTATCGATGAGACGGCCAAAATGGCAAAAGGAGACGTTCATTACGGCGACGATGCCGAAAAGGACATTTCGTTCAAGGTTATTGCAGACCATGCGCGTGCCGTGACGTTTGCAATCGGTGATGGCGCGCTTCCTTCAAACGAAGGACGCGGCTACGTCATTCGTCGTCTGATTCGTCGTGCCGTCATGCACGGCCAAAAGCTTGGCGTTGAAGGAGCATTCCTCTACAAACTTGTTCCGATCGTCGGCAAAATCATGGAATCCGCATATCCTGAAGTTTTGGAGCAGTCCGAATATATCCAAAAAGTCATCCGTAACGAAGAAGATCGCTTCAATGAAACGCTCAAAGACGGTGTCGGTCTGCTTGCAGACCTTATTTCTGAAACAAAGGCAAAGGGCGAAACGAAACTTGCCGGAGCGGGCGTTTTCAAACTCTATGATACTTATGGATTCCCGTTGGAATTGACAAAAGAAATTGCAGCCGATCAAGGTCTTGATGTCGATAAAGCAGGCTTTGACGAAGAAATGCAAAAACAAAAGGAGCGTGCAAGATCTGCCCGCGGCAATGCCAAGTCGATGGGCGTTCAAAACGGATTGCTGACCGACATTAAAACGCCAAGCGAATACGTTGGTTACGAAAAACTTGCCGCAGACGGAATCTTGAAAGATATTATCGTTGACAACAAGCTTGTTGACGTCGTTTCTGAGGGCGAAGCACAAGTCATCTTTGACAAGACGCCGTTTTATGCCGAAATGGGCGGACAGGTTGCCGATAAAGGCATCATCAAAAATGAAGACGGAAAAGTCGTGGCTGAAGTCAAGGACGTTCAGCATGCGCCTAATGGTCAAAACATGCACACGCTCAGGGTTTTGGCAGAAATGAAGAAGGATGCGAAATATCGTCTGGAAGTAAACGTTGAATTCCATGACAAGGTCAAGAAGAATCATACGGCAACTCATTTGCTTGATCAGGCTTTGAGGGACGTTTTGGGCGAACACACGCATCAGGCCGGATCGCTTGTTGAGCCAAACTATTTGCGTTTCGATTTCACCAAGATGGGTGCAACGACTCCTGAAGAACTTGAAAAAGTTGAAAAAATCGTTAACGAAAAAATTTGGGCAAACATGCCTGTCGAAACGGTCGTGACGGATATCGAATCGGCCAAAAAGCTTGGCGCGATTGCACTCTTTACCGAAAAGTACGGGGACACCGTGCGCGTTGTCAAAGCAGGCAATTATTCAATGGAATTTTGCGGAGGCAATCACGTTGAAAATACGAACGAAATCGGTTTGTTCAAGATTGTTTCCGAATCAGGAGTTGGCGCTGGCGTTCGCCGAATCGAAGCCGTGACGTCAAAAGAAGCATTTGAGTATTTGGAACATCGCAACGTTCTTCTGAAAGAAACCGCAGCTGAAATGAAAGTTGCGCAAATCAAGGAAGTTCCGCACAAAGTTCAAGGATTGCAGGAGCAAATCAAAGAGCTTGAAAATAAGGTGTCTGCACTTGAAGACAAGTTTGCAAGTCAACAGGCAAAAGACGTCTTCAAGAACGTTCAAACGGTTGCCGGCAAGACTCTGATTGCTGCTGCGGTTAAAGTTTCCGGCATGAACCAGTTGCGTTCTTTGGCAGATCAGTGGAAAGAAAAGAGTCTTTCAGACGTTCTTGTCTTAGGTTCTGCATCCGGGGACAAGGTCAGCCTGATCGTTGCTGCTTCTGATGATGCCATCAAGTCCGGAATCAAGGCCGGTGATTTGATCAAGGCGATTGCTCCGCTTGTCGGCGGCGGTGGCGGCGGTCGTCCGAACCTCGCACAGGCCGGTGGCAAGAAGCCTGAAGGATTGCCTGAAGCGTTGAAGGCAGCAGAAAAGTGGCTTGCTGAAAAATAGTCATTTAAAGGGACAGGGTCAAACCTGGCCCTTTTTTGTGATATTTATGGAAGTGTTTTCCAAAATTCTGATTACGATTCGTTTACAATAAGATTTATTGATTGTGACATTCTGAATTGTTTAGTAAAATATAATTGATGAATAGATCCGCGGAGGTGTTAAAGATGAGTTCGTTGGATAAGACAATGTACTTCAATTTTGAAGATAATAATCAAAAAGATGTTCGTGAGACGCTTGGAACCGTCTATGATGCTTTAGAAAAAAAGGGATACGACCCGATCAATCAGATCGTCGGCTATCTTCTTTCGGGTGATCCGGCCTATATTCCGCGGCTCAATGATGCCCGAAATCTAATCAGAAGACATGAGCGTGATGAGATTATTGAAGAATTGGTACGTTCATATCTTGATAAGGAGGAGAAATAGTGGCGCGACTAATGGGACTTGACGTTGGTTCGAGGACGGTCGGCATAGCCGTCAGCGATGAGCTTGGTTGGACTGCGCAAGGTGTTGAGATCATCAAAATCAACGAGGAAGAAGCAATTTTTGGGATTGAGCGAGTCAAAGAACTTGTTGAAAAATATGATGTTTGCGGTTTTGTTTTGGGACTTCCGAAAAACATGAACAATACGCTCGGTCCGCGGGCAGAGGCTTCAAAGGCATACGGAGAGCTTTTGATTGAAACGTTCGGCTTGCCGATTGATTTTCAAGATGAGCGATTGACGACCGTCGAAGCCGAAAGGATGCTGGTTGAGCAAGCTGATGCTTCAAGAAAAAAACGCAAGAAAGTTATCGATAAGCTGGCAGCAAGTCTTATTTTGCAAAATTATTTGGATGCTTCCGGAAAACTTTTGGCAGAAATTAAGAAATGAGGTAACGTGCATGAGCGCATATGAAGAACAATATATTACTGTATCAGATGACAACGGCAATGAAACGCTTTACGAAGTTTTGTTCACGTTTGATTCTGAGGATTACGGCAAGTCATACATTTTGTTGATTCCTGCCGGTTCGGAACCGGGAGATCAGGTTGACGTTCTTGCCTATTCCTTTGATTCCGAAGCAGAAGGCGAAGATGTTGATTTGAATGAAATCGAAAGCGATGAAGAATGGGACATGGTCGAAGGTGTTTTGGACACGTTTTTGAATGACGAGAACATGCAATAAAAATTTGAGCGAGGGTCAATGTTGGCACTCGCTTTTTTTACGGGCATTGAATTTCGCATTCGCACAGTGGTTGTGATAAAATTAAAAGTGGTATAGCCTGAAAGGCTTTGTGATAATATTTTATGAGGTGAAATCGATGTCTGATATGAAGAGACGGTTCAAGCTTAAGCTTGGCGGAAACGAATATACGATTATCGGAAACACGACCCCAAAAAAGATGGATGCGGTTTCCAGACTGCTTAATGAGCAATTGGCAGAGATTTCCAAACAGATGCCGTCATTATCAACTGAAAAAGCGGCAATACTTTTGGCAATCAACGCAATGTCAGATTGTCTTGAAAAGCAGGAAGAACTTGATAGATTAAGGGAAGAGAAAGGAAGCAAATGAGCGTTTCGCTGATTATTGTTTTATTGCTGATAATCGCATATCGTGCAGGAGCCAGGAGGGGATTGGTTCAAACAATCGTGAATGTCGTCGGTTACGTTGCGGTCGCCTTTGCCGCCGGCTATTTAGCACATGAGTACGGACCTTGTTTTGCAGAAAAAATGCCTCAGATTGCTAATGAAGGAAACGGTTTTTTAGCAGTTGCCGGGATTAATCTCAACAGTTCATTTTATCAGATTATGCTGTTTTGGATCTTTACAATCGGTTTAGGAATCGTTTTTCGTATGATTTCTGGTTCAATCGGAATTTTTGCGAAAATACCGGTCGTTTCATCGGTTAATCGGGTTTTGGGCGGATTGGCATCATTTTTAATGATGTATGCCGTCATCTTTTTTGCATTGCTTTTTGCTGCTTCTTGGCCAAATGCAAGGGTGAGAAATTCAATCGATGACTCAACGATCGCAAGGTTTATTTTGAACAAGACGCCCGGTCTGTCCGAAAAAATAATTTCCGATTGGCTTCCGATAAAAGACGTCTGATTTATGAAAGGAGTTTGCCGTGAACGAAAAGGGTTTAAAAACGCTTGAATACGATAAGGTCAAGAATATGCTATTGGCGTATGCAACGACCGAAATGGGGAAAAACATGGTTTTTGAGTTGGCTCCGTCATCTGATTGCGAATGGATCGAACAAGCGTTGGATGAAACAAAGGATGGGGCTGACATATTGAGACTCAAGGGCGGAATTCCGATTCCGAAACTTGAATCCGTAAAAAAACATTTAAAAAGACTTGACATCGGTGCTTCGCTCAGCGCCAAAGAACTTGCGGAAACAGGACGCGTTTTGCGCGTTACGAATGAAACGAAGCGGTTCTTTCGCGATCTTGAAGCGGATGAAATCGAACTGAATCATCTTTATGACGAAGCAGACATGTTGGAGACGCTTCCTGACGTATCAAGACGTTTGTTGATGTCGATTGAAAATGACGGGCACGTAACTGATGAGGCTTCGTCTCTTTTGGCAAGTCTGAGACGTCAGATTACGACAACGGAAGGAGAAATCAGAAATCGGCTTGGTAATTTCGTACGGGGCAAGTCTTCAAAATATTTGAGCGACTCGCTGGTCACGATCAGAAACGAACGCTACGTAATTCCCGTTAAAGCAGAATATAAGAATGCTTTTGGCGGAATCGTTCATGATCAAAGTTCTTCCGGGCAGACGTTGTTCATCGAACCGAAAGAAATCGTTGAGCTGAATAATCGTTTGCGTCAACAGCAGATTGCTGAAAAAGAAGAAATCAAGCGGATTCTTGAAGAATTATCCGAATTGATTGCTCCTTATACTGAAGAAATTGAAAACAACGCCAAAATTTTGGGCAAATTTGATTTTATAAATGCCAAGGCCAAACTTGCGCATGATCTGAAAGCAACTCAGCCGTTGATTTCAAGAGAAAATGACGTCTATCTGCGACAAGTATGGCATCCTTTGCTTGATTCAAAAAAGGCCGTTCGAAACGATGTTGCAATCGGCAAAGATTACCAGGCAATCGTGATTACCGGGCCAAATACCGGCGGCAAGACGATTACGCTCAAAACGCTCGGATTGGTCAGCATGATGGGACAGTCCGGCTTGTTTATCCCTGCGTTTGAAAATAGTCGAATTGGCGTATTCGATGATATTTTTGCGGATATCGGCGATGAGCAATCGATTGAGCAGAGCTTGTCGACGTTTTCGTCACATATGACGAATACCGTCGAAATTTTGAAAAGAATTGATGAACGTTCACTGGTTTTGTTTGATGAGCTTGGAGCCGGGACAGATCCTCAAGAGGGTGCGGCCTTGGCAATCGCGATTTTGGATGCGGTCGGTGCCAAAGGCAGCTATGTTGTTGCAACGACTCATTATCCGGAACTTAAGGCCTACGGTTATGAGCGCCCGCAAACGATCAATGCTTCAATGGAGTTTGATGCTGAAACGCTCAAGCCAACGTATCATCTGCTGATCGGCATTCCGGGACGAAGCAATGCTTTTGACATTTCCAAACGACTTGGACTTGATGATGCAATTGTTGAGGCAGCAAGGCAGCTGACGGATCAGGACAGTCAGGATTTGAACGAAATGATTGCCGATCTTGTTCAGAAACGTCATGAAGCAGAAGAGGAGAAGGCAAGATTTAAAAAGTATCTTGATGAATCAGAAAAGCTTCATGCTGATTTGGAAAAAGGCTACGGAACCTATGTTCGTGAACGTGACAATATGATTGAGACCGCTAAAAGGAAAGCTAACGAAATCATCGAGAATGCTCAAAAGAAATCAGAAGAAATAATTTCTGAACTTCACAAGATGAAACAAAGCGGGGCATCTTCAATCAAAGAAAATGAGCTGATTGATGCAAGATCGCGTTTGAATGACCTTGAGCAGCCGATAATGCTCAAAAAGAACAAAGTGCTGCAGCGTGCCAAGAAACAGCAGGAATTTCATGAAAATGACGACGTGCTCGTCAAAACGTACGGTCAACGTGGCGTGTTGACGAAACGCCTCGGGAAACACGAATGGGAAGTTCAGCTTGGCATTTTAAAAATGAAAATCGATGAAGACGATCTTGAGAAGATAAAGGTTGAAGAAAATAACAGGCGTGGAGCCGGAACCGTTCTTAAGTCGTCCGGGTCAAGTCACGTTTCACCGCAGCTCGACCTCAGGGGACAGCGATACGAAGAAGCGATGGTCAACGTTGACCGTTACATGGATGCTGCAATTCTTGCAGGCTATCCATCGGTTACGATCGTTCATGGCAAAGGGACTGGTGCTTTGCGCCAAGGAATCATCAAATATCTGCAGCAGCATCGTACCGTCAAGCATTTTGAATTCGCTTCTCCAAGCAACGGCGGAAACGGTGCAACCGTTGTTTATTTTAAGTAAGCAAAAACTTCGCACCTTTTTTGGCGCTGTGTTACAATGGACTCATGAATTAGGATTCACCAAATTTGAGAGGAGAAACGAATAATGATTGAAAATTTGACGAATGACAATTTTGCGGAAAAAACGGCTCAAGGATTGACTTTTACTGATTTTTGGGCAACATGGTGCGGACCTTGCCGGATGGAGAATCCCAATATGGTGAAACTGTACGATGATTTTAAGGACAAAGGCCTTGCTGTGATTAGTGTATCGCTTGACGAACGTAAAGCCGCCTGGACGCAAGCGATCCAAAAGGACGGTATGCCGTGGGTACACGTGTCCGACTTAAAAGGCTGGAAAAGCGAAGTGGTGAAGTTGTACAATGTAGATTCCGTACCGTGTATTCTGGTACTTGATGAGAATAACCGGATTCTGGCCAAGAACATCCGGGCGGAAAAATTGCGGGCCTTTGTGGAAGAGCGGCTGGGAAAATAGGTTTGGGTCGTTATATATTACGATGGAGTTCATACCTGTTTTTTATTATAAGCCGGTTTCGATAGGAAAATCTGTAGGAATTATTT
>ENA-ORRU01000691-ORRU01000691.1-human-gut-metagenome-genome-assembly--contig:-NODE-691-length-24203-cov-8.525385_pt1 | contig 24203 bp, 20 predicted proteins | sample MGYA00242184_ERZ509151 | MGnify/ENA primary metagenome ERZ509151 (study PRJEB26280, sample SAMEA2338667) | human gut metagenome | biome: human gut; feature: human-associated habitat; material: faeces... | reverse complement strand
GATGCTGGGAACACATAAATCAAAGAAATCTTCAAAAGATCGCAGCTTAAAGAAAGTGAACAGATTTGTATAGTGATGAACAAAAAAAGAGGTGCATCGTGCATTACGACACACCTCCCACTTTTTATGTAGAATATATGATCTATCAAACACATAGTATATATACCTAAAACAACAAATACTATAAATATGTATCCGAAAATAAACACCACCTTGCCAGTTGCTTAATCAGAAAAAAGCCACTCCTCAATGACTAAAAGGCAACCGGATTGATGATCCGTTTATTGCTACAGCCTTTATTTTTTATGTCGGCTAGCTCTTTTCTTCCGGATATCTGCTTTCATCTTCGCTGCACCCGAACCATGTTGTCCACGAATATACGTCGCTTTTTTCGCTTTCGTTTTCACCTTTTCCTCTTCTTTGGGCTTATCTTTCTTACCTTTAAAAACGATACCACCCATGATTGCTTCTTCTATACTCATATAATCATTTATTAGTATTCAACATTTCCGATGGCAAAGATAACCCTTTTCTACGGATTTATTTATCTTTGCAAAGTTAACAATCGTAACCACCAATGGCAACAACAATTCTTTCTGCAGAAAAGGACCCGATGGGAGCCGCTATTTCTGACTATTTCAACCATCATAGAGCTGATCGTTTGCGGGTATTTTCTTCTCAATTCGAAGAAGATGAAATTCCCGTCAAAGAACTGTTTCGTAGTATACAGTCTATGCCTATACTAGAGCGTACCGCCCTGCAAATGGCTACTGGACGGATTTTGGATGTAGGTGCCGGAAGTGGTTGCCATGCGCTGGCACTTCAGGAAATGGGAAAAGACGTATGCGCCATTGATATTTCTCCCTTATCTGTCGAAGTAATGAAACAACGCGGAGTGAACGATCCCCGCCTCATCAACCTTTTTGATGAAACATTTTCCGAAACATTCGATACAATCCTAATGCTCATGAATGGTTCCGGAATCATCGGACGGCTGAATAATATGCCCGAATTTTTCCAACGGATGAAACGTATTCTCCACCCCGGTGGATGCATATTTATGGATTCCAGTGATTTGCGTTATCTTTTTGAAGAGGAAGACGGTAGCATAGTCATCGATCTGGCCGGAGATTACTACGGAGAGATCGACTTCCAAATGCAATATAAAGATGTAAAAGGAGACACATTCGACTGGTTATATGTAGATTTCCAGACTCTTAGCTTATATGCTTCCGAATGTGGTTTTAAGGCAGAATTGATAAAAGAAGGAAAGCATTACGATTACCTGGTCAAACTTAGCATTGCTTGAAAATGCATCTTCATATAGTGACGGTATACACTCCGGATAGCGTCACTATATAACCAAAATAGTAACGCCATCACATCAGGATAGCGTTACTATTTTTATATACTCATATATGTTCCGTTGGAAACATCTGATGAAGGCTCTCTTTTATTTCAGCATTTCATTAATTGCCTGCACAAGAGAAGCAAACTCTTCCTCATTATATAAACGAGTTAGCTTTACAATTTTCCCTTCCTTATCAATCAACACGTTTCTCGTTATTCCAGATTCACGTAATGCATACTTCGCAAAGATATCAGCTCCCGGATCCAGTCCTAACGGATAAGTGACTCCGGTAGATTTTGCAAAAGCCAGTACTTTGTCAAGCGGTTCGTCACGGTCAATGCCAATCAGAGCAAAGTCTGCATTATTTTTATGCTTCAACCAAATATCCTTCTCGATAAACGGCATTTCTTTACGGCAAACCCCACACCAGCTTGCAGTGAACTGCAACATGACAACTTTACCACGAAGGGAAGATAAACTCACTTGCTTCCCATCTGTCAAGGTAATTGTGAAATCCGGAGCCATCTCTCCTACCCGAACAATATATCCTGTACTATCTGCCTGAACTGATTTTGCATCCGCAGTTACTTCTACACTATCTGTTGCAACTTCAACATTCGCCGTTCCTTTCTTCTGTCCGGAACAAGCCCATATACCTATGGCTAAAAGCGCCACACTACATACATTCATAATTTTCATTTTCATCTAATCATTGGTAACTTTGCAAATATAAAAAAAGTATGCGATGTATTTGCATTTTTAAAAGAAATTCATACCTTTGCACCCGCAAAAGAAAAACGCCTCTTTAGCTCAGTTGGCCAGAGCACGTGATTTGTAATCTCGGGGTCGTTGGTTCGAATCCGACAAGAGGCTCTCCAGAATGAATGCTGTTTATCACATCAGATAAGCAGCATTTTTTATTAATATCTTCTTTAAGATTTTTGCTTACGAAATACTACCATACCCACAGCCAACAAAATCAAAAGAATTCCAATAGCACTATTCAGGGTAAACAGTTCTTTAAAAACAAAGACACCGATCACAACGGCTGTCAGTGGTTCCATCGCACCTAAAATAGAAGTCAGTGTAGGTCCCGCATACTTAATTGCCCGTACCAAAGTTATATTGGAAATAGCCGTAGCCGGCAATGCAAGTCCTAAAATAATCAGCCATATATAACCGTCTGTCACCAGATGAAGCCCGGAAGTTGCCATAGCTCCTATCAGATAGAAAACAGCTCCCATCCCCATAACATAACATGTCAGTACAGTGGAATTGATTTGAGCGGCTCGTGTTGTTCGAACCCCAATGATGTATCCTCCGTAAGAAAAGACAGAAATACAAGCCGCCACCAATCCTACTATTGTATCACCACTTTTCGCCTCCAACTCTCCCGATGACAGTAAAGCAGCACCAAACAAAGACATTAAAACAGCAAGCATCACCAAAAGAGATTTCTTTTCATGAAAGAAAAACATCATTGCCAATGATACAGCCAACGGATACATAAAATGAATAGTCGATGCTACCCCCGTGGCTATATTCTGATAGGCAATGAGCAAACTGAATGAGGTGGTTGCCCGCAACAAACTTAATAAAAAAACGACTAACAAATCTTTCTTTGCCAGCCGGAAATTACATCCCGAACACCATCCAAACAGTGTCAATACAATAGCAGCCACTCCCCAACGATAAGAAAGCACCTCGAAAGCCGAAAAACCAGCTAACAACAGAGTTATAGAAAAAAACGGAGCCAGCCCAAAAGTGGAGGAGGATACCGCCGCATAAAGTATACCTTTAATACGATTCATCGATATATTCAACTAATTCCAGATATTCACAATGCAAAGATTATAAATATTTCTTTAATGCCACCATTAATTTCATTTTTTCAATCGGCTTAACCAGATATTCATTACAGCCGACCTTTATTGCAGCAATCCGGTCAGAATCGAAAGCATGGGCGGTAAGTGCGACGATAGGTAAGCTAGCATTAAACTTACGTATTTCAGCTGTAACCTTCAATCCATCCAGTACAGGCATTTTCATATCCATCAACAACAAATCGACATGTTGGCTACGCGCTATTTCCACTGCCTTTTGCCCATTCTCCGCATGCAGTAAATCATAATGATCCTTCAGGATAGTAGACACCAGCTGATAATTACTTTGTATATCTTCAGCTATGAGAATTGTTTTCCGACCGGCACTCTTCTCCATCACTTCGTCATTCGCACCAAACTCTCCTCCGGAGATATTCTCTTCTTTCTTCTCTTCTACCATAGAAAGTGTATCGACTTCACAAGGTAAAAATGCCCAAAACAGCGATCCTTCATTGTGTACCGATTCAAAGCCGACTTTACCTCCCATAGCTTCTGCAATTGCCTTGCAAATAGAAAGTCCAAGTCCGGTACCTTGGGCAAACTCATCAAGTTTCTCAAAACGCTGGAATACTTTTCCTTTTTTATCATCAGCTATACCGGTATCTTTCACATAAAAATAGACGCCTCCATCCTTACATGCATATCCCATTTTAATAGAACCTTTTGAAGTATATTTGATAGCATTAGTGACATAATTCGTTATAATTTGTGCCACGCGATTACGGTCCAGAGTTACCCGACAACAGTGATAAGGATTGATTTCAGTTAACACGATATCCGGATTCTTCAGGCGCTGCTTCATGGAAGTAAACATGTTTTCAAAATGTTCGGATAAGTCGAACGGTTCGTATTTCAGTTCTACCGAACCGGCTTCCAGCTTGGATAAATCAAGTATATCATTTATCAGTTTTAGCAATAACTCATTATTACTATTAATAATCTGGATATAGTCCGCCTTTTCTTCTTCTCCGGCATAAGCCATCAACTCCGAAAAACCTACAATAGCATTCAAGGGAGTACGGATTTCATGACTCATATTCGCCAGGAACGCAGATTTCAATTTATCAGACTGCTCTGCCTGATGTTTGGCTTCCTGCAATTCCTTAATCATTTTTTCACGCTCCGTTACATCATCCACGCGAATTACAACACCATCCACAGATCCATCTTCAAGAACTACGGGAGTGGCAAACACTTCAACGGTATGCGCACTGTCCAACGAAAACTTCATCTGTTCCGTCTGTAATGAAACAAAAGCACGTTGCATCACACAATTTTCACAGGGAGAAGTACGATTATATGTACTTTTATAGCAAAGTTCACCTTGCTTGTAGGCTTCGAAAGACAAGCTTTTTGAGCAGGAGGAGACACTTTTTGAACATAACGAAATATTTTCCCATTGAACCATATATTCCTTCGTGATGTAGGCCAACCCTGAATTCGTATTGTTAAGAACCAGTTCATTCTGTCGTACCAAAGCGTCCTGTATTTCTTTATTCTTTAGTAAGGTCAATTCAGTCTGCTTATAGGAATCGATATTTTGCGTCATACCGAACAAATACTTATAAGGAGCATCGTTCAAAGTTGTGGTTTCAACAAGGCCACGCGTTTCCCACCATTGATACATGCCATCTCCTTTAAAGTCAATGCGATATTCCACATCCCATACACCGCTTCCTAGTTCTACCGCCTTTTGCAAAGTTTCAGCAAACTTTTGTCGGTCATCAGGGATGTACGAGAGTCAGATATTTCTCGACCGAATTAATTTCTGATGCCTTTTTCCCATTTTTATCAAAACCTTCACCGAAACTCACCCTGTTCTTAGCCGGCTCAAAAAACCAGGTGAAGGCATTCATCGCTTCCATAGTGACAGTTAGCAGCTGTGCACGACGCTTCAGTTCATTTTGTAAACTCTGATCCCAGCGGGTATTTAACAGAAAGCGTTTGCCATCATCTTCAATTATACTTTTGCGAACAATAGTATCATAGCTGCGTCCATCCTTCAGTATAATACGTTCCATGCCGAAATAAGGGTTCCCAGTATTGTATACCTCTAAATCAGTCTTCTGAATACGCTCTACTTCTTCTTCACTCAGCACATCATAAGTAGTTTTATCTTCGCTGGTACCAAACATGAGCTTACTCTCTTCATTGCAAAAAACATAGCGGAAATCATTCTCTACATCTTTGATATGAACAGATAACGGAAGATTATTTAATATATTATAGAAGAACTGCTCCTTTTTCTGCACCTCCGTATTATTCTTTCGGGTACCAACATATTTCAATACCTTCTTATTAGAATCAAATTCATAAGGAGCACCGCTTATCGTACAAAATTGCCAGGTTGAGCTATCCGGTAACATAACCCTGCTATCAAAAGAAAAAGAAAAATCTTCCCCATTGCTCATTCTTTCCATTACTTCAGTAACCTGACTACGGTCATCCGGATGCAAAGTCTCCAGATATAGTGCCATACTAACTGGCTTAGACTGATCGTATCCATTCAGCGGTTCATTATCACTATAAAATAATTTGGCCACTGCATCAAATTCCCAAAACATGATGTTGGCTGCCTTCATAGCAAGCTCCGTTTTCCGGCGACTTTGACGGAGTACCTCTTCACTTTTCACCGTTTCTGTAATATCTTCAAAGATAAAAATGTAATTAACAAACTTGCCATCATTGTCATAAAGAGGATTACCATTACATTTCAAATAGCAGGTCCGGGTACGCGTAGAGAAAAAGCGTTTATCGGTTCTCTGTTTATCGAAATCATACAAAAAACTCATCTGTACCGGAACACAACGACGAACTGCTTCCTTCACCACGTCAGGAACCACAGAATTTTCATTTATGTTGAGTTTATTACCAAGAAGCGTTTGCGAGTCAGCGCCAAAAATTCGGCAGAAGCTTTCATTGCATCTTACCAGAGTGCCATCGGCTGTGAAGAAACCTATTCCAACAGGAAGTGAATTAAATACAGTTAGTAATTGTTTGTGTTCCATTTCTTTATCCTTGAATAACTTAGAAATAAATATTTTATCTCCGCACTATGCAAATATATACACTTTTACGATTATAATATGATTTTATAGCGAAAATATTATTGCCAGGTTATAACATACAATAAGGGGCTATCCACGATATTGTGAATAACCCCTATCTCAAATGACATCCCATATATTATCATTTTAAAAAGTACATTTTAATACTCCTCAATGACTGTATTTCCAAAAATATCCCGTGCATCCTTCAGGTACTCCTCCGGTCGATTCAATGACGGACTGTATGACCGTTACCATATTCAATTATTTCGTTTCCAAAAATATCTTTTTTAATAGTTGTTCTATTCCCCTTATCATCCTCGATAATAGTATTCCCAAAGATATCTTTTGTAATCGTCTTTCTATTACCTTTGTCATCGCGAATAATAGTATTTCCCAGAATATCTTTCTCTATAGTTTTTCTATTACCCTTATCGTCCCGGATAATGGTATTTCCTAGAAAATCTTCTTCAATAGTCTTTCTATTACCTTTATCATCACGAACAATGAAATTTCCTAAAATATCCTCTTCGATAGTCGTTCTATTGCCTCTATCATCACGGATAATGATGTTCCCCAAAATATCCTTTTCAATAGTCGTTCTATTGCCTTTATCATCACGAATGATGATATTCCCTAAGATATCCTTTTCAATAGTCTTTCTATTACCATTATCATCACGGATGATGATATTACCTAAAATATCCTTTTCAACAGTCTCTCTCCCTTGGTCAACTCCCGAATACTCATAATTATCTTCAACAAGATTTGCACCATAGCCCTTTATTATATAAGGAGCCAAAATAAACTGGGCAACAAACAGGATAAATAAAATCTTTTTCATGGCGTTTTTCTTTTGATTTAGAACAAAAGTAACGCAGGAAAATCAGAATAAATAAGTGAATTCCATAATTGTCAGTAGGGAAAAACCTAAAATAAAAAGGATTAGCGCATGCAGTAACGGTATATCCATAATATACTACCTAATTGGTCCCCAGAATGGTCCCCCCAAAAAGAAATTCCTTGAAAGTACTTGACTTTCAAGGAATTCAAAGTGTTACTTGAGGTTCCTGGCGAACCTCTTTTTCTTTATTTTCCTTATTTATTAGATAAAACATTATTTTTATAATATACTGAAATACAATAAATTATTTATCACACAAAGAAAATAGAATAAAATAAGATAAAAGTTTGTAGTACCAATGTAGTACCATTTCAGTTAGGAGCAAAGAAAAACCCCTCTAGAATTTAATCTAAAGGGGGGGTTATGAGGTTCCTGGCGGATTCGAACCGCCGTACACGGTTTTGCAGACCGCTGACTAAGCCACTCATCCAAGGAACCTTGTCGTTAGCAATCTTTGTTTCTCGATTGCGGTTGCAAAGGTACGACATTTTTTTTAATCTGCAAATATTCTGCTATTTTTTTCTCACTTTTTCTGCATTTTTTTCGCAACCGTACTTTGGCTTGTTCTGCATAGACTTCATGGCGCAGTCCGAACTACAGCATTCACACGGATTGCTATTGTTCTTTATGCGCTTGAAATACTGAAAGATACGTATGCTTATCCATATGGTGCAGAGGCATACAGTTGCAATAACTATAATTTGTTGTAACTCCATGCTTGATAAACAAATAATTTTAGGTTTAGGTTTATTAAACGATAAGACTTCCTATTTGAAATACAGTAAATGCAACAAGCCAAGCCAATCCAGTGGTGTATCCTGCTGTGAATATGGCCCATTTCCAACTGCCGGATTCTTGCTTGATTGCTGCGAAAGTGGCAATACAGGGGAAGTAAATCAATACAAACAGCATGTAAGCTAATGCAACCAGTGGAGTAATGGGGATGCGGTTAGAAAGATTCACATTTTCCACATCTCCTTCATTTGTGTATAATACTCCTAGTGTGCTTACTACCAGTTCTTTAGCACCCACACCTGAAATAAGTCCGATTCCTAACTTCCAGTCAAATCCTAGCGGTTTGATAACAGGCTCTATGGCTTTGCCTATTTGTCCGATATATGAATTTTCTTGTTGCTCAGCCACGCTTTCGTAAGCATCATGTTGTGGATAATACCCTAGAAACCAGATAATAATTGAGGCAATCATGATAATGCCTCCCATCTTTTTCAGATATTGTGCTCCTTTTTCCCATGTATGGCGCATGATACTTTTAGAGGTAGGCATACGATAGGGGGGGAGTTCCATCACAAATGGAGAATCTTCTCCTTTCACCAGAAATTTACTGAAAATACGGGCCATTATTACTGCCAATAAAATGCCTGCTGTGTAGATGCAAAGTAACATAAAGCTGGCGCAGTTAGGGAAAAAAGCACCTATCATAACTAAATATATGGGAAGACGAGCACTACAGGACATTAAAGGATTCACCAACATGGTGATTAGTCTGGACTTTCGGTCTTCTATAGTACGTGTTGCCATTATGGCAGGTACATTACAGCCGAATCCCATAATCAGTGGAATAAAGGACTTGCCATGCAGTCCCATCCGGTGCATTATTTTATCCATGATAAATGCAGCGCGTGCCATATACCCCGAATCTTCCAATATAGAAATAAAAAAGTATAATATGAGGATATTCGGCAGGAAAACGATAACACCGCCCACTCCACCGATAATACCATCTATCAGTAAGTCTTTCAAAGGACCTTCAGCCATATTGTTCCGTATCAGGTTGCCCAACTGGTCTACTAGCCATTCAATACCTTGCATAGGGTAGTCACCCAAAACAAAGGTTCCCTCAAACATGATGTAAAGGAACAGGAAAAAAATAGGATATCCCCAAATGCGATGTGTCACAATACTGTCTATCACGCGGGTTGTTTGTTCTTTTTCCAAATGATTGTCGGTGAATGTTTCCTTCAAAGCTCCGGTAATAAAACCATATTTAGCATCCGTAATAGCTTGCTCGCTGTCTTCGTTCATCACTTTACGGATACGTAAGGTTTCCTTGTTGCGTATCGCTATAATTTCTTTGCCATTAGGCAGTGTAGAGATGAAATTTTCTATTTCCTTATCGTTTTCCAGTAATTTGATAGATAGGAAGCGGGTGGAGTATTTATGGCGTATGTCTTCGTTTTGACTGATTGCTTTTTTTACTTCTTCGATACTGCGCTCCAGTTCAGGACCGTGGTTAATGTGAATATGGCGCATATATCCGCGTGGGCGGGCATCTTCCTCTTCTTTGTGGCTTCCGAATTCGTGGTCGGGTACATAGGTTTTGTGCCAGTCTCTCAGATCTTCCAGAATTTCAGAACGTATTTCGCCCTTTTGTGACAGGAAATCCCCGCCTTCGTAAATACCGATGATAACATGGAACAGTTGGTCTATGCCTTCACCCCGCCGGCAGACAGTAGGTATCATAGGCACTCCGATCAATTGGCTTAACTTGATGTAATCCAGTTTGTTGCCGCTGCTTTCCAGTTCGTCATACATATTCAGTGCGATGACCATACGCACATTCATGTCAATCAATTGGGTGGTAAGATAGAAATTACGTTCCAGGTTGGAAGAGTCTGCCACATTGATGATTACATCCGGAGTTTCTTCAATGATATGTTTGCGTACATAAAGTTCTTCCGGAGTATAGGCTGAAAGAGAATAGGTTCCGGGTAAATCTACAATACGGAAATGATAACCTTGGAAGTCGAAAAAACCTTCTTTGGCATCTACTGTCACACCACTGTAGTTTCCTACATGTTCATGGGCGCCGGATGCAATATTGAATAGCGAAGTCTTTCCACAATTAGGATTACCTACTAAGGCTACATTGATTGTACGGCGTTTGCCTTTTGCCAGTGCCACCAGTTCTGATTCGGACACGGGTACATCTTCTGTTATGGAACCATGGTAAGGGTTTTGCATCGTGCGTGCTTCCTGCTCGCTTACCACCTCAATCATATCTGCCTCTTGTCTTCGGAGAGAGATCTCGTAACCTAGTAGTCTGTATTTTATAGGGTCTTTCAAAGGGGCGTTCAAGATTACCTCTACGGTTTTTCCTTTAATAAAACCCATTTCAACGATTCGCTTGCGGAAACCACCGTGACCTAAAACCTTGACTATTACGCCTTTTTCTCCTGTTCTTAATTCGGATAAACGCATCTTGTTTTAAATTTTTCGCAAAGATAAGTTATTACTTAGAAGTATGCAAACTATTTAGATTGTTTTTAAATAAAGAACAGGCACTTTGTTTTTGTCTTGCAGAACCCTTATCTTTGTGTCATGTTTCATTGGAATATTCAGAAGTATATAGAGGAAAAACAACTTTTCACTTTGCATGATAAGGTGTTAGTGGCATTGAGTGGCGGAGCAGATTCGGTAGCTTTGTTGCGTGTCTTGCTTGTTTTAGGGTATCATTGTGAGGCTGCCCATTGTAACTTCCATCTTCGTGGTGAGGAGTCCGATAGAGATGAAAGGTTTGTCAATGAGTTGTGTAAAGGGCTGGGAGTGACTTTGCATGTTACTCATTTTGATACAGTCACTTATGCTTCAAGGCATCATGTTTCTATTGAGATGGCAGCTCGCGAAATGCGCTATGATTGGTTCGAACAACTGCGTAAGGAGAGGGGGATGGCTGTTATTGCCGTAGCCCATCATCGGGACGATAGTGTGGAAACTTTTTTATTGAATTTGATACGTGGCGCGGGAATCAATGGCTTGAAAGGTATCAGTCCGCATAACGGCTGCATTGTACGGCCTTTGTTGGAGGTGAGCCGTCAGGATATTTTGGATTATTTGCGTTGTTTGCGTCAAGGTTATGTTACAGACAGTACCAATCTGCAAGATGAATATATGCGTAATAAAATCCGTCTGAATATTCTTCCGATGTTGCGTGAGCTGAATCCTTCTGTCAGTGAAAGTATAGCTGAAACATCCAGACGTCTGACTGATGTTTCTCTTATATATAATAAGGAAATAGAGGCGGGGAAAGAAAGGGTGATGGAAAAGTCCGGCCATATTCTTATTTCTCGTTTGATGGAAGAGAGTGCTCCGGCGGCTTTGCTGTTTGAGATTCTTCATCCGTTAGGTTTCAATTCCGTTCAGGTAGGAGATGTATTCCGCAGTTTGTCTGCCCAGTCGGGAAAAAGATTCGTTTCTGCCGGATGGGAGGTGCTGCGCGACAGGACGGAGCTGATTATTCGCAGGAGGAAGCCGGCGGATGAGGAAGTGGAGGAAAATGTGCCCCCATTCCGGCTTGCAATGGAAACGCAGGAAATAATGCCGGACTTTGTCATCCCCAGGAATAAGAATACGGCCTGTTTGGATGCGGATAAGGTGGTGCTACCTCTCACGGTGCGTAAATGGAGGCAGGGGGATAAGTTTGTTCCTTTCGGAATGAAAGGGAAAAAGAAGGTCAGCGATTATCTGACAGATCGTAAGTTTTCTCTTTTCCAGAAAGAAAATCAGTATGTGGTTTGCTCAGCAGACCGGATTGTATGGCTGGTAGGAGAGCGTAGCGATGACCGTTTCCGGGTGACGGAAGATACGAAACGGGTACTGATTATACGGCAGTTGGAAGATAAGTAGAATTTTTTTCTTTCCTGCTTTTTCATGAATGACAGGGAATGTTTCCTGAAATCTTGTAGCAAAAATCCGCGAATCATGCAACAAGATTTCAGAAATCATGTAGCAAGATTCGCGGATTTCAGATGGAGCTTCCCGGTATTATTTGCAATACTTCTGTATCAGTCCGTCTACCACTTCATCGCCCAGTTCTTTTGCTTTGGCAAAATTTGCACAGGCTTCTTTGTTTTTCTTTAATTGTATCTGGCAGTATCCCAGCATACGATATGCGGCTGCGGCTTTCGGGTCTAAAGAGATAGCCTTTTCCAATGCTTCTATTGCTTCGTTATGTTGCCCTACACGTAGATGCACCGAACCTTTTTCCACCCACATGGCTATATCCTCAGGAGTCATTTCTATTGCTTTATTAATGTCGTTGATAGCTTGCTGATACATTTTACATTGTATTTCCGCCTGTTCGCGTTGCAGATAAAAGGCGGCTGTAACGCGTCCACCGATAGCATCATAAAAAGTATCATAATCTATTACCGCTTCACGGTATTTGCCTGTCTGGGCTTTTATCTCTGCCCGTTCATAGAAATAAGGAGCCGCTTCCGATGTATAAGGCTTGGTGAAACGTGCCACAGCACTATCCATCAAGGCAATAACCTCGTTCATATCTGTTCCTTCAATCAGTTGTTTGGTTTTGGCTGCCGAGTAAAATGTAGCGGCAGAGGCTATGGAAGACTGGTTCACTTTTTCATAAGCGGCGTATGCCTCAGGATATTTTTTCATAGCAAACAGAATGTCTCCCTCCAATTGTGTGTAAATGGGTTGGTTGTCGGCCTGCATGGCATCATGAATAATGGAGAGAGCTTTGTCGTAACTCCAGTCACCGTATGGTTTCTTGTCACCTAAAGAGATGGTGTACGAATAAATTAATTTAGCGATATTATATTGCGTTTCACTCTTGTTGGCTGTCACTTCCAGTGCTTTCTTCAGGTCAGCATCTGCCAAAGCGTTGTGTTCATCATCATTAAATCCCATATAAGTAGTGGCACGGCGTATATATCCGTCCGCGCTGTTGGGATATTGTTCCAGGAAATCGTTTAATGTGGTGATATATTCGTCCTGATTTTGTTGTGAAGATGCCATGAACAGGTACACCAGTGCTTGGTCTTCTGTTTCGGGCAGTCCTTTTTTGATGCCGATTTTATTCAGTGACATGTCGTTCAAAGAAAGGGCGGTGATGCTCAGCGAGGCACCGTATGTAGCTCCGATGGCATAACTTTCCTTGGCTTCATCCGATGCGTTTTTTTGGATTAAACCTAATACTTCTCCATTGGCATTCATAATAGGGCAACTTACTGTTTTTTCGTTGGTTGTCATTGCCAGTGTATAGTAATATGCCTTGTCGCCGATGGTGTCTACTTTGGTGACGGTCCCTGTCTGGCAGGTTGCCGCTTTTTGAGTCGAGTAGGGTAGCAGATAGACTGTTTCACCTACCGATGCCGGCTGTGATGCCGATTTTAATGCTATGGTCTTTTTATCGGTTTCAGTATTAAATTTTACGATGTCATACATGGAGTTGGCTCCCAAGATACGCAATACAGGCAATTCTTTACTGTCCGCATTAATGATTACTGCACGTTCGGCTCCTTCAAACAGGGTATAATCGGATAATGCCGTTCCATTTTCATTGATATAGAATCCATTTCCTGTATTCTTGATTTTGTTATCTTTATCGTATGTAACGATGGAAAAAACGGCTTTTTTAGCTTTGCCGGCCCACTTTGGGGTTGCTTGTGCATAGCTTAGCTGGGCGGCTATGCCGCATGCCAGTATCAAAAGTACTTTCTTCATGATATAGTTAGTTGTTTGTTAACGATGATACGGTATTTATAAAGCGGATGCCGTTTTGTCTTCTGTGAAGCCGCGTTGCTTTACAGCTTCATAAATCAGAATACCTGCGGCAACCGATACGTTCAATGATTCTATTTTACCCATTAACGGTATTTTGATCCATTCATCGCACAGGGAAAGGTGTTCGTAGGGAACACCTGTGTCCTCGGCTCCCATAATGATACATACAGGGTCTTTATAGTTTGCTTTGGTGTAATCATAATCACCTTTTTCCGTGGCTGCTACAATCTTGAATCCGCAGTCTTTCAGATACTTGATGGTATTAGTCAGATTTTGTTCGCGGCATACGGGAAGAGTGTGCAGAGCTCCTGCTGATGTTTTCATTGCGTCGGCATTGACACTGACACTGTTTTTCGAGGGAATAATAATGGCATCTGCACCGGCACATTCGCAGGTACGGGCAATGGCTCCGAAGTTACGTACATCGGTAATTCCATCCAGCATGACGAATAGGGGTGTTTTTCCTTCTTCAAACAGGAAAGGTACCAGATCTTCTGTTTTCTGGTAGGTGACAGAGGAGATGAATGCTACAACTCCCTGATGGTTTTTCCGGGTAATACGGTTAATACGCTCCACGGGTACACGCTGAACAGGGATGAGGGTATTTTTCAAGCAGGCAAACAGTTCTTTGGACAGTTCGCTCTGTATATCTTTCTTCACCAATACTTTATCTATCTCTCTTCCGGCTTGTATGGCTTCAATAACAGCGCGTACACCGAAAATCATTTCATTCTTTTCTAACATATTTAATAAGTGGTTAATGGTTAGTGACAGGTGGTTAGTGGTAATTGGCACTAGCCACTTATCAGCGCCTTTGCATTGTTCAGGGCTGCCTCTGTCAAGGTAGCCCCACTTAGCATATTGGCAATTTCTTTTACTCTTTCTTCATCAGTCAGGCGGCGGATGTGGCTGTTGGTGCCTGTTTCCGTATCTTCCTTATATACTTTATAATGAGTGATGCCGCGTGCTGCAATCTGGGGCAGGTGGGTGATGCTGATGACCTGACGGTTTTGTTTTCCCATCTCCTGCATGATGAGCGCCATTTTCTCGGCGATGGAACCGGAAACTCCGGTGTCTATTTCATCAAAGATGATAGTAGGCAGTTTCACAGCTCCGGCTATCATGGCTTTCAGCGAAAGCATGACACGGGCAATCTCACCACCCGATGCTACGGAAGCTACATTTTGTAATGTTCCATTCTTGTTGGCCGAAAACAGGAATGTCACACTGTCCATCCCTTTACTGTCCGGTTCCTTGCGCGGATTCAGTTCCACCACAAAGCGCACATTGGGCATACCGAGAGGAACCAGCAGGCTTTGCATCTGTCTTTCAATGTGCTTGCCCGATTGGGAACGGAGTTTTGTCAACACAGCAGCTTGCTTTATCACTTTGTCATATAGCGTTTCTTTTTGGGCGGTAAGTTCTGCTATACGGTCATCAAAAGAAGTGATGGCGTTCAGCTTCTCATGATAGTCGGTTTGCACGGCTATCAATTCCTCTATTGTTTGTACGTGATGCTTCTGTTGCAAAGAGTAGATTAAGTTCAGGCGTTCATTTACATAATCCAGACGGGTGGGGTTGAACTCCACTTCCTCCTGTGCGCCTGCTATTTCATGCGACAGATCTTTCAGTTCTATGTAACAACTGTCTAAACGCCCTATCCATTCCTGGGCACGTGTGTACACTCTCGCTATGTTATGCAGGGTTTGCATACATTCTTTGGTAGCGGACAACAGGCTGGCATCTTCCGAAGCCATTATTTGGTCCACTTTGTACAAGCCCGCTTTTATCTCTTCGGCATGATTCAAGGTTTCGGCTTCCTGTTCCAGTTCGGTTTGTTCTCCTTCCTGAAGGTTTGCATCATCCAGCTGTTCCAGTTGGAACCGGATGTAATCTTCATCCTTCCGGCTTTGCTCGGCTTGCGTTATGAAGTCGGCCAGCTGTTTGCATACGTTCCTGTACTCGGTATAAATATCCTTGTATGCTGAAAGTTCGTTGTCATCCTGTGCCAGGATATCCAATACATTCAATTGGAATCCCTCACTGTTGAGCAACAGGTTTTGATGCTGGCTATGTACATCTATCAGTTTCTCGCCCAGTTCCTTCATCTGCGCCAATGAGGCCGGAGTATCGTTTATGAATGCGCGGCTTTTACCTGATGCATATAACTCGCGGCGGATAATACATTCATCCGGATCATATTCCAAATCTCTTTGGGTAAAGAAAGGCTCCATCTGATAGGCGGAGATGTTGAAACGTGCTTCTACAATACATTTATTGGCGCCTTTCTTGATCGCTTTGATATCGGCCCGTTGTCCCAGTAACAAGCCGATAGCGCCTAGAATAATCGATTTACCGGCACCGGTCTCTCCGGTGATGACAGAGAAGCCGGGGGTGAAACTGATATCCAATGTATCAATCAATGCATAATTCTGTATATAGATAGATTGCAGCATATTCTTGCTCCTTTTTAATAATTTGCTGATTTGTCAATTTGCTAATTTGCTGCGCTGTTGTATTCCGCATGGTAATTAGCACATTAGCACATTAGCACATTGGCACATTGGCAACATGGCAAATTAAGAAATTATTTATTATTTACCAGTCTGTCAATAATATCCCTTGCTACTTCCTGTTTGCTTTTCAGCGGATAAGGAGTTGCTCCCTGACGGTCTATAATCGTTATTTTGTTGGTGTCACAACGAAACCCGGCTCCTTGGTCGTTCAATGAGTTCAGTACAATGAAATCAAGGTTCTTACGTTCCAGTTTTCTTTGTGCATTTTTTGTTTCATCATTTGTTTCCAAGGCAAATCCCACTAATGTCTGTCCGTCTTTTTTCCGGTTTCCCAGTGCGGCGGCAATGTCTTGTGTGGGTTTCAGTTGCAGTATTAAATTATCTTTCTCTCTTTTGATTTTATGACCGGCTACGGTTTCCGGGGTAAAGTCGGCCACTGCCGCACACAGGATGCCGGCCGAAGCTGTAGGAAACTCGCGGATGGCGGCTTCGTACATTTCTCCGGCACTTTCCACATCTATGCGGCGGATGTTAGGGTGATGGGCCTGAATCGTTACCGGTCCGCTGATTAGCGATACTTCCGCTCCACGTGAAGCGCATTCCTCGGCAAGTGCGAATCCCATTTTTCCTGAAGAATAATTGCCGATAAAGCGTACCGGATCTATTTTCTCGTAGGTTGGACCGGCGGTAATGACTACTTTCTTTCCGGCCATGTCTTGTTGTTTGGCAAAGAAAGCTTCCAGAATTTCCACTATTTTTTCCGGTTCTTCCATTCTGCCTTTTCCTACCAGATGGCTTGCCAGTTCCCCTTCTGCCGGTTCTATAATATGATTTCCGTAAGAACGGAGCGTGTCCAGATTCTTCCGGGTGGAAGGGTGTGCGAACATATCCAGATCCATTGCCGGAGCTACGAATACGGGAGCTTTCATTGACAGATAAGTCGTGATCAGCATATTGTCCGCTATTCCGTTGGCCATTTTACCAATAGTGGATGCGGTAGCCGGAGCGATAATCATGGCATCCGCCCATAGTCCCAAATCAACGTGGCTGTTCCATGTCCCGTCACGCTGGGCAAAAAACTCGCTGATAACAGGTTTGCTTGTTAATGCAGACAAAGTGATAGGTGTGATGAATTCTTTGCCTGCGGGGGTAATCACGACTTGTACTTCCGCTCCCTTCTTAATAAGTCCGCGAATGAGTATAGCCGCTTTATAGGCGGCTATACTTCCGGTTATACCTAGTACGATTTTTTTTCCTTTCATACTCATTTCATCATTCCCGATTCACGTAGTCTGATTTTTGTCAGTACGTTTTTCGTGTTCAGCGTAAAGTCACCGTTCAGTATCCAGCTGTAGTAGCCCGGATCTTTTTGTAATACTTCGCTGACCGACATTCCTTTGTATTTCCCAAAATTAAAGACTTCCACGCCTTTGTCATCATAAACAATGCGTCCGGCGAAATCTACGTTCTTGTTGAAACTTGAATATTCGGCTAGAAATGCCATATCGTTTTGCAATTCTTCCGGATAGCGGTCCAATTGGGATTTCAGTACTTCGTATGTGGCACGTGTGTCGGCTTCGGCTGTATGGGCATCTTCCAGATTCTTTCCGCAATAGAATTTATAGGCGGCAGACAGGGTGCGCTGTTCCAGTTTGTGATAAATCACCTGCACGTCAATGAATTTTCGTTTCATCATGTCAATGTCTACTCCTGCGCGCAGGAACTCCTCGGCCAGAACCGGAATGTCGAAACGATTGGAATTGAAACCGGCAAGGTCACATCCCTCAATGTCCCGGGCTATCTCTTTTGCCACTTCCTTGAAAGTAGGGCAGTCCGCCACATCTGCGTCATAAATACCGTGGATGGCAGAAGATTGTTCGGGAATATGCATTTCCGGATTGATACGCATGGTCTTCGTTTCTTCGTTGCCGTTTGGGTACACCTTCAGATAGCATATTTCCACTATTCTGTCTGTGTTTATATTTGTTCCCGTTGTTTCCAAATCGAAAAAAACAATAGGATTCTTCAAGTTCAATTTCATTTTCAGCTTGTATTATATATTGTTTTTCCGCCACATGGTGGCGTGTTGTTTTTAGTCGTTCAGCATCATAGGCATCAGCAGCATCAGCAGGTCTTCTTTTTCTTCCTGTTCTACAGGAACAATAACACCCGCACGTGAAGGATCAGCCAGTTCGAAAAGTATTTCCTGTGCCGAGATATTGTTTAAAATATCGATCAGGAATGTTGATTTAAAGCCGATGCTCATGGGGCTTCCTGTATATTGGCAAGTCAGTGTTTCTTCTGCTGAGGTGGAGAAGTCTATGTCTTGTGCGGAGATCTGGATCTGATTTTCACTGAGGCGGAGTTTTATCAAACTGCTTGCTTGTGATGAGAATACAGATACACGGCGGAGCGCACTGATCAGCATCATGCGGTCAATGGTGGCCTTGTGCGGATTATCCTGCGGAATTACTGAATTATAATTGGGATAGCGTCCTTCGATAAGACGGCATATCATGCTGTAGTTTTCTAATGTAAACGTAGCGTTACGGTCGTCAAAATCAATTTGCACATCTCCTTGTTCTTTCGGCAACAGGTTCTTCAGCAGGGTTGCCGGTTTCTTGGGCAGAATGAAAGCGGCTTTTTCATCGCCGTGTGCCACAAATGTTTTATTGCGTACTAATTTGTGCCCGTCTGAGGCTACGAAAGTGATGTCTTCGGTAGTGATATCAAAATAAATACCATTCATTACCGGACGTAACTCGTCATCGGCAGTAGCGAACAAGGAACGGTTGATACCCGCCAGCATCACCGGAGCGCCCATTGTTACGTGTACCGCATTTGCGCCTAATGCGGGAGCCTGCGGATATTCGTCGGCATTTTGTCCCATCAGGCTGTATTTACCATTCTGATATTGTACGGTGATTTCCAGATTCTCTGTATTTACCAGGAAAGTCAGTGGTTGTTCGGGTATTTCTTTCAGGGCTTCGAGTATGGTTTTTGAAGAAACGGCAAAGCGTCCGTCACCGTCACTTTCATTTACTTCCAAAGAAGTGGAGAGGGTCGTTTCGCTGTCAGAGGCAGTGAGCGACAACGTTCCGTCAGTCAGTTCCATTAAGAAACAATCAAGAATAGGTAACGAATTTTTAGAGTTGATTACTCGGCTAATAGCTTGTAAATGACTGAATAATCCAGTACTTGAAACGATGAACTTCATAGTTTTATATTATTATATTTATATTCTATATCTCTATATTCATTTAACTGCCAAAGTTACGAAAAGATTATGGTTCAAGCGCAAAAAATGGCGAAAAAATTAGTTTACTCGCAAGGAAAAGTGTACTTTCGTGGCGAATTTAAATAACGTAATATGGAATTAGCAGGAAAAGTAATAGCAGTCCTCGAACCGAGAGGAGGAGTTTCAAAGACAGGAAATGAATGGAAAGTACAAGAATACGTAATTGAAACGCATGATCAATATCCTAAAAAAATGTGTTTTGACGTATTTGGAGCAGATAAGATAGCGCAATTTAATATTCAGGCAGGTGAAGAGTTGAATGTGTTTTTTGATGTGGATGCCCGCGAGTGGAATGGTCGTTGGTTCAACAGTATCCGTGCGTGGAAAGTAGAGCGTGTGGGTGCCCAGGGACCTGTTGCACCGGATGCTCCGTTTCCTCCCATGAATGCTGCTCCCGCTGCACCGGTAGATTTTGCCGCGACAGACGAGAAGGATGATTTGCCTTTCTAGGGGATAGAGGATTCCCATAAACATAAATAAGCCGGCAGAATCCGTGAAAAGGATTTTGCCGGCTTATTTTATATAGTCTGTTTTTATGGTCATTCTCAATCATGGTGTGAAGTGTTGATGGGATATTTGCGTTCCATGAATTTCCATTTATCATCCGGTGTGGTATGATTACGGTGGAGTAAATTAAACAGGCGGAAACTATATTGCTGTAGTTGCCGCCTGTTCTTTATTTGGTTAAATAAAAAAGTCTTAAAATGTAGTGTAGAAGATTTGCATTTTCAGCTTATTCTCAGGATTCGTTCCACCTTTTAACATAGCGCTTTCCATACCTAAGCTGTTGGATATTTCAACTATTTCATTGTTTGAATTGGATACTGCTTTGACAGGTATGATGACAACTCTGTTCCAGTCCGGATTTTCAGCGTCCCATTTTTTTCCGTCTTCTTCCTTTTCAGGATCTCCACCTGCTGCTGTTATGCCTTTTTTCCGTTCCTCAATACAGTAAGTGATTAAGGGAGCGATGTTGGTAAAGGTGTATGTATTGTTACTGCTGCTATATGAACTTAAGAAAGAAGTCTTGTTGTCGATAATCTTGTTTTCTTCAAAGAACGAGAACATATCTTTCTTTCTGACCATCAATACATATTGGGGGATGCCCATTTTGTATTTGGACTCTTTCTCGTTGTAGCGTGTGAACGATACATTTACACCATTTAGCGTATCTCTTTTATGTTCATTGTAAATCTCTGCAATGGGGAAAGTCGCTTCTGTAAAAATACCTGCCGGACTTTTGAGGTAAGTATGGTCCGGATCTTGGGCTAACTCTTCCAATCTGCTACCGTTACTGAAGTGGTTGGCTTGTATCACTTCCTTGGTTGCTCCAAAGAAATAGGGCTTGTAAACCAACGAATCCCGCTTGCCGGAAGAACTTTCTATCAGGGCTTCAAAATTAAGATTCAGGCTTAAACCGTCAATGTATAAAATGGTTCCGTCGCCATGAGTACAGCGAATGTAAACTCCCTTTAATACATTCTTGATAAAACTTTCAGGAGTCTTGAAATACTCTTTGTTCTCCTTGTATTTGTTGAAGATGTGATCGCCTAATGAATTGGGCAATTTGATAGTCTGTATAATTGTTCTTTGCTTGACACCGCTGCTTGTGGTTGTAGTTTCATCTTTGCTTGTAGACGGACCTACTGCCGAATAGGCTTTTACAGCGATAGGCTTTCCTTTTTCGTTGTAATAATCTTTAGGATCCACACTGGTATAGAAAGTACTTAGTTCTTTTTCAGGAATAACCTTGTCCAATGTGTCAACCTGTAAGCGCATGGCATTCAGTGAGTCACCAAAGAAAGACCCGTATTGCAGACTTATATTTACTCCGATGACTTTGGTCAGCTCTTCTTCAAATTTGAAGTTGTCCATACAGGTGAACTGTGCTATAAAGTCGGCAGTAAATTCTCCAAATTGCTCATCGGTATATCGTCCTAAATATGCAGTACTGGTACGTGCATAAACAGAGTCGGCCAACAGAGATTTGGTGGTAAACTCATAACTGTCTGTATTTGCCGGAATCTTATCTCCACCGGGGATAAGATCAGTCCCGATGCCGGTTGTTGAATCATCGCAACTATAAATAAGTGCAGCCAACAACAATGCGCATAAGTATTTGATTTTCATCTTTATTATTCTTAGTGAGTTATTTCTTTTCAAACTCCCATACTTTGTCATAGAACTCATTGAAAGCATCTACATAGGTATCGGCAGGCTGATAGTCGAGCACGGGCACACCCGATTCACGGGCGAACTTCATGACATTCTCGTTCACTTTTTCGCTGTTTTGTATCACACCGTCGGAGTAGGCAATGGCCAGTTTGCACAGCTCCTCGTAATTTGCCGGAGATTTGACGATGCTTTCCACATCATTCTTTTCAATGCCTTTCAGCATGAGTTTTTCAGTCAGATTACCTTCGCAGTCCGATTTGAAATCATCTTCAAACACCGAAAATACTACTTTTGAGTCTCTGAATGACGGTTCATCCTGATAAGCCTTCTTGATATAAAGAGGTACAAATGCACTCATCCACCCTTGGCAATGGATAATGTCCGGACACCAGCGTAATTTCTTTACCGTTTCCAATACGCCGCGTGCATAAAAAATAGCACGTTCGTCATTGTCTTTGTATTCTACACCGTTTTCGTCAGCTACCATTTGGCGGTGCTGGAAATAGTCGTCATTGTCAATGAAGTAAACCTGCATACGTGCAGCTTGGATAGATGCTACCTTGATAATCAGCGGATGGTCCGTATCGTCTATGATTAAATTCATGCCGGACAGGCGGATGACTTCGTGTAATTGGTTTCTGCGCTCATTGACATTGCCCCATTTTGGCATAAAAGTTCTGATTTCTCTGCCTTTTTCCTGAATAGCCTGAGGAAGAAATCTTCCCATGTTTGCCATTTCGGATTCGGGAACGTAAGGGGTAATCTCTTGTGTAATAAATAAAACTTTATTTGCCTTCATCTTAACTTTTTGTTGCTCATAATCATTTTGCAAAGATATAAAAAAAATAGATGAGAGTGGCAAGAAACGAGGAATAATAATTCCTTATGATATGTTAAGTGGCTGGTAATTAGTAATTAGCAGTTGGAAGTTAATGGCCGATGCCTTGCGGAATTAGGTGAAAAATGGGAAAGAACAGGTGGCCGGCCGGTGGCTGAAGAGGGCTTATTGCGCCATATCTGCAAGCTATTAACCACTTATTACTAACCACTCATCATTAATTAAAACTCTTTTTTTCTTCGTTATCTCCCAAATAATGGTTTACTTTGCAGCCGTTTTAAATGAAACTACTCAAACAAAAGAGATAAAAAGATGAAGTTAGTTCAAACAATCAAAGAGCTTCAGTCAGAGCTGGATGCCCTGCGCAGTGAGGGAAAGACAATAGGTTTGGTACCTACGATGGGTGCACTCCATGCCGGACACGCTTCGTTGGTGAAACGTGCTGTTGCAGAAAATGATGTAGTGGTGGTAAGTGATTTTGTGAATCCTACCCAGTTTAACGACAAAAATGACTTGGCAAAATATCCGCGTACATTGGATGCCGATTGTGAATTGTTGGAAAAAGTAGGGGCGGCTTTTGTTTTTGCTCCGTCTGTAGAAGAGATTTATCCTGAGCCTGATACCCGGCAGTTCAGCTATGCGCCGTTGGACACAGTGATGGAAGGCCGTTTCCGTCCGGGACATTTCAATGGAGTATGCCAGATAGTGAGCAAGCTGTTTATGATTGTAAATCCTACCCGTGCTTATTTCGGTGAGAAAGATTTCCAGCAGTTGGCTATTATTCGTGAAATGGTGAAACAGATAGGGTTCAACGGACTGGAAATTGTAGGTTGTCCTATTGTGCGTGAGGAAGACGGGCTGGCATTGAGCAGCCGCAATGCACGGCTTTCTGCGGTGGAGAGAGAGTATGCGCTGAATATTTCGCAGACTTTATTTAAGAGTTGTACTTTTGCAAAATCTCATCCGGTCGCTGAGACTCAGAAGTTTGTAGAAGATGCGATTGCTGCCGCTCCGGGTTTGCGTCTGGAATATTTTGAAATAGTAGACGGCACTACGCTTCAGAAAATAACGGATTGGGAAGATACGGATTATGCAGTAGGTTGCATTACGGTATTTTGCGGAGAGGTACGTTTGATAGATAATATAAAATATAAGGGATAGTGATCGTTAACCATTAGAATTATGATGATTGAGGTATTAAAGTCGAAACTGCATTGTGTCCGTGTAACGGAAGCCAATTTGAATTACATGGGTAGTATTACGATTGACGAGGACTTGATGGATGCCGCCAACATGATTGCCGGCGAGAAAGTGCACATTGTGGATAATAATAACGGCGAGAGGTTTGAAACTTATATTATTAAGGGTGAGCGCGGTTCGGGATGTATTTGTCTGAATGGGGCTGCTGCCCGGAAAGTACAGGTGGGTGACATTGTGATTATCATGTCATACGCCATGATGGATTTTGAGGAAGCTAAATCGTTCAAGCCGACGGTGGTTTTCCCTGATTCGGCGATGAACAAGATTGTATAACGATATTTTTGTTCGGTAATCCAAAAGCCCGGTAGACGTGAGTCTGATACGGGCTTTATTTTTTTAGGGATATTCAGTAAATGTCTCTAAAAAATAAGATGGCATATGAAGATGA
>ENA-ORRU01000677-ORRU01000677.1-human-gut-metagenome-genome-assembly--contig:-NODE-677-length-24626-cov-9.602417_pt1 | contig 24626 bp, 17 predicted proteins | sample MGYA00242184_ERZ509151 | MGnify/ENA primary metagenome ERZ509151 (study PRJEB26280, sample SAMEA2338667) | human gut metagenome | biome: human gut; feature: human-associated habitat; material: faeces... | reverse complement strand
GATTGATTCTCAAAATCTTTCAAGGTTTCTCACTGTTCAGTTATCAATGTTCTTTGTTTTGCTCTCTTGCGACAGCTTGTTTATTTTATCAAATCGCTGTTCGTTTGTCAAGCACTTTTTTATTTTTTTGAACTTTGTTTTAAGTTCTCTGTCTTGCGACAGCTTGTTTATTCTATCAAAATGTTTTGCATTTGTCAAGAACTTTTTCCATAACTTTTTCAACTTATTTTCAAAGCAAAATCTATAAAGTCATGTCTGTAAAATGTAACTCACAAGCTCTACAACTCAATGTGTCCCGCGAGTCAGCTTTGATATAATATCATCCCGGCACACATATGTCAACGGATTTTCTGCAATTAATTAAAGTAGTAAAACTGCCTTAAAAAACGCAATTTTTCTAAATTGTCTGTTTATTATATACAATTCTCACAATTACTATCTGACAGCCTCTATCGCTTCCTTGATATTTGCCACACCGACAATCTCAATTCCACTAATATGCGACACTCCTGCAAGACACACTTTGGGAACAATACACTTTTTAAAGCCAAGCTTCTTTGCCTCAGCCACACGCTGCTCGGACATGGTTACTCCGCGTACCTCTCCGCTTAAGCCCACCTCCCCAAAGCATATGGTATCCTCACGCACTATAATATCCTTTTTGCTTGATGCGATTGCAAGCACTATCCCAAGGTCTATCGCCGGTTCGTTCATCCTTATACCGCCTGCTATATTCACATAAGCATCACAATCTGACAGTGACAGGTTGGCTCTTTTTTCAAGGACCGCCATGAGTAGATTTACTTTATTATAATCTGTACCATTTGCTGTACGCCTTGGATTATTAAAAAAGCTGTGACATACAAGCGCCTGTATCTCGAGAAGTATCGGGCGGCTTCCCTCTATGGAACATGTGACAATTGATCCTGATGCTCCCTCGGGCTTACCGCTAAGCATATACTCAGACGGATTTTCCACCTCAACTAATCCCTCCGCCTTCATTTCAAATACACCTATCTCATTGGTTGAACCAAATCTGTTTTTTACTCCTCTGAGTATCCTGTACGACTCATACCTGTCACCTTCAAAATAAAGCACAGTGTCTACCATATGCTCTAACGTCCTTGGTCCCGCAACCGCACCATCCTTGGTCACATGTCCCACTATAAAAATTGAAATGCCTAGAGTCTTTGCAAGCTGCATGAGTACCCCGGTTGTCTCCCTGACCTGCGAGACGCTGCCCGGTGCCGACGCTATCTCCTCATTGTACATAGTCTGGATGGAATCTATCACAACAACCTCCGGCTTTTTGCGCTGAATCACGTCTTTTGCTATATCAAGACTTGTCTCACATAAAAGCTCCAGTGAATCCGTGAAATCGCCAAGTCTGTCTGCACGCATCTTTATCTGATGCAGGGATTCCTCACCTGATACATAAAGTAATGGCACCTTTTTTTGTGAAAGTTCCCTGCATACCTGAAGTAGAAGCGTGGATTTTCCTATACCCGGATCTCCTCCCACAAGCACAAGTGATCCCCTCACAATTCCTCCACCAAGCACTCTGTCAAACTCGGCTATACCTGTCACTATACGCTCCTCTTTCTCGCTTTTTACTGCCGAAAGAGGCAGAACCTGTGCCGCCTTTGATTCTTTTTTTACTTTTCCCGACGAGCTTATCGACTTTTTATCTACGGTTTCCTCTACAAATGTATTCCATTCCTTACAGGCCGGGCACTGTCCCATCCATTTTGCCGATTCATAACCACATTCCTGGCAGAAAAATACGGAGGTCTTTCCTTTTGCCATATTGTTCTCCTTTATAAAATACAAAAAGCCCGGCTTTCGCCGGGCTAAAAATATGCTCTATTTTCTTGATACTTTGATATCGACTGAATCAACACCCTCAAGCTCTACGCTTAAGCTGAGCTTGCCGCCGAGATTTGTCTTCATAGTACCTGCAACAGCTCCAGCTATATCAATTTCGTACTCTGTCTCCTCTTCAAGGCCAAGAGTAATCTGAGCATCCTCAGGTCCCTCCACAGTAAATGTCACTGTATCAGCAGTCTCTTCGAAATCCATAACCGCTGTTCCCGGAACAGACTCGTATACAAAGAGTCCGTTTCTTTCGAGCTTTGTAATCTCCTTAAAGGTCTTTACCTTGTAGATATCTCCATCCTTCTCAAAATTGTCAAGCTTTGCCTTTGCAGCCAATGTATAATCTCCGAAGCTGAGCTTTCCGTTTTCCTCAGTACGGATTAATTCACTTATTACAGCCATTTTTATCCTCCCGTAGCTATATTGATATATTAATTATAAATCCAATTCTACTCAACAGTCAATGAAATTTGTTTGTTTTTCGTAGAAATTATTACCTTATTGCCGCGCTTAATTTTGCCGGTAATAATATCCTCTGACATACGGTCTTCAATCTCCTCCTGAAGTTTTCGTTTAAGAGGTCTTGCGCCATATTTTCTGTCATAAGCTTTGTCCACGATAAAGGATTTTGCACTGTCGCGCACTGTGAGCTCTATATCAAGCTGTTCTTTACAGCGTTTCTTAAGCTCCTTTACAAGAAGTGTCACTATATGCTTCATGTCATCCTTGTTGAGAGCTCTAAATACAATAGTCTCGTCGATTCGGTTCAAAAACTCAGGTTTAAATATACGGCGGACCTCCTCCATGACACTGTTCTTCATACGCTCGTGATCCTGCTTTTCATCCTCACCAGCGCCAAAGCCAAGGCGCTTTGGTTCTATAATAGAAGAAGCTCCTGCATTTGATGTCATGATGATTATTGTATTCTTGAAATCAACCGTACGCCCCTGTGAATCAGTGATTCTACCATCATCAAGCACCTGTAAAAGTATATTGAACACATCAGGATGTGCTTTTTCTATCTCATCAAACAGTATAACAGAAAAAGGATTGCGTCTGACCTTCTCTGAGAGCTGTCCGCCCTCCTCATGGCCTACATATCCCGGTGGTGAACCAATCATCTTTGAAACACTATGCTTTTCCATGTACTCTGACATGTCAACACGTATCATGGCATCTTCTTTACCAAAGACAGCCTCAGCAAGCGCCTTTGACACCTCCGTCTTACCTACTCCTGTCGGTCCCAAAAACAGGAATGAGCCAATCGGCTTCTTAGGATCCTTTAAACCAACACGGCCTCGTCTGACTGCCTTTGCGACAGCAGAAACAGCCTCCTCCTGTCCTATTACACGCTTGTGAAGTATCTGTTCAAGCTTTGCAAGTCGTCCTGCCTCTGACTCTGTAAGCTTATTTACAGGTATTTTGGTCCATCCCGATACTACATCCGCTATCTCATTTTCGCCGACTACAGGCTGATTTTTGGCTCCTGTGCGACGGTTCTTTCTGATAAGCTTCTGCTGTTTATTTTCAAGCACTTCCTTTTCTGACATAAGCGCGCCGGCAGCTGCGAGATCTCCTTTCGACAAAGCATTTTCCAACCGGTTCTGCTTATCTGTTATCTCTTTTTTCAGAGCAAGCAGCTCGTCAGATGATGTCAGATTCTTAAGCCTTATCCTGGCTGCCGCTTCATCCATCAGGTCTATCGCCTTATCAGGTAAAAATCTGTCATTTATATATCGTGCAGAAAGGTTTACTGCTGCTTTCACACCCTCATCTGTTATGATGACACCATGATGCTTTTCATAGAGTCCCTTTAATCCTGTGAGTATCTCTATTGTCTCATCCACACCAGGCTCCTCAACCATCACCGGCTGGAAACGGCGCTCAAGCGCAGCATCCTTTTCCACGTATTTGCGGTACTCTTCTATGGTAGTGGCGCCGATTACCTGTACCTCGCCTCTGGCAAGTGCTGGCTTTAATATGTTAGATGCATCTAACGAGCCTTCTGCTCCTCCTGCACCTATTATAGTGTGAAGCTCATCAATGAAAAGCAGTACATTTTTGGCATTTGAGACCTCGCTTATCACCTTCTTGATACGTTCCTCAAACTCACCACGATACTTTGATTTGGCTACAAGCCCGGACATATCAAGGGAAACCAGTCTCTTTCCCAAAAGAATATCCGGAACATTGCCACTGACTATATCCTGCGCAAGTCCTTCTACTATAGCGGTCTTGCCCACTCCCGGCTCTCCAATCAGACATGGATTGTTTTTGCCACGGCGGCAAAGTATCTGGATAACGCGCTCCATCTCCTTTTTTCTGCCTATAACAGGGTCAAGAAGCCCTGCCTCTGCCATATCTGTCAAATCTCTGGAATACTGATCTAATACAGGAGTCGCAGAATTGTATGATGTACTGTAACTTTTCATCAGATCCCTGTATGCAGACGGATCCTCACCCATCGCACCAAGAATATCTATAAACATCTTCTGACTGTTAACACCCATGGTGTTTAAAAGTCTTGCAGCTGCACAGTCTCCCTGCAGTACTATAGCCATTAGCAAGTGTTCTGTACCTATCTCATTGCACTCAAATCTATCGGCTTCCTCCGATGCACGCTCCAATACTCTCTGTGTCCTTGGTGAATAGCCATCCCTGTCCATCACTTCGATGTTATCCCCCGGTGAAATCAGGTCTTCAATCATCGAAATAAGCTTATCATATTCCACATTGCAGGCTGTTAGAACCTCAGCTGCCACACCGGTGCCCTCTTTTATAAGGCCAGCCAGTATGTGCTCTGTTCCAACATAGCTGTAATTCATTTTCTTTGATATACGTGCAGCCAAATCTATTGCTTTTTTAGCCTTACTTGTATATGGTTTCAAGTCATATCCTCCAGTCATATTCACTAATTTAAGTCGATGAACTGCAAATCATCATCTTCGCTGTCATCTTCATTATCATCCTTTGCACTGCTGTCTATAGCCTCAGACGGCTTATTTCCCTCATTGACAAAGCCATCAAGTGCCATTTGAACTTGATTCTTCAAGGTATCATCATCTGCAGCATTCTCCTGATTTGAAGCCTCATTTGAATCAAAATCAGATTTTTCATTCTCAGCAGTTTTCTTTAAATCGGATGTAATTTCTACAGTTCTTCCGACATAGGATGCATCGGATACTTCTGTACTTTCCGTATTTTCGTCTGATCCTAAAATCTCAGCTATCTGTGACCCTTCGCCAGATTTTTCAACCGGTTCCTGAATCTCATCTACCTGTGATTCTTCAGCCGGTTCCTGAGCATCATCATCATTAGCTTCTATATCAAACTCTTCTTCATCGTCTTCTTCATCATTTTCTTCATTAGCTGTGCGCTTCTTATTTTTCACAATAACCACCAGAAGAAGTAATGCCAGAATAATGATAATAAGAACCAATATTGCAGCTAAAACAAGATATTTATTGGCAATTCCCGGGACAAGCTCACTCATTGTTGTATCGTTTTCCTCCTGTGCCACTGTAGGTGTACTGAGCTCATTTCTCATATATGTGCCATCTACGCTATCATATGTGTACCAGCCACTCTCACCATTGTCATTCATAGCGTATACGAGGTAAAAATCCTTTGTCTGATCATCGGTTTTTTCGACTTTGGTCTGGTAGGCTGTTGCCACACCCTTGCCCTCTATGGAGAGCGATATCTCATTATATCCCTCAGGCACATCATCCACCTTAGGCAGTAAAACCACTATAAAATGTGACTCTGAATTGATACGGACAAACTCATACGCTGCATTCTGTGCTGCATCATATACAAAAAGCCCATTGCCGCTTTCCGACTGTAAATACACAAGCGTGATATCACCAAAGGTGCCATGAAGGGTATTGTATTCAAGTCCGCCAATCACTGTCTTTGAGTGCTCAAAGCCTTCAGGAACAACATCCTCCGGAATGTCATTTACCATAGTCCACTCTGTTCCATTTATATCGAACTTCTTCCAGTTATCCTGCTTATCCGCATTCTCCGGATCATCCTCGGCTCTTCTGGTAACAACTATATTGTATGTGCTTGTGCTGCCGTCCTCTGCTGTCACAACAACGCTGACCGTATTCTCTCCAACCTCAAGTGAATCATTGCCTGTGACGGATGTCACACTCGCCTTGGAATCAGCCGGATTTGCTGTAACCGCAAGGCTTGAACAGCTGTAATCTACTGTAGCTGTGTAATCCTTTGTCGTAGCAGAAAACTCAGGGGAAAGCGTACCTGCTGAGATAACAAGCGAACCAAGAGATGCGTTTGAGGATTTCTTTTCCTCTTTGTTTTCATTATCTTTATTTTCATTGCTGTCATTGCCGGTATTGCTGCCGGAATTGTCCTTGTTATCCTTGTTGCTGTTTGAATCGTTGTTTGATGAAGCACTTGTTACCGTCACCTTCGTGCTGGCACCGGTAATTACACCTCCGGCATCGTTGCCCTCTGCATCTCCTACAACTGTACAATATGCCTTTATAGTGCAGCTTCCTGCAGCCTTCGCCGTAAATGAAAACGACTGCGATGTGGGATACCCTGCGGCGTCACCAATATTGGCCACGCCATCCCCTCCGTTACTCAGTACTCCCTCGTCAGAGCTTGAGATAACTACAGTGCCAAAATATCCAGACGGCATGGAAACAGTCACCTTAACTGTTTTTCCAACAGTTATAGAGCTTGAGCTGACACTGAGACCAAGTCCCTGCGCATATACATGCTCGGCAGGTGTGAAAACAAGCATCACCGCCACAACAAGTGATAATATACATCCAAATAATTTCTTCATATCTTTCCTCACATTTCTAATTCTGCGATATCTTTGATTTGCCCAGTATGTGTCTGTTCATGATTATCATATCAAGGGCATTTCCACCATCACGCTTTCTGTTAGCATCAGCCGCCTCCAGATAAGCACCTGTGAGTGTTCCCTTTCCTAAAATATGTCTGTTGAGCTTAATCATATCAAGAGCATTTACAGCGCCATCACCATTGATATCTCCATATATAACAATATCGTATGTCTTTTTCAGATTACCTGAAGCATCATAAACAACCACTTTATTGCCTGTTGCAATCTTTCCGCTGTTTTCTGAGCCTGAGCTTGTCAGAAGCTTTACAGTACCTGATGCTGATACTGCTATATTCTTCACAAAATCAGCTGCACCGGTTCCAGGCTCAATGCCTGTAATATAAGTACCTATACTGTATTTACCTGATGTTATGTTTACATCTGTATTATTTTGGTTATTATTGTTCTGATTATTATTGCCACCTGTATTATTTGCAGATGCCGCCTGCCTGTTTATATTGATAGTGTATGTTCTTGTATCACCGCTTTGCGACTTGCATTTTACCTTAATTGTATTATTTCCGACAGCAAGCGAATAGCTTCCCGTTCCTGAAACACCACTGTTTCCTGAAACTGCATCTGCCGAAACAGTCACTGAGCTTATAGCATTTGAAACAACTGCTGAATAGCTTGTTGTCGCTCCATTGAAGGCCGGTGTGAGTGTTACACCGCTTATCGCAATCGACTGCAGATAGTTATTGGTATCGCCAGCTTTATCGAAGCCCACTGCTGACGATGGCATATTGTTGTATACAGGTATTTTAAATACAAAAGCCTGATTCTTGTCTGAATATCCTTTAGCCAGACTCTGTCCCTCAGTAAGAGCCGCTGTGGCATTGCCCATGTACTGATGGAAATACAGCGAGCTTGTATTTACTACATTAAACTTCTCAAAATACAGTGTATTTTGACCCTTATTTATATAATTGCTGCCCACCTTTACAGCTCCGCCGCTTATGGACTTTACTCTTGTATTCCAGCCCTGCTTCTTGGCAAAAGACAGACCATTTTTATAAATCTGGGCCTTCGTTTTTCCGGTTGCACTAAAATTAAAATAATTATAATATCCTTCGTATCCGGAATATGTACCCGAAATAAGAGGGCTCGTTCCCTTTTGTCCCTGCTCCTGCTTTATACGCGATGCTATATGGTATGCACTTACTCCACTGCTCTTTGCCACATCCATGAATGTGCTTGCATAATTGATTTTCTCACCATTGTTGGAATATGTCTTTGTTCCCTCCATAAATGTGCCTTTTACTATGGACTTGACACCTTCAAGTGCCTCATTCGGACTGTATGCCAGACTCTGAAACTGAAAAACATTGGTCTCATCAAGAAAATTCCTTGGATCCATGAGATAAGCAATATAGGCACTGCTTGCTGACACCCATCCCGGTTCGTACTCAACCCACTTATTTGTTGACCAGTTATATGCTCCGGCAGCTGTGGATTTCTTGGCATTGTCTGCTGATTTGGATACCAGATTAAGTCCGTTTACACTTTCATTTTCAATCACCGTATCCCAATTCAAACCTGTATTTACAGCCTCAAATGTCCAGCTTGGATACTTATTGTGAAGAGCTGTAAGGTTTGGAATATAGCTGTCAGGAAAGCCTGCATTCTTCATAGCCGTGACAAAATCAGTATTGTCCCCACTGTTATTGTATGTCACCTTTATGTATGTACTGATAGTCCAGCCCGTAAATGCCTTGCCATTTAAAGTACCCTTGACATTATACCAGACCACACCGTTTACCCTGGTCTCTCCTATTATGTCAACCTGATGGTTCCAGTTGAGTGAGACAACCTTGGTAGTGCCGGATGTGCCTGCTGCATTGCGGACATACACATTGCCACCTGTAATCGTACCTGTAGCATATGCTCCCGATGCGGTTGCAAGGGCAAGCTGCTCCTCATTATTATGCTGTATGGCATCCGCATTGCCGGTGTCTGCAGAAGTATCCCCTGTCTGCGCATTGTCTGATGCAGCTGTGCCGGTACCTGCTGATACAAAATCAGACCTGATATAGCTGACACACTCCTCGTTATTTGCTACCAGATTGTACTTTGCCTTGTACCACACCTTGCCGTCTGCACCTGTGGTCTGCTCAAGAATAGTAATATCCTTGCCGTTTGAAAGCTTGTGCTCCAGCCCATACTCTGTTCCCGGTCCGCTTCTCGCCGCTACCCAGTATCTCTCATCACACACAACCTTAGCCGCCTGATCCGCATAGACTGCTATGCTGCTGTATGGCGCCAGGTCACATGCGGCTAATGACAATGTAACGATAGAGGCTGCCAGAAATTTATTAATCTTTATCATCAAATCCCATCTTTCTTATGTGCATTGTTTACATTAATCCATTATCCATTTAATTATAATAGAATATGACCTTTGTATCAATGTATTCGGCAGAAATTTATTATTTTTTTTTAAGGTATACATCGAATTGCATGCAAGCATGCATCGATGATACCTTTTGACCCTTTAATCATAATATAAAAAACTCCCTTCAACGTGCAGCTCATGCTTACGTTTCAGGGAGTTGCCTGATTCATATTCTGCTTATTCTTACTGTCTCCTGTAGCTTTTCTAGCTGAACAGGGATTTTATCTTATCCCATAAATCAATGAAAAAGTTACCAATCTTTTCCCAGAAGCCCGGGTCGTTTATCTTATCGCCAAGCTTTGATGCCCAGTCCTGTGCCTGGTTGATGACTGAATCCCAGTCGATATTGGCATCCTTTAGCTTCATTAAAAGAGATGTAAGCTTTGCAATATCATCATCAGAAAGCTTCAGGTCGTAATCCTTTGCAGCCTCCTTTATCGCATCCTTTATCTGGCTCTCATCCTTGAGCTTTCCATCGGCAAGCTGCTTCTTTAGGTCAGCAATCATTGCCTCGATATCCTGCGAATCGCCGTCAATGCTCTTGTTGAGTTCTCCTGTTGTGACAAGCTCATCCATCGCTGCGTCTGTCACCTTGTCGTCAAGCTTCTTGCCTGTCATCTCCTCGTATGCCTTTAGTGTGCCTACAAGTGCTGCCGTTCCGGAAATAGGGAAAGGGCCTGCGACTATGATTTTAGCATCAGCTATGCCTGCTGTGGCAAGCGCATTCTTGTACATTCCTACCGTACAGTAATTGATATTGTGCGTGGAAACACTAAGACCCGCACCCTTTTTATCCTCTGTAATGAGTACTGAGGAAAGTGACCTTGTGCCAATCTCGCTCTTGCTGATGTATGAATCGAGGTACTTGTGCTCCTCATCATTATTTACATAGACCACATCGTATTTGTCCAGATCAGTGAGCTCGATTCCCATAAATCCAAGCACTGTCGCTCTCTGATCCGGTGTGAGGTCTGCTCCAAGACTTAAGTATGGCTTATCATTTTTGCTGATGGTCACCTTGTCGTTTGCCTCACTGCCGGCTGTAGTTGTGCTGTCTGCAGTACTGTCTGTGTTACTCTTATCAGCTGCGTCACTGCTGTCACTGCCTGATACATCAACGCTTGAAACTGTATCAGTCTGCGTAGCTGTCTCTGTTGCAAATACTGCCGGATTCATCGTAAACAGTGTAACCGCAGCAAGCACGCTACATATAATACTCTTTGCTTTTTTCTTTATTAATCTAATCATTTTTCCTCCAATCTACTGCTCTATATCATACGAAATTGTAAAGTTGCTTCCGTCGAAGCTGACATCTGCCATGCTTCCGCATACCACAGGCATCATCGGCGACATATGACCTATATCCAGATCCATGATGATTGGCACATTAAACTCTCTAAGCAGTGATGAAAGCGCCTGTCTGTGGTCTATGCCAAACATTTCCTCTCCGAAGTGCGCCGGGCGTCCGATAAGGAAGCCCTTTACATTTGAAAACCATCCTGCATTTTTCATCTGCCACATAGCCCTTCTCATGCCCATCACATTAAGGTCACAGGCCTCAAGGAACCATATGATACCATCATTACTGTAGCGCTCATTAAATTCCCTTACATGGTCAAACGATGTACCAAGCAGATTGATAAGACAATCCATGCAGCCACCAAGCAGCCTGCCTCTCATGGTAAGCCTGCTTTCCTTTACCACCGCAGGAATAGAGCTGATGCACGACTTTTCAGTCAGGTTGTAGCCCACAAACGGAGCATTCTCATCCTTTATCGATTCCTTCTCCCACATAGGGTAATTGGTAAATGAAAGCTTCCTGCCACAAAGCAGATTAAATGCATCGGTAAGTGACTCATGCCACACCTCCATGCCAAAGCTGCCCGCACACGGCCCGTAAATACCTGCTGTATCTGCAATAGTAGCCTCCAAAAATGTGAAATTCGTGTTGTCGGAATAGCCCATGTACCATTTAGGCTTTGACTGCTTCACGCGCTCAAAATCAATATAAGGCACTACCTCGCACATCAGCTCGCCACCACCACAGGATATAAGCACATCACTGTCAGCAGAAACATAGCTCTCGTTCAGCTCTTCTGCGCACTTCTTAGGTGTATTGCTGATACCTATGCCACTGTCGCACCTGCAGTTAGGTCCCTCTATCGTCTTATAACCCATGCTGTGAAACCTTTTAATGGCATTGTCAAAGGCACTCCTGTACGGCTCTGTTGTACAGCCCATCGAAGGCGCCACAAAGCCTATTGTTCCTCTATCCTTTAGAAATTCAGGGTATCTCATGTTTCTATCATCCTATCACTATTATTTACATATCTAAGCTTCTGTCTGAAGTAAAATATGTAGGATTTTATCATTTCTGTCAAGGTCATTTTACTGTCATAATTAAATGTCGTCGTGTACTGCACATGCTGTCTGTTGCACCAGTTGTATATATCATGCAGACTTATCGAATCAACATTCTTCATATTGTTCATAAACACCTTAACCTTTGAAAGCTCATCCTCACTGTCAATGTATAGATGAAAGATAGTATTCGGACATTCAATTATTATCTGCTGTTCTTCTATATTTTTCATCACTGTATCCTCTATTGAATGATGTATCCTGTGTGATTAAAAACATTATCGTCTGTCACACCGGGATGTGAGTAATAACAAAATATCGTAACTGTTCAGTACCTTCACAGCTAAAAAATATCACATAACCATAGTACTACACCGGCGTCACAAAATCCAGTCATTTTTGCCTGCCAATTCTTACTATTTTATTAAGAAAAACGGTAAATATTATACTCCCTCACAGTCAAATGCCGGAATGAAGCTGTCCTTTGCCACGTCACCCTCCTGTATAAATGCATTCGTGATTCCTATTTCGAGGGCATAGTCAACAAGCCTTTCATACTCTCTCCTTGTCACTGTGCGGTTTATCTCAGGATAATCCTTTAGTGCAATCGGCGTAAACTGGCTCATCATGCTTATATATACGTGATCATGATATGTATCATACAGGTACTTAAGTACAGCCTTTGCATCATTCACATGTCCCGGCAGTAGAAGCTGTCGCACAATAACTCCCTTTTGTATGAGTCCTGTCGCATCGTCAATCACGACATCCGGCTGCTGCCTGACCATCTCTGAAAGCGCCTGCTTTGCGACAGACGGATAATCTTTTGCCCTTGAATACCTTGCCGAAAGCGTACTGTCCATATATTTAAAATCCGGAAGATACACATCCACTATACCCTCAAGCAGCTTTAGCTCTGTCACATTTTCATATCCGCTCGTATTGTATATAATAGGAAGCTTCATGCCGCGGCTTTTTGCATCGTTTACCGCCCACACTATATCAGGGATATACTGCCCCGGTGTGACCAGATTGATATTATTTGCGCCTTTGTCAGCAAGTTCCATAAAGATATCACTCAGCCTCTCTTTACTGATTAGCTTTCCCGCTTTTCCGTCAGAGATCTCCCTGTTCTGGCAGAACACGCAGTGCAGGCTGCAGCCTGAGAAAAAAACTGCCCCGCTTCCTCTTTTTCCTGATATGCACGGCTCCTCCCAGTAATGAAGCGCTGCTCGCGCCACCTTTATTTCAGATGAAACGCCACATACACCTGTTTGTCCGGTGCTTCTGTTTATGCCACATTTTCTGGGACACAATAAGCAATTCTCGTATTTATTCATATTTTTCATTTTAACCCTTGCTAAAAATAATGTTTGATACTACAATCTATATGATTATGCGGTGCATATGCCATGCGCCTTCAGTAGTCATTTTCAAATTATATCATAACTATTCTTACAGAAGAGAATAGTTAAAATACACAATAAGGAGATTACAATGAATCAGTCAAACTGTATCGTCGCCCAGTCAGGCGGCCCAACTGTTGCAATCAACGCAAGCCTTGCAGGAGTCATCGCAGGAGTAAAAAGCTCTGAGAAATACGATATCTGCTATGGCGCCGTAAACGGAATACTCGGCATATTAAATGAGAATTATCTCAATCTGTCAGATATTTTTGCAGATGATGCTAATCTTGAAAAGCTTAAGACCACACCTGCCATGTATCTTGGCTCATGCCGCCACAAGCTCCCTGATTACAAGGATGATGATTCACCATATGTATACATCTTCCACCAATTCAATAAGCTTTCTATAAAAGCTTTCTTTTACATCGGTGGAAATGATTCGATGGATACCGTATTAAAGTTATCCGATTATGCAAAAAAAATCAACAGTGATGTGAAAATTATAGGGATTCCAAAGACCATCGACAATGACCTGTGCATGACAGACCACACTCCGGGCTTTGGCTCTGCCGCCAAATATATCGCATCAAGCATGCTTGAGATAGCCCATGATACCTTTATCTATGCTGTTAAGAGTGTTACAATCGTTGAAATCATGGGACGTGACGCAGGATGGCTCACTGCCGCTTCCGCTCTCGCACGTAATGAGTACAATACAGCGCCTCAGTTCATCTATCTGCCTGAGGTGGATTTCGACAAGGACAAATTTGTTGCCGATATAAAAAAAGCCCTTGCGCACACTAACAATGTGATAGTTGCCGTATCCGAAGGAATACATGACGCAGACGGCTCATACATTACATCATCAAAGGCCTCATGGGACCAGTTCGGACACCAGCAGCTAAGCGGTGCCGGAAAAGCTCTTGAGTTCATCGTAAAGGAAAACATCGGTGTCAAGGTGCGCTCTGTAGAGGTAAATGTGCTCCAGCGCTGTGCCTCACATCTTGCATCATTAACCGATATCGAGGAATCTTTTGCTCAGGGTAAAAAGGGTGTCATGATTGCAGCAGAGGGTGTGACCGCATCAATGGTATGCTTAAAGCGCATCTCAAATAATCCTTATCAGGTGGAATACACATATTCTGCTATCAAGGATATCGCAAACGAGGCCAAGTCTGTGCCAAGAGAGTGGATCAATGATGCGGGCAATGATGTGAAGCCTGAGCTTATCGAATACTTAAAGCCACTTATTCAGGGAGAAACCGCTGTAGCCTACAAGAATGGTCTGCCTGACTATATGGATGTGTCACATCTTCACAAATTTAACTGATTTTAGCTGCCGCCTACACCCCGGTGTGGGCAGCAACAGCATATCTCCAAGGAGGTCGATTTACATGAAGAAAAAAGTGCTTATAACCTGTGCCGTTGTGCTTGGTGTGCTTTTGGCTGTTTATCTTGGCTTTGCCTTTTATTTTAGCAGCCACTATCTGTTCAACACAAAGATTAACTCTGTAAAATACGCAGGGAAAACTGCAAAAGAGGCATTAGAAAAAAATACAGCCCTAAGCCGCGACTATCTGCTCACAATCACTGATAGAAAAGGCAACAGCTTTTCACTTAAGGGACCTGATTTTTCCTATGAATATGTCTCAAACGGTGACGAGGAGCAAATCCTAAAAAGCCAGAATGCTTTTACATGGCCTGTCAGTCTTTTCAAATCTCAAAACTATACTCTAAAGGGTTCGTCCAAATATGACGATGCCGCTTTGGCGGAAAAGCTCAAGGCTCTTGATATTTTCAGTGATGACTACATTGAAAATCCGGAGGATGCCCACATCGAGATAAAAGACGGCAAATACGATGTGATTGAAGAGAAAAATGGCTGCAAGCCGATATATGACAGCATCCTTGCCGAAGTAAAGGATGCCATGGACAATGAGCTTCCAAAGCTTGCCTTAAGTGATGACTGTTATGAATCTCCAAAAATCACAAAGGAAAGCGATACAATAAAAAATGAAAAAGAGGCTCTCGACAAATACACTGCTTCAACCGTCACCTACAAAATTGAAGGTGCCGACGAGAAGCTTGACTCAGCCAAAATCCTTGATATGCTAAGCATCTCAGATGACGGCAGCGTGAGCATAGATGATGCCAAGGTCACTAAATATGTCCAGCAGCTTGCTTCCAAGTACAATACCTTCGGCCGCAAACGCTCATTCAAGACATCGTCCGGTGACACTATTGAAATAGGTGGTGGAGACTACGGATGGGTAGTCAGCAAGAAAAATGAGAAAGCCCAGCTCCTTTCAGATTTAGAGGGAGGCAAGCCAGTGGAAAGAGAGCCTGTTTACGAGCAGACAGCACTCTACCGAGGCGCTGACGACATAGGTAATACATACATAGAGATTGACTACACAAAGCAGCACATGTGGTATTACAAGGATGGTGCTCTCCAGATGGAGTCTGATTTCGTATCAGGTAATCTCGCCCGTCAGAATGGTTCCGTAGATGGTGTATACAAGATTGTATACAAGCAGAGAAATGCTACTCTTGTCGGCGAGGGATACTCTTCTCCTGTCAGCTATTTCATGCCGTTTGCCTACAATATAGGTATCCATGATGCCGGCTGGCGTGATACCTTCGGAGGAACAATTTACAAAACCTCCGGCTCACACGGATGTATCAATGTGCCGCCTGCTTTTGCAGAGCAGCTGTTCAACGCTGTGGATAAGGGCACTCCTGTTGTTGCCTACTACAGAGAGGCTGTCACTCTGACAAACAATGCTGCAAAGATGTCCAATGCATACTCGTATATAGCTCCTGATGCTGCGCAGTAAGTGTGGATTGCATTGTATCTTTTAATAATATGGGAAGGCGACCGGCGCACGGGGATTGGCGGATTGGCCCGCCCGGCAGAGGCTCTCCCGATGAGCTAACGCTACGCAGCTAAGGTACTGTACGAATTATGCTTTTAGGGTTTCTATGCTTGACGAAACCGTCGAAACGCGCCTTCCATGGCGCGGTTTCTCCTTGCCCCGGCGTCCATGCCGGGGCATTTCTGCGTTTCATGGGCATAATTCTACAGTATCTAAGCCGCTGCGCTAGTCACTCTTTCTGGAGCGCATACATCCTCCCCCATTTCAGCCACAGCGTAAGGGGCGTAAGCCGCCGGAGTGACTGCCATACAGCATAGGCGCTCTTTCGTAAGCGCATAGCGAAGCTGCCTAGCTACTGTAGAATTATGCACACGATACACAAAAATGAGCTCCCACGGATGGGAGCTCAAGGAGAATCGCGCCATGGACGGCGCGTTTCGACGGTTTTGTCGGGCATAGAAGCCCTAAAAGCATAATTCGTACAGTATCTTGGCAGAGTAGCGTAGCGAACGAGAGAGTGCCTATGCTGTATGGCAGTCACTCCAGCGGCTTACGCCCCATATTTATATGTCCTTATATATCCTCTATGCTATGCAAACTGGCTATTGTAGAGATTTGCATAAAATCCATTGGCTGCAAGCAGGCTCTCATGATTGCCCTGCTCTATAATCTTTCCGTCTTTCATAACAAGGATAATATCCGCTTCCCTGATGGTGGACAGACGATGAGCCACTATAAAGCTTGTCCTGCCCTGCATCATGGTAAGGAACGCTTTTTGAATCTTAATCTCTGTTCGTGTATCAATCGATGATGTAGCCTCATCCAATATCAGCATAGGCGGCAAGCAGAGCATGACTCTTGTGATGCATAATAGCTGCTTCTGTCCCTGTGACAGGCTGCCGCCGTCCTCACCGATTTCAGTATCATAGCCCTTCGGCAGACGTCTGATAAAGCTGTGGGCATGGGATGCCTTTGCCGCTGCAATGATTTCCTCATCTGTGGCATCAGGCTTTCCCATTATGATATTGTCACGGATCGTGCCCTTCTTGAGCCATGTCTCCTGAAGCACCATACCATAGTTGTCACGAAGACTCTCGCGCGTGATTTTCCTGATATCGTGTCCGCTCACCTTAATTGTTCCACTGTTTACATCATAAAATCTCATAAGCAGATTGATAATAGTCGTCTTTCCACAGCCTGTCGGACCTACGATAGCCACGCGCTGTCCAGGCTTTACATGGAGATTGAAATCCTCGATAAGCTTTTTATCCGGCACATATGAGAAATAAACATCCTCTATGTCCACACGGCCGTCTGCCTCTTCAAGTATTACCGCATCCGAAGCATCCGGTATCTCCTTTTTCTCCTCAATCAGCTCGAATATACGAGCAGCACAGGCAAGTGCGTTCTGAAGCTCTGTGATGACACCCGATATCTCGTTGAACGGCTTGGTGTACTGGTTGGCATATGATAAGAAGCATGAAAGCTGTCCTACTGTAATTCCGCCGGTGAGTGCACTCATGGCACCAAAAATTCCGACTCCAGCATACACAAGACTGTTGACAAAACGTGTACACGGATTTGTAAGACTTGAGAAAAATGTTGCCCTCAGTGAACATTTCTGTAATCTGTCATTTATCTCGTCAAACTGTTCAAGCGCCTCATCCTCATGGTTGAAGGCCTGTACGACCTTTTCATTTCCTACTATCTCATCGATGAGTGATGTCTGCTCCCCCCTTGTTCTTGTCTGCAGCTGGAACATGGAATAAGTCTTTTTAGTGATAAAGCTTGCCACAAAAAGTGACAGAGGTGTGATGAGCACTACAATGCATGATATCTTCACATCTATTGTAAGCATGAAAATAAGCGTACCTGCTATTGTTGCAATTCCTGTAAAGAGCTGTGTGAAGCCCATCAAAAGTCCCTCTGAAAATGTATCTACATCGGCGATGATACGGCTGACCATATCACCGTGTGAGTGGCTGTCAATATAGGAAAGTGGCATTTTTTCAATGTTTAAAAATGCATCACGTCTTATATCCCTCACTATGTTGTATGTCATCCTGTTGTTGCAGATATTTGTAAGCCACTGGGCTGCTGCCGCTATGACGACTATTATTGCTGCTCTCGTGAGGATGGCTGTCATAGCCGTAAAATCAACCTTTCCTTTTCCTACAATCAAATCAATTGCTCGTCCTGTGAGAATTGGAAAATAAAGAGTAAACGCCACTGTAACAACAGACAGGGCAAGTGAAATTACAAGCAAAGGAATATATCTCTTCATGTAGCTTAATACCTTGCGCATTGTGCCTGCTTTATTCATCTTCGCATTATCCATAGCCACACTCTACACCTCCTTTTGTCTGGTCATATCCGACTCTTTTTTAAACTGTGAATCATATATCTCTTTGTAGGTCTCGCATGTCTCAAGCAGCTTTTCATGAGATCCGAAACCAACCATCTGTCCGTCGTCGAGCACTATGATATTGTCCGCAAACTGGATAGATGAGGTACGCTGTGACACGATAAATATTGTCTTGTCACCATGCATGCCCTTTAATGCCGCGCGAAGACTCGCATCTGTAGCAAAATCAAGCGCTGATGCACTGTCGTCAAGTATCAGTATGTCAGGATCCTTTACAACCGCTCTGGCAATTGTAAGACGCTGCTTCTGACCACCTGATAAGTTCTTGCCGCCCTGCTCTATCATGTAGTCAAGGCCTCCCTCTTTGCCCTTTACAACCTCTGTCGCCTGTGCTATATCGAGTGCCTTCCACATTTCCTCCTCTGTGGCATCATTTTTGCCCCAGCGCAGGTTGTCGGCTATCGTTCCCGCAAAAAGCACTGCCTTTTGCATTACAACACCGATTTTATCTCTAAGCTGCACTGCATCGTAGTCATTTATATCATTTCCCTGAATCCTTATAGTACCCTTTGTGGCATCATAAAACCTCGGGATAAGGTTTACAAGGCTTGATTTTCCTGAACCTGTACCACCGATGATTCCGATTGTCTGCCCCTTTTGCACTGTAAAGCTTATATCTGTGAGTGTCTCATCGGCCGCTCCCTCATAGGTCATGCAGACATGGTCAAACTCAACCTCAGGTGCGCCATCCTTTGCACCAATGAGCTTAGGATTTTTCTCAGGAAGCTTTGATGGAATAGAAAGCACATCAGCTATACGATTACCGCACGCCACTGCCTTTGTCACCTGTACGATGAGGTTTGCAAGCTTTATCAGCTCGACAAGTATCTGTGACATGTAGTTTACAAGTGCCACAACCTCACCCTGTGTGAGGATTCCTGCGTATACCTGCTTGCCGCCTGATACGATAACTGCGATTGTTGCGATATTTATAATGATAAATGTCAGAGGATTGGTGAGTGCTGAGATTCGTCCTACAACCTGCTGCATATTGGTTAAAAGCTCGTTGTCTCTGTTGAAGCTGTCAATCTCATCATTTTGCTTATTGAAAGCTCTTATAACCCTGGTTCCCTCTAAATTCTCCCTGGTGTGTGAAAGCACTGTGTCAAGAGAGCTCTGCACCTTTTTGTAAAGCGGAAGGCTTGCAGCCATAACTGAGAATACCACTATTGAAAGCAGAGGTATAGTAACTACAAAAACCATAGCCGCTCTTACATTTACTGTAAAAGCCATCGCCATAGCTCCGAATACAATAAATGGCGAGCGAAGGAAGAGTCGAAGTACCAGATTGACTCCTGACTGTACCTGGTTTATATCGCTTGTCATCCTCGTGATAAGTGTCGATGTGCCCACTGTATCCATCTTTGAGAATGACAGTGACTCTATCTTTTCAAACAATATATGGCGAAGCTTTGTGGAAAAACCTACTGCCGCCTTTGCCGCAAAATACTGCGCTGTGACCGAGCTTGCCAGACCAACTGCCGCAAGCAGCACCAGCACACCTCCCATCTTCCATATATATGGCTTGTCCGAAGCCGTAATTCCGTTATCAATGATTGCCGCCATGACAAGCGGTACTATAAGCTCAAAGGATGCTTCCAGCAGCTTAAATAACGGAGCACAGATGCATTCCTTTTTGTACTCCTTCAAATATTTTAATATCTGTTTCATCTTTTCCCCTTTCAGATTTTATGTCGCCGATTACAGCTTCACTATTATAGATGATTTTTCTCATATATACAAGAAAAACGATACACTAAAAAACCAGTACCCTGCGGTACTGGTTTCATATATCAGCTCTTATGTATATGCTTCTTGATTGCTTCAAAGCTCTCAGGACTGATGACATGCTCTATACGGCATGCGTCCTCTGCTGCAATCTCCTTATCAACACCAAGCTTCTCAAGACACTCTGACAAAAGCTCATGTCTTTCGTATATCATCTCTGCTATCTGTCTTCCTGACTCTGTGAGTGTGATAAAGCCTGCATCACTAACTGTGATATTGTTCTTCTCTCTAAGGTTTTTCATGGCTATACTCACGCTGGATTTCTTAAATCCAAGCTCATTTGCTATATCAACTGAGCGTACCACAGGAAGCTTCTTGCTGAGAATAAGTATGGTCTCTAAATAGTTTTCTGATGATTCATTGTTTCGCATTTCGAATACCCCCGTGAGTTTATTTTCGTTCGTTTTCATTCAGTTATATTATTATAACATACATTTTATTGTTTGCAAAACTTTTCTTTTGATTTGTACGTGATTTATAAAAATCCAAAAAAATATCAAAATCCCATATTTGTTATTGACTTCTAATTTATGTTAGTGTATACTAACTATCGAATCAGAAAACAAACGTATGCATGATATATTTCTAAATCTTGTATGCCATAAATGTTTAATTATACCAGATAAGACCGGCCGATCACCGGTCTTATTTATTTTAAAAAATGTACATATTCAGCTTAAACGAGAGCTCTTTTTAACCTTTCCAGCCCTTCCATAAGCACTGAACCGGGGCATGCGATATTCAATCGCACAAAGTAACGGCCATTGCCTCCAAACTCAGCGCCCTCCGACAGATAAAGGCCTGTCTTTTCGCGAATCATCTGCGTAAATGCCACAGAATCATCTGTGAGTGCACTGCAGTCAAGCCACATGAGGTATGTCGCATCAGCATCCACTACATGTATCTGCGGCAGATTTTCTGCCACGAAGTCACAGACTGTTTTGCGGTTTTCCCAGAGATATTTTCTGAGTTCCTCAATCCACGGCTCACCCTTTGTGAATGCCGCAACTGCTGCCGTGATGGCAAATGCGTTTGGCTCCGCCACCTCGTCTGTATTTAATGCGCGCCATACCTTGTGGCGCAAAAATTTATTTGGCACCATCACTGCCGCAGTCTGTAAGCCTGCCATATTAAAGCACTTGGTCGGAGCAATACAGGTGATGCTTATATCGGCGCAGTCCTCTGATGCTGCCGCAAACGGCACATATGATTTTCCCGGTGCTGTGATGTCGCAGTGTATCTCGTCTGATATGACCGTCACATTGTACTTCCTGCAGAGTGCACCTATTTTAGCAAGCTCATCCTTTGTCCAGATGATACCGCACGGATTGTGAGGGTTGCAAAATATCATAAGCGAGGTCTGTGGATTGGAAAGGTCATGCTCCAACCTGTCATAGTCCACAAAATATCTGCCGTTTTCGTATCCAAGCGGGCTTTCCTGCACATTTACGCCGTTATTAAATATGGAATTAAAAAATATATTGTATACCGGTGTCATGATAAGCACATTCTCACCGGGTGTTGTGAGCTTTCGCACTGTAGATGATATGGCCGGTACGACCCCTGTGCAAAAAATCAGGCTGTCTCTTTCGATTTTAAGCCCATGGCGTCTGTCCCACCACGAAATATACGCATCATTCCACTCATCCGGAATGATGGAATAGCCAAACACTCCGTGAGAAACACGCGCTGATATTGCATCTATTATCTGGGGAGCTGTCTTAAAATCCATATCTGCTACCCACATCGGGAGCTCATTTTCTGCCACATCCCACTTTAGTGAGCCTGTATTTCTTCTGTCTACAACGGTGTCAAAATCATACATAGATTATTTTCCCTCACATATTATCTTAGTCTTTGATGGGTCAACTCTGTCCTTTTCGATAGTCAGTGTGCCAATCTCCTTTGCCCTTATCACTCCGCTTGTCGGATTTAAAACACTGTCCACCTTACTGCAAATCTCTGCATCTACCGAAGAATACTCAAATGCCAATGTAGTGTTTATGAGCTTACAGTTTTTCATAACGAGGTTGTCGATGTAGCAAAGCCCCTGCAAGCTCTCGATTGTGCAGTTTATAAGTGTCAGATTTTTTGCGTTCCAGCCAAGGTATTCACCTGTAATAAATGAATCATAGACTGTGACATTTTCCGTATTCCAGAAGGCATCCTTTGAGATAAGCTTTGAATCGTGCACCTCTACATTTCTTGAGCCGTCAAACGAATAGTTGCCGACCAGCTGGAAATTCTTCATGATAAGATTATTTGTATTCATGCCAAAATAATCTCCCTTTGCCGAGACATTCTCGATATCGACATGATCACAGCTCCAGAGTGTCTCCTGGGCATTTGGAAAAGTCACATTTTTAAGCTTTAGGTTATTACAGCGCCTGAAGTTCTTAGGTGCCTCAACTATTGAATCAGTGACAGAGATATTGTCAGTATACCAGACACCCGCACGCGCCATGTCAAACCATGTACAGTCCTTTACAGCTATGTCACTACAGTACCATAGCGGATATTTCCATCTAAAAAAACAGCCTGTCAGGCTAATGCCATGGCTCTCCTTAAGAGGTGACTCTCCGTCATCAAAAATTGTATCATATATATCCAGGTCATTGCTTGCAAACAGGGCTCTTTCGCCTGTCAGAAACTCCTGATGGATTTGTTTTCTTTCGCTCATTATATATACTCCTTTTTCCCGGTAATTCTAAATAGTTATCTGCCATAAAATCAAATAACCGCCGAGCACATAATATATGCAGCCCGACAGTTATCATTATACCCCAAACCCTACTGAATTTATAGTATTTTATATAAGTTTAATATTACAAAATTAATATTAAGAGCCTGATATTTACAGCTCAAGCCCATCAAGTATGCTCTTAAGTGCATCAGCAGACTCCTTGAGCTTTAAAGCTTCCTCACCGTTTAACTCGATTGGGATATCGCTCTCCACTCCGCCTGCTCCAACGATTGCAGGCATTGAGAGAACCACACCGTCGATGCCGTACTGTCCGTGCATCATGTGTGAAACAGGAAGAATAGACTTCTCATCACGCATGATTACCTCGCAGATACGTCTGACCGACATAGCGATACCATAATATGTCGCATGTTTTCGGTTGATTATCTCATAAGCACTGTTCTTTACGTTTGCAGCGATTTCCTCTGTATTCTCCTTGTGCTTGTAGTGACCTCTCATCTCGCACATCTTGTGAAGCTCCACTCCGGAAACATTGGCTGATGACCATGCAACCACCTCACTGTCTCCATGCTCACCTACTATAAATGCATGTACGCTTCGGCTGTCCACCTCAAGGTGCTCTCCAAGCGCGTACTTAAGTCTTGCACTGTCAAGCACGGTACCTGAACCGATGACGCGCTCCTCAGGAAGTCCTGAAAGCTTCTGTGCCACCTGTGTTAAAATATCTACAGGATTTGCAACTATAAGTAAGATTCCACCGAAATTTCTCTTTGCAATCTCCGGAATGATGCTCTTGAAGATTGCAACATTTTTATTTACCAGATCAAGTCTTGTCTCGCCCGGCTTTTGGCCTGCACCTGCAGAAACAACAATGATAGCAGCATCTGCCACATCATCATAACCGCCTGCATATATCTTCATAGGTCTGGCAAAAGGAATACCGTGGCTTATATCCATCGCCTCTCCCTCAGCCTTGTCCTTATCAGCGTCAATGAGAACTATCTCAGAAAAAAGACCGCTCTGCATAAGTGCAAAAACTGATGCCGAACCAACGAATCCACATCCGATCATGACAGCCTTTCTTGGTTTTGTCTTAACAACTGCGCTAGTTTTATTGCTCATGTACGTTCCTCTCTTTCTTATACTATAATTCAAATAGTTGCTTTTTATTATAACTATTCATCCCAAACACAAATTCTCAATATCTGCTTTGTTATCAGTAGTTCTGAATAATTATCTTTTATTATTTTCGTACACTGTACGCCATCCATTTTAGGCATTCGAATATCCATTAAAATAACATCCGGTCTATTTTTTCGTACACTTGCAATTACTTCTTGTCCATTTGCAACCGTATCTGTTACTTCTATTCCTTCCTTTGTATTTAATACAATTGACAAACTTTGCCTAATCAATTCCTGATCATCTGCAATCAGTACTTTAATCATATTCTTCACCCCATCTTATAGGAATTACAACATTTGTTGTAAATCCATCACTTCCATCAAACTCTACTGTCCCATTTAATAACTTTATCCGCTCAACAATATGTCTTGTACCAAATCCTTTCTTCATATCAGTACATCCAATTCCATCATCTTTGATTGAAATATAAATATCGGAATATTTCTTTTTTATAGTAATATAAACATTTTTTGCATGACTATGTCGTACAGAATTCGTCATACTTTCCTGAACAACACGATATATCGCATTTTCTTCATCTTCATCAAATTTCAATTTTTCGACATCACATTCAAAATGTATTTTTGTATTTGTTATTGAATTTGTTTCATTTACCATCTTACGAATTGCTGGTTCCAAGTTTAAACGTTCCAGAGAATCCGGTCTTAATTCACTTACTGACCTTCTTACTTCTTTTATTCCATCCCTTGTAACTTTTGAAATAAGCTCCAA
>ENA-ORRU01000674-ORRU01000674.1-human-gut-metagenome-genome-assembly--contig:-NODE-674-length-24737-cov-5.403047_pt1 | contig 24737 bp, 20 predicted proteins | sample MGYA00242184_ERZ509151 | MGnify/ENA primary metagenome ERZ509151 (study PRJEB26280, sample SAMEA2338667) | human gut metagenome | biome: human gut; feature: human-associated habitat; material: faeces... | reverse complement strand
TTCACAAATCTTATATCAGTTTTTAACGTTTACACAAAACTTGAAACGGTCTCATTTTATTATATCAACTATAAATTATAACCAGTAAATCCACCGGTTTATCACTTATTTTTTTATCACTTATTACTTTTACTACTTATACTTTGATACATTAGTTGAATCTACCTTCTCAAATGGTACCCATACATATAAGCCGTCATCTGATATTCCTTCAATGCCACTCGTACTGCTTCCTGTTCCGAGTGCAATAGCTGCTTCTATAAGCCTCTTTCCCTGTCCATCAGCAGACTGGTATACTGTAAATGACATTGTTCCTGTTTCTATTGCCTTACAGCCATCGCTTGTCGCATCGATACCAAGAATTAATATATTACTCTTTCCTGCTTTACGGCACGCATCTACTATACCAAGTGCCATAGTATCATTGTTACATATAACAACATCACATTTCTGGTTAGTCTTTAAGAATATATTAAACATTTCCTCTGCTTTTGACTGTTCCCAGTCAGCGTGGTCTTCAAATACATAATTAATCTTCTTTCCAGAAGCGTTAAGTATCTCTTTAACAGCTTTAGTTCTTCCCTTAGTTGCTGAATGGCTTGATGGTCCTTTAATTATAGCAACATTAATTTCTGATGATGATTTTAACTTATCAAGCACATATTCTGCCTGAAACTGTCCTGCGGTGTACTCATCTGAGCCAACATACATATATTTGCCAGCTTTAAGTCTTGATTCATCTGGTGATACATTAAAGAATACAATAGGAATATCTCCTGCGAGAGCTTCAAGCTCTAATGAAGTATCCTTATCTACCATATTACAAAGAATTACATCATAATTCTCTGAAACTGCTTTCTTAATATGCTCAACCTGCTTTTCAATTGAATTATTGGCATCTAATATATCAAGCTGTGTATTATTTTCCTGTGCTGTTTCTTTTGCTGTATTAACTAACTGTGTTCTAAATGTATCAGCCTGTGCCAGCGTCATTAACATTTTTACACTGCCCTTACTGCCTGTTGAAGATGTATTGGTACCAGTGCCACAGCCGGCAACACCTAATACAAGCATAACCAGACATATTAATAAACATAACCTTTTCTTCATTCTATAACCTCTTTTCCGGACATTTTATCTTCTCTATATATGAAACTGCTGTACCTGATTAGAAAGCTGTTCTGCCGAAGCTGCTAATTCTTCTGCTGAGATTTCCACCTGTCCACTGTTTTTAGAAATATTATCAGCCTGTCCTAACATTGACTCAGATGTTGCCATAATCTCATCTGAGCTTGCAGCCTGTTCCTCACATATAGCGGCAACATTAGTAGCAACTTCATCAACATGTCCAATCTTCTCAACAACATTTGCCATAAGTTCATTGGTTGCCTTAATATTATTGAATATTGTATTAAATGTATCTACTGCTGTATGAATTAATACTGCACTGTCACCAATCTCTACAACACTGTCTCCTGCCTGACTTACAGCATCTTCAACAAGCTTATTAATCTCTGTAATAAGCTGTGTAATGTGTTCTACAGACTCAGTACTGTTCTTTGCAAGTGAACCTATCTCAGAAGCAACAACTGCAAAGCCTCTTCCTGCTTCTCCTGCTCTTGCTGCTTCAATAGATGCATTAAGTGATAAGAGGTTAGTTTCATCAGCTATATCACCTATAAGCTTAATAATATCGACTATTTCCTTAGAAGCCGAACCAACTTTATTGACAGCTTCCTCAAGACTTCTTATTGATAACTCAATATTGTTAAGTGCTTCGCTGACGTGTTCCATATCCATTCGTCCTTTTTCGGATACTTCAACTGTCTCACGCATTTTAATATCAACTGAGTCGCCATCGTTCTTGGTTTCTGCAGCAACACCTGCAAGCTGTGTAACATTTTCTGCTATCTCATTAACTGACACTGATAACTGGTCAACTGTATCGTTAAGTTCATGCATCGACTTGGACTGTATATCTGCCGCAGTATTCATCTCGCCTGATACATTCTTGCTTGAGACTGCCTGCTCCTTTAATCGTACAGATACATCACCAATCTGGGATATCATCTGGCGCATAGCCTGAATAAACTTCTGTATGCTCTGTCCCATAACAGCAATCTCATCATTGCCCTTAACATTAACTGATACTGTAAAATCACCAGAGGCCATCTGTGTGATAGCCTTAGTCATATTCTTTACTGGCTTAACTACTACATTAGTCATTCTTTCAACAAGAATACAAAGAACTATTATACATACAATTCCTACAATTATCATAATAGTTCTTAAACGTATAAGCTTTGCAAGTACAATACTCTTAGGAATATATGATACTAATACCCAGTCAGTGCCATCGACCTCCTGAAATACCGTCATATTGCCATCAATAGTTGCGGAATCATAATCATTTGAATTAAATTGGTTTGCTACCTTCTGATAATATTCACTCTGTCCAGGAGCACCAAGCTTCTGTGATATTAATGAAGATTCTCTATCAGCAAGTATAACTCCTGTATTCTTATCAACAAGAAATGCCTCTGCATTATCCATATCAATAAAAGAATTAACAATTATAGTAATTCGGTCAAGTGTCATATCTGCTGATATTACCCTTATATTATCAGTTCCGTCATTAAGAATACCTGAAGCACTAATTACATTAACCCCCTCAGCGTTCTTATATGCCGAACCAACAGCCATATTAACCCTTGTAAGGCCTTCCTTATACCATGTACTCTGTATAGGATTGCTCTCCTTCTTAGTTGACTTATCCGCCTTTATAAGATTACCATTAGAGTCAGATACATATAAACCATCTGGATAATTATCATTATAGTTATAATATCCATCAAGAATAGCCTTTAGCTGTGTATCATCTGGGTGAAGATTTTCTATTGTGGTTTTTGCCATCTGGAAAGAAGCAAGGTTCTCACTTAACCAGGCCTCTATCTTAGATGACTGGTTACTTACCGATGACTCCAGCAAATTCTGTGAATAATCTTCAATTATGCCCGCTGATGCCTGATAAGCAATAAGCACAAGTACTGCTACGATAGCAATAACGACTGGCATTATGCTTCCTAAAAGCCTGGCTTTGATTGATAGTTTCCTTTGTTTCTTCATAGTTACAAACCCCTTTCTTATGTATTCAATTGTATATAATTTTCACGCAAATACACTATATTTATTATATCACTTTACAATTATATAACAATCTTTTTATTACAATTCACTATTGCGACTACAGGAATGAATAACATGGAAGCAGCTGTTTTCATAACATCATTTTATTTACAGACCAAACAGCTTTATCGCAAATATTGACAACAAAGGTATTGTAATGAGTGACAATATAGTTGTAAGCACGAATATTTCTGTTGCGTAAAGTGAATCCTTGTTATATCTTTCTGCAAACATAATAGCAGATGCTCCGGCAGGGCAGGCCATTCCTATGAATACGGTAAATGGTACATTAAAATCAAAGCTCTGGAAGTTGAAAATATAAAGAACAAGCATACCGATTACAGGAAATATGATGAGCTTAAGAGCACAAAGATAGTACATACGCAGGCTCTTGAGGCTGCTTACAATATTGCTTTGTGCAAGATTAGCACCAGCTATAAGCATAGCAAGTGGCGTATTCATATTGGCTATGTATTGAATCGGATTATCTATAACAGCAGGTATTTTTATGCCGGTAACAAAGCATACAACACCAGCGAATATAGCTATAATGGTTGGTGTGCAAAGATTCCTGCATATAGTTTTGAAGTCACCTGCTCCACCCATGACTATAACGCCGTGAGTCCATAATAACAGATTGAATACAGTAAGGTAAGCTGTCATATAGAAAACACCTTCCTGGCCAATGACGCCATTGATAAGAGGTAGTCCTATAAAACCACTGTTTGAATATATAAGGGCAATTTTCTCAACAGGAATTCTGGTTTTTTGCAGATTATAAGCAGAACTTATACTTATATTGTTTCTGCTATATTCAGTATTTCTGATTAGTATATTTGTTAATATTATAATAACTGTAAATGTTGTTAAAGCTGCAATGAGTGTAAGACCAAGCCCCCACATAAGATGACCGTCAAAGTCCATCTGGTAAGATTGGAATATCATAAGAGGTGAAACCAACATAAGAAGAATGTTTGACAGCTTTGGGACAGTCTTATCATCAATCAGGCCAGTTTTAAATAGAACTATTCCACAAAGCATTATAAAAAACATTTCAATTATCTTTTCAGCAACAACAATAGCCATACTGTCATCCATTTTCAGAACCCTGATTCTGCTAAAATTAAATATAATAGTGCGTAGCACGGAGCAATCCGTTGGTATCAAAGTCGTGGACTTTTGACTCCGACATCATTTAAATCTAATGATACAATATAAATGATGTCGGAGTCAAAAGTATAAATAGCATTTTAAGAACAAAAAAGTTTATAAAATTAAGAAAAAATTTATATTTAGCATTGCATTATCTTCAATATATTGATATTATTAGAATGTAAAACAAAAATACACTAAAGCTAAAGAAACTTAAATTTAATACACTAAAGAAAATATAGCTGAAGCTAATATACTAAAGGCAAGGATACCAAGGATAATAATATTAAAGTATACTAAAGATAAAGTGTATAATATCAGATATGATACATATTGTTTTACAAAGTAATTAAACGGGAGAGAAAGAGATGAATGAAAAATTTGACTGGAAAAAGTATCTGACATTAGACAATATTGAAAGATATGCGCCTGTTGCAGCATTCTTTCCAATAGGAATGTCTATTGTAACAAGCATTGTAGGCGTTGTATTATCAATGTTTTTTGGATGGTTTGCGGTAGGATGTATTATACGCAACATCCTGGTAGGATTACTAAGAATTATTTTTTGTGCTGGCTCTATCGGTGCAGCAGCAGGTCTTGTTTATGTTGCACTTAAGACAAAAGACACGAGTAGGGTGAATACATGGATAGCACCAGCAGCAGTTATATGCTCAGCTATTTCATGTATCGGAATAGCATTTCATGTAGGTGTACTTGGCTGGCTGTTTGGGATTATTTCAGTAGTTGCCGGAGTAGAGCTTCTTGCAAGAATTACCATTGCAGCTAATCCAATGGATACACCATTTAATCTGGGTGGAGCATTTGATGTATATAAGAAATATTATGAGGATTATAAGGCTAAGAATCCAACAACAAAGGACTTGGAAAAGACAGAGGTTATTAATCCTGAGATGTCATACTTTGATGGAAATGGAGCAGAGTTATTTGGATATACTATATTAGGAACTATAATCTGTGTAGTGACATGTGGTATAGCAGCACCATGGATTATATGTAAGATATATAGCTGGAAACTTAGTCATACAGTTATTAATGGCAGAAGATTAACCTTCGATGGAACTGGAGCTTCACTTCTTGGACATTGGATAGTGTGGGAGCTTTTGACATTAGTAACTTGTGGTATATATAGCTTCTTTATGTATGTAGCTCTTAGAAAGTGGGAGATGAAGCATACATATATTGATGGTGAGGCAGTGGTTCCTAATGAAAGCAGTTCATACTTTGATGGTAACAGTTTTGAGTATCTTGGTTATGCTGTTCTTGGAGGAATCCTTACCTGTGTAACATGTGGCATAGCAACACCTTGGGCAGTATGTATGATACAGAGATGGGACGTTAAGCATCAGAATATTAATAACAGAAGACTTGTGTTTAGTGGTACTGGATTAGGCTTTCTTGGAGAGTATATTATTATAGTACTTCTAAGCCTGATTACCTGTGGTATATATTCATCATGGGGACAGGTAAGACTTCTTAAATATATAACAAGACATACAGATTTTGTAGATTAATCTGCAACATATAAAAACGTAATAAAAAGCAGCCGGCGCATTAGTTAAAAAGTGCTGGCTGCTTTTAAATTGCTATATTATCAAATATGCGGTGTATTATGTTATTCTGTGGCTCGAATACAACAATACCATCGTGGCAGTTAAATAGTCTATATATGTATACAATTATAAATGCGGTAAGAATGATTGCAAAAAGCGTATAATACAGTTTTTTGTTAAGCTTTTTTCTTAGCAGGAATATTATGAGTGCAACTGGTGGAAGGAAAAAAAGTGGATGGTACATAAATGCGGTATTAATATCAAAATGAAGTAAAGCAATCCACGCCCGTGTCATACCGCAGCCAGCACAGGATATTCCTGTTATATATTTTATAGGGCAGGTTATTCCCATATATTGCATAATTCCATAAGCTATAACAACCATAATTACTGACATTATAACGGTTTTTGCCTGTTTGATATTTTTCATAATTAAAGTCCCCTTGCCTGCCATAGGTGGAAATCTGCTGCCATTGGCTTGGCTGACAGCACACAGGCATTAATCCCCAGATAAATATAAATAGATGTCTGGGTCAAAAGCCCACGAATTTGATAAAAGCATACCACAATATGCAGCTGATGTGAACTGCTTTGTATAAATCAGTATATATAAATCAGCTTATATAAACATGTACTACTGGCACATAGCCTCCTATCCTATATTCGCATATTGTTAGATTATCATCCCACTTTTATGCTCATATTTTGACCCTGGCATTTAAATTATTAACAAATTATAAATTTTAGCACTCACCTCTTTACATTGCTAACAATAAAGACTATAACATAGTCAGAACAAAGGAAGAGGAGTTAAAGAATTAAGAGATTGAATAGTTAATATCCTTTACCTGATGTTCCAAAAACAAGGTATAGTTCAGATGAATATGTAATCCTTTGGATTTGATACAGAGTTGTTATATCAGATCCGAATGAACGAAAGGTTCAGCCGAACAGATAGTTTATTAAAAAGGAGAGATGACTTATGTTAATACCTAGTATTTTTGGAGAAAATTTATTTAATGATGATTGGATGAACTTTGGATTTCCAGAGGTTGATAAAGCTTTATATGGTAAGCATGCGAGCCATGAGATGAAGACAGATGTTAAGGAAACAGATTCAGGTTATGAAGTAGATATTGATTTACCTGGATTTAAGAAGGATGAGATAAATGTACAGCTTGATAACGGATATCTTTCAATAAGTGCTGCTAAGGGACTTGATAAGGAAGAGAAGAATAAGGAAGGTAAGTACATCAGAAAAGAGCGTTATGCAGGTGCTATGAGCAGAAGCTTCTATGTTGGTGATGCTCTTACGCAGGAAGATATAAAGGCTAAGTATGAAAGTGGTATATTAAGACTTTCTATTCCTAAGAAAGAAGCTAAGCAGGTTGAAGCTACAAAAAGAATTGCTATTGAGGGATAATGAAAGCAATAATTATGAGAAATAATGAAAGCAGCTTTGATTAAAAATATTTAAACTTTAAGTTTATGTGCCAGAGATTAGATTATACATTTAATCTCTGGCACATTTTATATACAATCGATAAATTTTAATTGTTAAAATGTATTTGACATATTTTTGGAATAGCCATAATATAAAATTATCCATTATAATTGTGAATTTAAAATAGTGAATATGTTCATTGGGAGGTGTGTATGGAGAGAAATGTATTTAAAGATTATGCATCCAACGAAAACAATGCAGACTGGGAAAGACACATAGAAAGGCAGGCACCATTATATAAGCGCAAGGATGATATACGTTCTGAATATGAGCGTGATTACACACGTATACTTCATTCACTTGCATATCGTAGATTGAAGCATAAAACACAGGTATTTTTTAATATAGATAATGATCATATATGTACACGTATGGAGCATGTACAACATGTTGAATCGGTAAGCTGTACAATCTCAAAATTTCTTGGCTTAAACACTGATCTTACAAGAGCTATTGCTATGGGACATGATCTTGGACACGCTCCATTCGGACACGAGGGAGAAGTTGAACTTACCAATATTCGTAACGAGCTTGGACTAGATGCCTTCTGGCACGAGAGAAACAGTTTAAGAATGATAGATAAGATAGAACTGCTTCAGGATAATAATAAAAATTACCAGAATCTTAATCTCACATATGCGGTAAGGGATGGAATAATCTCACACTGTGGTGAAGTTGATGAAAACGGAATCAAGCCAAGAAAAGAAAAAATAGATCTTGATACATTTAAAATATCAGGACAATATCAGGCTTATACATGGGAAGGATGTGTAGTAAAAATAGCAGATAAGATAGCTTATCTGGGAAGGGATATAGAAGATGCCATCCGTATGGAGTTCATAGAGGATTCAGATATAAAAAAACTTATGGAAATATCCAGAACATATGGGGTAAAAACAATAAATACAACAGTTATAATACATAATTTTATAACAAGCATATGTGCTAACAGTACACCGGAATCAGGAATAAGACTTAGTGATGAACACAACGAAATGCTCAATTCTATTAAGAAGTTTAACTATGAAACTATATATATGAATCCAAAGTTTAATGTATATCGTAACTATGCAGCATTAATCATAAGAAGCATATATGATACACTTATGGAATCTTATGATTCAACAGACGGAGTAAACACAATATACAGGCTTTTAAAAAGAAAAAAATCATATCCACAGCTTATTAAAAATTTTGTGAAACATCTTCTTATATATTCTGATACACCATCAGAGATATATAATGATGTATATTCAAGGCTATATCCGGATACCTGCCAGGATGCAGCTTTGGAAGGAAGGTTAAAAGAGGAATATAAGAACCGCAGAATATATGGATTGTTTGAAACAGAACTTATATATGCCCAGGCAATTATAGATTATATATCTGGTATGACGGACAGATATGCGATAGAGATATTTAATGAATTGATACGTTATTAAATTTAAAGTGAATAAAAATTGCAAAAATTTCCACATATATGTATAATAATAATTATAAAAAACGTGTTTAATTTTTTACAAATGGGAGAAGAACATTATGAAATTTATGTATAGTCTTCTTATTATAATAGAGATTGTTCTTATGGGAATATGTGCGGTTAAGTCATTTGGTAAGAAAGGAAAGCTTGCAGAAATTGTTCTGTATTATGAGATAGTTGCTTTTGTATGCGGAATATTTTTCTGGCTATACAGTTTTTTTCCAGATATTAAGGTGACGACACTCTGCAAAGGAGTAGAGTTTGCATGTTATGACTGGCTTGTAATTCTGCTTATGTATTATACGCAGTATTCTACAGGCTTATTTAAAGGAATTCGTGCAGTAAAGATAGCAATGATATTATTTTCAGCAGTAGATTCTTTTGTTATGATTGCTAACGTATGGACACACAAGGTATTTACGATATCAGAAATAACTAACAGTGATATAATAATAGAATATGTCAAAGATGGATTTTTCTATCGTGCGCATTTTTTATATAATTATATTGTTATAGTAGTTATCCTTATAGCATTTATATTCATGATAGCAAAGGCATCAAGGTTTTACAGCTTCAGATATGAGGTCATATTTATAACATTATTTGTCGGTTTTATTCTTGATCTTGCAACGGTAAGGTCACAGTCAATATATGATATATCGACTCTGATATATGGCTTCATGTCTATGATCATATATTATCTTACATTAAGCTATATACCTAATGAACTTATAGAGAATACATTATCGCTTATTATTAAAGATATGAATAGTGGTATTGTATGCTTTGATATTCATGGTAAATGTATATATTGTAATGATATTTTAAGAGAGCAGTATAATATAGGCTATGACTATGAACACATGGAGCATAAATACAGAGCATGGCTTGAGAAAACAGGTGACAACAGAAAAGACAGTATGAAGTTTGAGACTTCTATTAACAGCGATAGTGGTAAGCGGTATTATGAGATAGCCTATAAAAGAACGTACGATGATAAAAAAAACCAGGTATGTGATTATTTTCTTTTTAATGACAGGACTGAAGAGGTTGAACTGCTTAAGTATGAAAAGTACAGGGCAACACATGATATGCTGACAGGTCTTTTAAACAAAGAACAGTTTTATATAGAAACTGCTAAGGTGATAAAGGAACACATAGATACTAAGTATTGTATCATATGCAGTAACATAAAAGATTTTAAGTTTGTCAATGAATTGTTTGGTGTGGAAAAAGGAAATGAAATACTAAGAAAAGAAGCGGAGTACATTAAAGACTTTGTAGATGAAGAAGTTGTTGCGGCAAGACTCCGTGGAGACCGTTTTGCCATGTGTATGCCAAAGGTCAGATTTGATGAGAAACTTATTGATAAGGCTGTAAGTGGAATAAATGCTGCTTTTAAAAATAGTTTATTTCATATGCATATATTTTCGGGAGTATATGATATAGAGGATGTTAATGAACGTGTGAGTATCATGTGCGATAAAGCAAACCTTGCCGGTGAAACTATAAGAAATGAATATAAGATTAATGTTGCATACTATACAGAACATCTTATGTTAAAGTCATTAGAGGAAAGAAAAATCATAGGAGAGTTTGACAGGGCACTTGATAATGAAGAGTTCGTTATGTTTTTGCAGCCACAGGTTGACTATGAGGGATATCCATATGGAGCAGAGGCACTTGTAAGATGGCAGCATCCTAAGAGGGGTTTACTTTCGCCAGGTATGTTTATAGATGCATTAGAGAAAAACGGCTTTTTGTACAGACTCGACATATATATGTGGAATAAGGCAGCTAAACAGCTTAGTGACTGGAAGAAGCGGGGCATTGAAAAGTATCATATTTCAGTTAATATATCTACAAAAGATTTTTATCTTATAGATGTTTATGAAACATTTACAAGCCTTGTAGAAAAATATGATATAAGTCCGAAACTTCTAAAGCTTGAGATTACAGAAACAGCACTTATGTCAGATTTTGATAAGAATATACTTATTATTAAGAAGCTTCAGGATTATGGATTTGATATAGAGATTGATGATTTTGGAAGTGGTTATTCTTCTCTTAATATGTTGAAGGATATAAGTGCAGATGTACTTAAGATTGATATGGGATTTTTACGTGCCTCAGAGAATGAAGTCAAGGGCCAGGATATACTTGAAAGTATAATAGAACTGGCTAATAAGCTTGGAATGAAGGTAATAACAGAAGGTGTGGAAAAGAAAAGCCAGCTTGATATGCTTAGCATGATGGGATGTAAGATGTTTCAGGGATATTATTTCTCAAAACCTATACCAGTAGATGAGTTTGAAGAAAAATATAAGCTTGGACAGGAATAATAAAATAATAGTACGAAGGAGTGTTTGGTTTATACAAAGCATTTCTTCGTATTATTTTTTATGATGACAGAGTTAAAAGAGACAGAGTTAAAAATGATAGTGTTAAAAGTGACAAAGCTAAAAGAATAAAAAGTAGTGACAGAATTGTGAAAAGTAGTACAATTATAAAGTGAAAAGCAAAAGTGAATAATGGGAGGATATTAAAGAAAGATGAAGAACAAGGCAGACAGTCTTATAAAGAAAACAATAGTATGTGTGGCCGCTGCTATATTTGTATTATGCAATGCTTTGATATCAGGGAAAATACCGGGGGTATCAGTATCTATGGTGAATAAGGCATATGCAGCACAGGAAAATGTTACAGACAAAAGCAGTGAGGCATTACAGATAAAGACATATAACGATCTTTTAGAAGCATCTACGCACACAGATGGAAGTTATATTCTTATGTCTGACATAGATATGTCAAGGGCAGGAGCAGATGGATGGAAGCCATGGAATTTTAATGGTACATTTGATGGTAATGGACATACTTTATACAATATGGACATACATACTGTTACAGATATTACAGCTAAGACATATGATGGCAATCTTAAGGAATATGATACATATTTTGCAGGTTTTTTTGGAATAACAGATGGAGCGGTTATAAGTAACCTTAATATAACAGGAGCATATATAGAACTTGGAGAACAGCAGGAACAGACACAAAAAAGTATATTTGCAGCTGTACTTGCAGGATACATGAACAATACAACTATAAGTAACTGTAAGGTGGAAGCTTCGTATGCAGCTCTTACCTCAGCTTCTAAAATGTGGGGAACAGCAGGCATAGCCGGCTTTGGAAATGGACTTATAGAAAATACGACATCAGATGTAACGCTTGTATGTACAGATGCAGACCCGGATGTTACAGACAGAGACGAACAGTTTATGGGTGGCATATATGCAGACGGTTATATAGATGTTAAGGACTGTACAGTAAACATAGATGGTTATATATCAGAAAGAGGCTATGTACACTCTGGCGGAATTGCAGGACTTTATATATTATATCCTGTATCAGGAAGCTATGTTGCCGATATAGCAGGCAATACAATTAATGGCATGATAACATTCTTTGAAGATAATGCAGACAGAAGGGCATATTGCAGGGCATTAGCAGGAGAAAGAATGAATGTGTATACAACATCAAGGGATAACACAGATAATTTTACAAGAAATGAGATATATGATTATACACAGGTGCTTAAGCCTGAAAACTATGAAAGAAAGCTATATACAGTAGATAATCCATATGAGAGCAGTGAAGCCTCTGCTATATCAGAAACAAAGGAAAATAATCCAGTCAGTGTATCGTCTGGGGAACTCATTGAAGGAGTTAATGATAATGCCAGACAGGAAGAAAAGCCTGGTTTTAAGTTTGGAAGAAGAGTGCTTTTTAGTGGAATCAGTGAGGCAGCAAGGGCAACTATCATAATAGTGATTGCAATAGCTGCCATTAGTGCATATTATTTTATAACACGATATATAAGACGAAAAAAATAATTTTAAAAGAGGAAGAATGGAGATTATTATGATGAATGGGCATGAAGGCAGCAGTATAGCAGCTGATAAATATAAGAGGGATTATTATAAGGATTCATATGAACTTATTGAATTCATAGAGAAGAGTCCAAGTCCATATCATGTTATTGACAACATAAGAAGTATGCTGTCTGATATTGGCATGCAGGAGTTAAGTGAAAAGGATAAATGGAAGCTTAAAGCAGGACAGGGTTATTATGTTTTAAGAGGAGCCTCATCAATAATTGCTTTTACTATGCCGGAATATAAATATAAGGCATATAATATTGTGGCAAGTCATAGTGATTCACCATCCTTTAAGATAAAAGAAAAACCACAGATGCCAGGAGATAATCATTATATAAGTCTTAATGTGGAAAAATATGGAGGAATGATTATGTCAACATGGCTTGACCGTCCTCTTTCAATAGCTGGCCGTGCTATAGCAGCAGATGGAAGAAATATAATGGAATATCTTGTAAATGCAGACAAGGATCTTGTCGTTATTCCGAATCTTGCTATTCATATGGACAGAAAGATTAATGATGGATACAGCTTTAATGCACAGAAGGATATGCTTCCTTTGTTTGGTGATGAAGCTGCCAGTGGGAAGTTTGACGAATATATTAAGAAGCTTATAGGTATTAAAGATCTCAAGTCAGATGATATATCAACAGATCTTTTTCTTTATAACAGGGAAAAGGGTACTATATGGGGGTATAACGATGAGTTTATTTCAGCTCCAAGACTTGATGATATACAGTGTGCATACTCATCAGTAAAGGCATTTACAGAAGCCTATATTAACAGAAATGAGAAAAAGGAAAAAAATGATTCCTGCGTTAATGTCTGCTGCATATTTAACAACGAGGAGGTTGGAAGCACAACACAACAGGGTGCAGATTCCACTTTTTTATCAGATGTACTTGAACGTATAAGCATAGCATCAGATATGGACAGGGAAGAATATATGATGGCACTTGCATCATCGTTTATGATATCTGCAGATAATGCACATGCAGTACATCCTAATCATCAGGAAAAGGCAGATCCAACAAACAGACCATATATGAATGGTGGAATTGTTATTAAGTATAACGGTAACCAGAAGTACGCAACAGATGCTATTTCAGCTGCAGTGTTTAAGAGCATCTGCAAAAAGGCTGCTGTCCCATATCAGACATATGCAAACAGGTCAGATATAGCAGGTGGTTCGACACTTGGTAACATATCTGACTCACATGTATCTATCAATACAATAGATATAGGGCTTGCACAGCTTGCCATGCATTCGGCATATGAAACAGCAGGAGTTAAAGATACTACATATATGATAGAGGCATTGATGGAATTTTTTAATATGGGCATTTAAAGCTGCTGCCACATCAGCAGCAATGCGTATTGCTATCAGAATTTCTTTGAAAATGATATGTATGGCTTCTCTTCAAGCCGGCAGTTGGTAAAGAATACATTAACAGCATCTTTATATACACTCATATTCTGGGATTTTTTGATAGCTTTGGCTTCTTTCTTACAGTCAGCGAATGAATATTCCATATAACACCACATTTCTTTCATGCGGTGTATGGCATGTTTATCACCAGACATGATTTTAAGCCGTTCTTCATATACCATATCATGCAGACGTTTCATATTAAGCCTGTCATCCTCAAGATTTCTTACATATGTTTCGGGATTGTCACTTAAAAGGACATTGATAAGTCCAGGGTCAGCAACAAGACCTCTTCCTGCCATTATGCAGTCTGGATTATAGTCATGTATGATATTAATAAAGTCACGCCTTGTAAAAATATCGCCATTATAGCATACAGGATTACGGCTTTCCTTCATAGCATACAGGAAAGCCTCTTTGTTTATATCACCTCTGTAATAGTCAGTACGTATTCGTGGGTGTATGATAAGCTCCTCAAGCTGGAACTTATTATAAATATCAAGTATATCATGCCATGTATCAGGTGTTTCGACACCAATACGGGTTTTTACAGACACCTTTATATGATTGTCACATATATATCTGTCAGACAGTATTTCATATAATATGCGTTCAAGAGAATCCAGGCAGATAAGCATGCCAGCTCCCTTGTTCTTTGAAACAACAGTTCCAGATGGGCATCCTGCATTGAGATTGATCTCATCATATCCGAATTCATCATAAAGCATGTGGGCAGTCCATATAAAATCTGAGGAATTGTTAGTCATAACCTGAGGAATAGAGTTAATATGATTATTATCTCTTGATATGTCCCTCATTTCCTTTGCAAGAAATTTTTCACTTTTATTAGGAGATATGAAGGGCATAAAATATTTATCAATCTTATTATGACCAAAGAACTTATCATATGCATTTCTGAACATATAATCAGTTAATCCTTCCATGGGAGCCATATATACTTTCATCGGTTATGTGTATCCTTTCTTTTTTTCATCTGCTGTTTTGCAGCAATGGCAGCCGCAAACTCGCGTGGTGCCAGCTTTGAGGCTATTACAGCAGCTTTCATTGTAAATGTAGGTACTATAGTAACCCTGCCTTTAAACATCTGTAAAAGCGCATAGGATGCACAATACTCAGCAGATATTCCTGGCAGTGCAAATGTCACACCTGCTGTGTTGTTAAAGTTGGTATCAACAGGTCCTGGGCAGAGCATACATATATGAACATTGCTATGTGCAGCCTTAAGTTCTCCATTTAATGAGGTTGTAAGACTTGTAACATAGCTTTTGGTAGCGTAATAGGTTGCCATATATGGTCCACCTGGAAGAAGTCCGGCACTTGATGCGACATTCATGATGTAACCACGGTTCAGATTCTTAAATGAACGGAGCATATATTTTGTAAGAATATGCATAGCCCGTATATTAACATTTATCATTGAAATATCTTTTGCCATACTTGTTTTTTCAAAATCACCAATATCACCGAATCCGGCATTGTTTATAAATATGTGTATGTCACTTCGTTTTGATAGTTTTCTTCCAAGCTTTATGCAGCTTTTTCCATCTGATAAGTCACATGTGTATATTTCACAATCAGTGTCAAGAGATGCAGCAAGCTTTTTTAAAGCCTTTGTATTGCGGGCTACAAGGATAAGATCATATCCAAGAGCACTGAGTTTTTTAGCCATCTCATATCCGATGCCAGAACTGGCACCAGTTATACATGCAGTACGTTTTTTCATATTAATCCTCGTTTCTGCGCACATTTTTATGATAAGCCGTGTCTTATGCGCGTGGACACAGACTAAAAATATTATTTTGTGCATTACAATGCTTTGAATTTATAGTATAATAATAAAATATCAGGGTCAAAATGTCTAAACCCACGATATCATATTATCATATATGAAGCCGGTGGTCAAAGCAGGATAGCTGTAAGTGTAACAGGCAATATGGTTATAAAGTGTAACAGGAATGGAGATAGTCATGGTGATAAAAAATAAAACATTATTCCAGAAGGAATATGTTGAAGCGGCTATGCATGCTGCTAATTTTGATGATAACAAATACAAGTTTTTTAAGATAGTTTATAATATGTTTGGATTACTGTTTGGTATGGGATGTGTAAGATATCTTGTATTTCAGGTATTGGGAAGAGAAGAGGCTGACTGGTTCATGGTTGTGTTTTATGGATTGGCAGCAGCCATATTCCTGTATATAGGTATGGTAGGAATGGATAAAAGTAACAAAAGAAGATATCACAATACATATTCTAAAATGATAGGAATAACATTCACATATGAGATAGATTCAGAGGATATTATTGTTACAGATGAAGAGAATGACAGTGATACCTTCAAGTGGGATGAGGTTATAAAGTGGGCAGAGGACAAAGATAATATATATCTTTTTGTTTCAGCACATAATTGTCTTGTTATAAATAAGGATGGTTTTACCGAAGGAACTGCGAAAGACCTGAAAGAGCTTGCAGCTGCGGTTTTTGCCGTAAGAGGCGAAGATGATGAACAATAAGCAGTTTAGTGGATGATTAATTACGAAAGGGCAGGATAATATGAACTATAATAATATAAATAACAATACTCCGGATAACGATATATATAATACTCAAAAATATAATATAAGATTGTTAGATATTGAAGAAATTAAAAAAATATACAATGAGCATATAGTTACTGATTTTCCAGCATCAGAAGTTAAGCCACTAAAACAGATGCTTGAAAAAAGAGAGAATGACCAGTATTTTGTTTATGGCATGTATGAAAACAGAGAAGATTCCTGTGGAAGAAAATATGATGAGCTTGCAGGATATGCATACTTTATAAAATGCAGAAATCAGGATGTATATCTTCTTGACTATCTTGCAATCGTAAAAGATAAGCGTTCAAAGCACCTTGGCTCAGGATTTTTACAGCAGCTAAAGAAGCTTGCTAAAGATGATGGAAAGTTACTTATACTTGAAGTTGAGAATCCGGATTATGCAGATGAGGGACCTGCAAGGGACTATATGTTAAAAAGAATAGGTTTTTATAGAAAGAATGGAATGAATCTTAGTGACACAAGCTGCTATTTCTTTGAAAATGAATACAGGATATTTTATGCAGGCGATGAGATTGAGGATAAATCACAGCTTGATAAGATAACGGATGCTGTATACAGAGATTTTTTTGGAGATGCTTTTGTAGATGCGAATGTAGTGTTTCACTGATATGTTTTTATACAGGGTAATATAGTGTTTTACGGACAAATAAGTATTAATTGACAAGAGATATAATTAAAGTGCATAATAATCAATATGCGCTATGCATAAATATGCAGTATGTGATTATTGTATATGAATATAAATACTATGTGTACATGTATATACTTAAGAATAATGTTAAGGTATGACTATCAACAGGCATATTAATACATCATGGCATACATATATGTGCAGAAACGGAGGATTACAATGAATAATCAGGAAATGATGGAACTGACAACGGTTGATAAGAGCGAGTTTGAAGAGCTTGTTAAGGAGTGTAAAAGATCTGGCTCTATTGATCAGAATTTATATATAGAATACGATGTTAAAAGAGGCCTTAGAGATAGTAATGGTAATGGTGTCCTTACAGGTCTTACAGAGATATCAGACGTCTGTGGTAACGAGAATGTCAATGGTAGAAAGATTCCTGTAGATGGACGTTTATATTTTCAGGGCTACAATGTTGAGGATATAATAAAAGGCTGTACAAAGGACAGATTCCGTTTTGAGGAAACTACATACCTGCTTTTATTTGGTAACCTTCCTACAGAAAAGCAGTTAGGAAGCTTTTTAAGAATACTTGCAGATCTTCAGGAACTTTCAGGGGCATTTATCCGTGATGTCATCATGAAGGCAACAAGTACTAACCTTATGAACTCCCTTATGAAGAGTATATTAAGTCTTTATTCATATGATGAGAATCCAGATGATATATCTATTCCTAATGTACTCAGGCAGTCACTTCAGCTTATAGCCAAGATGCCGCTTCTTACGGTATATGCTTATCAGTCATACAGACATTTTAAGCTGGATGGAACTCTTATGATAAAGAATCCTAAGAAAGGTTATTCAACAGCTGAGAATATTCTTTATATGTTAAGAGATGATGGACAGTTCACAGAACTTGAAGCAGAGGTTCTTGATATATGTCTTGTGCTTCATGCTGAGCATGGTGGTGGTAACAACTCAACATTTACTAACCATGTTGTAACATCATCTGGTACAGATACATATTCAGCTATGGCAGCTTCTATTGCATCTCTTAAGGGTCCTAAGCATGGTGGTGCTAACTTAAAGGTTCAGGAAATGTTTGCTGATATTAAGGAACATTGCAGTGACTGGAATAACAAAGAAGAGATATGCAGCTATCTTAACAAGATTCTTGATAAGGAAGCATTTGACCATGCTGGACTTATATATGGAATGGGACATGCTGTATACACAAACTCAGATCCAAGAGAGGTTATTCTTAAGAATTTCGCAAAGAAGCTTTCAGATGAGAAGGGCATGCAGAAGGAATATGCACTTTATGAGACAGTAGAAAAAGAGGCTGGACAGCTTATTATGGAGAAAAGAAAGATGTTTAAGCCAGTATGTGCCAATGTGGATTTCTATAGTGGTTTCGTATATTCTATGCTTGGAATACCAGAAGAAATGTTCACACCTATGTTTGCAACTTCACGTATATCAGGCTGGTGTGCACATCGTCTTGAAGAGCTTGTTAATGCTGGTAAGATTATACGTCCGGCTTACAAATATGTTGGATGGCACAGAGACTATCCTAAGATGGAAGATAGATAGTAAAAACAGGGCTGTATCAGGGAAATATTCAGTGTGGTACAACTTTTGTTACATTAATAATAATAAGCGAATATTCAATTGTACTTAAAAATATTAAGTATAATTGAATCGATATTTACAACATAAGAAAATTATATGACAGCAATATTTATTGTTAAGCTGTACAGTAGTGGTGTTATACTATAGCAGAAAGAAGCAGCAGCCAGTATAAGTGTTGCCTTGTACAATACTTGTAGGTATGAATCATTACATATATTGCAACATTTATAAAGCTGCTAATAAGATAATAACAGAGGTAATAATCAAGATGTCACAGTATAAGGTAAGAAAGTTAAATAAGCCAATTAACTGCGTTGTAGAGGTGCCAGGATCTAAAAGTATCACTAACAGGGCGCTTCTTATGGCAGCATTATCTAACGGAGAGTGCAGGCTTAACGGAGTGTTGTTTAGTGATGATTCAAGATATTTTCTTACGAGTCTTATATCGCTTGGATATATAATCCAGGTGAACGAAGTTGAAAAATATGTGATCATAGAAGGTCATGGCGGAGATCTTCCAAGGAAGGAAGGCACTATTAATGTAGGAAGTGCTGGAACAGCAGCAAGATTTCTTACAGCTATGCTAGGACTATCAGATGGAAAATATACAATAGAAGCATCTGAACAGATGAAAAAAAGACCTATGCTTCCGTTGTTTGAAGCACTTACAGATATGGGTGCTGATTTTAAGTTCCTTGAAAAAAAGGGACATCTGCCAGTAGAAGTAACAGGAGCAGCTTTTGGTGGTAAAAAGCCAAAGGCGGAGGTATCTATAGATATAAGTGAAAGCACACAGTTCTTAAGTGCACTTATGATGACAGCGCCTATGCTTGAAAGTGGCTTGAAGATTAATATAACAAGTAAAAAGACAGATGGCTCATATATAAGAATAACATCCAATATGATGAGACAGTTTGGCTGTGAAGTAGACCATGAGGGCGCTGAATATGTGATACCTGCAGATGACAGTTATGTTGCAGGATCATACCAGATAGAACCGGATGTATCAGCAGCATGTTATTTTTATGCAGCAGCGGCTCTTACAGGTGGATATTGCCTTGTAAAGAATGTAAGAAGAACATCTATGCAGGGAGATATGAAGTTTCTTGATGTATTAAAGCAGCTTGGCTGTACAGTTACAGAGGAGCGGGAAGGTATAAGTGTTACGGGACCTGCAGGAGGTGAATATGATGGCGTGGATGTTGATATGAATGATTTTTCTGATCAGACCATGACGCTGGCAGCTATTGCACCATTTGCTAAGACTCCGACTATCATAAGAAATATCGAACATATCAGATTTCAGGAATCTGACAGAATCGAGGCTGTTGCTAATGAGCTTAACAGTCTTTGCATAGATATCAAAAAGGGCAGGGACAGAATCGAGATTTTACCAGGAAAGGTAAAGCCTGGTGTAGTTAAGACATATTCAGATCATAGAATGGCTATGGCATTTGCACTTATTGGACTTAAGGTGGATGGCATCATAATAGATGATTACGAGTGCTGTGCAAAAACATTTGAGAATTATTTTGAGGTACTTGAAGCTGCAACAAGAGAGTAGGGAAAGTTGTTTGATTAAATTCAAATTCATCTTTGACTTCATATTATTTATTGGTTAAGGAACTGGGGATTATTATGAATATTCTTATATACAAGTGGAAGGTATTTAATCAGGCAGATGTTAAGTCGGCTTTTGAATATTTCGGACATTCAGTAGATATGTATGAAGAAAAGCCGCTGTCAAGTGACAGCATAACTGGCATAAAAGAACATGATTATGTAATGCTTGCTGATGTATTCAGGGAATATGATGTGATATTTTCACTTAATTACTTTCCTCACGTTTCTGATATATGTGAACAGACAGGAAGAAAATATGTGGCATGGACAGTGGATAGTCCACTTATATCGCTTTATCATCAGTCTGTATTTAACAGCTGCAACAATATATTTATATTTGATAAGTTTTTTTATTATGAATTAAAGCAGCTGGGAGTTAAGAATATATACTATCTTCCGCTGGCTGTGAATACAGACAGGCTAAACAGCCAGCTTAACAGCCAGACCAGGGAAGAAAAAGACCGATTCAGTGCTGATATATCATTTGTAGGGAGTATGTATCATAAGAATTCATATGATGATATAAAAGATAAGCTTCCTCCATATTTAAGGGGTTATTTTGATGCAGCTATGCTTGCACAGCTTAATATATACGGAGATAATATAATTGATGAGCTGTTGACAGTGGATATATTAAAGCAGTTATCAGAGTTTGTGGATTTCAGGCAGGATAAGAGGGCGTTTTCTGATATAAGGCTGGTTTTTGAGTCTACATTTCTTGGCTTTAAGCTTGCCAATATAGAACGTGTAAGAACGCTTAACCTTCTGGCAAAGAAAAACAAAGTTGCTTTATATACAGATGAGCAGGATACTTCACTTATAAATGTGGATTTTAAAGGGACGGTTGACTACATGAATGATATGCCAAAGGTGTTTAATAATTCGTCCATTAACCTTAATATGACGATAAGAAATATCCGTACTGGCATACCACTGCGTGTATGGGATATACTTGGTGCAGGAGGTTTTCTTCTTACTAATTATCAGATAGAACTTACAGATTATTTTAAAAATGAAGAAAGTATTGTGTATTATGAGGATATGTATGACTGCTGTAAAAAAGCCGAGTATTATCTTTTACACGAAGATAAACGAAGGCAGATTGCTGCTAAAGGACATGAACTTGTAAGTAAGAAGCACAGCTACATAAACAGGGTAAAATATATATTAGATGTAATTGGTAAAATGTCGTAACCACAGAAAAACAGTGTGAAAAATATGTAATAAGATTATTATTGAATATAATTTTAAGTAGATACTTTCGTATTGAAGCTGTAGTATAAAGGATATAGTAAATATTATATTATGATAGGATAGGAGAGTAATTATGAGTGATTTATTTAAGCACGTGGCACCATCGGAATGTAACATAGACTATCACAATCTTATGAACTTTGCAAAACGTCTGGAGAATCAGGATATACCTATGCATAGTCTTACAATCATGAGAGGTGACAAGATATGTATGGAAACTTATTATGCACCATATGAAAAAGATACTTTGCATCGTATGTTCTCTATGACAAAGACACTTGTATCACTCGGCATAGGAAAGCTGTATGGAGAGGGAAAATTATCTTTAGATGACCATATAGTTGATTACTTTAAGGACAAGCTTCCAAAAGAAGGGGCATATGAATATACAAGTATGCTTACAATAAGAGATATGCTTACTATGCGCACGTGTCATGACAAGACAACATATAAAGGTGAGGGAGTGACTGACTGGGTTGGTTCATTTTTTACAACAAAACCAGTTCATGCACCAGGTACACAGTTTTCATATGATACATCATCTACACATGTTCTTGGAGCGCTTATAGAAAGGCTTTCAGGAATGAATCTGTTAGAGTATCTAAGAAAAAGCTTCCTTGATGAGATTGGATTTTCAAAGGAGGCATTTATAATAGATGACCCATATGGAGTACCTATGGGGGGTTCTGGTTTATGTGCACGTCCATCAGATATGCTTAAAGTAATATATCTTATATCAAAGGATGGTGCATGGAACGGAAAGCAGCTTATACCAGCAGATTATGTCAGAAAAGCACATACAAAGCAGAGTGATCCATATGGCAAGAGTGGCACTATTGAGGAAATGCAGGGATATGGATATAAGATATGGATGACAAGAAATGGTGGTTATGCCCTTTACGGAATGGCAGGCCAGCTTGCGTTATATGTGCCGGATAAAGATATATATATGGTGACAACAGCAGATACACAGGGACGCCAGGGTGGTGTACAGTGTATATATGATGCATTCTGGGAAGAAATATATAACAAGCTTGACGATAGCACAAAAGTCCAGCCTGAAACACAGGAGGATAAGAAACAGTACGTGGAATATCTTGAAAGCAGGAAGATTTTTGCACTTTCTACAGACATTACATCATCATATGAGGATATAATAAATGGTATTACATATAGATGCGATGATAACGAATGTAATATGAAGGATATATGCGTTGAGATTGTTGATGAAGATAGCAGATATGGCATACTCACATATACTAACAATACAGGAAAGCACAGCATAAAATTCGGCTTTGGATACAATATAGAATCAGTATTTCCTGTATACAATTTCAGATGCGTTGCTTCAGGAGCATGGAAGGCGGATAACAATCTGCTTATAAAGATACAGATAATTGATTCGGCAGTCGGTAATCTTTATGTATCACTTTCATATCGTGATAAATACGCATCAGTATTTTTAAAGAAGCTGGAAGAAACTTATTTCAACGAGTTTGATGGCGTGTTTGGAGCATGCCGCATATAAAAATAAAGCTATGATAAAACAAAGGTATGTATAAAACAAAGTTATATTGTTTTATACATACCTTTATTTTATATCCATCCACCATCATATTGTATAACTTGTCCTGTGAGGTAGTCATCAGACTCAAGCATCAGTTTGACAAGTCTTGCAACCCCTTCTGGTTTTCCCAGTGTTCCGGCAGGAATTTCGCAGGCAAGTTCATCTAGTTCTTCTTTGCTTAAGTGTCCGTTCATAGACGTGTCAATGGCACCACAGGCTATGGCATTTACCTGTATATGGCTTGGTGCCAGTTCTTTGGCAAGAGCCTTTGTAAATGAATTGACAGCTCCCTTGGAAGCAGAGTATGCAACCTCACAGCTTGCACCATACAGTCCCCAGACAGATGATATGTTGATGATTCTGCCACAGTGACGGCGAAGCATATCATTAACTGCAAAGTGGCAGCAGTTATATACCGAATTGAGGTTTACGGATATGATGTTATTCCACATATCTGGTGTCGTATCCTGAAAAAGCCCTATAGATGCAATTCCAGCATTGTTTATAAGTATATCAGTTTTTCCATAGAGGCTAAGAGTTAAGTCAAACATTTCCTGGACATCTGAATAGCTTCCCATATTGCCGACATAGGCTGTACATAAAGCTCCTCTGGCAGTTATGGCATCATACGTTTCTTTTAACTCGTCTGAGCTTTTAGAACAGCTTATGACTATATTAGCGGAAGGTGAAGCAAGAGCTATAGCTATAGCCTTTCCTATTCCGCGGGATGCGCCTGTAACGATTATGGTTGTACGTTCAGAATTGGGTTTGTCAGAATTAAAATTGTCAGAATTAATCGGGTTTAATCTGTTAATAGTATTATTGTTGTTATAAAAGGTTGAATTCATGCTGCCTCCGTGTTTTTTTAGTATATAAAATGTGGACTGCAGGAGAAAATAATATACATAAAATATATCATCTGCAAACCATATTTTGTTAAAGTATTGATTATGAGATGTTTAAAACAAAAAAAATATATAGTTAACACTTGCCTAGATTCTATATCAAAAAAATATATAAAACAACCTTGACTTTTTAAATATTGTGCATCATTTACAAATGGAAACATGAAAGAAGCAATCTTAAAAAGTTGTTCGACACAAATTGACAAGAAATCAAGAAGTTATCCACATCAAAACACCTTGATTTTAA
>ENA-ORRU01000658-ORRU01000658.1-human-gut-metagenome-genome-assembly--contig:-NODE-658-length-24952-cov-4.008274_pt1 | contig 24952 bp, 19 predicted proteins | sample MGYA00242184_ERZ509151 | MGnify/ENA primary metagenome ERZ509151 (study PRJEB26280, sample SAMEA2338667) | human gut metagenome | biome: human gut; feature: human-associated habitat; material: faeces... | reverse complement strand
CGCCGCATCCGCCTCGCCGCCATCAACGACGAGGCGACGCTCGGGGACTATCACGCCAAGAACCAGCGAAGGCTGATGACGAAGCAGCTGCGCGAGCAGATCGCCCGCCGGGACAACTACACCTGCCAGATATGCGGGAAATACATGCCGGACGGCGTGGGCCTGCACGTCGACCATATCGTGCCGGTCGCGAAGGGCGGCAAGACCGTTCCATCCAACCTGCAGGTGCTCTGCTCGAAATGCAACGGGCGGAAGGGCGCGCGGTAGCGGCGCGTTGCAGACACGCGCTATTCGTCGAAGAAATCGGTGTCAACGGCCTTGATCTCGTAGACCTGTCTCGTGCTCACGCCGACGCCGTAGTCGATCATGAGGCCGGTGAGTGCGGGGCCGTCGACGAGCACGACCGTCTGCCCCAGGAGGCCCTCAGCTTATTTGCGGGCATCCTTGGAGAAGCGAGCCGTGGTGATGAAAAGGCCCTTCGATACGCCCTTTCCGGAAAGCGCCCCGACGAATGCCTGAACCTCCGGCCGTCCGACCGTCCTTTGCGGATCCCACCGCTTAGCCTGGTAGCAGATGGTTCCGAATCCGAGTCGGTCCTCACGGACGACGCCGTCTATCCCCTCGTCACCGCTCTTTTTGGTGACGTCGGCACGGGAGTCCAGGCTCTCGCCGTAACCCATCGCCACGAGCAGCTTTCCGACCAGGTGCTCGAAGAAATACGGATCTTTTCCCATGATGATCGAAATGAGGTCGTCGGCGAGCGCGTCGCGAATCTCGCCGTAGGCAGACTCCATCGCCTCCTGAGGGGACTCCTGGTCCTCCAGCGTCGAAACGCCCTCGGGCTCTGAAGCGTTTTTGGCCTTGCTTGCGGCCTGATAGCCGTCTTTCCACTTCTTGAATGCCGTGCAGTTCTCATAGAGACCCTTGGCTGTAATGGGTCCGGGATAATCAGAGAGGTACGTCCTGCCGGCATCGGTGATACGGTAGGTTCCCTTCTTCTCGCCGTATTCCAGGAGCTTAGCCTTCTCCAAATCGGTGATACCCCAGTACACGCGGTTGTAGAGTCTCGACTGGCCGCTCTTGAGACGCTCGGCCCGTTCGTCATCGGTCATGTCGAATTCGATCGCCACGGCATCCTGGAGGTCGGTGCCTGCCAGATATCCATCGACATGCGCCAGCGCCTCAAGGACGGGCCGCATGGTCTCATGCCATTTGGGCATCGTCATCGCTCATCATCTCCTTCATTTCAGCAAAATCAGTAAAAGGCTCAACCGCCGCTGCGGTCAAGGGGCCTGTCGCCTGTGGCAATGACCTGAGCTCCCCTGCAAGTCTCCTGGACCCGCCCTTGAGGCTGACGAACGTGAGGCCGCCCGAGACGAGACCGCCGACGACCGGAACGACCTTGCTCACCGCGTCGCCGAAACTGCTTTTGGTGATCTTGACGCCGATTCCGGCAAGAACCTTTTTGATAATCGGGTAGTAGCTCGTCTGCGTAAGCGCCTTGCTGGCGACCTTCTTGGCGATATTCGACTGGACCGTTTTGGAAAACGCCGTCAACGCGGAGTTGGCCCCGCTCACTCCGACCATCACGGCCAGCAGAAGGGCGAAAGCCGCCAAGGTCTCATCGTCCATCTCGTCGCAATCGTCGATGAAGGACTGCCAGCCGTAGAGATACGCCAGTTTCTGCATGATTCGAAAGGCGTGGACATAGTACTGCGTCACGTCCGCCGGGATCGTTCCGAGCATCGCGAGCCCTCCGGGCAATCCCGCGGAAAACGAAAGGACGGTCGATTTCTTTGTCTCGAAGTCGATAACGTCCATGGCGATGGAGTCGACAAGGCCGGAATCCAGCCCGGCGGATGCCGGGCTCGTTGAAATCGCGAGCTCCACTCGCTCGTCCGAGACGCCTCGTTTCCGGAACTCAGAACGGAGGAAATGGTCGCGCTCGATCGCCACGCCCTTCAGTCTCATCACCTTCTGGAGGAAGGCGACGGCATATCTCTGGGCTTCTTCCTCCTGCCGATCAGCCTCGGCCTTTAGGTCCCCAATACCCTCCCCAACACTATCCAACACAGATAATTCCGTTCGTTCTTTTGGCTTTGGAATGTTTCTCCTCACGCTACTCACCAACTTTTTCGGCATAAAGACTGAACAGATGGGCGACGATCTTTTCTTCGTCTCCATCGAAACTCATGCCATATGCAGACTCAACGGCCGCGTCCAAATCAGAATGGGCCTTAACTAAATCGTTGAACAGGAAGAACGAATCGGCTCCATACAGTGTTGCCAAGGAGCAATCAGGGTAATTGGACCTAGCCTTTATAACGGCTTTCGCCCGCTCCTCAATTTCGTTGATGTCGTCTTGGTCAGCATCTGGATAGGGAAAGTTGTAGTACACGGATGGAGCATATCGGTAGTCATTTTTCAACCTACCGGCAACGGTTCTCATCCAGGCATTGTGTGTCTGCGACATGAGCAGCCCGAAGTCAAACATGCTTGCTCCGTCAACGATTACAACGGCGTCGCTCGCCACCACACTTCTGGAGACATAACCAATAGGAATGTACTTCCGCCGTGCGGACGAAACTCTAGGAATTATGATGTAGTCGTTCTCCGGCTGCCTAATCTGTGTAAATAGTTGCGGGCTATCAGCGGTCTTGCGAATTCTCGGAATTTTGTTTGATGCGCGATACTCACGAACGGCTCTGATACGTTTCATTATTTCAGTGTTGTTCGTATATTCCGCAGGATTAACTCCGTCAAGCCAGAGACAGTAGCGTGAGAAGTCGGTTTCATTCAGAAACTCGCGGCTTCCAACGAAGGGACGGAATAGCTTTTCGCAATCTGGATATCTACTCAGGAACTGCTTCTTTTCTTCAGCCGAAAAGAGAAGCTGTCCATTCTCCATAGGCTGACTTCCCTGCGTGACTTTGCAGCCGCGCCGATTAATACACTTTTTCCTGTTTTTAATCCATACGTCTGGAGCGCTCTTTAGGTATCCATTGATATGAGAGGCGAATATTGGCCCATCAGCGCCGAACAAGACCTTTTTATGGCCATCTTCAAACATCGAGAAGCCAACGATAACGCACATCACGCCCGCTTTGTCTGAAGCCTCGCTATCCCAAAGGAACGTCGTATACGCAAAATTAATCACGCAGCCCGCTTCGGAAAGAATCTTCCAAAGAGATCCCACTGATTCGCCCTGACAAATGGAATTCGAAGAAACGAAAGCACATCGAATGTTGGTGCCCTTGGAATAGTCGGCCGCCTTTTTAAACCAGCCAGCAACATAGTCCAGTTTTCCCGCATTGCTTAACCCATCGAACAGCGAGGAAACATCATTCGATTGTTCTTTTGACTGCATGGCCTGACCCAGGAACGGCGGGTTTCCGAGGACGTAGTCGACCCCATCAGCCGCGACGACGTCGTTCCAGTCGGTACGCAGCGCGTTGGCGTTGACGATGCCCTCATAGTCCGTGAGCGGGAGTTCCTGGTAGACGCGCTGCGTCACTTTTGCGGTATCAGCGTCCGCCTGCTTCTCGGCGATCCAGAGCGCCGTGCGGGCAACGCAGCAAGCGAAGTCCTCCAGCTCAATACCATGGAAGTTCTTTAGGTTGACCAGCACGTCGCGATCGCCGGAATCCTCAAAGCTGAATGACGTCTGCTCACCCTGGAGCTCGAAGAGGATGCGGTTCTCCAGCTGCCTCAGGCACAGGTAGCTCTCCGTCAGGAAGTTGCCTGAACCGGCAGCCGGGTCGAGGATAGAGACGCTACCGATTTTTTCATGCAGGTCCTTGAGCGCACGGGTCCTCGCACCGCCCGCGACGGGCTTAGCACGGGCCTCCTCGAGTTCAGCCTTGAAGCCGTCGAGGAAGAGCGGGTCTATGACCTTGTGGATGTTCTCGGGGCTCGTGAAGTGCTGGCCGTTTGCGCGGCGGTGGTCGTGGGACAGAGCGCCCTCGAAGATGGAGCCGAAAACCGTGGGGCTCACGCCCGACCAATCAAACTCCTGACACCCCTCGACGATGAGCGTATGGCGGAAGTTCTCGGACAGGGGCGGAATCTCCGTCTTCTCCCGGAAGAGGCCGCCGTTCATGTAGGGCAGTTTCTTCAGCCAGGACTCGGCGTACTTGTCGCGTTCTTCGTCCTTGGTGTCGAGCCAAACGAAAAGGTCCTTGAGGCCGCGCCTGAGATCGCCTGCCGAGAAGTGGGCGACGTAGTCGCGGAAAGCGTTGGGGGCCACGAGTCCCGAGTCCTCGCAGAACATGAGGAACATGAGACGCGTCATGAGCACAGAGAGCGCATGGTGATTCTCGGGCGTGTCGGGATCATCGAACGCCTCGGCGACCTGGTCATGGAGTTTCGACATGATCTTGCCGGCCTCGACGGAAACGGCGCGGGAGATCGTGGCCGGGGCCTCCGTCCCGCCCTTGAGGAACTGAATGGCCGCGAGGTTCTTGGGGAGCTCGGCGAGCGGCAACTTGAAAAGAGGCTCCCGGCATAGCGAGTCCCGCTCGCGGTCGAAGACCCAAAACTCGGCAAAATTGCAAGCGATGATGTAGCGCGGCTGTTGGGAGAGGGGCATGCCCCGAGCGTAGGCGTTGCCCTGCTTCGCGGGCGTCACCTTGCGGCCCTGGCGCGTCTCCTCCTTGGCGAGGTCGATTCCCAGCGACTTCTGTTCGACAAGGGTTTTGGCTGATGGTATGAAGACGTCGATATAGCCCTCATGCGTGCTCGCGTCGGTGGAGACGGGCTTTTCGAACTCGAGCCTCGAGACTGCATCCTCAACGCCCAGGACGTTCTGATAGAAGTCGATCCAGAACCGCTGGGTGTCCTGGTTCTCATTTCCCTTGTTCGCCCACCTACTGGCGAATGACTCCGCGTCAGATTTTTTACCGGCCATCTGGCCTCCTTGTATCGAAATCCATCGCTTTCGATTGTAGGGGAGGGAAGTCCGGTGACTCACCTATATAGCTCAGCAATGAATAATTGTTGTGGGCGGATGGGGGCGCAAATATAAATTGCGCTTCAAAAGGTGCTTGTTGCCATTTTGGGTTTACTCATCTTGCCGGTCGGTCGTTGAACGTTCCATATCTTTGCGGATGAGGTCCTTGATGTACTGGTTGCGGTTCTCTTTGGCCTGGAAGTACGCCAGGACGTCGGCATCGGCCGGGAAGAACTTGACGTTGGCCTTTGCCTGGGCCTCTGACATGACAGCTCTCCTCTAATCGAAGCTACTTCGTATAATTCTAGTATTTGTGACGGCCCCGTACCTTGGACGCAAGATGTTCAAGGTACGGGGCCGTTAACTGATGAGGGTTACATGAAGATGGTTGGGGGTGAAAAAACTTAGAAAAATATTTCACCCCTTTTTCACCCCTTTGCGGAGTGTCGCGGAGTCTAGAAAACAAAAAAGCTCAGAAGCAATTATGCTTCTGAGCTGCACTAATGCAATGGAGCCAGCGACCGGGCTCGAACCGGTGACCCCCGCTTTACGAGAGCGGTGCTCTACCAACTGAGCTACGCTGGCGGCCATGTGGTGACGCAACTGAGGCATCAACGGCTGTCTATGATACGGGACATCGCACATCCGCGCAAGGGTTCTGACGGCTTTTCTCACTTTAAATGCACTAATATTGGTGACGTGATGTCTTGCTCTTGCGGATCTCAAGCAGAATGGGGCAGCGATGGCTCAACCCAAGATTCTTCTCACACGCATCGATGACCGGTTTATTTACGGGCAAGACGTTGAACTGTGGAACGAAGCCGTGGGTTCCAACCTTGTCCTAATCGTCAACGATGAGATCGCGGCGGATTCGCGCCAATGGGCACCCATGAGGGCGGCGGCGCCAGAAGGCGTCTGGACACGGTTTTTCTCGGTGCAAAGGACTATCGACATCATTCATACCGCAACGCCGCGTCAATGGATTCTGATCATGGTGGCCTCACCCGCCGATGCGCTCGCGCTGGTTAAGGGTGGTGTGCCGATCACCAAGATCAGCATCGGCCATATGCAGGCAGGGGAGGGCAAGCGCTCTGTAACGCCCGCGGTCGCCGTAGACGGCGCAGATGTCGCCGCCTTCAAAGAGCTGCAAAAGCTCGGCATAGAACTAGAAATTTGCTATCTCCCCAGCTCCAATCCCGACCCCATCCAACTAGTCATTGGGGACGTTCCCTATGTGTCGGCCTTTTAGGAACGTCCCCAAGTGCCGGCAGATTGGGACAGTCCTTCTCGCCAAACGTTAAAGACTGTCCCCAACGACTAGTCATTTAAGAACGTCCCCAATGACTAGATAGCAAAGCGCCCGTCGGCGGTGGTGCCGGCGGGCGTTGCTGTACGGTATGTCACGTTGTGGGCCTAGTGCCTCATAAAGTGGTATTCGATCACATTGCTGTAGGGATGACCGGGGCCCACGATGCCCTGGGGGAACAGCGCATGGTGCGGCGTGTCAGGATACATTTCGGCCTCGAGGGCAAAGCCGGCGCCCCAACCGTAGTTGGCATCGTCTTTGGCGTGTTCGTCGCCCAGCCAGTTGCCGGTGTAGAGCTGCACGCCCGGGGCAGTGGTGTAATAGTCCAGCTCACGGCCGGTCCACATCTCCTCGACGTGCATCGCGCGGCGCAGATTACGGCCGTACTGATAGCCATCGATGCACAGGCAGTGGTCGTAGCCACGGGCCTGCTTAATCTGCGGGTCGTCGGCTTCCATGCCGGGCGCGACGGGGCGCAGCTCACGGAAGTCAAACGGCGTGCCCTCGACCGGAGCGATCTCTCCGGTGGGGATATTCTGCTCGTTGATGGGCAGGTAGTGGGCAGCGTTAGCAACAAAGAAGTGCTCACAGTCCATGCCGGCGTTGTGACCGGCAAGGTTAAAGTACGTGTGGTTGGTCATGGACACGTAGGTGGCGGGGTCGCTCTCGCAACCATACTCGATGCGGAAGACGCCGGTGCGCGTAACGGTAAACACAGCCGTAAAGATTCGGTTGCCGGGCAGGCTCAGCTCGCCATCCTTAAGCGAGGTGGTCATGCGCACGGCATTGTGGACCTCGTCGAGCTCAACGTCCCACACGCGCTTGTGCAGGCCGTGCTCAAGGTCGCTGTGCAGGTTGTTGACGCCCTCGTTGGCCGGCATATGCCAGTCCGTGCCGGCGATGGTGATCGTGGCACCCGCAGTGCGGTTGGCCACGGGGCCGATGGTCGCGCCAAAGCAGGCGGGGTTGTCAAAGTAATCCTCGAGCTTATCGAAGCCCAGCACCACATCGCGCACGTTGCCGGGGATGTCGGGCACGTCGATGCCCAGCACGGTGGCGCCAAAGTCCATAATGCGAACGCAGATCTCGGGCCCGTTGAGGGTGTAACGATGAACGGGGGTACCGCACGGCGCGGTGCCGGAAAGCTCGGAAGTGATCATTTGGTTCCTAACATCGAGGTATTTCCGACAAACTGTAGCGCGAACAGGCGAGATTATCACTACACCCCACTAAAGCAGGGGGTATTTTTCTCAAAAAAGTGATGATTGAGCTGTACGGGCGTTCATTTTTGACACGCACGGGTCTGATACAATTTGTTCGTTACTGTTTGAATTGACGTGAGCGTGGAACAGCGAGGACTCATCGTGATTAAAGCGGAGCGACAGGATAAGGTTCGGCAGCTGCTCGAAGAGCAGGGCACGGTCTCGGTCAAGGAGATTTCGGATGCGTTAGGTGTCTCGGATATGACGATCCGCCGTGACCTTGAGGAGCTTGCGAGCCTGGGCGAGATCGAGCGCGTGCACGGCGGAGCCCGCAGTGCGCAGGGCCGTCCACATGCTATGCTGCGCCATGAGTATTCGCACAGCGAAAAGCGCACGAAGCATGCCGAGGAAAAGTTGCAGATTGCGCGCCGTTCTGTGGAGCTTATCGAGGAAGGCTCGACCATCTTTTTGGGGACAGGCACCACGGTTGAGCAGATGGCCTCGATGTTGCCGGCGTTTCGTCTGCGCATTGTGACCAATTCGCTTTCGGTGTTTAACCTGCTCGAGGCGCGCGAGGACTGCGACCTGTGCCTCGTGGGCGGTATGTACCGTCGCCGCACTGCCGCTTTTGTGGGGCCAACGGCCGAGGATACCCTGCGTGCGCTGGGCATCGACGCGGCGTTTATCGGTGCCAACGGCATCTTGGACGGTGACGTATCTACGTCCAACATGGACGAGGGCCGTATCCAGCAGCTCGCCTTTAGCAAGGCCGACTCGCGCTATCTGATCGCCGACTCCAGCAAGATCGGCAAGCGCGACTTCTACACCTTCTGCCGCCTGGACAATTTGGACGCCGTGGTGTGCGAGCCGGGTATTGCCGCCGAGGATCGCGCCGCCATCGAGGAACACACGCAGGTCATCTGCTAGCTAATGCTACAGACGATACTTCTGCCCCTGCCGGCGCAGGGGTTATCGCTTCACAATGACGCGTAAATAACTTTGGGCAACAAGGATGAGGCTATTCTGGGATATGACTAGACTCCGTATTTCGTCTTTATGTCCCTTGAGAATGAATCGTAGTCTTCATAGAGCCCCTCTCTGCTTTCATCCTCGGCGTGGTTTACACGTTCAAGGAGCTTATCCTTTGGAGCCTCTTTTGTTATTGCGGCCTCGCTATCGGGTATTGTGGATTGCAAGAATAGTTCTAGAGCATGGACGTCTTTGAGTATGTAGCCCGTCGAACGACCCGCTCCTGTTTTTTCGATTGCGCTGCAACTAACAAGCTGACCGAGGGTTCGTTTAACGGTAACCTCGCTGATATCGGGGCAGTTGGATCGGATGTCGGATTTCTTAATGACGCCGGGTCTCTGTTGAAATAGAACAGCGATGCGCGCTTGCTTCGACATGGGACGAGTGCTTGATTCAATTAAGGTACGCTGCTCGAGCTGTCGGTAGGCGGCCAGGGTTGTTCCGAGCATGAAACGGATAAAGGGTACTTCGGTGTTTTGATTTTCATTCCATCCAGTGGAGCTTGCAGCGAGGGCGTTGTAGTAGAGCGCCTTGTTGTCTTCAATAAGTCGTTCGATGCTGATGTAACGCGCAACGTCGTATCCAGTCTTTTCGAGTAGCAGCGTTGTAAGGAGCCGGCTCATCCTGCCATTGCCATCGTTGAAGGGATGAATGCTGACAAAATCGAAGATGAAGCGGAATGATATAAGGAGGGGGTCGCAAACTTGACGAGATAAGGCGTCGTTGAGGGACCGACAGGCTTCTTCGATAAGTCCGGGGGTTGCTAGGGCCGAAGGCGGCCTAAAGCGCACAAATCGATTGCCTTGATCGTCGATGGAGATGATTTCGTTATCGCTATCTTTCCAATGGCCCCCATACGAGATTGCCGTGTGCGCCATGAGGTCACGATGCAACTGCAAAATGACCGATGGCGTTACGGGAATGGAATCGTGTTGCTCGTGAATAAGCGACAGCACATCTCGGTATCCAGCGATTTCTTCCTCTGCGCGGGAGCTTGGCTTGGCGGAATACGCCATGATCGCTTTGAGTCTTTTTTGGGTGGTAACAATTCCTTCAAGTCCGTTGGAGGATTGGGTGCTTTGGATCTTAGCTTCCTCCATAAGGGACGATAGAAGTTCGGGTTTGACTTGACTCAGAGCAAGCTGTCGGCCTTTATGCTCGCGTATCGAGAGGAGGAGGTTGGTGATTGGAGTTGCTTCGAGTTCCGCTGGGACTGTGGTGTAATCGAACTGGCGCATGCGGCTCCTTTCGGTATCACGAACACACTTTCGATATCATAATACCATTAAATGATACCGAAAGTATGTTCGTGATACCGAAAACTAGAAACCATGCTTCATAACTGCTTGGAAAGTTTGGATTTGACTATCTTATTGTCTTGATCTGTAACATCTAGACGGTCAAAAGTGGTCTACATGTTACAGATCGAGATTGTTCGGCCCGGGCCACCCGTTCGTCTAAATCTGTAACAGCTAGGGCCGAAATACTCGACTAGATGTTACAGATCGAGACGAATGATCCGCTCGGGCCCACCAAAACAAAAAAGCCGCATGCGAACCCATGGAGGGATTCGTATGCGGCCGACAGGGGGTATGCGGCAAAAGTTAGGCCATGAGCAGGCCGGTCTCCGCGACGTTCTTGTACCAGTACGCGCTTGCCTTGGGATAGCGCTTCTGGGTCTCAAAGTCGATGTAGAACAGGCCGTAACGCTTGTTATAGCCGTTGGTCCAGGAGAACTGGTCCTGCAGCGACCACACGAAGTAACCGTCGACGTTCACGCCGCCGTCGATTGCCTTGAGGATCCATGCGAGATGCTGGCGCATATAGTCGATGCGAGGGGCGTCGTCGATAAAGCCATCCTCGAAGTCGTCCTTATAGCCCATGCCGTTCTCGGTGATGTAGATCTTCTTGTAGTTGGGGTAATCGTTCTTAATACGCAGCAGCAGGTCGTAGAGGCCCTCGGGATAGATGATCCAGTCCCAATCGGTGGTGGGTACGCCTTCGCGCACGCATGACTCGCCCACGCCCTTGAGGAACCAGCGCGAGGAGCCCTTGTCACCGGTGCCATTGTGGTTGATGTCATTTTCGCCCTCGGCGGCATGCAGGAACTGGCACTTGTAGGTGTTGACGCCCAGGCAATCGTTGTAGGGGAGCGCGGCGGTCAGCGCGGCGATGTCCTCGTCGCGGACGTCGAGCTCGCCGCCGGCGATATGGGACAGCTTGGTCGCAGCCTCCATCGTGTCGGCGGCATAGTGGCCGCGGAAGGTGGCGTCGAGTACCCAGCGGTTGTTGATGACGTCGGCCATGCGAGCTGCCTCGCAGTCGGCGGCGTTGTTGGGGTCGAGGGGATACTTGGACTCCAGGTTCTGGACAATGCCGATCTCGCCCTCAAAGCCACCCTCATGGAAGGCGACGACGGCCTTGGCGTGGGCCACCATCATGTTGTGCATGAGCTGGAAGGCCTTGTCCAGGCGGTACTTCTCGCCGTGCGGCCAGTTGCCGACGATAAAGCTGCCCTCGGCGGTTGCGGGAATCTCGTTAAACGTGAACCAGTGCTTGACCTCGGTGAACTCGGCAAAGCAGAACTTGGCGTACTCGATAAAGGCGTCGATGGTCGTGCGCGTCAGGAAGCCCTCACCGCCGTTCTGGTAAAAGGCCTCGGGCGTATCAAAGTGATCGAGCGTGACATAGGGGATAACGCCAGCTTTGTTGCAGGTGGCGAAAAGCTCGTGATAGAAAGCGACGCCCTCGGGGTTAATCTCGCCGGTGCCGTTGGGGAAGATGCGGCTCCAAGCGATGGAGACGCGAATGCCGTTAATGCCAAAGCGCTGGCACAGGTCAATATCGACCGGATATTTGTTGTAGAAGTCGCTTGCGGGATCGGGGGAGAAGCGACCCTGGGCTGCCAGGAAATCGTCCCAGGGCACTTTGCCCTTGCCGTGCGTACGGGTCTCGCCCTCAACCTGGTAAGCAGCGGTGGCGCCGCCAAACACAAAGCCGTCGGGGAACTGCATGGGGTTGGTCATGAGTCATCCTTTCTGTGGGATACGAATAGGGAGAGGTGCCCGAACTGGGGATCCGGGCACCAACAGAGAGAGGAAACTAGTCGAGGTTCTCGCGGAGCCACTTGATGGCGCCAGCGGGGTCGCGGGTAAGGTCGATATATTCCTTACCGCGGGGAGCGAGCAGCTTAATGCCCAGACGATCGGTGTCGGCCTTCATGTCGTTGTAGTAGCTACGAACCTGCGGGGCGAGCACGATGACGTCGTACTGATCCATGATGGCAGTGTGCTGACCATAGGCACCTGCGGAGGAAGCGATGTTCTCTCCGGTCTGCGCGGCACCTTCCTTGATGGCGTTGGCAAGCATGGCAGAGGTGCCGGCGCCGGCGCACAGGACGAGGACTTTCAGGCCGTCGACATCCTTCTTAGCGGATGCATCGGCAGCGGGCTCGGGCTGATCGGCGACAGGCTCGCTGTCGGCGGCGGCAGCGGTCGTCTCGACGGAAGCGGTCGTCTGCTCGACAGCGGGCGCAGAGGTGCTGGCGGCGATGGTGGCAGCACCATCGGACTCGAGACCCAGCTCGGCGGCGCGCTCGGCCTCCTGGTCGCAGAGCAGCTTATCGTATGCCTTCAAGAACGGCAGGTAGATGATGGCGTCCAGCAAGATGATGATCGCGACAAACACCAGGGCGATAAGCTGGAAGTTCGTGGTGATGAAGATGCCGATGGGAGCGGGGGTAGCCCAAGGCACCACGAAGGAGAAGCCGTTCATGCCCACGTTGTCGATAAAGAACTTGGCAACACTCACGTTGACGCAGCCGGCGGCAACAAAGGGGATGAGCATGTAGGGGTTAAGGATCATCGGTGCGCCAAAGAGCAGCGGTTCGTTGACTGCGAAGGCAACAGGAACAATCGAGGCCTTACCGACGGCTTTGAGCTGCTTGGACTTCATAAAGAGAATCAGCAGAAGCGGCACGATGAACGTGGCGCCGGTGCCGCCGAACTCACCCACGAGCGACATGTTGAAGGTGAGGGAATGGGCGGGGTGACCACCGGCCAGCAGAACCTGCAGGTTCTCGGCCTGGTTGGCAAGACGGATGGGGTCGATGCCCGGCTGGACGATCGAGGGGCCGTGGACGCCGATGAACCAGAAGAACGCGGTGGCTGCCTGAATAAGGATGAGTCCGGGGTAGGTCTCTGCTGCAGTGAAGAGCGGGGAGAGCAGCTTGATGAGCAGCTCGGAGAACGGAACGCCCATGAGGTTGCGCACGACGACATCGATGATGCCGCAGATGATGACGGCGCCGCCAAAGGGGATGATGTCACGGAAGTTCTGAGCGATGGCGCCCGGGACCTCCTTGGGCAGCTTAATGGTCAGATCGCGAGAGACGCAGAATTTGTAGACCCACACGGTGATGAACGCGGCGATATAGGCCGAGAACAGACCGCGCGTGCCCATGCTGGTGCAGTCGAAGACCGAAAGCTCGGAGCCGTTGAACTTGGTGGTGAACTGCGTAACGGCGAGCAAAAGCATACTGCACTGGGCGGCCACCATGGTGGAGCCGTCGTTGAGCACCTTGCCGGCGGGCATGCGACGGTTCATGGAAGCCGTAAAGTTCTTGGCAGTGGTGCCGGCGACCATGATGCCCATGACGCCCATGGTGAAGTTGTACAGCTTGTTGCACCAGTCGATGAGCGGCTGGGGCAGCGTGATGCCGACTACGCCGGGAAGGGTGGCAATGAGCAGAAAGATCGAAGAGGTGAGGACGATGGGCATGCACCCAAGGAATCCGTCCTTAATAGCCTGGAGGTAGATGTTCCTCGAGATCTTCTCAAAGAACGGCTGATGCTTTTCGAGCATCTTTACGATGGCGTCCATAGAGCTCCTTTGCTACTTGATGCGCGATGCATGTGGATGGAACTGGTCGTCGATGGATGGTCAGGACTGCCCGGAAACCTTCCTGCTTAAGGAAGGCATTGCGAAATGACAACGTAGGACATTTCGTTAATGACAACGTAAGACATTTTTGGAAGAGCAACAAGGATTTACGGGTGAACGGTCGATATTGTCCGATAAACGGCTGATTTGTCAGTCGGGCAGGTAGTGTATGCTAGAACGCAAAAAACAAGCGATGCAAAACCGACTGGAGAAGTAGTGGCAACGATGGACAAGAAAAATGTCTCGATGAACGATGTGGCAGTTGCCGCGGGCGTTTCTCTCAAGACGGTGTCGCGCGTGATCAACGAGCCCGATAGCGTGCGAGAGTCGACACGCGATAAGGTCCACTCGGCCATGGAGACGCTCGGGTTTCGAACCAACTTTGCCGCGCGTTCGCTCAAGTTGGGTCGTTACGGGTGCATCGGCGTGGTGCTGTTCCACTTGTCGGGCGGTGCCGTGGACATGATTGACGGCATCGGCGATGCCGCCGAAGAACGCGGCTTTGCGCTCACAATGATTAAGAAGCGGGCGGGGGAGAAGATGACCCTTGCCGAAGCGGCGCGCAGGATGTCGCAGCTGCCTGTTGATGGCATGATCTTCAACCTGCGACAGATGGTCGATGACTTTGATACCTTTGAGGCACCGAAGGACCTCAAGACGGTGATTATCACGCCGATGGAGCATCCTACCTGCTCTACCGTTAGTGACGATCAAGAGGGTGGCGCGCGCATGGCGTGCGAGTACTTCTTGGATCATGGTCACAAGAACGTGTATTTCGTTTCGGGTAAGAAAGAGTCGCTGTCGAGCCAGTGCCGTATGAAAGGTTGGCGTGCGGCACTCGAGGCGCGTGACATTGAGCCGCCCGAGCCTCTGCAAGGCGATTGGAATGCGGATAGTGGCTATGCCGCGGGCCTTGTGCTTGCCGATAAACCCGATTGCACGGCGGTCCTCGCTGCTAACGACTGCATGGCAAACGGCGTGATGATGGCTCTACGTGACAAGGGTCTGAGTGTGCCCGATGATGTGTCCGTGATCGGCTTCGACGATGAGCTCTACAAGACGATTCCCAACTCGATTCTGACGTCGGTGAAGTTCCGTCACCGCGAGCTGGGCGTCCGTGCGCTCAACGAGGTTGTCGCAGGCCTAGAAGCCCCGAGCTCCAGAAGCCGTACGCTCGTCTCGGGCGTGTTGGTCGAGCGTTCCAGCGTGAAAGACCTGCGGGCGTAGACGTGCTTGGCCTGTTCGTCTTAATCTGTAACAGGTAGGGCCGAAATACTCGGCTAGATGTTACAGATCGAGATTGAGAGGATTGTCCTGTGCGTTTATCTCAATCTGTAACAACCAGACGTCCAAAACCGGTTTTAGTGTTACAGATTTAGACAATTCGGCCCCGCCTATTCCATTTGTCTCGATCTGTAACAGTTAAGGGTGAAATAGCCAGCTAGATGTTACAGATTGAGATAAACGGCTTCTGACCTGCACAAAAAGACCGGGGACGGCGCGCCGTGTGACGTGCCGCCCCCGGCTGAGAAATGGGGACAGGTTATGTGAGCGGGCAACCCCGCCAGTCACTAGTCCAGACGACGGGTCTGCGCCACGTGCTTATACCAGTATGCGCTTGCCTTGGGCGTGCGCTTCTGGGTTTCAAAGTCAACGTAGAAGAAGCCGTAACGCTTGTTGTAGCCATTGGTCCAGGAGAACTGATCCTGCAGGCTCCACAGGAAGTAGCCACCCACGTTGACGCCCACCTCCATGGCCTTGAGCAACCAGCGTAGGTGCTGCTCAATGTAGTCGATGCGCGGCTGGTCGTCCACAAAACCGTCCTTGTAGGGGTCCTTGTAGCCCATGCCGTTCTCGGTGATGAAGATCTGCTTGTAGTTAGGGTAGCGCTGCTTAATGTAGACGAGCAGATCGAACAGGCCCTCGGGATAGATGATCCAGTCCCAGTCGGTGGTGGGGACGCCGGGCTTGTTCACATGCTCGCCAATGCCCTTAACGCGCCAGCGGCCGGTGCCCTTCTCGCCCGTACCGTTGTGGTGCAGGTCGTTCTCGCCATCGTAAGCCTTCAAGAAACGGCACTGGTAGTTGTTAACGCCCAGGTAGTCGTTGTAGAGCGCGGCCTCGCGCATGATCTCGAGGTCCTCATCCGGGATCTCGATGGTGCCGCCCGAGACGGCAGCCAGGCGGTTAGCGCACTCGAGCGTATCGGGCGCATAGTCGCCGCGGAAGGTGGCGTCGAGCAAAAACTGGTTCTGCAGCACGTGCTCGTTGTTGGCGGCTTTGATGTCGGCGGGGTCGTTCTCGTTGAGCGGATACTTAAACTCCAGCGACTGGATGACGCCGATCTTGCCCTTAAAACCGCCGTTGTGGAAGGCCAGTACTGCCTTGGCGTGGGCGAGCATCATGTTGTGCTCGCACTGGAAGGCCTCGGCCAGATGCGCCTTGACGCCACCGGGGAAGGTGCCCTCGATGTAGGTGTTGGAGGCGTCGGCCCAGATCTCGTTAAAGGTGAACCAATAGGTCACCTGGTCGGCGTACTCCTTAAAGCAGAAGGTGGCAAAGTCCACAAAGGCGTCGATGGTCTCGCGGTTGAGGAAGTCGTCCTTCTCAAAGAGGGACAGCGGCGTATCAAAGTGATGCAGCGTGACAAACGGCTCAACGTGGTGCTTGTGGCACTCGGCGAAGAGATCGTGATAGAACTGGACGCCCTCGGGGTTAATCTCACCGGTGCCGTTGGGAAAGATGCGGCTCCAGGCGATGGAGAGGCGAATGCCGTTGATGCCGAACTCCTCGCACAGCTCCAGATCGACGGGATACTGGTTGTAGAAGTCCGAAGCGGGATCGGGGGAGAAGCGCCCCTGGGCCTCCAGGAAGTCGTCCCAGGCGACTTTGCCTTTACCGTGGGTGCGGGTCTCGCCCTCTACCTGGTAGGCAGCGGTAGCGCCGCCAAAGACAAAGTCCTCGGGAAACTGCGCAGGCGGGTTGGTGACGCTAGCAGGGTTAACGGACATGATGATCCAATCGTCTAAATCGAAGGGCCAGCCGGTCTTGGATGGTCGGCTGGCCCTGAGCGTTACTTACTTCGAGAGTTGCTCGCTTACGAAGGCGAGAGACTTATCACCGTTCTGGGAAAGCTCGATGTACTGCTTACCGCGGCAGGCGACGCACTTGTTGCCCACGCGCTCGCAGTCCTTCTGCAGGTCGGCCAGGTAGCTTGCGGCCTGCGGGGCCAGGACGACCAGATCGAAGTCGGGGAGCATGTCCACGTGGTTGCCATAGGCCTCGGCAGCGGTCTCAAGATTGATGCCGCGCTCCTTGGCGGCCTTGGCCAGCGCGTTGGCGAGCAGGCCCGAGGTACCGCCACCCTGGCAGAGCACGAGTACGCGCTTGCCGTTGAGGTCGCTGGCGGTCGTTGCCTCAGTGGCGACAGCGGCGGGAGCGGCGGGGGCGTCGGCCTTCACGGCCTCGGCAGCAGCGCCGGCGGCAACGCTCTTGGCGTCAGCCTTGCCCTGGAAGGCATCGTTAAGCTTGGCGGCCTTCTCGGCGTTCTTGGCGGCGAGCTCCTCCTGGGAGATCTCGGCCTCCTCGGCGCACTTCTGGGCGTCATAGGCACGGAAGAACGGATAGTACAGAACGAAGTCGACGACCAGGATAAGGGCGAGCATCACAAAGGCGAGCGGCTGGAAGCCCAGGCCCATGATGGTGCCGATGGGGCCGGGGACGGTCCAGGGCAGGGTGTACATAAAGCCGTTCATGCCCAAGAAGTCGATAAAGATCTTGAGGATCCAGATGTTGGCGATCGGGGCAAAGACAAACGGGACAAAGAAGACGGGATTGAGCACGATGGGTGCGGCGAACAGCAGCGGCTCGTTGACGGCAAAGCAGACGGGGACGATGGCGGCCTTACCGACGGCGCGCATCTCCTGGGACTTGGCCAGGAAGCAGAACATAAAGACCAGGACGAGCGTGGCGCCGGTGCCACCCATGCAGACGACGAAGTACTGGGCACCCTGGGTCAGGACAGCGGAAGCGTGCTGGCCAGCCTGGAACGCAGCCAGGTTGTCGGTCATGTTGGCAACGAGAGCGGCGGCGATGGCGGGCTCGACGATCGAGGGGCCGTGGACGCCGACGAACCAGAAGAGGCTCATGGCGCCGTAGATCACAGCGAGGCCGATATAGCCGTCGGCAGCGGTGAACAGGGGCTGGAACACCTGGATGACGCCCTGGGCAAAGCAGAAGCCAAAAGCAGCGCGGAAGACGATGTCAAAAACCCAAAAGACGGTGATGCAGACGGAGAAGGGGATGATGTCCTTGAAGGTCTGCGAGATGTTGGGCGGAACCTGCTCGGGCATCTTGACGGTGATGTTGCGCTTAATGAAGAACTTGTAGATGATGCCGGTCACAAACGCAGCGATGAAGGCAGTCAGCAGGCCCTTGGAACCAAGGTAGGTGGTGTTGAAACCGCTGGCGGCGTCCGTGGCGATCGTGTCGCTCGAAAGGAGCAAGAAGCCGATGATGGCCGCGCACATGCACGAGATAAAGTTAATCTGGTTATTCTTGGGCAGGTCGCGGTTCTGAGCGTCGGCGAAGTGCTTGGCTGTGGTGGCGGCGCAGGCGATGGCCAGGATGCCCATGGAGTAGTTGTAGCACTTCCACAGAGCGTTGTTGATGTCATCGGGCCAGTAGAAACCCCAGATGTTGGGGACCGAGGCTACCAGGCAGAAGATGGACGAGAAGATGATGATGGGGATGACGGAGATAAAGCCGTCGCGGATCGCCTTGAGGTACTTGTTGCGGGCGATCGCGTTGAAAAAGGGCTGGCCCTTTTCGATGATGGCGATGAGTTGCTCCATGCAATGCTCCTAAGAGTCGGTGGGTTAGCAACGATGGTAGCTTTTGACGTTCGGTTGCCAAAATGTTGACGTTGCCATTTTGTGACACAAAAAAAAGACGCGAACCGGTGGTTCCTGTGCCTGCGAACCGTCGATTCCTTACGCGTAAACGTTTGAGCCGCCCGGTGGCTCTGTGTTTGCACAATGGCAACGTTAACATTTGGGTGATAAAAGCCGTTCGGGGAAGCAAAAATGTCGGTGAACGGTAGGTTTTGGGTGGTGAGCGTATGGTGGGGGAGGCGTTAGATATACTTGAAGACGTTTCATTTGACTGCGTAGGGTGCCACCAATGGCATCGTTGACATAGAAAGATCGACCTATGGCCGCTGTTAAAAAATCGGTATCCGTCAAAGACGTGGCGCGCCTCGCGGGCGTTTCGGAGCAGACGGTCTCGCGCACCGTGCACGATTCGCCCAGTGTGCGCCCCGAGACCAAGGAACGCGTGCGTGCCGCCATGCGCGAGCTGGGGTATCGCCCCAATTTTGCCGGTCGATCGCTGCGCCGTGGCAAGTTTAAGACCGTTGGCGTCGCCATGTTCAACATTACCGGTACCGGCAACCTCGACCGTATGGAGGGCTTTGCCGCCGCGGCCGACAAACATGGCTATGCCATCACCCTCACTAAAGTAGATGGGCATCCGTATACCCTCGAGAGCGCATCGTCGCGCATGAGCGCGCTGCCGGTAGACGGCATGGTCGTGATCATGAATCGCATGCCGGCGGACTTTGGCACCTTCGAGCCGCTGCCCGGCATGCAGACGGTGCTCGTTACGATGCTGGAGCATCCGCTCTGTTCAACGGTCGATAACGACCAGTTCGATTGCTCGCGCCAGGTGGTCGAGTACTTGCTGGGGCGGGGGCACAAAACCGTGCACTTTATCTCGTGTCCCGAGCGCTCGCTTTCGGGCATGCGGCGCGAGGAAGGCTGGCGCGAGACATTGCGCGCGCATGGAATTGAGCCGCCGCGACTCGTCCGTGGGGATTGGACGGCACAGAGCGGATATGCTGCCGGTCAGGCTCTGGCGGAAGATCCGACCTGTACGGCCATTTATGCTTCCAACGATGCCATGGCATACGGCTGCATTCGCGGGCTCGAGTCGTGCGGAAGGCGTGTGCCCGAGGACGTGAGCGTGGTGGGTGTTGATGACAGCCTGGGCGATATCGTGCCCGACCGTCGCCTGACCACGGTGCGCTTTGACAACAAGCGCGTCGGCATGTGGGCGGTCGACAAGATTGCCGGCGCCGATGGGGGTGCGTCTGGCGTGGAGCACATGCTGATCCCCGGTGTGCTTGTAGAGGGCGATACGGTGCGCGATTTGCGTTAGGGTGCGGCCCTGTTTGGGTTGCCGCTAATTGTGTTCGATATTGTTCAGATTGGTTTAAAAACCGTTCACGGGCGAAAAGTGACCGTTCATAGTTCGAAATTACGTTTTGAGCTGTTCTTTTTTGTTTGAATGTTATTGTTTCTGTCATACACAACGCAGCGCGTATGCCCGGACGCGATGCTCTCCATTGGTTCATATGTGAAAGGAACGCAATATGGCAACCAAAGAAGAAATCTCGATGGTTGGATTCGAGATCGTCGCATACGCAGGTGACGCCCAGACCGATCTGCTTGCAGCGCTCGATGCTGCTCGCGAGGGTGACTTTGAGAAGGCCGAGCAGCTGCACAAGGATGCCAGCGATGCGCTCATCGGTGCCCACGACACGCAGACCAAACTGCTTTCGCAGGAGGCCGGCGGTGGCGAGATGGAGATGACCTTCATCATGGCTCACGCTCAGGACACTCTCATGACCACTATGATCCTGGAGAAGCAGACCCGCTTTACCATCGATGCCTATAAGCGCATCGCCGAACTCGAGGCCAAGCTCGCCTAACGAGCCCTCACAACCAAGTCCCCTTCCAAAAGCTCTGCCGCTACCCGCGGCAGGGCTTTTTCTGTCCTCCTCTAAGTTGCGGTGAAATAGGGACTGAATAGGGGCCGACGGGCGCAAAACAATCCCTATTCCACCGCAACTCATCCGGAGATAGTCATTGGGGACAGTCTTGGTGCGCTCCGTTGTCCTCCCGTTCGGTTTTTTACTGGGTGGGTATACTTCCATCCGCAATACAGACCGGACTGAGGAGGTATCCAAATGCCGGATAACGGGTCAATACAAAAAAGAGACGCGCACGAGATGGCTCATGGGCGTCCTGTCCAGATAACCGAGCACACGACGGTAACCGAGCTGCAGCCCAGCCTGTCCGATGTCGTGTGCGCAAACAAAAAGCTGCAGATTGGCCTTATCGTTGCGCTCGTGGTACTGGCGCTGCTGTCGGGCTTTGTAGCTCGTCCGCATTTCGCCGATACCAAAACTTGGGACTCCACCATCGAGGTCATCGATCAAAAGAAAGGTAACGTGCTGGCGCTCACGGCCTCGTGCGTGGCGTTGTCTGCGGGCATTACCGCGCTGCCGGGTGATACGGGAACGCCGGTTGCCGAGCAGCTCGCGCAGCTTTCAGGCAACCTTGGTATCGTACTTGCAGTGCTATACCTAGAGAAATATTTGCTCACGATTTTGTGGTCGGTTGGCTTGGGCATCTTAATCCCGTTTGCGTTGGTACTCTTTGCGGTATCCCTTGGCGCTCACGGGCGCTGGAGCACGAGCACCGTCCTGCGCCGCGTGGCGACGCGCGTGCTGGTGGTTGCCGTGATCGGCATGGCGCTTGTGCCCGCGAGCGTATGGGTGTCGCAGAAGGTCGATGAAACGTATCGCGTAAGTATTGAGCAAGCTGAGCAAAAGGCTGCGGACGCAGCCGACACCACGGACAAGTCAGCCGAGACCAGCTCAAAATCGAACAAGAAAAAATCCGAGGCCACGGAGTCCAAAAACGTGCTCGAGCAGTTGACTGACGGGGCCTCGAGCCTGGTCACGTCGGTAACCAGCGGTGCCAAGCAGATGACCGATGAGATCGTGCAGCAGGTGACCGATCTGATCGAAGGCGTCATCGTGATGATCGTGACCTCGTGTGTGATTCCTCTGCTGGTGCTCGTGGCGTTCCTATGGCTAGGACACGTGCTGCTGGGGATCGATATCTCCGGTCCCGCGAACTATCTGACGGGTCGTTTCTTGAGCGCTCCGTCCAAACATGCCAAGAAGAGCGGGCAGCCTGAGTAGGCGGCAAAGCAATCCTTGGAAGATCAACCGTGAGAAGGGCGGACGAGACACGTTCTCGGCCGCCCTTTTGTTTGTTGAACACATGGTCGCTACGTCCGCGCCCAGTCCAAACGGTCAGCAATCATCTGTGAACGGTATTTGTTCAAAAAAGAACAAAGATAAACAAATAGTTGTTGAAGTTACTGTTCGAATGTGTTCAAATAAACATGAACAGTGAAGAACCGCACATTCAGATGCCCGGACCTGAGCGCGATTCAACACTTCCAAACAGAAACTACGCACCTGCGTATCTCTCAAGGAGGATGTCATGAGGGTTGTAATCGCTTCCGATGCCGACGGTATGTCGATGAAGGAGTCCATCAAGGAGATGCTCATCGCCGACGGTCACGAGGTCGTCGACTATTCCGAGACCCCTGCCGCGGACTTTGTCGATTCCGCGACCGCCGTTGCCAAGGACCTGCTGGAGCACAAGGATTCCCAGGGCTTTGCATTCGATAAGTACGGCGTCGGCTCCTATATGGCCGCCGTCAAGATCAAGGGCATGGTCGTCGCCAACATTTCCGACGAGCGCTCCGCCTACATGACCCGCGAGCACAACGGCTCGCGCATGGTTACCATGGGCCCGGGCGTTGTGGGCACCGAGGTCGCCAAGAAGATCGCCCGCGAGTTCCTGCGCGCCCAGTACGCCGGCGGCCGTCACCAGATCCGTGTCGACATGCTCAACAAGATGGCCTAACGAGAGCCACCGAGAACTCGAACTTCTACCTCAACTTGTGAATTCAGACGAAAGGACGTTCTGATGAAGAAGACCATCGCAATCGGTTGCGACCATATCGTTACGGACGAGAAGATCTATCTGGCCGACCGCCTGGAGCAGGCTGGCTACAAGGTGCTCGACTGCGGCACCTACAGCCACACCCGTACGCACTATCCCATCTACGGCAAGGCCGTGGGCGAGGCTGTTGCCAGCGGCAAGGCCGACTTTGGCGTGGCCCTGTGCGGCACCGGCATCGGCATCACCAACGCCGTCAACAAGGTTCCCGGCGCCCGTTGCGCCCTGGTCCGCGACATGACCTCTGCCCTGTATGCCCGTCGCGAGCTCAACGCCAACATCGTGGGCTTTGGCGGCAAGATCACCGGCGAGTTCCTGATGGCCGATATCATGCTTGCCTTCCTTGAGGAGCCCTACGAGAAGACCCCCGAGCACGACGCCCTGATCGCCAAGATCGACGCCTGCAATAAGGCCGACGCCGAGGCTCAGGCTGACCCGCACTTCTTTGACGAGTTCCTCGAGAAGTGGGACCGCGGCGAATACCACGACTAGTGGGGTTACGCGTTTTTTACCAAACCGCGTAACGGGTCGACGCTGCGAAGCCATCTGGCGGGCTAGCTGCTCCGATAACACGTTTGCTTGCTTGGCTTGAGTGCTTCGCTCTTGGCGGTACCCGGTATTCTGCAGCTTTTCAATTGACGGCTCGCGTTTCTGTGAGGGGGCGCGGGCCGGTTTTCTATCAGCCCTATTGACTTGGCGGGCTGTCGTAAGAAAGGGAAGGCTCCTATGGAGTTTGTTCTTGATAACGGTTCTGTTCGCGTGGCACTGAGCACGGCTGGCGGATCGTTCACTTCGATTAAAGCCAACGGTCGCGAGTACCTGTGGCAGGGCGATCCTTCGGTCTGGTCGGGCCAGGCACCCATTTGCTTCCCGATTTGCGGCGGCCTTCGTGACGGTCACGCAATGACCATGGGCGGCCGCGAGGTAAAGCTCGCCCGCCACGGCTTTGCTCGCAAGCAGGAGTGGAAGCTCGAGGAACAGAGCGACAACATGGTTGCGCTGAGCCTGAGCTCTGCCGACCATGCCGAGTTGCTCGAGCAGTACCCGTATCCGTTTAAGATCGTTGCTCGTTACACGATCGATTCGGAAAAGGTGGCCGTGTCGTACGAGGTGACCAATGAGGGCACCGAGGACATGCCGTTCTTTGTGGGCGGTCACCCCGGTTTTAAGTGCCCGCTCGACGAGGGCGAGTCCTATGACGATTATGAGCTTCGTTTTGAGCAGCGTGAGGCCACCGAGCTCTGTACTGCTGTTCCCTCGACGGGCCTGATTGATGTTGAGCATCGCAGCAAGAACCCCATGATCGGCCAGAACCTGCCGCTTACGCACGAACTCTTCGACTTCGCGGAGACCATCTTCGACGTGCTCGAGAGCCGCGTGGTTACGTTGACCAAGAAAACCGAGGACAAGGGCGTGCGCCTGACGTTCCCCGATATGCCGTACCTGATTGTGTGGAGCAAGCCCGAGGGCGACTTTGTGGCTGTTGAACCGTGGGGTGGTCTGTCCACCTGCTCCGACGAGGACGATATCCTGGAGCACAAGCGTGGCTGCCTGGTGGCCAAGCCGGGAGAGACCGTCACCCGCGGCTTTGAGATCGAGATCCTTTAACGAGTTATCGTATGTTTGGGGCGGGTCATGCCGCCCCGGAACAGGAGTTCAATATGATTCTGACCGTTACCATGAACCCGTCGATTGATACGCGCTATCAGCTCGACAAGCTGATCATCGACGATGTTAACCGTGTGACGCCCGAAAAGACCGCTGGCGGCAAGGGCCTCAACGTGAGCCGTGTGCTGCTGCAGTTGGGCGACGATGTGCTCGCGACCGGTCTGCTCGGCGGCCACATGGGTGCCTATATGGCCGAGCTTATGGATGCCGACGGCGTCAAGAACGACTTTGTGCCCATCGCCGGTGAGACGCGCATTTGCCTGAATATTCTGCACGAGGGTAATCAGACCGAGCTGTTAGAGAACGGCCCGCAGATTGCCCCGGCCGAGCTCGAGGCCTTTACGGCCAAGTTCGCCGAGCTTGCAGCGAAGGCGGACGTTGTGACGCTTTCGGGCTCGCTGCCGCGTGGCGTCGATGCCGGCTACTATGCCGAGCTCGTCAAGATCGCCGAGGAGGCGGGCGCCAAGGTGCTGCTCGACACCTCGGGTGCATCGCTGGAGGCCGCGCTGGAGTCCGACGCTAAGCCTGAGCTCGTAAAGCCCAACCTGACCGAGATTAACGGCCTGCTGGGTACGTCCTTTACGACCGATGATGTCGATGCCCTGCGCGAGGCGCTTGCCGCCGATGACCGCTTTGCCGGTATTCCCTGGGTTGTCGTTTCGATGGGCGCTGCCGGTTCGGTGGGCTTCCATGAGGGTCGCGCGTTCCGCGCCAAGACGCCCGCGATTGCGGCTGTGAACGCGACGGGTTCCGGCGACTCGACCATCGCCGGCTTTGCGCATGCCATTGCTGCTGGTGCCGACGACGTCACGGTACTCAAGACCGCCAATACCTGCGGCAAGCTCAACGCCATGGATCCCAAGACCGGCCACCTGGTCATGGACTGCTGGGACGAGGTCTACAACAGTGTTGAAGTAACGGAGCTGTAGGGTTACGCGGTTTTCCCAACCCGCGCAACCAGCCGACGCTGCAAACC
>ENA-ORRU01000657-ORRU01000657.1-human-gut-metagenome-genome-assembly--contig:-NODE-657-length-24957-cov-13.577142_pt1 | contig 24957 bp, 10 predicted proteins | sample MGYA00242184_ERZ509151 | MGnify/ENA primary metagenome ERZ509151 (study PRJEB26280, sample SAMEA2338667) | human gut metagenome | biome: human gut; feature: human-associated habitat; material: faeces... | reverse complement strand
CCTTCTATAAATTTAGAGGCGCCACCACAACCCTCGCGCCGGAGGCGCGTCAAACTTAAGAACCCTCGGGGCGATAGCCCCGTCAGACTTTAGAACCCTCAAGCCCCATAGGGCGCCGAAGGCGCCTGAACCCTCACGCCGCAAAGCATTCCCATAGAATCCACACGTAAAAGGCCTTCACCGGATGGCAGCCGGTGAAGGCCTTTGTATTTTTGGAGTTTGGGAATGGTGTAATCATGGACCCATAGAAAATGAGCCTATGAAGAGGTATGGGGAGAATCCCTGCAGAAAGGGGAAAGGAGGAAACTTTCCATTTCCTGCGGCTGTCATACCGTCAGCCGGGTACGGGAGAAAGACAGGGCGCATGCTGAATTTGTCACTTCTGCAGAAACACTGACCTGTGCGGGGTGAAGGAATGAATGCATTCCTGTGCAATGGCCAATCTCCACCTGCCCTTTTCTCCTGTCAGCCCCTACGAAAGGCTTGACCGAAAAAGAGGAAAGAGGAAAATGCCTCTTCCTTACCTTCAGCAAAAATGATTCCGCTTTGAAACCCTGTAACAGTCAAACGATTTCAAAAGCGGCAGATTCGCGGACCCTTCCAGCCGCTGCCCCTCCAGCCTGCCTGTGGCAGAGTGGCTGAGGAATCCGGATCTCACAATCGAAATACTTCGGAGGATAGACCTCAAAAGGTTCTCATTTCTCCCCTTCCCCAAAGGATCGTACGTTTCATCTGCCGGGAAACCTGCCGGAAATCAAAGGGCCGGGCCAGCGGGAAAAAAGAAAAAGGAACCGGCGGTACAGCATGGAAACCATACTTATCACCTTAACCTGTCTCTATTATACATCATTTAGGATTTTATTAAAGGCGATTGTTATCTTTTAAAGGAGGAAATGGTAAAAAATGCCGCTGCTGCCGGCAAAAAGGGCTTATTGAATTTTTCTTTAAGCAGTTCATGAGAAAGAGAGGGTCTCTCGCCGAAGGGGGACAGGGAGCCCGCCGCCATAGGCTGAAGCCTATGGGGAAAACCTTTCCCGAAAGGCCTGGAGATTCCTCTTATCTCCAGGGCAGTATATGGCAAAGAGGATGGAGTCGAAATAAAAGCGATACCTTTCCTCCACCAGTACCCTGTAAAAATCAGAGGCCACCTGGTCCGAGGGATTCCGAAATACGCCGCAGCCCCAGGCGCCCAGGGTCAGAGTCCGGATACCCTTTGCCGCTGCCAGGGCCAGGATGCGTCGTATGCGCTGTATCCGCCGGCGGCTGATTTCCTCTTTATCCATTTCTCCTGCCGGTCCCCGAAGGTCTATGGCCGGCGCCGTGATGACAGCGGTTTGGCGGGGCGGCCCGAAAAGAGTACCGTCGGCGCTTCGGAAGATTTCTACGAAAGGAGAAAAGACCATGCTGCAAGAGCCGTACATACTCTTGTGCCGCCGGTTCTCCTCATAATAGGGAAGTCCCTTTTTCCCTGAAAGGGATGCATAGAGGGTACTCTCCCGGCAGAGGGCTTCCTCCTGGGAAGAGGCGCCGTAAAGATATCCGCCGCCGGGGGTAAAGGCATTGGCAAAATTCAATACCCCCTCTGCCCCGTAGGCCAGGGTATCTCCTTCGACCACCGAAATTCTTCCTTCCCCCAGGGGAGCGGAAAGGGAAGAGACCATCTCTTCCAGCGCCTTCGGCCCGTAGATTTCCGCCTCCTCCAGTCTGGAAAGGGGAGAGGCAAAATGAAAGACCTCTCCCCCTGCTTCATAAAATCCCTGGTTTATGATTTTTTCATTTTCTCTGGCCATGGCCATATAGCGGATTCGTGTATTCATCTGCTTCCTCCGTAAACACGCTCCCGGGGGCCTGTCTGGAGTCCCATGGCAGGCCGCAGCCTTTCCGCAGGGGCCCTATTCGATCCAGTCCTTATATTTCTCCAAGAGTTTCTGACAGGCAATGTCTGAAGCCTGGAAGGCTTCTTCAAAGGAGGCCCCTTGATAGGGATTGGCAATGCCGCCGTCATAACCGGCTGCCGCGGACAGGAGGGAAATCTTATTGTCCACATCGCCGCCCATGGTATTGAAAAGCCGGGGATCCTGGGGATTGTCCATGAGGAAAATATAGTTGAACTGGTCATAGGTGCTCCATTCCAGGGGCAGGGCTTTCTTATTGGTGGCAGGGATGCCGTGGGCTGCCAGTACATCCTTTCCTTCCTCGCAGAGAGGGGAGCCTTCCTTTTCCAGGCAGGCGGAGGAGACGTAGATTTTCTCCGACAGGCCTGCTTCTTTCACCAAATGTTTCATAATAAATTCCGCCATCGGCGGCTCGCCGCTTCCGGTGTGAGACAGGAACAGAAGTTTAATCATGGAAAGGCTCCTTTCACTGATGAAATCCAAATATATTCTGTCTTATTATATAACATTCCTGTAAAAGAAAGGTAAAAGAAGGGGAGTCAGACAAGGAGACAATCAGACAGTGAGACGCTGCAAAGGAGCTGGAAGGTAAGGAAGACATCGCGGTCACGCAGAGCCCTGAGGGTTCTCCACACCGTTATGAGAACTTTCCTCCTTTAAAAAGATTATATAGACAGAGAGAACTGAAAGGGCCCGGAAGGGGCGCCGGCCTCCCTGCCTGTTACGTGCACACACCTTATCAAGGGACAGGTGATGGAGGTAGGAAGAACTTCCTCATATGAATCAGAACTCTCCGACGCGTCAAAACTTCACAAAGAACTCCTGAAGATGACCTGCCAGACATCCTGGTGGCAAATGGCTATACCAGTTCTTCCTTGACGACACAGATATTCCGCTCAGGCGGCTGCTCCTGGCCGATTCATCGAAGCTGAACGCCTGAGCCCTACCGCGCATCAGCATGGGACGAATCAGGAGTTTTTTGCGTGGCACAAAGGAAAGCAGAAAATCATATATCTGACACCGGGAGGTTTTCGGCGGTCTGCCCTTTGGAAGGCGGCGGATCATTCCGGCCGGTGGCGTAAGGGAGTCTTACGCTGCTTCATACCCATACGCAGGAAGGCAAAGCAGTGCCGCGCTGTGAGGTTTGGGCCTTCCGTTTTCCTGAAAAAAAGAAAGCAGTGAAAGAAGCATCGGTAAAAGCCGGTGCTTTTTCACTGCTTTGATTTCATCCATGAAGCCGGGCCAGGTCGGCTTTGGCTTCTTCATAGCCTGCTTCCACTGCTTTTTTGTACAGCTCTTCGGCTTTGGCTGTATCCTTCGGGCAGCCCAGGCCCTTTTCATAGAGCCGTCCCAGCCTTGTCATGGCAGGGGCGCCGATGATGTCTGTGCGCTCTGCGGCCCGCTGGTAGAGGGTAAAGGCTTTGTCATAGCTTTGGGGAAGGCCTTCTCCTTTTTCATAGAGCTCGCCTAAGAGCCAGGTGGCGGTGATATCGCCTTTGTCTGCCGATTTTTTATACCAGCTGGCGGCTTTTTTGAAATCCCGGGGCACCCCTTTTCCATTGGCGTAGAGAAGTCCGATCCAGCGGCCTGCCTTCATGTGGCCCAGCCGGTACGCTTCCCGGAAAAAGGCCAGTGCCTTGGCGTCATCCTGCCGGGCGCCCTGATAGAAGCCGATGCCCATGTCCAGATAGGTTCCGGCAAGGGAGCGCTTTTCCTCTTTGCTGAGCCCTCTGGTTGAGGCGAAGGCGGGGGTGCCATCCTTTGTCTGGGTAAAGAGCCAGTCCCTGATGGGAGTGATGTTATAGGCAATGGTCCAGGTGTACATGTGGTTTCCTCCGGCAAAGACGGAGTACTGGATGGGGCTTCCCTGCTGCATCATGGTACCGGTCAGATGATTCCAGGCTCCCTTGTCGGAGTGGCTGTCCCAGGGAGAGGAAGTGGCCACCGGAGCGCCCAGACTCTGCCAGAGTTTCACGGCCCTGTTCATGCCGGGATAGGCTTTGGCGTCTCCTTCAGACACAAGGATCCACAGGTTCTTGTCCTTCAGCGCCGCCATTTCTTCCACATTCCACTGGCAGGCCACCAGGTACTGGGCGGCGAAGAGATCCGGATACCTGTCGCTGAGGGCGATATTAGCCATGCCGCCCTGGGACTGGCCGGTACCGTAGATGCGGTTTTTATCCACCGGATAGGTATTCACGATATGCCGGATGGTGTCATAGGCCAGGGTGAGACCGGGGGTCCACTTGTTTTCATCGGTGGTCATCATGCCCAGGGAGTCTACCAGATCTTTGGAATAGTGGAGCACAAGGACCATGGAGGGGTGCTTGGCCTGCTCTTCTCTGGAAGCCCAGATGGTGCCGCCGTTTCCCTGTACCAGGGACAGCTTGGTATCATTGGTGTCGGCGCTGGCGTCGGGAATGAAAACGATGAGGGGATAGGTCTTCCCCCTCTCCATACCCTTGGGAAGGTAGAGATAATAGGGCATGGCGGCGCCGGTGACGGGATCTTCATAGGAACCTTCCTGAAATCCCTGAAGTTCCGGCTCTGCCGCCCGGGCGGTATAGAGGGTGTCAGAGGGAAGATATGGGATGCCTTTGGTATCCCATACCAGGCCGGTCTGCTTCAGGGAAAAAGAAAGGTCCGGCAGAGCCTTGCTGCTGCTCATGGGCGGGCCCATTCGGGAACCGCTTTGGGACCCTTTTTCCGGCAGGTCCCTGGGCCTTTCCTTTCCCTGCTCCCCGGGGGCAGGAAGAGGCTTATCGGACTGGGGATTGGTATTGGAGAGAGACAGGATCACATAGGGGCCGGAGGATTCCCCTTTCACCTTATCCGGCGAAGTGCTGACAGAAGCGGAAGCAATGGTTTTTCCTTCCACCGAGAAATCGGAAGGAGAAAGGGAACGACCGTCAATAGGCGTGGGGTATTTGACGGATACCCTGGAAATGGCTTCGCCGAAACCATAATTGTGGGCGGTGGCGGAAACAGAAAGGAGAGTCCGCGGCGCCGGTGCCTTGTCATCAGCTGCCATGGCCGGCATGGGGATTATCGCCGGAAGGCCGCTGAGGCAGGCCAGAGAAAGAAGAAGGGAGAGTTTTATTGCATTTTTCATGATAAAGTCCTTTCCTGATTATATGACTTTGGATACCCTATTGTACCACAAAGAAATTACGAAAGGTAATTATTTAAAGCCCGTAGAAGGCGGGAATCCCATGACAGGAGAGACAGTATGGAACCATCCGGCTCAGCGGCCAATGTCCCTTTTCATTGGAGCCGCCCGGGACAGGAGAGGGGGCTGATTCTTTTCTCTGAGGGTTGAATGACCGGACATATTTGTTATAGATAAAGAAATACAATATTCATAAAAAATTTATATAGCGCTAATCTATGCATAAAGTTAAATGTTTATGCAGAGTTTTACGAAAACAAAATGTAATAAAAGATAAATAAAATAAAGAAAGGTAAGATTCTAATTATCCAAGGTTATGAAGTTTATACAGATTCGGCTCACAATCAGGGAGAGGGGCTGGTAATCCATTGTATATACAAAGACCGATGACAGGAGTATCATGAAAATGAATACCTATCATCAGCAAAGGAGGGAGCTTTGAAACGGCAGACTCATGGGCAGGCTGCATGGGACGCTTCCGAATGAACCGCATCGGAGAAAATTGATTTCTTACAAACGGGAATGGAAGGACATGGAGCAAAAGAACTGCTTATGGGGACCTGCCGTTTTCATGGGAAAGTCATGAATCGTATATACAAAGTTATTTTCAATAGATCTCTGGGACTATATCAGGTCGTTTCAGAAATAGCAAGGAACCATGGAAAATCTTCCTCCCCCGCAGGGCGCGGCAGGAAGTCTCTTTTGGTTCCTTTTGTTTTGTCCGCCCTGCTGGGGCTGGGCCTTACCGGAAGCGCCTTGGCAGATGATGCGGGAACGACAGTGGCGAATGCGGCAATAACGATGAAAGATGGAGATCAGATGCAGATGGTGGGGTCAGGTGCAGCTTCTGTTTCTTCAAGGTCCACAACAGACGAAACATCCGGAAAGACTACGACTACCATTACTGTGAAAGTGCCAAATGATGGGAAAGTGGAAAACGGAAATACAGGCCTCGTCACCGGCGGGACGGTATACACAGCGGTAAATACAGCGGTGAATACAGAGGTGACAAACCGCACCAACGCGGATACAGCCTTAAGCGATCGAATCGGCACACTGGATACACAGGTGAAGACTAATGCCGATACAGTCAGTACTCTTTCCGACAGTGCCGTGAAATATGATACTGATTCAAACAAGGGGATGGTGACCCTGGCTGGAAAAGACGGCACGACGATTACCAATGTGAAAGACGGTGCTCTGAGCGGTTCCTCCACTGACGCAGTGACTGGAAAGCAGCTCTACGCAGAACAGACAGCCCGCACTGGTGCAGATACAGATTTAAGCAATCGAATCGGCACACTGGATACTGATGGAACGTACATCAAGAAGGGTGCATCCGTATCTTCCAATCTTTCTACCTTGGATACACATATTCAAACAAATGACTCTAACATTAAGGCATTACAAACATCTACGACAAACAGTTTAGCCACAAAAGCAGATGTTAATGCATCAAACCTTGCCAATCTTTCTGATGAAGATCTAACGGCTTGGGGCAGTGCATTGGGAAAGGGAAGTATTTCCCAGAACAGCAGCAGACTGATCACTGGAGGGACCATCTATAATGAGCTGACGCCAACGGGAACGGTTTACTATATTGGCAGTGCTGGCACAACAGCTGCTCGTTTGACAACTTTGGACAATACCTTGAAAAACTTTGCGGACCAGTTAGGTGTTGACCTGTCAAGTAATACGAACTTAGCTAACCAGCTGTATAAGTACTACAAGGTCAACCCGGAAATCACGACTAATGCAGATGCCACCAAGACTTACGCACCCGATGCTGCCGCCAATGGCAAGAATTCCGTCGCCATCGGCCCCAGCGCCCAGACTGGCGACAAGTCCACTGATGCAATCACATCGACTACCACCATTACCGGCGGCAAGAGCAGCACGGCCATCGGCGACAGTGCCAAAGCGAATGGTGATCAATCCGTAGCCCTCGGCTATGGTTCTGAGGTGCTCAATGCTTCCGGTTCGACGACGGCTGTCAGTGGCAGTACGGCCATCGGCAGCAGTGCCAAAGTGGAAGGGGGCAGTGACTCCACGGCACTGGGTTCCGGTGCCAGTGTGGATACGGCCTCCGGTGCCATGGCTCTCGGTACCAAGGCGACCATCAATGAAACGGCCACTAGCGGCGTCGCCATCGGCAATGGGGCTGTCACCGGCTCTGCGAAGACCACGGCAACGAAAGCAGACAACACGACCGTCGAAGTCGCCGCAGCGGGCGGCGTGAACAGCGTGGCCATCGGCACAGGGGCCACCAACGCCGGCAATACGTCCATCGCTCTGGGCGACGGAGCATCCGTGACCAACGACACGGACGACAATTACCAGACTGTGGTCAAATCCGACGACATCGCCATCGGCACCAGTACTAAAACCTCTGCTTCCGATTCTTCCACGGCCATCGGCAAATTGGCCTCCGTTTCCCGGAGCACCGATGCCGTAGCCATCGGCAGTTCTGCAACGGCTTCTTCTTCCAATGATGCGCTGGTCCTGGGCAAGGAAGCCAAGGCCGCCGGTGCCGCCGATTCCATTGCCATGGGCACCAGTGCAGCAGCCAACTCGGCCGATGTGGTGGCCATCGGCAGCAGCACCAGTGCCACCGGGGCCAATTCCGTGGTCATCGGCAAGAGCGCTCAAACCACCAGTGAAGGCGGCAATGCCATCGGCAGTTCCAGCACAGCATCCGGCCGTTCTACGGCCATCGGCCAGAGTGCGACCGCCAATAACTTTGATGCGTTGGCCATCGGCAATGGAGCAACGGCCAATGTGGACCGTTCCATTTCCCTGGGCTACAATGCCGGCGTGGGAACCAGTGAAGTCAAAGGGGAACCCCAGAATGCAGGGTCTCTCATTGCCATCGGCACCAGTGCCGGCAACAATGTGTCGGGCATGCAGAATGTGGCCATCGGCGAGAGTGCAGGCAGCAATGTGAAAAGCAGCTATAACATCGCCATCGGCACCCAGGCCGGTTACGGCATCAATTATGCAAGCGATAATAAAGTCCAGAACGGCTACAATGTCTCCATTGGGTACAAGGCCAACTATCAGGAGAACGTGGCCAATATCATGTATGCTACGGCCCTGGGCAATGAAGCCAATGCGTCCAACTATGCCGTAGCCATCGGTGACGGGGCAAAAGCCAGCGGTACCAATTCCCTGGCCCTTGGGTACTCGGCCCAGGCAAGTGATGCAGAAAGCATGGCCCTGGGGCACAATGCCAGTGCTGCCGACGGGAATGTGGCCATTGGCAATGGTTCTTTGGCACCTTCTGTTTCAACTTTGGGGAAAGTAAAGGCAGTTACCGTAGATGGCAAGACAATCAATTATGTTTATGATGCTAATGGCAATCCGTTTAAATCAGCCTTTACCTATAAACCTCTCCAAGCAGACTCGCATTACATCTCTGTAGGCAACAGTACCTTGACGCGGCGCATCTCCAATGTGGCAGATGGCGTGTTCGATTCCGATGCGGCCACTGTGGGGCAGTTGAATTCCCTGAATGAACTGCTCCAGGCTACGAATACGAAAGTGGGGCTCACAACGGCTTATTTTGATCAGAAATTTACCAATCTGAATACGACGATTGATGCATCGAAGACACACTATTTCTCCATCAGCGAATCCAGCGATAACCTGAGTGCAAATAAAGACAATACAGGAGCTACTTCCAATAAGGCGGATGCCATGGCCATCGGCCCGAATGCCAACGCGACAAATGTGAAGAGCTTGGCAGTGGGCAATAACGTCCATGCTACAGGCCTTCGCAGCATTGCCATCGGCACGGCACCGAACCCGACGAAGGATGCTGCTGGAACGACGACAACACACAATACATCTGCCGATGGGGAGAACAGTATCGCTCTCGGTACATCGACTACGGCCCAGGCAGATAATTCCATCGCCATCGGGACCCGTGCCCAGACCTATACCACCGATACCACCAGCAAAACCGGCGCAGGCTCTGTGGCCATCGGCAACCTTGCCACCACAGCCGGCAACCAGAGCGTTGCTTTGGGGTACGATGCCACGGTGAAATACGATTACGGCACGGCCATCGGCAGCGAAGCGCTGGCTTCCGGCACCGATGCCGTGGCTGTGGGCAAAGGCAGCAAGGCCTACAGCACCGATTCCACCGCCATCGGCCAAAACAATACGGTGACCGGCAGCAATGTGTATGGACTGGGCAGCAGTAATGCCGTCAGCGGCAACTGGGGCTCCATCGTCCAGAGCGGCGTTTCCGGGTATAAGAATACGGTCACTTCTGTATCGGATCAGGATACCACCAATGCGCTGACCGGCGTGTACATGACTGGCAGCAGCAACACCCTGAACCAGGATGTCAAATACAATGTGATGCAGGATATCACCGTGCAGGGCAGCAGCAATACCATCGATGGCGGAGCAGGCGGTACCTCCGGCCATCCCAATACCCTGAGCCAGATCGCCATTGTGGGTTCCGGCAACACGGTGCAGGGCAAGAGCTCCGATGACAGCAAGACCAACAATATCAAAGATGTGACCATCCTTGGCTATAACAACAAGGTGGATGCCAATACGGACACCACCGTTGATTTTTCCAACACCCAGATTCTGGGCAGCAATGTGACTGCCAAACTGGGCAATTCCATCTATCTGGGCAGCAATTCGGCCTATACAGGCCAGACCAGGGCGTCCAGCGATGCCATCACTTCAGCCAGGACGGCAGCGGATACAGCGGCAGAAGCTTCGGATGCATATAAAGCGGCCACCACGGATGCAGAGAAGGCCCAGATCAAGGCCCAATATGAAGCCCAGTACCTGTATAAACTGAATGTCCAGGCCATGGAAGCCAGCGGTACCACGGCCGGTACCCAGAGCTACAGCACCGATGAAACCTATGGGGACGGTACCAGCTACACCTACGCCGGTTCCAGTCCCGCTGGTGTCGTTACGGTGGGCAGCGTGGGTGCTGAACGCCGCATCCAGAACGTGGCCGCTGGCCTGGTCAGCGCTTCCAGCACCGACGCCGTCAACGGCTCTCAGCTCTATGCCCTGACCCGGCAGATCCGCTTTGGCGGCGACAACTCCACCTTCGGTAAGACTACGGCAGCCGATGATGTCAACGTGGTAGCCAAAGGTTCCAACGAAAAACTGGCCATCACCGGCGGCGCAGAAGGTGTATCTAACACGACCACCACGGATGGCAAGTCTGTGACCACCGTAGACGGCACCAAGATTGCCGACAAGAACATCGCCGTCATTGCAGAAGATGATGCTCTCCATGTCAAACTGGCAAGCAACCTTAAGAATCTGAACACCGCCCAGCTGGGAAAGACCACCGCCACCACAACAACTACTGACGATGGCACATCCACCACAACCTATAGCTATCAGGAAACCCTGAAGCTGGACGGCACCAGTGATAACGGCGGCACACTTGCACTGAAAGATGCAAAGGGTGAGAATGGCGTTACGCTCCGTACCAGCGGTGCGACAAAAACGGCTGATGTGACCGGCGCAGAAACGAACCGTCTCCTTGTCAACGACAAAACCGTAGCCACCACCGACGATGGCCTGAAATTTGGCGGCGACACAGGGACGGACTCTGTCCTGAAGCTAAATAATAAGCTCACCGTCAAAGGCGGTGCTACGACCGGCTTATCCGATAATAACAATATCGGCGTCGTTTCCGATGGTAGTAATGGAACGCTGACGGTGAAACTCAATAAGGATGTCAATCTGGGGACGGATGGCAGTCTGACTACTGGTACGGTCACGGCGACTACCGTCAATGCAACGACTGTAAAAACCGGCGACAGCACATTGACCACAAGTGGACTGTCCATTGCGAACGGCCCCAGTGTATTGACTTCTGGAATCAATGCAGGAAACAAGAAGATTACGAGCGTAACAGCTGGCGAAACGGATACCGATGCGGCTAATTACGGTCAGGTGAAAGCGGCTAAGACTACCTTGACTGCCCAGGGAAGCAATGTAACGATTACACCTGATACTACGTCTGATGATAAACATACCAATTATACTGTTAGCGTATCCAACCTTTCTTATAAGGCCGGTACGGATACGACAGCTAAAAATGTTACTCTGTCCAACGGCCTGACCTTCCAAAATGGCAAGAACACCACGGCTGTGGCAGGTGATAATGGAACCATTACCTATAATCTGAACGATAAGATCGAATTAGGTGCTGAAACAGACAGTAACAACCATATTGTTGTAGACGGTACGCAGGGGCTGCTTACCCTTGGCATGGACGCGACTATCAACGGCAATGCCGGCATAGCTTCTATCGGCGGTGTTTCTATCGGTAAGTCGGGTTCGGATCAGGTCATCACAGGCTTGACCAACAAGACTTGGACGGTTGGAACCACGCAGGCTGTGGATGGACGGGCGGCTACAGAAAATCAGCTGCAGAGCGTCGCAGACAATCTGAATACCGCCAATACCAATATCGCCACCTTGCAGCATGGATTCAAAGTTCAGGCCAATGGTGATACGACGACCGAAAGCACGGTCAAAGCCGACGATGCGTTGAACTTCACGGCAGGGGACAATACAAATGTCACGACGACAAAAGATTCGAAGCAGATTACTATTTCTGTGGACAATCTCTCTGTCAAAGACAATAATGGCACTGCTCAGAGTGTCAAGCTGGCAGACGGCTTGAATTTTCAGGATGGAACGAATACCATGGCTGTTGTCGGTACAAACGGCAGTGTGACCTATGATCTCAAGAGTTCTATTACGCTTGGTACCTCTACTGATGAAGCTAACCGCATCATTGTCAATGGCACAAACGGCACTATTACGGTCGGTAACCTAGCGACCATCAATGGCAATGCCGGTATGGCATCCATCGGCGGCGTTTCCATTGGCAAGTCCGGCAGTGACCAGACTGTTACAGGCCTGAGCAATAGAACTTGGGTAGTAGGAGAATCCACAGCAGTTAACGGCCGGGCGGCAACGGAAGATCAGCTCCAGAGCGTATCGAATGCCGCTTATACAAATGCTAACAATATCACCATGTTACAGCAAATAATGACAATGACAAGAAGAGCACCATCAAAGCCGGAGATAAGCTGAACTTTCAGGCTGGCAAGAACGTCCAGGTCTCTACCACGGCAGACTCGAAGTCTATAGAGGTTGCTCTTTCGGATATGCCAGAATTCACTACAGTAACAGCAAAGGATGCCAGTGGAAATGTTACAACTGTCTCCGGCACCGGTGTGACCATTGCACCGACTGGCACAAGGACTCCGTCCGTCTCCCTAACCTCTGAAGGGTTGGATAACGGCAATCATGTGATCAAGAATGTAGCTAGCGGCGGTACAGAAAGAACCAATGCTGCGAACATCGGGGATTTGCAGGATGCAATCAGTAATGCTTCGACGACGGCAACCAATACCGGCTTCAAAGTCAAAGGTGATGATGCAACGTCTCAGACGGTAAAACTGGGCAAGCAGCTCAATGTCGTTGGCGGCACTACTGATTCTACACAATTGTCTACGGGTAACATCGGTGTGGAGACTACAGCTGATGCTGAAGGCAATGCTACTCTGACAGTGAAACTGAAGAAGGATATCGCGCTTGATTCTGTTACCACCGGCAGTACGACGATGAATACCACTGGCATTTCTAATGGTGATATGAGCCTTACCAATACCGGCTTGGTTATCAAGAATAACGATGCCAGCAAGCAGGTCTCTGTCACCACCAGCGGTGTCTCCATGGGCAGTCAGCAGGTCAAGAATGTTGCGGACGGTACAGATGCCAAGGATGCTGTCAACAAGGGACAGCTCGATGCCGTACAGACGCAGGTTACGAATGGCTGGCAGATTGCTGGAAGCAATGGCCAGAAAGTCGCAGATATCGGTGCAGGTAAGAAAGTCACCTTTGGTGATACAATGTATGCAACGGCGTCAGTGCAGCCGGATGGTACAGATGGTGCAAAAGTCACCTATACCATCAACACGGCGGAGATTACTGATAATGCAAAGACTGGCGTGGTAACAGCTCCGACAACTGACGGGGTAGCGACGGCGCAGAATGTAGCTCAGGCTATCAACAATGCGGCTTGGAAAATCAAGGCCAATGATAATGAGGCTACTGCAATCAAGGCTGGAACGACTGTCGGACTCAAGGCGGGCAACAATCTGACACTTTCCCAGAGTGGCACGGATTTCACCTACAGCCTGAAGCCGGAGATTTCCCTGACGAAGGTCATGACCGGCAGCAGCACCCTGGATACCAACGGCCTCACCATTTCCGGCGGGCCGAAGTTCACCAAGAATGGCATTGATGCAGGCAGTCAGAAGATTACCGGCGTAGCCAAGGGTGAGAATGATACGGATGCTGTCAACAAGGGCCAGCTGGATGCTCTCCAGTCCCAGGTCAGCGGCGGGTGGAACCTTTCCGGCACAAATTCGGAAGGCACAGCCGTGACGGCACAGATTGGCGCCGGAAAGACGGTGACCTATAACAATGGCAGCTACACCAAGGCTGTTGTCACAAAAGATGACAGTGGCAATGCCACGGTGAAGGTGGATGTGACCACCGGCACATTTGGTTCCGGTACCGATGATAAGGCTGGTACGGTTACTTCCACAGCCAATGGACTGGCAACGACCCAGGATGTAGCGAATGCTATCAACAGTGCATCTATCAATGTAGTGGCTGATAATACATCGGGGAGTAAGAAAGCAGTGAAAGCAGGAAATACTGTTCACTTTGCTAATGATGGAAATCTGACTTTGGTTCAGGGGGATAATACGTCAGGCGAAGCAACTTTCACTTACGGCCTGAACGAAGAAATCAGTATCTCTAAAGTCACGACATCCGATACGACGAAAGGCTCTACGGTTCAGACGGCAGAAGGCGTTACAACTACTGATGCAGCGGGCAATACCTATATCCAGAATGGGCAGGGGATTACCCTGACGCCTTCTGATAAGACAAAGTCTCCTGTGAAACTGACTAATACCGGCTTGGACAATGGGGGCAATAAGATTACCGGAGTTGGAAAAGGTACTGATGATACCGATGCGGTCAATGTGGCCCAGTTGAAAGAAGTCAATGACAAGGTAGGCAGCGGCTGGCAGCTTGCAGACAATGACGGCACAAGAGTGGCCGATATTGGCGCCGGCAAGAAGGTGTCATTCAAGACGGACAGCCAGTATTTGACCGCTAAGACTGAATCTGCAGGAACTGATGCAGCGAATGTGACCTATGGACTGAAAACCAAGGCCCTGGAGGTTGCCGACGGCAAAGTATCCTCTGTTGACACTGCAGAGGATGGCTTGGCTACCGCCAAGAATGTAGCAGACACCATCAACCAGACTTACTGGACTGCAGCTTCCGGAAAATCCGGCAGCGGCAGCCAGACGGATGAGACGGCCAACGATGCGGATAAACAGATTTCGGCGGGAGATACGGTAACCTTCAATGCCGGAAACAACCTGTCCCTTGCCCAGAACGGTGCTTCCTTCACTTATGGGCTCCAGGCGGATCTGACGGGTATGAATACCATTACCTTTACTCCGAGAAATGACGCTGAAGGACATCCCATCAGCCTGGTCATCGGCAAGCAGAAAGACGGAGTAGGCACTGATGAAGGGTATTACATCACAGGTCTGGACAATACCACCTGGAACCAGTCGAATTATGTGGGCAATCGGGCGGCTACGGAAGCCCAGCTGGCTTCGGCCATCAAGCAGGTAACCCTGGCCTCCCAGTCCGGCGGTTTCAAACTGTCCGATGACAAGAACAAGGAAGTATCACAGGTCCTGGGCCAGGCCATCGGTGTGGTAGGTGACGGCAATGTCACGACCGCAGCGGAAACGACTACGACCGATACCAATGGGCATATCAAAGTCAGCCTGAACAAGGACATTGACCTGACGAGTCAAGGTTCTGTGACCGTTGGACAGAGTAAGCTCACCAATGGTCAGGCAACCATCGGCGGGGTTACTGTGAATGGTACTGAAAAGACGGTTACCGGTTTGTCGAATACGACGTGGGAAGCTGCGAAGGCTACTGTAGATGCTTCGGCAGGCGGTTATCAGGGTTCTACCAAGGCTGCTACGGAAAGTCAGCTGGCACAGGCCATTTCTACAGCGACCACCACGGCTGCCCAGAATGAACAGCACATCAAGGCTGGTACGTATGAAATCGGCCAATCCACGACGGATAAAGACGGCAATGATATTGGCAAAAACAGCGTTGCCATCAATGTGGTCAGCGGCGAAGGAGCCAATGAACAGGTCAAGGGGCAGGTCATCATCAAAGATGTGGCCAAGGCATCCGATGTAGGCGACACGGCTAAGCTGGCCGACGACATCAGGAATAAGAATGGCAACGCCACTACCGTGGTGGATGCGGTGAACAACCTGAATGGCAAGGTGGGGGACAACCGGTATCTGGCTGTGACCGGCAAGGAAATCCAGAATGGGGACAGTTCCACCATGGCCATCGGAAAATTGAACAACCGCATGAATGATATCTACTCCAAGGCCACCCAGCACAGTACGGTGACCAGGGCCGATGACGATGTCAATGTGACCATTCAGACGTCGACCAATGCCGATGGCGGCACCAATTACCAGATTGGCCTGAACAAGGAGAAAATCGATCTGGGCAAGGTGACCATCCAAGGGAACGAGGGCTCCATTACGGCGAAATCCATGACTGCTGATACCTTTACGGCCGGCATTACGGTGGTCAGCAATGACGGAGTCAAGGTCGGCGATAAGTCGGCCCTGACCAGCGATACCCTGAAGGTGAATGGAAAGACCTACATTTCCGGCGATGGCCTGAACGCCAACAGCCAGAAAATCACCAATGTAGCCGCCGGCAGTGAGGACACCGATGCGGTGAACATGAAACAGGTGAACGACCTGGCTGCCCGGCAGGGAGCGGCTATCACAGAGAACGCCGCTCACATCAGTCAGCTGGGACAGGCGGTGAATAAACTGGACAACCGCATCAACCGGGTCGGCGCCGGGGCAGCAGCTCTGGCAGCCCTCCATCCGGGCAGCTATGACCCCGATGACAAACTGGACGTATCAGCAGGTGTAGGCAATTACCGCGGTGCCAATGCGGCAGCAGTGGGTCTCTTCTTCCATCCAAATGAAAGGACCATCCTCTCCGTGGCCGGCAGCATGGGCGGCGGAGAAAACATGGTGAATGCCGGCGTCACTCTGAAAGTAGGCCCCGGCCATGGTACGCCGACGACCGTCACTACCAGGACGGGACAGAAGGTGGACGTCATGGATATCCTGGCTAAACAGACGGAAATCCTGGAGAAACTGGCAGGAAATGCAAAAGCTGTCTCCGCTCCGGCGGGCAGCGACATTTTCCCTGACGTACCCCAGAATCACTGGGCCTATGCCTATGTGGACAAACTCTACCGCACCGGCAGTCTGGCAGGTTTCTCGGAACCAGGGAAACTGAAGAGCCATATGCTTACCAGAAAGGATTTTGCAGAAATCCTCTACTGGGCCATGACCAACGGTGCCACCACCAATCCGGACCTCAACAGCGACGGCAGCCTGAACAGGCTGGCTGCGGAATTCGGTGCCGAACTGAAACTGGTGATGAGGTAAAAGAGAATAGACGGCCGGCATCCCTGGGGCATTTCGGCGTTGGGCAGCTGTGCCGATGGAGCTTGGGACAGGCGGGGCGGACAATGATGACATCCAGTCCGAAGGCGCCAAACCTTCATGTCCGCAGAGCATGTTCATAGGGAATATGACCGCAAGTTGTAATAGATTATGATAGATTTTTTGTTTCCGCGGAATTATACTATTAGTAACAGACTTATTATATTGCGCATATCGATATTTATAAATATATCGGGGGGGGTAAAGAAGCATGGATATAGAAATGGTGGATCTGCTGCGGAAGATGGTGGATGAAGCGCCCTTTGGCATGTACGTGCTGGATGGGGAGCGGAAAATCATATTCTGGAGCCAGGGAGCGGAACATATTACCGGCTACAGCAGGGAAGAAATGGTAGGAAAGCACTGTTTCAACGGCGGCCTGGATCATATCGACAGCACGGGCCTTCATCTATGCCATGATTTCTGCCCCATGATGGCTACCATTTTTGACGGCCAGTCCCGGGAGCAGCCGGTTTTCCTGAAGAACAAGGCAGGAAATCGGGTGCCCGTTCTGGTGCATACGGAGCCTCTTTTCAGCGGTGATAAGTCCCTGGGGGCTATCGAATATTTCCGGGTCCTTCCGGAAAGTGAATATCCTATACCAAAGGAACGGTGATTGATTTTGTCAGGGATAGATGTAACAGGTACGCTGCTTTCGCAGCTGGATAGAAATCTGCCCGGCGGGATTCTGATTTACCGCGACGATGGGGAGCAGACAATTTTATATGCCAATCCCTGGATGATCCGTATGTTCGGCTGTTCTTCCTTTGAGGATTTCATGGAGACCACCGGCGGTTCTTTTGTGACCCTGGTGCATCCGGAGGACCGGTACCGGGTAGATAAGGATATCCGGGATCAGATTTCCGGCAGTCCGGAAAAGCTGGATTTCGTCAATTACCGCATTGTCCGAAAGGACGGTTCTATCAGGCGGGTGGAGGAGTTCGGCCACCGGGTGTTTGTGCCCGGTGTGGGACCTGTGTTTTATGTGTTCTTCTTGGACAATGATACCAAGTACAAGATTTATGATATTGACGCCCTCACCGGTCTTCCCGGAAAGACCCGGTTCCTGCAGCATGCGTCCATGACCATGGCCATGGCGTCTCTGGATCCAAAGTCGCCGAAGCTGGCATTTATTTATATAAATATCCACAATTTCAGTTTCTACAATCTTCGGAACGGCAGCGAGAAGGGAAATCAGTTCCTCCTTAAAATGGCAGCGGTGCTGCAGAAGAATTTCCCCAATAATCTCATTTCCCGCTTTGCCGATGACCATTTCGTCATTCTGGCATCCCTGCCTTCCGTGGAGGCCCTGATTCCCTCCATTACCGAGCAGATTCACAGGCTCTATGATGCCAGCCGCCTGGATGTGAAGTTTGGCATTTACCGGGTAGATGATTTTCACGTGCCTGTGGAAAGTGCCTGCGGCATGGCCCAGATGGCCTGCGACAGCATCAAGGAGCTGCCGGATCAGTACGTCTGCTTCTATACGGAAGATATGAGCCGGCGGAAAGCCCTGCGGAGCTATGTGATCGACCACTTCAGGGAGGCTTTGGAAAAGCGGTGGATAGAGGTTTATCTGCAGCCAGTCATCCGCACCGTGTCCGGCACCCTGGCCAGCGTGGAAGCCCTGTCCCGGTGGAAGGACCCCGAGCGGGGCATGATTTCGCCCGGCATTTATGTGCCTCTTCTGGAGGAGAGCCGGCAGGCGAAGAAGCTGGATCTCTATGTGCTGGAGGAAATCTGCCGCCGCTACCGCGCCCAGAAGGATGGAGGCAGGGTAGTCATTCCCACTTCCTTTAATCTGTCCCGGGTGGATTTCTTCCAGGGCTCTATTTTTGATGAGGTGGAGGACATACGGAAACGGTACCAGGTGCCCCGGAATATGCTCTATGTGGAAGTGACGGAAAGCGCTTTCGTCCGTGAAGGGGACGTGATCCGGAAGGAAATCGAGCGGTTCCGCAGCGCCGGCTATGAAGTGTGGATGGATGATTTCGGCAGCGGCTACTCTTCCCTGAATACCCTCAAAGATTACAACTTCGATGAAATCAAAATCGACATGGCCTTCCTTTCCAGCAGCAGTGAAAAGTCCCGGAATATTATCAAGGCCATTATCCGCATGGCCAAGGAAATCGGCATTCATACCCTGGTGGAAGGGGTGGAAACGGAGGACCAGGTGCGCTTTATCCGTTCCATCGGCTGCGAGCTCATCCAGGGCTACTATTACGGAAAGCCCATGACTCTGGATGAACTGAAAGAGACGCAGAAGAAGAAGGGCTGGATAGTGGAGACACCGGACCTTCGCCAGTACTACGGCTCCCTGAAAAAGGTAGATTTCCTCACCGATAAGTCCATGGCGGTGGTGGAATATACGGGGACAACTCTTCATTACCTTTTCGCCAATCGGGAGTTTATGAAATCCCTTCACTCTGCCGGCGTGGAAAGCCTTGAGAAATCAGAGAGTTCCATCAATGGTTCCGCCGGTCCCATTGGCAAGAACATCAGAAGTTTCATAGAAAGCCTGGCGCAGTCAGCCGCTGACAGAACCATGACCTATACGGAAAACGGGCAGTACATGAAACTGGAAGTGCGTCATCTGGCGCAGGAGGGAAACACCCATCTGGGACTGGCCTTCCTCACGAACATTACCATTAATGAAAAGGAAAACGAGGCCCTGTCCCTGGACTGGGTCATGCGGAATATTTTCTATCTCTACCAGGCTGTGGGCCTGGTAGATCCGGAAGGAAATGCTGTCATTCCGCTGGTGAACAATTCGCCTTACCAGACATATTTCCACCGGCGCCATGCGGGATTGGCGGAAATGGCCAAACAGTATGCTTCCGTCATGGTGCATCCCGACGACCGGCAGCGGTTCCTGGAATTCTGTAACCTGTCGAATATCCGGCAGCGCATCCACGAAGACTCCTACGGCACCGTGGTAGGCTGCTTCCGCACCTTGGGCAATGACCGTCAGTATCACTGGAATGTTCATTCCATCCTTCCGGTGCAGCGGAAAGGGAAAACCTATCTCCTCTATACTGTGAGGAATTCCCCGCTGGATGAAAAGAGCTTCAGGAAACCGCTGCTGAAGCTCCTGAACCGTCTGCCCTTTGAAAAATAAAAAAGAGACGCAGAAAAATCCATAGCCCGCGCAGGAGACAGTACTCTCCTGCGCCATTTTGATGGTTAAAGTGGAGCAGCCCCATCCCACTCCTCCAATGACAAAACGCCGCCCCGCACCTCCGTCATTTCGACCGGAGCGGAGGGGAGTGGAGAAATCTCCCATCCTTATGGTACGTGAAGCATTACGGCGGGAGATCTCTCGACTCAGAGTTTCATGGGTGCCAGGGTCTTTACCATCCATATCGGCGCGCAGCCCCGCTCGAGATGACGGTGGCAGCGGGCACCCCTATCGTCATTTCGACCGGAGTGGAGGGGAGTGGAGAAATCTCCCCTTCTAATGGTACAGGCGGCATTACGGCGGGAGATCTTCAGGCTCAGAGTTTCTTCAAAGCGTTTTCCATCTGCCCCATACCGACACATGCCCCCCGCTCGAGATGACGGTGGCAGCGGGCACCCCTATCGTCATTTCGACCGGAGCGTAGCGGAGTGGAGAAATCTCACTCCCCATTGGCACATGAAGCATTGAGGCAGGAGATCTCTCGACTCAGCGTTTCATGGGTGCCAGGGCCTTTACCATCCATATCGGCGCGCAGCTCCGCTCGAGATGACCATGGGGGCAGCCCTCCGTCATTTCGACCAATGAAGACATGCAAAAAAGCTGTGAAGAAATGGTTTACATTTTTCACAGCTTTTTTGCGCGGGCTCCCGATGACTTCTTCGGGATTTTATTCCTTTTTATCCATCCATTCCCTGCAGAGTTCCAGCATAGGTTCCCGGAATTCTTTGCTGCTCATGAAGGACAGTTTGCAGGCGTAGAGAAAGATCTTGAAATCGGTATTGGGCACAGCCATAATGGTGTGCACGTACCAGCGGTAGGTGCCGTCTTCGTCCAGGGTGCGGAAGATGCCGGCGGCGGTGCCATAGGGATCGTTCTCCAGAAGCTGGTAGAGGTGATGAAATTCCGTGAAGCGGCGGTAGCGGAGGCGGTCATCGGGATGGATCTGGGATTCCGCCGCTTTGCACAGGGCTTCAATGCCCTTTGTCTTTTTGGAAAGATACTGTCGGAAGGGGGTATTGGCGATGATGGGGGTGGCCGTATCGTCCTTCAGGTTCAGCACCGTAATATTCTGGTACAGGTAGTACAGGTTTCGCAGGATGTCATCCAGCCGGTGGGCTTCTTCTGCTTCCTGACTGATGGAAATATGGGAGAGGTGGACCTCAAAGAGGTGACGGTTTTTGCCGGTCAGGGTCGAAATGTGGTGCCCTGTGAGATGCATGTAGCGGTTCTTTTTCGGATAGGTGATGGTCTGGTCCTGTCCTGTGCGGAGGATATTGAGGAAGAAGGCGTGAATGTTTCTGCCCAGGGCGGAGGAAGGACTGTTCAGCTCCTCTTCCGAATGGCGGGGCGTGCTGGTGCCGCCGGAAGCCAGGGCCCGGCGGAATTTATGGTTTGCAAAGAGGTAGGTCAGCTTCCCCTCATTGAGTTCTACCAGGGCCATGGATTCATCGGTGAGAAAATCGATGGAGCCCAGGGGATTGTAGTAATTCTTAAGGGCCCGGTCCTCCGGAATCCATCCTTTTTCCTGCATGCAGTTTTCCAGTTCTGCAAGGGGCATAGGTTTGCCGTAGTACCATCCCTGGATTTTTTCGCAGCCTATGGAGCGGATAAACTGGAGCTGCTCTTCCGTTTCCACCCCTTCCACCAGGGTGTGGATGCCGATGTCCTTGGCCATGCGTACCGTGGATTTGATAATGTCCTTTGCTTTTTCCGTAAAGCTGGAGAGAAAGGCCATGTCGATCTTGATTTCATCGAAGTGGTAATCCTTCAGTACGTTCAGGGAAGAATAGCCGCTGCCGAAGTCATCCATCCACATTTCATAGCCGGCGTCCCGGAATTTGTCGATCTGGGTGCTGATGCTGACGCCGTCCTTGATGAAGACGCTTTCCGTGATTTCCACGTGAATCATGTGGTGGGGCACCTGGTACTTCCTGACGATGGCGTCTACTTCATCAAAAATAGAGCCGCTGTAGAAATCGATGCGGGACAGGTTGAAGGAAATGGGAATCACAGGCAGTCCCTGACTCACTCTGGCGCGGTAAGTTTTGCAGATTTCTTCCAGCACATAGAGGTCCAGCTTCTGAATCTGGCGGCTTTCCTCCAGGGCAGGAATGAAATCGGCCGGCGAAAGGAGTCCGTATACCGGATCCACCCACCGGGACAGGGCCTCGGCGCTGGCAAGGGTGCCGGAAATGGAGCGGATCACCGGCTGCAGGTAGATTTTGATGTACTTCTTATCCAGGGCTTCCTGCAGATGGTCCATGACATAGCTCTTGATAAAAGCCTTTTCACCGATGGCTTCGGTATAGGTCTGGCAGTGAACATCATAACGGTTCCTGATGCTGTCGGTAGCGGCCTTGGCCAGGTCACAGGCCGTTTCCGGCTTCGTGTAAACATCATCGATGGGGTAGAGGCCGAATTTCACTGCCAGATCCACGTCCTCCCGAAGACTCATGATTTCCCGAAAGGCCCGGTCAATGCGTTCATGGACTGAAGTTTCCTCTGTGAGGATGGCAAAATGGTCGTCGGAAAAGCGGGAAATGAGGGCCTGGGGGAAGGTGCTTTTCAGTATGAGCGCTGCCTTTTTCAGAAATTCATTGCCCCGGCGGCTGCTGTAGAGAAGATTGAACATGCGGAAATTGCGGATATTCATGTACAGCATCACCGGCCTGCCGGCAGAAGAAGGGGAAAAGGCCAGGCGCAGGGCTGCCTCCTTAAGGAACCGGGTCTGTCCCGGAAGTCCCGTAATGCCGTCAATGTCATGAAGCACATACTTGGCGTCACTGTCCAGAAAGAATACGTAAAATAAAGGTCCCACACCGGGTACATGAATCCGATGGCCGAACTCCTCCACCGTCTTTTCCGTTCCCTCCTTTGTGAAGATGCGGTAGTTGACGTAATCAAATACATTGGTTCCGGAAGTAATCTGGCGCTCTATATCCTTCTCCACCTTCTCCGCATCCTGGGGATGGACCAGGCTTCTGAAAGATCCGCCGGTGACAGCCATGAAATCGTCCATATCATGGCAGCCGAACATATGAATCAGCCAGGAATTGGCATAGAGAATCTCTTCCTTTTCATCAGCCCGGTACACAAGAACACCGCCGGGCATGCCATCCATGACGTGCTCCAGAATGGCTGTATAGGTCAATGACTCCTGGGTCATAAAAGCTCCTTCATGAATAAAAATTCATCTGTTAAACTATCTGTAATCAAGGATTGTTATAGACTGAGGTACATTTATTTTTTTATAACACTCGAATAGGATAGGCTTAAATTCACAAACCTATTATAAATGGTCCGGTATATAAAAGCTATAGAGGGAACTAAAAGACCTTTACAAAAATTTTACATCGCCTGTCCATGAAGGAAAGGGGACAGGAAATAAGGAAGGAAAAAGGGAACATGGAATTGCAAAATTATGAATTTATATACTTTTGATGAACATAGGGCTAGAAGTTTCGCTTCCCTTCTCTCCGGAAGGGGCAGCGGGACGGGGCTTTTTGGCTTTCTTTTTTCTTGACGGCCCTGATAGAAAAGCGTAAAATCAAATTTGTTTTATTTGATTGTCTCTATAGGAAAGCAGAGAGGTAAGGCATGGGAATTCTGGATGTTTTGATAGATGTGGTGAAGCAGCCGGCGCTGATTGTAGGGCTGTTTTCTTTTATCGGCCTCATGGCTCTTCGGAAGCCTTTTCACAAGGTACTGACAGGAACCCTTCGACCGGTTCTGGGCTATATCATGATGATGGCCGGAGCCAATATCATTGTAGCAAACCTGGAGCCCCTGGGGCAGATGATTCATGAAGGCTTCCATATTACCGGCGTAGTGCCCAGCAATGAAGCCATCGTAGCTTCCGCCTCCCGTCTTCTGGGCACAGAAACCATGTTTATCCTGGTGGCAGGGCTCATGATGAACCTGGTCATTGCCCGGCTTACGAAATTCAAGTATGTGTTCCTCACGGTGCATCACAGCTTTTTCATGGCCTGCCTTCTGTCTGCCGTACTGGGTACCATCGGCCTTTCCGGCGTGGAGCTGGTACTGGCGGGAGGCTTCCTCCTGGGGGCCTGGAGCTCCATTTCACCGGCCATTGGCCAGAAATATACGAACCGCGTCACCCATGGAGATCACATCGCCCTGGGCCATTTCGGCAGTCTGGCTTACTACATTTCTGCCTGGGTAGGTTCTAAGGCCGGCAAGGCAGAGGATAATATTGAATCCATGGAAATCCCGGAAAAGTGGGCCTTCCTGAAGGATACCAACGTGTCCACCGCCCTTACCATGATCGTCTTTTTCCTGCTGGCTGCCTTTGCTGCCGGCCCGGACTATGTATCCACCATTTCCCACGGCATGTCCCCGGTCATCTTCGCCATCATGGCGGGCCTTGAATTTGCCGTAGGCGTGGCAGTGGTAAGCAGCGGCATCAACATGATGCTGGGCGACCTCATCCCCGCTTTCAAAGGGGTATCGGAAAAGGTCATCCCCAATGCGGTGCCTGCAGTGGACTGCGTGGCTTTCTTCAACTATGCTCCTACGGCGGTGGTGCTGGGCTTTGTGTCCTCCTTCATCGGCGGTGTACTGGGCATGCTCATCCTGGGCTTTGCCGGCGGCGTTCTCATCGTCCCCGGCCTGGTGGCCCACTTCTTCTGCGGCGCTGCGGCCGGCATCTTCGGAAATGCCACCGGCGGACGCAGGGGCGCGGCCCTGGGGGCCTTCACCAATGGCCTCCTCATCACCTTTGCCGCCGCCCTTCTCATCCCTGTATTTGAAGGACTGGGCTTCAAAAATACCACCTTCGGCGATTTCGACTTCAACGTGGTAGGCATGGCCCTGTCCATGGCCTACCGTTTCCTTGGCACCTTCGGCATTTACGCCCTCATGGCCCTGGTGCTGGTGGTCCTGGTGGCACCGAATTTCATGAAGACAAAGAACCGGGTCATCAACCAGGAGGAAGATAAGTAAGGAAAGTCAGTGTCATTTGAGGCAGGTGGCTGTATTCCCGAAGGTTGACACGCCCTTACGGGCGTGAAGGTTGAGCCAGCCGCC
>ENA-ORRU01000647-ORRU01000647.1-human-gut-metagenome-genome-assembly--contig:-NODE-647-length-25521-cov-5.126797_pt1 | contig 25521 bp, 23 predicted proteins | sample MGYA00242184_ERZ509151 | MGnify/ENA primary metagenome ERZ509151 (study PRJEB26280, sample SAMEA2338667) | human gut metagenome | biome: human gut; feature: human-associated habitat; material: faeces... | reverse complement strand
GGCAGCCGTTGGTATGACCGCCGACGCGGATGGGCAGCTCATTGGCGGTGGGGAAGTCGTCCTCAGAGCAGATGATGACCTCCAGAGGGCGCTCAAACATATCAAACTCGAAGCCCGCGTCAAATTCCCGTGCGCCGCCGGGACGGTAAGCGTCCCGGATCTGCGCGGCGATCGTATCGTCGCCCTGAAGATAGATACGGAAGCCGCCAGCCGACCAGAGAAGCATTTTGACGAGCCGCTCTGCAAATCTTATGTTCGCGGCAGCGAAAGCTTCGCCGCGCAGGCGCGTCTCATAGACGGTGATCTTGCCGTGATCGCGTTCGACAGCGATCTTGAACGGGCGATCCGCTTCTTGCAGATACGCCTTTGCCCACACGCCGAAGGGAATGAACCCCGGATCGAATGCGGGCATATTCTTAACAGAGTAATCGATTCCAAGATAGTTCATACTGCCTCCCTCCGGTTCATGCGCGCGCCTCGAGCTCAGTCATCATCTGGTCGAGCTGAATGAGGCAGCGCGGCAGATGGAACGGACCTTTGAACGTGCTGCCCTTGGTGGAGGGCATGGTGGGAATCCCGTCCCGGCGCAGATAGCCGTACCACTCGCCGTAGGCCGGATCGGAGAAATGCTTCTGGCAGTAATCGAGCGTCTTGAAGAACCAGTCAAGATCCTGCTCGTTTCCAGTGTCGCGGTAGAGCATCATAGAGGAAATGAGAATTTCGTTATGCGGCCACCAGAGCTTCATATCGTGCTCATACGCCTCGGGCGGCAGGCCCTTGGCGTCGACAAAGTACAGAAGTCCACCGTATTCCTCGTCCCAACCGGCGCGGATGGCGTTGTCGAAGATGGTCTGCGCCTTTTCGATGAGTTCGGGTTTGCCGAACTGCTTTGCGTACTCCAGCAGGAACCACACGCCCTCGATGTCGTGACCGGGATTGACAATACGACCGTCGGTGAAGTCAAAGCGCGGCGTGCCGTCCGGAGCGACATTTTCCAGTGTACATCCGAGATCAAACTTGACAAAATACTTGAAAATTTCCTCGACGCACTGCGTCGCGCGCGCGGCGTAAACATCCTTGCGCTCCGGGTCGCAGCGCATGAGGATGAGCGCGACGTTGAGATAGATCATCGGAATGCCGAAGGCGCGGCCGCTGCGCGTTTCGGGAATGGTTTTGGGTTCCATGCCGACCGGGTCTTCCATGCCGTGGTTGAGATCCCAATAGAGGTCTGCCATCTGCCGCGCGCGGGCAAGGCGACTTTCGTCGCCCGTGACGGCGTAATATTCCGCGTTCGCCATGGCGCAGAACGCCTCGGAGAAGCAATACCGGCGCTGCCGCAGCGGCTGACCGTCCTTTGTAACGGTAAAATACATACGGTCGCCTGCGGCGTGATTAAAGCAGTGACGCTCCATAAAATCAAGGCAGCTGCGGCTGGAGCCATTCCGGCTTCGTGCCGTAGACTGTGCACAGATGGGCAAAGATCCAGCCGCACCGCCCCTGCATCCAGACGCTCTTGTCCGTGGAATAGATTTTACCGGTTCGGTCGAGGCAGGTATAGACACCGCCGAATTCCGGATCCATGCCGTTTTTCAGCCAAAAATTTACGCAGCGATCCAATTCCGCGCGTACCCAAGTATGCGCCTCGGTAAATTGCTGTTTTCTCATTTCGTTCATGTACATGCACCTCTTGCTACAATTCAAAAACAGGTCTGTGATTTATGCTTTTACATATTTCTGGACAGCCTCTTCAATCATCTGCTTCGCACAGACGACGGTGTCCATGTCGGATGCGACAAGATTCGGCAGCGGCGCGCGCACAGTACCGACGTCCATACCTTCACGGCGCAGAATCTCTTTCATGACGGCGTAGAGATTGCCATGGCAGCTGCACATCTTATAAATGATGCGGCAGCATTCGTTTTGAATTTCGCGTGCCAGCTCCATGCGCCCGGCGTGATAGCATTCGTAGATTTTGAGATAGAGCTCAGGCATGACGGCGTAGGTGCCGCCGATGCCGCCGGTCGCGCCGATGGCAAGACCAGAGATCAGCTGCTCGTCCGGACCGTTGAACACGACGAGCTCGCGCTCGGTCGCATCAAGCCACATCTGGATATCCTGCGTCGGCATAGACGAGTTTTTAACGCCGATGACGCGCAGATTTTTAGCCATTTCCTGCAAAAGCTGCGTGCTGAGCGCGACACCCGCAAGCTGTGGGATGTTATAGATGATAAAATCCGTGTTTGGCGCAGCCGCAGAGATCGTATTCCAATAGTCCGCGATGGCATACGGCGGCAGATGGAAATAGATCGGCGGGATGGCGGCGATTGCGTCAACGCCGAGGCTTTCGGCGTGCCGCGCCAGCTCGCAGCTGTCGGCGGTGTTGTTACAGGCGACGTGCGCGATGACGACGAGCTTGCCGCCAACAGCGTCCATAACGGCTTCGAGGATGGCCTTGCGTTCTTCTACACTTTGGTAGATGCATTCACCAGAGGAACCACCAACATAAAGACCTGTTACGCCTTTGGCAAGCAGGTACTTAGCCAACGACTTTGTTCGAGAAGTTGATACTCTGCCTGTATCATCATAGCAAGCGTAAAACGCAGGGAAGATGCCCTGATATCTTTTTAACTTTTCATCCATTGTGTATTCTCCTTTTAGGCGGTAGCGGGCTCTCATAATGAGAGCCCGCTGAACATTTAAATCGTCAATTCGCAGTGAGTTCACTCATGGTAAATTCTTCATAGTACATATACCGCAAACCATCTGCCCACGAAGTGGTCGGCGATGCTTCATAGATCATTCCAATTCGTCCATCGCCAAGTTCAACTAGACTACTATAAGCAAAGAGTGCACTGGCCTCAGTAACCTGATAGACGTATTCCCAGTCGATAGAGTACTTCGTGCTCCCGTTGTCGTATTGACCATTTTCTTTGATCAAGCCGACATAGATACGCCCATCTGTTCTGGAGGTGTTATACGCCATTGACAGCAAAACTGCAGGATATGCTTGTCCATCTTTTTTCGAGACAACCGTTCCACTATATGAAAGTGCTGACAACTGGCTGTTCGTACCGGCCAGATTATCGCCAAGTCCCGATGTAACATCAATCCATGTTTCGCCGCCATCAAGACTTGTCGCGGTTTTAATCTTACCCCCGCTGCCGCTGGTATTTCGCATAAAAATCTGCAAATTGCCATTTGGAAGTTCTACAACAACAGATTCATGACCGACTGTTCCAGGAAGGCAGTCACCGTGTGCCCAAGTGTTTCCACCATCATCACTATAAATAACTTCCGTTCGTGCGCCACTTGTCAGCGTACCATTTCCTCCAGTAAGCTGATAGTAGATTGGAACAACCAGTCTGCCAGCATGATCACCATTCTGAATTTGAATGCCATGTCCAGGTCCAGTCAGATAGTACCGAGACTCTTCTCTCTTGACCATGCCAGAAATAATCTTGTCCGTATGCCACGTTTCTCCATCATCGTCTGAATAAACCTGCATGATATAACTGGTATTGTAAACTTGCAGTTCAGAGTCTTCATAGAAAATTTTCATCGGCACAGACTGCGAAGCTGCCTGTATGTCCGAGCTGCGCTGCGTAACATGCAAAAGCTGACCGTCCTTGTACAGTTCATAATTTTCACCGAGACTGTATTCTGAAAGCTCACCAAGCGACAAATTGCTATCATCAACTGTCGTTCCGTCGGAAGAATACTCCGTCGGTGTACCCAGCAAATGATAAACGTTATATCTGCCATCCGCGTTCTTCTCGCCATAAATATCAGCAGCGTAGTTAAAGCGACTGCGAACGGTGTTCATATTAACATTTCCAGACTTCACGTTTTGATCGGAGAGCAGGAAATATTTATGCCCCGCAATGGTGCAGAAGCCGTCACCGAATGGCATACTCCGAGCGACACCACCATGCGCTTGTCCATAAGCATCGATATTAAGTGATTGGAAACCGCCGCCGTTCCAAGCAAAGGCGTCTATCAACAGCAAAATTCTGTCTGTATACTCAGTATCTTCTACGATGACTCCATCAATAAAGGAGGCTGAGCCTTGTTTGTATCCGTATTCATCTGCATAGTCACTCATATGCAGACAATCTGGCGTAATCGCATCTTCCCAACCATCATTCGCTGTATAGCTGAGTGCCTGATGCTTGATTCTAAGTGCAGAGTCAATATTCTCTGCTGAATCGCCAGTGCTGCCATAGTTTGTATCGGAACCAGCAACTAAGGTTCCCTTTGAAGAGTACAGCAAATACGGAATTCTGAAGAATGTCGAGCTTGTAGCATCGCCCTCGTAAAAAACATTCCTGGACGTTGGCCTTGTCAGCTCAAGAAGCAGTTCGTCAGAAAGTGCCGACGTGAAGACATAGATATAATCAATTGTACCTGTGTATGGATAACTGCTGGAACTAATCAGCCGATCCATTTTCCCAATATAACCAGTCGTCAAGTTCGGAATATCGCCTAGCCATTGGTAATCATCACCTGTTTTGGCTGTCGTTCCGCCTTTTTGACCATTTGCAAATAACTTGTAACCTACGCCGCTTTCTGCCTTGAACGCAACGATATTGTCTTCATAACCGAACGTAGTGCAGTAAGCAGAATATTTAGGAGAATCAGAATTTCTAAATTCAAATCCAACACGGTTGCCCGATTGATACAAGTGGAAATGTGCATCGTTTTTGCTTGTATCGCTGACACTCAGAAGTGAACCAGGTCCATTTGTTGTGTTTTTGTACTTCACCAATATGGTAATGTTATCAGCGCTATTTAGAGTCTCAAGAACGTCATCACTAAGTTGGACTGCATCATCGTCACTCTGAATGTTCAAGTCATGCTTTGAGAATACCAAGGGATTACCAATAGGCCATTCTGCTCCGGAGATTGCCGCCGCTTCTTGCTGTGACATAAATTCTGGAAGAAACGCAACAAAAGAAATATCTCCTACAAAATTTGCATTATTACTCGAGTTTGCCAACGCGCCAGATGTACCACCAATATTCAAAAACTGAATATCATTAACCTCTGCATTATAATTGAACCACGAGGCGAAATTCGGAAACTGTGTAGTGGTACTCCCATCAAAGCTTGTTACAGATTTTGCTTGTGTATTTGTAAGGTCGCTAGCATCTACACTGTAAACAAAGGTATGCCAGCCAGACCCGGTAGTTGTTCCACGGAGATTTGCGACCATTCCACCTGGGAAATCAATTCGTTGCATTTTCATCCCCGAAACATTATTAACCATAACCGCGCCATATTTGTCCTTCTCTGTGGAGCTTCCCGCCGCAAATAGGACTTGATTTGTAGATGCCGTACTTCTATATCGAACAATAACTGTTCCTTGAGTGCTGGCTTTTAAGCGCGAAATATCCTGTTCTGTTCCCGAAACGATACGGCTTCCGTCAAATGAAGTATCGCCGTCAAAATTATAATAGAAGCCGGTTTTACTTGCTCTTGATAAGACTTCTATTATGCTGCTGCCATTTGTGCTGGAAGCGAATACCGAAAGCGGGAACATAGTCAAAAGGAGACACGATACAAGAAATGCGCTAAATAGACGTTTCAAAGTATGTTTCATTTGTTTGCCCTCTTTCTTTAATAACTCTGTACATATTTGTTTGATGAACAGAACTTGCTTATAATTTTTATAAAGAAAATGGAACTATCCTGTGATTTCAGAAACCTTAACTTTGCGGTCTTCACGAAGCGACTTTGTGGCCGCGTCTGCAGAAGCAATTGCTGCGCGTGCAGCTTCACCGGTCAGGAGCGGACGGAACTCGTCAGTAACCGGATCGCCATGCATAATGCCATTGAAGAACTTCATTTCATTCTTCATGATTCCGTGCAGCCACAGCGGCGGCTTTTTGCCCGGATGACCGTACTGGATTGCACCATCCATTTCTGTGCTGTGATAAATCTGAGTCCTCTGATCGTCTTCTTCCTGGGTCTCATGAACCAGATAATGCTCTTCTTCACCATCTGCAGTTTTAACCGTCATGCCGACATTGCACATATCAATTTTAATGTAGCCTTTTGTACCCTGAATCAGCACATAATGCTCCGGATAGTGGAAGGCAGAGCCGTATTCCACAACAGCATAGGTGCCGTTTCCAAATTCCAGCAAGAGGAACAGCATATCGTCCTCGTCGCCAAACTGTTCACCCTTATGCGCAACATTACCGCCAGTCATGGTAACCTCTGTTGCCGGTCCCATCAGGAACTGAATGCAGTCCAGCTCGTGGATATGGTGATAAAGGTGACCACCGGATTTTGCGCGAATCTTCTTCCAGCTGATGGACGGCTGCGGCTCTTCCCAGCCGTTTCGTGCAGAGTGGCAATAGAGAACACGACCGATTTTCCCCTCTGCGATCAGCTGCTTTGTATGGCGTACCGCGCGGAAGAAGTTCATGACATGGCCTGCCATGAAGATCACACCGTTTTCTTTGCAGGCGCGTACCATTTCGTCGCAGTCCGCATAGCAAAGCGCGATCGGCTTTTCACAGAAGACGTGCTTCTTATGACGTGCTGCTGTCAAAACTGGCTCTTTGTGCAGATAGTTCGGCGAAGCTACCAGCACAGCGTCGACATCATCACGCGAGCAGAGCTTATCCAAATCCGTTTCGACATCGCAGCCAAGCTCTTTTGCCACAGTCTCAGCATTTTCGGGGTCATAAACTGCAACAATTTTTGCCCCCTCCTGCTCTTTCATAATGCGACCAAGTTCAGCACCGAAATATCCCGTACCGACAATTGCATATCCAATCGTTTTCATAACAATATCTCCTTTTATTTGATAGAGCCCTGTGCCAAACCGCCAGCAATGCGCTTCTGGATCAGCATGAAGAAAATTACAGAAGGAATTACGACAAGTGCGGATGCAGCCATCATAACGCCCCAGTCCAGCACCTCTTGACCCATGAGTGATTTCAGTCCAACCGCAACGGTCATTTTGTCGCGGCTGTTGATCAAAATGAGTGAGAACAGGAACTCATTCCATACGTTGATAAATGTATAAATTGCCACGGCAACTACACCGGGTGCGACAATCGGCAAGACAACACGACTAAATACTTGAAGCTTGTTCGCACCATCCATGTATGCGGCTTCTTCAATTTCAAGCGGGACTGTTTGGAAGAATCCAACCAAAAGCCAAATCGCATATGGGACAGAAATCGAAAGATACACAATAATCAGTCCAACGCGGCTGTTCACCAGCCCTGCTTTGCCCATAATGATCGAATATGGGATCGCGAGCAAGATGGGCGGGAACATATACGTCGTGATCAGGACTCTCGTCATGATCTTTCCAAATCTCGGAAAGAACCGAACAACACCATATGCACCAAGCGCAGAAATCAGAATAGCAATGATTGTTGTGCTTCCGGCAACAACAACACTGTTCATAATATTTGTGCCGAACTTTAGCTGCTCAAAAACAATTTTATAATACTCCAGCGAAAAGACCTGAGGGAAAATCGCAGTGGGATTCGCTGTCAGTTCGCCCTTGCTCTTTACAGAAGATACTAATATCCAAAACAGCGGAAACGCTGCCAAAAGCGCAAGAATTGTCAAATAGGTATAGGAGATCGTGTCGCCTAAGATACCGCGTCTAAAATGTTTACGCTTGTGCATCACTTCTCCTCCTCCCACTTGTTCAAAAGCCTAAAGTACTGCGCACACACAATCAGCAGGAAGAGCAGCAACAGTACGGTAACTGCTGAAGATCGTCCAAGCTGCTTCAATCCCCAACCAATGTTATATGCATAAATCGGAACGGTCAGTGTTTTATTGGCCGGGCCGCCGCCGGTGATCAAGTAAATAATATCGAAGCTATTGAAAATCCAAATCGTGCGAAGCACAACCAACAAACCCACAACAGTACGAATATGCGGAACTGTAATGTGCCAGAAAGACTGGAATGTATTTGCACCATCAATTTGAGCTGCTTCATACTGATCTTTTGGTACGGTTTGCAGCGCTGACAGGATGTTGACCATGATCAGCGGCGAGCCGAACCAGATATTGATGAACACCAGCGTTGCAAACGCCAGATTTCCAGTCAAAAATTCCGGCGCGGTTGAGCATAGTCCGAGCTTGATCAGAAGATTCGGCAAAAAACCGTAAACGCCGTTCAAAATCCACTTCCAGGAAAACGCCAAAACGATTGATGGAATCGCCCAGGGAATAATCAGGATTGTACGATAAATACTAGAGCCTTTTTTGATTCGGTTCAACGCCAATGCGCCGGTAAAACCGACTATTAACTGCCCCAGCAGAGAGAAAAAGGTCCATTTCAGGTCGTTCCAAAAGGCCGTCCAGAAATCCGGATCAGTCAACGTTTTAATATAATTATCAAGACCGAGGAATCGATAAGTAGGCTTAATGAGATTTTTGTTTGTCAGACTATAGAAGATACTGGAAGTAACGGGATATAGCAGGAGTAAAATAACCACGGTGAGCGCGGGAAGAATAAACAGCCAACTGCTTGCTTTTGATGATAGCGTGCGCCTTCTTTTCACAATTTTGCAGACCTCCTTTGCTGCGCTAGAGATAAAGGAGGCGGGGGAAGCCCCCGCCTCCTGGGTCACCCCAATAAAATCTTATTCTGCTGCTTCAAACAACTCATTTAGCTGTTTGTTGGCGGCTGCCGCAGCGTCTTCAACAGATGTGCCGTTCAGGACGATGTCCTGGAACATATTCTCGACGACACGCTGGTTTGCAAGGATGCCAGCCTCGACGCAGGGGCCATATTCCATGCCAATATAAGTGCCGTGGCTCAGAGCATCGCTAATCACACGCATTTCGGCTTCATACTTCTGAATCGTCGGATCCGAAAGGAACGTCGGATCATTTGTGATTTCCTTCAGAGCAGGAAGCATGCCAACCGGAACAGAGTGCAGGAACGGGACATAAGTTTCCGGCTCATAGAAAGACTCGATGAATGCCTTGCAGATTTCAGGATGCTTAGAGTTCTTCCAAACAACCATCGGCATATTATTGACGATGTACTGCGGCTGCTCGCCTTCGTTGCGGGTGGGAATCGGTGCGCAGCTGATGGAATCCATCAGATCGGGGCGGTTTGCCTCAACGCCACTGATATGGAAACCGGAGTTGAAGTCAAATGCGTTTTTGCCCTGATAATAAAGCGTCGCCTGATCGAGCGTGTTGTAGTTGATCGAGTCTGCCGGAGAATTTGTCTTATACATATCCGTCCAGAACTTGATGCCTTCAACAATATCCGGATCGGTCAGGTTTGCCTTGCGGTCTTCTGTCAGAAGGGACTTGCCGCAGCTGCCAGCCCAGACATCCAAGAAGCACGTTGCATACATATCGTTCGTGCCCATTGGAACAGAGCAGCCGTAAACTTCGCCGTTCTCGCCCTGCGTGATCGCCGTCGCTGCCGCATTGAACTCGTCCCAAGTCGTGGGAACATCAAGATTGTACTTTTCCAGCAGATCCTTGCGGTACCACATCACAAATGCATGAGAGTAGATCGGCACTGCATAGCAGCTGCCATCATAGGTCATTTCCTGAATCGGAGATTCATAGAAACGGTCGCGGCCAATTTCGTCGATCATATCATCCAGCGGAATGATCGCGTCGGCGTTGATCATTTCGACAACCTGACCGGCCTGCGCGGTACTCATGTCGGGGACGTTGCCCGAGGCGAGGCCGGTCGTCCACTTGGTGTAGAAGTCTGCCCAGGAGTAGGTTTCAATGTTGATCTTAACCTTGGGGTGTTTTTCCATGAATGAATCGGCTGCCGCCTGAATCCGCTCAAGTCTGGGACCCTGCGTGAACGAGTGCCAGAACGTGATCTCACCCTCCAGCTCATCCGCTGTTTCAACAGGCTCTGCCGGTGCGGCATCTTCTTTGTCAGTGGTCTGCGGAGCGTCCTGGGTTGTTTCAGTTGGAGGGGTTGTCGTATCATCTGCTGAGCTACAACCAGCCAAGCAACTGAGAAGCATCAGTGCTGCCAAAAGAAGCGCTAAGTATTTTTTCATAATTTTTCCCTTTCTGCTCAATGTTTTTTTGGTGGTATTGCTATGGCTTCATTATAGAAAATTATTTTCATTTTGTGTAGAGGATGAAATGACCAATCATAGCATTATTCGCTCATAATTTGGGTGATTCTTTCCCTGCACGAACCGCCTGTCCGCGTGAGATCCGGCGGTATTGATGCGGTGAAACTCCAAATACTTGCCGGAAGGTGCGGGAAAAATAGTTTGCGTCGCTGAATCCGACCCGATATCCAATTTCTGCAACTTCCCGATTGCTTGTCAATAACATTCTTGCAGCGGACGTCATGCGTAATTCTCGAATATAATCGCTTGGTGATTTCCCGGTATGCGCTTTAAATAGTCTTCGGAATGATGTTTGACTGACTTGCGCCATTTCGCTGAGAGATTGTATTGTAAATTGCTCATTAAGGTGCGGTGTTAAGTAGTCTACAACAATTTGAATCCGGGGATCGCGATTGATGTTCTGTGTCTTAGCATTTCTTCTGCGAATCGCCTCGAGACTATGCACATCTGGCAATTCACGATCATGTGAACTGCCGTCTCCTTCACATTCTGCATTGGCGCATTGTGTTAAATAGGCAATGATCAATTCTAGATTTCCTCGAATCCGAAACAGTCTGCTCGGATTTTGACTCGTTGCGCTTTGATAGATTTCTTGAAAATACGTCAAAACATTTTCCTGTACATTTTTCGTAACAGTTGGGATATGAAAATATTCACCGAGAAAATCGCTGTCGTTTAATCGCGCAGTAACACAGAAACGAATAGAATAAAACTCAACATTATCGCTCAGCGCCCAGCACGACATAACCGCTCCTTCCGGTATGTAAACGATCTCATTTTTGTGTACTGCGATCTCCTCTGAGTTGATTTTAAATACAGCTTCGCCTCTGGTAATAAAGCGGAGCAAACAATAGGGGATATAATCTTCCGGGAAAAACCATCCAGAGTGAAAGGTATACTTATCAACATATAAGAAGTTGAATCGCATTGCTGAATACAATGATTGTGGAATTGTTGTCTGCATCGTTATTCCTCCAAACTTGTCAATAACATCTTATTTATGGTTGAAAAATGCTAGTAATGATGTATGTATTACTTTAAAGTTTCCTAAAAATCTGCTAGGATGAATAAAAAAGAATTTAGGAGGTCTACCTCGTGGATTTACAGACGGTCATGTTGCAGGAAGCGCGTAAGGCTTATCCCAGCCACGAAGAAGTTGATCAGTGGGCAGAGCAACTCTTAAGGCAGTCAGAGACTGTTGCGATTCATGCAGAATTTGTGGATTATTGTCCAATCACTGTTCCTTTTGGGAATTCCCCCAACACGTTGGTAAATAAATATGTCAAATTTACGGCAAGTGACAATCGCCAAACATTTTATGGCTATTGGCAGCCCGCAATCCGAACTCCAGCCCCCTTACTAATCAATCTTCCGGGTTACGGTTCGTCTATTAGTATGCATCCGCAACTGGCCGATCAGGGATTTCATATTTTACATATCTCTCCGTTAGGATATGCTGAACCAAATCAAATCCATCCTGAAATGCAACTCCCAGATGGGAACTGGCCGGTTCTTGACCGTACCGCCCGGGGACTTAAGGGTGGATATGCAGATTGGCTCTCGGATTGCCTTTTAGCAATTCGATGGGCATTACAGCAGCCGGGTGTGCTTCCACAGATGTCCCTATTCGGAACAAGTCAAGGTGGCGGCGGCTCCCTGTTGCTTGCCTCAATTCTCGGCGGAAAAGTCAGATGTGTTTGTGCCGATCTTCCCTTTTTAACCGATTTCCCGGCTACTGAATTAGAAGGGCCGGCATACAGTATTCTAAAACCAGCCTATGAAGAAACCGACCACACACTGTTTTGGAATCAACTTGGTTATGTTGATACTCTTTCTCACGCACACCGTATCAATGTTCCAGTCATGCTTTCCGCTGGTGGTTTGGATAACACTTGCCCGCCAAAAACGATAGAGCATCTTTTCTCTGAACTTGATTGTACAAAGCAATACACGTTTTCAAAGAATGTGGTACACACACATTCTCGCGAAAGTATGGTTCTCTTTTCTGCGTGGCTGCATTTATATGCCTGAAGCACTTATTGATGGCGGTTCGCTAATGCCCGCATAATTTTTTCTTTGTTCTGTTCAGATATTTCTGGGTTTTTATTGCAATACTCATGATACAGAATATCCAGAACATAAAACTGTGCAATCTTTGCGGCAACCGAGCCTTGCTGCAGAGGTGATTCGTTTGAACCGCACTGCAGCACAATATCCGATTTTTCTGCCCCAGGAGATTTGCAAAATCTTGTCAGCATAATAATTGTTGCACCATTCTGCTTTGCTTGAGATAAAATATCCTCCATTTCAGTCGTTGATCCAGAATAAGAAATGAAGAATAATACATCCTTAGCTGTCATGGTTGCTGCTGCTGAAACCTGTAAATGAGAATCATATATGCTAAAGAACTTGGAACTCACGGAAGAAAACAGATGTGCTGTTTCCTCTGCCATTAGCATAGAACCACCTTGACCCATGCAGTAGACTATTTCTGCCTGACTGAGCGCCTCTACTGCGCGGATCACGTGCTCTTTTTTCAGCAATTCAGCAGTTTGTTTCAGTGCGGAAGAGTATTCACTGTATAATATTCCACTTATATTTTGGTGTTTCGTGGGTGTTGTTGTCGTGGTTTCAGATGTCGGTCTATCTGAAAAAGGCTCATAGCTCGGGTTGCTCAATTTTACAAGCTCAATTTTTAATGCGGTATATCCACGTGAGTGGAAACGCTTGCAAAAACGAGTAATTGTAGCTTCGCCAACATGACAGACTTCCGCAAGTTCGCTAATTGACATCATTTGCACTTCGTCTGTATGTTCCAAAATATATTCGGCAATTCTCTTTTCAGAAATTGTAAGCTCATAGTAGATGCTACTCATTTCGCTCAAAATATTCATATGCTTACTCCATTTCGTTGTTATATTGCCTTAAAACAACCTTTCCTGCTCAAGGACAATTTCCATATCTATATGCTACACTACATAGATAAGTAATTTCAATTATCATATTAAATGAAAATTGTTTTCAGTTTTTATTAAAATAAACGAGGTCTTACTTTATGATTTATGATACACTTACAAACAGTCATCTATATTATGGCATCAGTGCGCGATTGCAAAAGGCACTTGATTTTCTTGTAAACTCAGATTTTTCGACGATACCCGATGGCCGTTATGAAATTGATGGCAATGATGTTTTTGCAAATATCTCACACGGAATGACCGTGCAAAATACACCAAATGCAGAAGCTCATAACACATACCTTGACATTCAATATCTTATTGAAGGGCACGAATTGATCGGGGTTGCACAGCGAGAAACTTTAACGGAAGTTGAGGCACATCCCGAGCGTGACATCTGGTTTTACACTGGAAAATATGAGTATTTGTCTTTGGGCGATAATCGCTTTATTATTCTATGGCCACATGATGCCCATGCGCCCAATCACGCTGTCGACGGCATCCCCGTTGCGACAAGAAAGTGCGTAGTAAAAGTACGAGTTTAATATAGTGTACAAGTGCGCACCTAACTGCGTTATTTTCCCCTTTCCATAAAAGGAAACACCGCAAGATGAATCTTATGTATCATCTTGCGGTGTTCCTGTTATGAAACTAAGTTAATGAGTGTTTCAAACAAATAGCTGTAAAAAAGCACACAGTTCCCCCATATAAGTGTGGTCCAAAGACTTTTTATCCGCATTATTGAAGAACAGCTTACCTCATACTTTCATTTGCTGAATTGCTTTTGCGGCAAGTTGTAAAAAACTCCGCCATTGAGATTCCAAGCACCCTGCAAATTTGCTCAATGGTATCTACAGAAAGCTGGCTGCCTCTGCAGCGAGAGACGCGAAGCGTCGTATAGGGAATGTTTCCGCTTTGGCATAGCTGGTATAATGTCATGTTTCCCTCATGTAATAATTCATCCAATCGCGCGTGCGTATTCAATGCTCTTTCACTCCTATCAAAAAAAGCAGGATAAACTTTTGATGATAGTATCATATCACAAACGTTGTCCAATAAACAGGACTTATAAGACTCGCCCCACAATTCGGAACTCCAATTCCGGTGAAGCTGGCTTCGGTGCATATGCTTTATTATAAGACACCATAACCGGCTGCATCCGCCGCACGCCGTCACTGCCAAGGTAGGCTTCTGGATCGTCCGGTTCCTGTTCGGCATACGCCTTGATATAGCCTTGTCCATCATAGATCATGACACCAACTTCGCCGGTACGGAGTGTCTCACACTGCTGCACCCAGACGATCTGGCCGTCATGATAGACAGGCTCCATGCTGTCGCCAGACACCCGAACGCCAAATTCCGCACCATCTGGGATGCTGCTCTCCGGAAAGCTGACCATTTCGAAGTTTCCCTCGTCCAGAAATGCGCCTGTACCAGCGGATACCGGCAGGTCGCTGACCGGCATATCCAGATAGCGGATCTCCAGCACTGGCGGTACCTCCCGATACTTCCCGGATGCAATCAGATCCTCCCGATACTCTTTCACTTTTCGACGCCCCTCTGCGTTCAGCAGGGGGCGTTTTGTATTGCTTACAAAATAATCAAAGCCATCCTCCAGATGCAGCGCAGCACAGACGGCCAAAAGCTGATACGCACTTGGAATCGATATACCCTTTTCCCACTTGTTCACCGCAACGCGCCCAATGTCCACGCCATATCCCATTAAGATCTGACTGAGCTGCTCCAAGCTCAATTTCATGCTTTTTCGCGCAGCACGAATCTGGTTGCCAATATAATTGCACTCACGGTCTTTTGCCGCATTGTAGTCCAGCAGATTTGCCTGATACGCAGCCAAGTGTTTCATTCCTGTTGTCATGATGTATTCCTCCAATTTGGGATGTTCTCATTATAGCCGTCGCAGGTATGCTTGTCAATGAAATGTTCTCGCGTGTTTACAAATGCGTCATTGACGGTTCTTTATAGCGTCTATATAATAAAACCATCGTCAATCCCATAACCTCTGGAACACGCGCCTCCACTCCTTGGGCGTGTCTGTCGAAGCCTCTCCAGACAGATCTGTTCCAATAAAGGATTGTCAGCATACAGAATCGAAGTCAAACATGGAATCAGGAAAGAGAGGTACGCATGAAACAAGCAGTAAATTGTGCAGTGAAAGCAGATCGGGCGATCAGATGTCCAATCTGCCAAAGAGGACGGCTTCTCAACGCCGCCGAGCATACAGACCTTCGCAGCCTGCGCCTGTTCCGACCGGAACAGGCAGACCGCGCGCAATGGTTCTCCAAATGCCCGAAGTGCGGGCAGCAAATCGGGATCGCAATCTGCCCGGTTGAAGTAATCATCTAAACTGCGATTCAAAAACCAAATACTATGATACCAGTCAAGCGCACCAACCGCCCACCTTAGAATGTGGGAACGCCGCGTTCGGAGCCTTACGGTAAGCTGTTCAGCTTTCCGTAGGGCTTCTTTTTTTGCGTTTATGCCCTTTTCGCTGAATAGCGGAAAGGGCATACATGCGCAGATGGTCTGAGAGCACAGCGAAATATCCGTAACTCCATCTTGAAATTTTACAAAATTTTGAGATTGGAGCTTACGAATGTACAACTGGAAAGATGCGCGGAATTACAGACGCTTCCGCGACGAAAACGGCAATGTCATTGCCAACATCATTTACGTTGACGGCGAGGAAGTCGCCGTTTCAGATGAAGTTTATGAAGCCTACGCAAGTATGGACCGCAGAGAACGGTATCTCATGGATGAATCAGACACGCCGCAGGATCTCTCCTTTGAACGATGTGTGGAAGATTGTGTTCCTTTTGAACTGTTGTATGAAAACGGCTGCGGCAGTTTGGAAGAAGATCTGGAGAGGAAAGAAATGCTTTGTATTCTTCACAAAGCGCTTCAATCGATTCCCGCAGAGGAACAGGAATTCATCCGTGAACTGTTCTTCCTGCATCGTACAACACGAGAACTTGCGCAGAAATATGGTGTTTCACAGCCAGCCATTGTCAAGCGCAAGCAGCGTGTGCTATCGACTTTGAAAAAATATTTTGAAAATTTCTGATTTCGTGGTTATCAAGGGGTCGTTTTTTCGGGAGGGATAGTGAGGGGATTCGAAACGCCCCTCACTGGACCTTGAAAAGTGAATACCAGCAACGCGGACAACACCGCAGGTTGGGAAACGCGCACGGCGCGCGCGACGACCCGGAAGCAGCGAGCTTCCGGCGAGCGAGAAACGCGCCGTGGGCAGCCTTGGCAGGCTGCATCATGCCGCCCAACCTGCTTGGACACACAACGTCTGGCCTGCACGTAAGACAGGCTGCCATGCGCTGGGGTTGAAAGCAGTAAAGACCCCAGTCACAGGCTGTGAGAGCTGCCAGGCTCTGTCTGCGCTGTTCCCCATCGCCGGGGCGCGAGCTGCAAATACGGCGGAACAAACTTTTCAAGATAGGATGAAAAATCATGATCAACGAACTTACCAGAAAAAACGCACATACCGAACTCGACCACATCTTCAAAACCATTCTCCCCGCGCACGGCATGACAGAGCGGCCGGAACAGATCCGTCTCAGCCACACCATGCTGGACGCCATGTTTGAAAACCGCATTGCACTGAGCGACGCCGGGACCGGCATTGGCAAGACGTATGCCTACCTGACCGCTGCCATTGTGTACAGCCACAGCAGATTGGTAGACGGGCTTCCGTTCCAGCCGGTCATCATTGCAACCTCCAGCATCGCCCTCCAGAACGCCATTGTGCGGGAGTATCTGCCGTTCCTGTCGGATGCGCTGTCGGACGATCCGCATATCACAACACCCATTCTTGCCGCCTTGCGCAAGGGCAAGAGTCACTATGTCTGTGACGAGCGGCTGCGCCAGCACCTGCAGCAGCGCCCGAACGGGAAAAACGCCATGCAGAAGAAAGAACTTTATTCCCTGCGGGATGTTCTGGATCTGGATGAAACACAGAAACTCAGCAGCTTTGACCGCGAGCGTGTCTGCGTTCCGCAGTTTTGTGACTGCAAGCACCCGGACTGCCGCTATCGTCGGCACCTGACCGAGTGTGGGCAGAAACGGTATCTGTTCCAGATCTGCAACCAGAATCTCTGGCTGGCAGACTGTATGCACCGGGAAAGCGGCTTGAAGCCCATCCTCCCGGACGCCTGCACGGTCATTGTGGATGAAGCACACAAGCTGCCGGAAACAGCGCGGGAGATGTTTGGAACGACCTTAACGGCCGGAGAGATCCGCAGCGCAGTCGTTCGGCTGAAGCAGGACGGATACGCGCTGGCAGCAGACCGGCTGTTTTCGGCTTCTTCTATGCTTCTGCAAAAGATGGCAGAGCTGTCGCCGGAGTATCCTTTTGAGCTGCTCCATGATGATCTCAGCAGAGTCCTTTCTACGCTGTTTTTGATCGGCAGAAAGATGTCTGCCTTTCTGGAACCTGCCACCAAGCGGGCGCTGGAGCAGCTCACCGACAAGGTCGTGCTGTTTCTTCGCCCCAAGACAGACGCCATCCGCTACACCGCAGAGGATGACGACGGCAAGCTCATGCTGTGCAGCGTTCCAGCGGATATCACATCCAGAATGCAGAACACGGTCTGGAGCAAACAGATCCCACTCCTACTTACCTCCGGAACGCTTGCCATTGGCAGCAGCTTTCGCCGGTTTCAGGACGAATGCGGGCTGTCCGGCAATCCAAGAGTCACAGAAGCGGTTGCCGTATCTCCCTTTGACTACGCCGCAAATTGCCGCCTGTTTTTTCCACAGCGGCCGCCTCGTTTTTCAGAGGACGAGCGGTATCCCCAAACTGTTGCCCGGCAGATTCTATGCCTGCTGCAAGCGGCGAACGGACACGCCCTTGTTCTTTTCACCTCTTACAAGGATATGTCCACTGTCTGTGAATGTCTCTACCGGCTCAAAAGCGGCATCCCAATCTTCGTCATGCGCAGGAACCACCCACAGATCCTGCGGCAATTCAAGAGCACCCCCGGAGCCGTCCTCTTGGCAACCGGAGCTGCGTGGGAGGGCATGGACTTTCCCGGCGACTGTGTGTCGCTGCTCATCATTCCCCGGCTGCCCTTCGCATTCCCGGACGCCATCCACGAGCATGAAAAGAGAAACTATCCTGCTCTGCATGATTTCATTCGGAGCGTCATCGTGCCGGAAATGCAGATCAAGCTCAAGCAGGGCTTTGGGCGTGCCATTCGCACGGAAACGGACACCTGCGTGGTTGCCATCTTAGATGAGCGTTGCAGCGCCAGAGGCCGCTACCGGCAGGATGTTCTGAACGCGCTGCCTGAAATGCCGATCTTGACAGAGGTATCCGCTATCCGACAATTCCTCTGTGCCGTCAAGCCGCGGAGCTATTTTGAAGCGGCGGCATAATCAAATTCGTAAAAACAAAAAGGAGAAGCATCATGTATAAACGGAAAACAAAGCCCAGTCCCATTCACATCAGCCTCATTGCGCTGGCCATCCTGGTGGTCATTGCCGTAATTGTCACGTTCGCTGTCAAAAAGGACGAGCCGAAGGAGCCTACTACGCAGAGCGGCATTGTCTACGACGACTCTGCCGTCGAAGGCGGCTGGGAGACACTCTCGCAGGAGGAAATCGAGCAGCGCCTCAACGACAAGGTGCAGGCGGGCATGATCAACATCAGCTGCAACACCGCGCCGTATTTCAAGGACGGCAAAAGCGAAGGCAACGTCATGCTGGTCAATGAGCTGAACAATCTCTATCCACAGAAGGTGGAGTTCTATCGCAATGACACGGGCGAAAAGATCTACGAGTCCAAAGCCATTGCGGTCGGCAGCAAGATCGAGCGCGCAAAGCTCGATGTGGAGCTGCCCGCAGGCGAGTACGAATGTACTGCCTACTTTTCCAACTTAGATCCTGACTCCGGCGCGACCTTGGGTGTTGCTGGGGCCATCATCCATATTACCATCCAAAACTAACAAAACGAAAAAGGAGAACCAACTATGAAGAACATGAAGAAACTCGTATCCCTGCTCCTCGCCGTCTGCCTTATGGCAAGTCTCGCCATTGGCGCATCCGCTGCCGAACCCACCACGGTAGACGTCTCCGGCGGTACCGGTACCTCCAGCGTCAGCCTGTCTTCCACCTCGGATGGCACCCTCGACGGTGATCCTGCCGCCACAAAGATGAACGTCACCATCCCGACCATCCTCCCCATTGCAGTTGGCACGGACGGCACGGTCACGACGGCCACCGACATCCGCATCACCAACAATTCCTTTGGCGCAGTTAAGGTCGACAATGTCAAGGTCGAAGCCGGTACCGGCTGGAAGCTGACCGCGTTCGGCAGCAAGGACAGCCTTGCCAAGGTCAAGGTGGACAGCAACATGATCGGCTTCAAACTTGCGCTTGGCGGCGGCGCGGAGCAGCTCACCAATGCGGAGAATGCAGCTTCCCAGACTCTCATCGACAGTGCCATCGAAGGCTGCTATATGTCCGGTAACGGCGACCAGACTGCAAACTCCATCGCGGTCAGCTATGACGCCATCGTCAGCCCGGTCTCCGAAGCTGTCGTCAACGCTTCCGTCGCATCCGTCCTGTTCGTGATCTGCTGGGATGCGGTCTAAGCCGCACCCATCCATCGCCGGGGGAACCTGCTTCCCCCGGCAGCTTTTATCTTGTAGGGAGGGATTCACTTTGAACACAAAACGAATTCTTGCGCTGTTTCTGGCTGTCGTGACCTGCCTGTCTCTTGCCGTTTCCGCATCCGCGGCGAGCATTTCGGATTTCAAGGATGTGGACACAAAAGCATGGTACGCGGAGGCGGTAACCGCCGCTGTGGATAATGGCCTGCTTTACGGCAAATCCAAGACGCAGCTTGACCCCAACGGGCTGCTGACCCGTGCGGAAATGGCTGCCATTACAAATCGGTCTTTTGGCTGTTATAAAGCTGCGGACATTTCTGCGTACAAGGACGTTGCAAAATCCAAGTGGTACTACAAAGATGTCGCACTCGCCGTCCAAATGGGAACGTATAACGGCGTTTCCGCCAGCAGCATGCAGCCTGATCGGGCAATCACCCGTCAGGAAGCCATTGCGGTCGTCGCACGAGCTTTGCAGCTTGATCTTGACGATTACGCCAAGACGGATCTGTCCAAGTTTGCGGATGCCAAGGAAGTGTCCAAATGGGCGCTGCCGTACATGAAAGCAATGGTCGCAGCCGGTTATGTGCATGGCCGCACGCAGGGGCTTGTCCCGCAGGCCAACATCACAAGAGCAGAATTTGCGCAGCTCTATTTCAACATCATCCAGTCCTATATCACCAAGAGCGGCAGCTATACGAAGGACTACAAGGGCAATCTGCTTGTCCGCACCAAGGACGTTGAATTGAAGGACATGACCATTGACGGCGATCTCATCATCGGCAACGGTGTTGCGGACGGCAAGGTCACGCTGTCCAACGTAAAAATCTCCGGTCGCCTTGTCGTGTGGGGTGGCGGCACAGCGGCGGTTTATTGTAACGACGGCACAATGGCAGCCGAAGTCATTGCCTGCCGTGTGGACGGCCCGGTCAAGGTCATTTTTGACCGCGAATCTACACTGCTGGTCTACGACAAAATCAAAACCCGCATCACAGAGCGCGCAGGCAAATTCCCGGAAACGGAGATCGTGTTTTACGCAATGGATGACCTCCTGAACGCGCAGCGCGATCTCAATAAGATGGTAGACGAGAATCTCATTCAGGCAGAGATCCCCGCGCATCTGTACGCCCTCGTCGGAGAGCAGACGGTATCTGCCGTATTGAAGAACAACAGCAAGACGGACACCTATACCATCGAGATCCGCAGAGATTCCGACGGCAGCCTCATTGCAGATCCCATCACCCTCGCAGCCGGTGCGTCGGTCAGCTCCATCACGCTGAAAGAAGCGCCGGAATACGGCAACGCCGCCTGCACCGCGACGATCACAGCCACCCGTGACGGCAAGACGGTCGGCACGCTGGAGGTCAAGACTGCGCTGCACGCTGCATACCTGTGGCCGAAGGAGGTAATGTCAAAATGAGAACAAAGAAACTGTTTTCTCTCCTGTTGGCTGTTCTGATGCTCTGCTCGCTGTCGGTTTCTGCCTTTGCAGCGGAAACTACGCAGGCCAGCGTCCCGGTGGTGCTGACGGTTGTGAATTCTGTTTCGCCTATCTCTGTCAGCGTCCCCGCCTGCCTGCCGGTCACGGTTTTGGACGGCTATGTTGTAACGGCATCCAACGCCGTCATTGAAAACCGCGCACAGAGCGGTGCGGTGCAGGTTGTTGCCGTCGATGTGCAGCCCGGCGCGTTTGCCATTGGCGATTTTGAGAACTTCGGCAGCGAAGCCGGAAAGATCGCGTTCAGCATCAACGGCTGCAAGACGGTCAAGGAAGGCAAACTGACGCTGGCTGACGGCGCGTTCCCGGTCATTGACGCAGGGAAAAACCTGCGGATCGCATACACGGCGAAGGTCGCGGCAGCTGAAAAGGTGGAGAAAGTGAACGCCGCGACGCTGATCTTCACCATCGCGCCTGCAACCGGCAATTCGTAAAGGAGGGAGGAACCGCTATGAAAACAAGAAAACTCACAGCAATCCTGCTTGCCCTCTGCATGCTCCTTTCGCTCAGTATCTCGGCATTTGCGGCAGATGATGCCATTGCCAGCGGCACGATCCAGGACAGCAAGATCACATGGAAGCTGGACGACAAGGGCTGGCTGACGATCTCCGGCAGCGGGGACTGCAGCGCCTTTGCAAGCAAAGACGATCAACCGTGGGCAGAATACCGTAGCCAGATCACACAGGTTTGGTTTGACGGCATGGAGAGTCTGGCGATCCCCGATCTCGCTTACTGGTTCGAGGACTGTACCAATCTCACGACTGCCGAGATCCCCAGCACCACGCCGGTCATCGGCAGGCACGCCTTTTATAACTGCCCACTGCTGACGAAGCTGTCCATTTATTACGGAGAGCATACGCTGGACAGCATCGGAGAAGGTGCATTCTGGCGTGAAACCGACAACGGCGATACGCTCTATGTTGCGTACATCATTGGATACCCGGATTCTTCTGTGCCTTTCCACGATTATGACTGGATAGCATCCAATCGAAGCAACCGATATTTCCACGATCTTTACGGTGTGTATCAGAACGCAGATGCCGCCACCGCAGGCGGCATCAAGAAAGCGCCTGCGCAAGTTTCCACCCGTGCGTCCACCGGCATTGTCGGCACCTGCCCAAGCTGTAAGCAGTATTCCCTGCAGGGCACCTACGTTTCCACGACGCATACATCCAGAGGTCATCAGGAGTACTACGAGTGTTATAAGTGCCATTATGTAAAAAATCTTGGCACTTACGTCTACAAGGATCACGGCGACGGAAGCTATGGGTCATGGACCTGCCCTTCCTGCGGCAGCCATACATGGGTTCTGGACTATGAAAATGATGCCACTTGCACGCGAAACGGCTACCGGGAATATAGCTGCGATTGCGGACAGAGCAAGCGCGAAACCATCTACGCAACCGACCACAGCTATTCCTATGGAAGCTGGGAGGAATATTCCAGCAGCCAGCACCGTCGGGAAAGCTACTGCCGAAACTGTGGCGCATCCAGCTATGACTATGCTTCGCACAGCCTGAGCTACGGAAGCTGGAGCAACTATTCCTCCAGTCAGCACAGCCGGACGGTGTCCTGCCGCACCTGCGGATATAGCACTACGGATTACGGTTCGCATTCCTATTCCACAGGCTCATGGAGCAAGTATTCTGATACCCAGCACCGTCGCTCGAAAACCTGCTCCGGCTGCGGCGCGACAGACTATGACTATGCCAATCACAGTTATTCCTACGGGAACTGGTCAAAATACGACGAAACGCAGCATCGCAGAACAAAGACCTGTTCGGCCTGCAGCGATTCGGACTATGAGTATGGCGACCATCGGGATTCCAATGCGGATGGTGTCTGCGACGATTGCGGCGCGAATGTCGCGCTGATCGTGACGTGGGACGCCTCGTCCAACGGCGGCAGCGTCGGCGGCAAGAACAGCGTGACGACCTCCGTCGCGCCCAACCAGACCGCCGTTGCCCCCGGCTATACGCCGGTCAAGGCAGGCCACACGTTCTCCGGCTGGTACACAGAAAAGGCAGGCGGCGCGCTGTACAGCACGGTTACCATTACGGCTGCGCGGACGTTCTACGCGCAGTTTGCCCCGGCAGAATACAAGATCACATGGGATCTCGGTACCGGCAAAACAGAAACCACGAACCAGACCTACGGCGAAACGCTGAACCTGCCCACGGAGCCTACCCGCAGGGGCTATGCGTTCCTCGGCTGGTTCACACAGGAAACCGGCGGCACGCAGGTAGATGGCAACACCGTATTCAAAGAGGTAGCTTCTACCACCTACTACGCGCATTGGGAGGAAGCAACCGTGTTCTCTGTCATTGTTCCGGCTGTGCTGCCGGTGACGGTCGATCAGAATGGAAAGGTCTATGTCTCAAACGCGGAGATTGTCAACCACTCCACTGCGGCTGTGCAGGTGTCCTCCGTGACCCTGACGGCAGAAAACGGCTGGACACTGGTGCCGTATGCTTCGGATATGTCCCACGCCAAGGTGGACAGCAACCAGATTGGCTTCAAGATCAACAGCGCACAGACCAGCAAGACCGGCAGCACGGAGCAGTTTGAACTCACTTCCCCGTGGCAGATCAACGAGGAAGAAAGCCTGACGCTCACCTATGACGCAGTTGTCAGCGCCTTGTCGCAGCCGGTCACAAACGCCAATATCCTCTGCGTCCTGTTCGTCGTCGAATGGGCGTAATTCTAACGAAAGAAGGACTTTACCATGCTTAAAATGATTGCCATCGGCAACCTGACGGGAGATCCCGTCCTCAAGACCAACGAAGAAACCGGCAAGCCCTATGCCATCATGCGTATTGCCTCGGATCGCCGCTACAAATCTCCGGATGGAGAAAAGCTGACCGATTTTATCTCGATCAAGGTGCGCGGCGTGCTCGCAGAACGCTGCGCGGAGTTTGCCAGAAAGGGCTGCAAGATTGCGGCCAGCGGTGATTTTGAAACGATCACCTTTGCCGAGGAACCGGAGCGGCAGCCCGGCTTCCTGCTCAAAGCGACCGAGGTGGAGTTTCTCTCGCCCCGGAAAGAACTGGACGATGCTGCGGAGCTTCCTGCGGCAGCGTAACAAACGAAGCGGCCATCCCATTGTGGGATGGCCGTTTGCGCGCAGAAAGGAGTTCCAAACATGACGGCATATTTAGATGGATATTCCGGCTATTCCGGCGTTCCGGAGGACGCCGCCGCAGAGATCCTGGAGAAGCTGATGACACACCAGCAGATCTCCTCCGACGAGGTTGCGCAGATCTTGAAGCGGTACGGTGTCTGCGGAGAACCGGAAGCATTGCAAATTGCGTACCGGAAAAAGGTCGGCCAGCGTCTCATTGCCAGCCTACGCGACCCATACGGCAGGCGCGAGGTGTTCTCCACCGGCAACACTTATGTTCTGGTGGACTGCTGCAATGACCGCGACGCGCTGGAACACATCCACAAGAAGCTGGATAAGGACATGGAAGCAGTTGATCAGGCGTCGTGCAAGATTGATAACCGCTTGCAGGTGCTGCAGCGGTTTTCACGGTATCGGAGGAAGCGCAGGTGAAATTATCTGAAATGCTGACTGCGATCCGAGAATACCCCGCGCTGAAGATCCAATATGAGACCATGCGCGAGCAGCAAGCGTCCCAAGAGCGCACGGCGGTTCAGCTCTCCATTGCGTATAACAATCTGCAAATCGGTAACAGGAAGTTGTCTCAAAAGAACAAAGCGCTGGAAGCAGCCCTTGCGAAGCTGGTCCCGCGGCTGAACAGCCGGGAACACTGTCGGCGGTTCTATAAGGCGGTTGCGCCCTACCTTGATCCGGGCGGATTTGTGCTTTATAGGAGCGCTGCTGAGTTGACGCGCTTTCATATCAGCACGGAGTTTGCCACGGAAGATAATATGGGGAAATTCGAGGAAATGGACGGTTATGGGATGCTGCGATACCTGACCGCGGACCGTTTCGGCTCTGTGGAGTATGAGATCGTCGCGCCGTGCTATGAAGAAGCTGTTTCGCTTCATACCGATTACACATCTCCAGAGTATCTGGCGTTTGAGAAAAAGCTGTATGAAAAGACGCTGCGTAAGCTGGGCTTTGGGAAACTGCTCCCAGAGGAACGCGCACCGCAGAAGGATATGAACAAACGGAAAGAAAAGGTGGAAGAACGATGACAGAACCCATTACCATTGGCGTGGATCATGGCTACGCGGCCATGAAAACCGCGCATTGCTCGTTCCCTTCCGGCTTGGCAGAATACGAGCATGAACCGTACACGCAGAAAAACGTCCTCTGCTATGACGGAAAATACTACGTTGTCGGCAGCGGACGGCAG